>ERZ795056.3365-NODE-3365-length-17246-cov-7.174975_pt1 | contig 17246 bp, 15 predicted proteins | sample MGYA00375140_ERZ795056 | MGnify/ENA primary metagenome ERZ795056 (study PRJEB30185, sample SAMN05720227) | activated sludge metagenome | isolation source: Anaerobic digester | place: USA | collected 2015-03-09 ... | reverse complement strand
AGATCAACGGTGTCGAGCCGGATCGCGATGCGATCGCCGGCAAGACGGGCGCTGCCGCTCCAGGAGGTGGCGACGGGCAGGGCATGGCGCGCGGCCTCGAACCGTTCGCGATGCGCTGCGGTCGGGGCTGCAGCCACGCTTGAAACCGGCAGTTCGATGTCCAGGCTTGCCTTGCCCGGGATGCACTCCTCGCGGCAGACCAGCCATTTCACTTCGACTGCCAGCGCAGCACGGGCGCCCGGCATGGCACTGGCCGGAACATGCAGCGCGATCGGCAGCAGTTGCTCACCGGCATAGCCGAAGTTGTACAGGCCGCCGACTTCGAAGCGTGTTGGCGCGGGCCAGGCGATCGCGTCGACCGAGTATCCATCCGGCAAGGTCCAGCTCAGGCGGGTCGGCAACCCCGAGTCGCCCGGGTTGATCCAGTAGCTGTGCCAGTGCGGCGCATGACGCAGGACCAGACCGAGCCACGCCGTCTGGCCTGGCACGAGGACCGGTGACTCGCTGATCAGCTCGACGGCAAGGTGATCGGCCTGCACGGTGGCGTCAGCCTGCGCGAACGCCATCGACGAACCAAGGCCGAGCGCGGTGAGCACGGAAACGATGGAGCGAAGGTTCATGCATGGGACCCGCACAGCGAACAGGATTGTGTGCAGGATAGGACAAGCGAACCGCGCGCATGTTCCGGGCCCGTTGCTTTCCACGCAGGGCATCGCCGCCAAGCGGCGACAAGTGACTGCAGCCGCCGCCTACAGCGGGGCGAACAATTCGGCGAGATCGTCTTCGTCGAAGCGCAGCGCCTGCGTGCTGCCGCCTTCAAGGACCGCCGCGGCGAGTTCGGCCTTGCGTTCCTGCAGGGCCTGGATCTTTTCCTCGACGGTACCGCTGCAGATCAGCTTGTAGACGAAGACCGGCTTGTCCTGACCGATGCGATGCGCGCGATCGGTCGCCTGCGCTTCGACCGCAGGGTTCCACCACGGATCGTAGTGGATCACGGTGTCGGCCGCAGTCAGGTTCAGGCCGACGCCGCCAGCCTTGAGGCTGATCAGGAAGATCGGCACCTGCTCGGCCTGGAAGCGCGCAACCAGTTCGGCGCGCTGCGTGCTCGGCGTCTGGCCGGTCAACATCTGGTACTTCTGCTTGCGCAGCGTGAGTGCCTTGGCGATCAGGTCGAGCATCTCGGCGAACTGGCTGAAGACGAGGATGCGACGGCCTTCCGCGACGAGGCTGTCGGTCAGTTCGAGCAGCAGCTCGAGCTTGGCCGATTCCTTGATCCGCTTCGCGCCTTCAAGCTTGACCAGGCGCGGATCGCAACACGCCTGGCGCAACTTGAGCAGGGCGTCGAGGACGATGATGCCGCTCTGTGCGAGCCCGCGCTTCTGCACCTCGGCGAGGACGCGCTCATGCTGGGCCAGGCGCAGGGTTTCGTAGAGCTCGCGTTGCGCGCCATCGAGTTCGACATTGCGCGGAATGAACGTCTTCTCGGGCAGATCGGAGAGCACGTCTTCCTTGCGTCGACGCAGCAGGAGCGGCGCGATGCGGCGACTCAGGCGCTCGCGACGCTCGACGTCGTTGTGCTTCTCGATCGGCGTGCGATAGAAGCGCGTGAAGTGGCGATCGCTGCCGAGCAGCCCGGGCTCGACCGCATCGAACTGGGCCCAGAGTTCGCCGAGGTGATTTTCGAGGGGCGTGCCGGTCATCGCGAGACGACGCTGCGCCGAAATCTCGCGCACGATCTTCGCCGCCTGGCTCTTCGAATTCTTGACCACCTGCGACTCATCGAGCACGAGCAGGGCGTACTCATGCGCGAGCAGTTCGTCGCGATCGCGCGCCAGCAGCGGATACGTCGTGATGACGACATCGTGATGCGGGATCGCCTCGTGCAATCCACCGCGGCTTGGCCCATGCAGCACGAGCACCGAAAGATCCGGCGCGAAACGCGCGGCCTCGTCGCGCCAGTTCGACACGAGACTGGTCGGCGCGACGATCAGGACCGGGCGATTGAGGTGTCCACGCTGCTTCTCGGCGAGCAGATGGGCGAGCACCTGCACGGTCTTGCCCAGTCCCATGTCATCCGCAAGCACGCCGCCGAGGCCGGCGTCGGCGAGGAAGCCGAGCCAGGCCAGGCCGTCACGCTGGTAGGCGCGCAGGGTCGCCTTGAATCCTGGCGGCTCGTTGGCAGGTTCGCGTGCTTCGCGCAGGCGGGCCAGTTGCTGGCGCAGGTTCTCGCCGCCGCGCCAGGGCATGTCGTTCTTCGCGGCGAGTTCGTCGAGCACGCTGGCCTGCGAACGACGCAGGCGCAACGAACCCTGTTCGGCATCGCGCTCGGGCATGTCCTGCAGCCATTCGAGCAAGGGCGCCATCAATCGACGCAGGCGCGCGAGCGGCAACGGCACGCGACGGCGATCGTCGATCGGCACGAGCCACAGCGCATCGGCATCCTCGCCCTTGCGCGGATGCAGCGGAAAACCCGGGTCGCCGAGCAGGCGACGCAGGATCGGCAGCAGGTCGACGCGCTCGCCGGCGATGTCGATGCCGAGGCTGAGGTCGAACCAGGCATTGCCGGATTCCTCGACCTCGGCATACCAGTCATCCGGTTCCTCGAGCAGGTCGAACGGAAAACCCGAATCGGTTTCGAGACGAAAGCCGTGGTCGCGCAGGCGTGGCGCGAGCGCGAACAGGTGCTCGGCGGCGATCAGCTGGCCACGCCGCGGCTCAAGCACGAAGTCGCCATCGACGAGCACGTCGCGCGGCAGCTCGGCCATGCGCGGCAGCAGCTCGATATCGATCAGGCCGACCGCTTCGAGCTGCTCGCAGGCGGCGATCTCGGCCGAGCGATCGCGCACGATGTCGAGCAGGCGCCCGTCGTGCATGCGGCGCTCGCGCGGCTTGACCGGGGCGAACGGCAGGCGTGGACCGTCGTAGTCGAAACTGAGACGCACGGCGCCGGCCTGGTAACGATTCGATACGCCATTGCTCATGGTCAGCACCGGAAACGCGCGCAGGGTCAGCACCGGCGTCGGCACGACCCGGTGCACTTCGGGCGCTGTCGCCCTGGCCGGTTTCGGCAGGCTTTCGAGCTGGCTGTTCGCGCGCCAGTGCTCGACCACGAAATCGGCATGCTCGGGGAGCAGCGGTGGTGCGCGCAGGGCTGCGTCTATCAGGCGCGGATCGCCATCGACGCGACCGATCTGCTGGCTGACCTGGTCGAAATACCAGACCTGGGCGATGCGCAGCAAGCGCGTCTTCGTGTCGGTTGCATCGAGTTGCGGCACGAGTTTCTGGCTGCCTTCCTCGGAAAGCCGCCAGCCCCATTCGAGCTCGCGTCGCTGACCGAGCGTGGCGCGTCCGCGCGAAGGTTTTTCGACGAAGCACGGATATTCGTTGAGCAGGATTTCGAGCAGGGCCTCGTCGCGCTCGCCGGTGAGCGGGTACCACGCGCTGGAGGCGTAGTGCGGACTCGCCATGCGCAATCGCGCGACGTGCTCGAACTGATGCGGCGTCAAGCGCTGCCACGGATCGGCACCGAACTGGAAATGACCGATCGGCTGCGGCGAACCGAGACTGCCGCGCTTGTTCGGCTTGAGCCAGACCGGCTGCGCCTGCAATCCGGGCAGGGTTCCGTCGCCGATGCGCAGCAGGATGCCGAACACGAGGGCCGGATCGACACCGTTGCCGCGCAAGGTCGGCTTCGGCTTCGCGTCGAGTGCATCGAACCACGGTTTCCAGGCGCCGACATCGCTGCGCGGTGACGCCGGAGGCGTGAAGTTATCGTAGGCCGACGCACGCGCACCGAGCATCTTCAGGGCGATCGCGGCAACGTGCTTGCACTCGCCTTCAAGCGGACAGGTGCACTGGGTGTCGAATTTCGGCCGGCCACCGTTGAGACTGATCAGGATGGCCGCGGTGTACGGTTCGACATCGCGTCCCTGGATCGCACCGAACAAGGTGCCGGAATCCTCCGCGCGCTCGTACCAGAGCTCGCGCACGCGCCCGCGGCGCAGATAGTCGGCACCCTTGGCAAGCGTCGGCTGATCGAGCACCGTGTTGGCGCTGCGCGAGAGCAACTGGCGGAAAAGCGACTCTTCCATGCGAGAACGCGGGTCCCTGCAGCAACATCGAACAGACAATCGTGCCTGCCCCGATCCGGTTCGTCCAGCATCGGCGAGCGTGTGTCGATCCGGCTGTGCCTGCGCGTCGCGCCGCGTACCACCCGGGAACGCTGGCGCGGATCAACGCTTTCGCGCCAGCAAATGGATTCGAGCTTCAGTGGAAGATATCGCAGCCGGCCGCGATCGAGGCGGCACGCGCGCAGCGCGATCTGCGGATGGACAGGTCGTGGGACGAGGGCGCCCGAAGAATCGGCGGCGTCCCACGCAAGGGTTCAGTACGGGCCGATCAGCTCTTCGACGTGTGCACTGAACTCGGCAACGCGTCCCGCATCGACATGCTTGCGCAACTGGCGGCGGAACTCCGGCAGCAGTTCGATCAGGGCCTCACGCGTCGAAGTCTTCTCGATCTTCTGGGTGAACAGGAAGGCTCGCAGCCCGATCTTGGCGCTGAGGATGCGTGCCATGTAATCGCGCGCCGCCTGCAGCGATTCGTTCGAGACGACAGCGGCCGGCGCAGGCTTGGTGGCCCCGACCGTGGTCTTTGCCATCGGACTGGCTGGCACAACCGCAGCGACGACCGCAGCAACAGGCTTCGCAGCCACCGGGGTCGCAGGTTCGATGGCGAGCGCACCAGCCGGCACTTCGATCAATCCGGTGGCAAGCAGTTCATCGAGCACCGCGTCGATTTCGCTGATCGCGGCGAACTGCTGGCGGATGCTTTCGACCGGCCGCTCGCCGTTGATCGAGATCAGCACCATGCGCTGGCGCGGACCGATCTTCAGCTTGCGCTCGTCGATCTCGAGTCGCCCCGCCTGGGTCTTGACTGGAATGGCACTCAGCAACATCGGATTTTCCTCATGCATCCCGGTTGCATGCTAGGCAATGGACCGGGCTTTGAAAAGTATTTTTGGCACGCAGTGACACTGGTGGGCACAGTTTTACGCGCTCAGCGGGTGACGTCGTCCGGCTCGGCAAGCTCGAACCGATAACCGACTCCGTAAACCGCCGAGATCGGGTCGACCCCGGCTTCGATCAGCTTGCGCCGCAGGTTCTTCACATGGCTGTCGACGGTGCGGTCGCTGACCACGCGGTGATCTGCATAAAGCGCGCCAATCAGCTGCGCCCGGGAAAAAACCCGGCCAGGCTGGGCCGAGAGCTTGCCGAGCAGGCGGAATTCGACCGGCGTGAGCGTCAACGGCTGGCCATGGATGCGCGCCTCGAAGCGCGCTTCATCGAGGGTGACGCTCGCCGCATCGGCCTTTGCCGGCGCATTGATGCGGCGCAGCACCGCCTTGACCCGCGCAACGACCTCGCGCGGACTGAACGGCTTGCAGATGTAGTCGTCGGCGCCCAGTTCGAGGCCGATCAGGCGATCGATCTCCTCGACGCGCGCAGTCAACATGAGGATTGGCACGGCGGAAAAGGTGCGCACTTCACGGCAGATCGCCAGCCCGTCGACACCGGGCAGGTTGACGTCGAGCAGGATCGCCGCGGGGGCATGCACGCGCACCCATTCGACCACGCCCGTCCCGCTCCCGAGGACGCTGCAGGCGTAGCCGGCGTCCTCGAGATAATCGCGCACGAGGGCGGCGAGCTTGGGTTCGTCCTCGACGACCAGGATCGACGCGAGCGGAGTCATGCGATGCTCCCGCTGGCTGGGAACCACGCACTGATGCGGACGCCGCCCAGCGCGGAGGCAGTCGCCTCGATGCGCCCGCCATGTGCGACGACAATCGCCTGGCAGATCGCCAGACCGAGGCCGGCACCGCCTGCCGCGCGGTTGCGCGAGGCATCGACCCGGTACAGGCGATCGAACAGCAGCGGCAGCGATTCGACCGGAACAGCGGGCGCGCTGTCCTCGACACGCAGCAGGATCGCGCCCGGTTCGCTGGCGAGACTGACGCGCACGCGACCCGGTGCATCGGTGTAACGCAGCGTGTTGACCAGCAGGTTGTCGATCAGTTGGCCCAGCCGGCGCGCATCGCCGCGCACGAGGGGAATCGGCTCGACGTGCTTTTCAACCTGCAAACCCGCCTCCTCGAATCCGCGCTGGCGGGCCTCGAGCGAATCCTCGACGAGCGCCACGAGGTCGAGTTCCTCGAAACGGTATTCGAGCGCGCCGGCATCGGCCAGCGACAATTGATAGAGATCCTCGATCAGGCTACCCATGCGCTCGCATTCCGCCTGCAGCGAAGCCAATGCCGCGGGCGTCGAGCTGCGCACGCCGTCCTGCAAGGCCTGGATCTCGCCGCGCAGGATGCTCAGCGGCGTGCGCAGCTCGTGGGCGATGTCGGCCGCCCAGCGCCGCCGCGCTTCGCGATGCTGCTCGAGGGTGCTGGCGAGATGGTTGAAGTCCTGTGCGAGCGCACCGAGTTCGTCGCCGCGTGCATCGGCGACGCGACGTGCATAGTCGCCCGCCGCCAGTGCGCGCGTGCCGGCGGCCAACTCGCGGACCGGATCGAGCAACCAGCGCGCGAGCGCGAAGGCCAGCAACAGGGCGAGCGCCAGCACGGCGATGCTGGCAATCAGGGCATTGCGCAACTGGTCACGCGCGAAGGCGAGATCCGTGTCGCCGCGCAACTGCGGCAACGCGCGCAGGTAGAGCGTGCCGACCGGATTGCCGTCGACCTCGATCGGCAAACTCGACGCGTCGCTGCGGATGCCCGGATCGCCGATCACCGGCACACCGTCGCGATCGACCAGCAGGAGGCGCGACAGCAGGTTCAACTCGGCGAGGTGTGCCCGCATCGCCCGCGAGTGCCTGCGCGGATCCGGCGACGGCCTGTCGTCATCGAACTCATCGGTCGGCGGGCCGTCGCGATGCGGCGGTCGCGAACGATCGTCGAATCCGGGTGGTGACCAATGCGGGCGCCCGTTGTCGCCACGTGGAGGTTTTGCTGGCGCGATCGCACGCATCGCGCGGCGCAGGTCCGGCTCGATCAGGTCGGCGAACTGGCGTTCGTCACCGCGCAGGAAACTCCAGCCCGCGTTGTCGGCATAGGCCGTGGCAAGACGGCGGGTCACCGGCTGCAGGCGTTCGAGTGCGACTTCGTCGAGGTAACCGAGGAAGCCGCGACGAAACGTCTGCTGCTGCCAGAACACGAACGCGGCAAGCACGAGGCTGCTGAGCGCGGCGAAGGTCAGGAACAGGCGTTGCCAGAGGCGCAGCTTCATCGGTGCGGATCGATCCGTGTCATGCCAACACGATACTGCCGTTGAACGCCACGAATCGGGTCTCCGCGAAAAATCCATGATTCCTGCGCATTCGCTGCGTATTGCCAGCGTAGTGTCCAACCCTGAAACGGCCCCGGCCTTCGCGACTCCCGCCCCCGATCGCGAACGTCGAGTTCTCCCTTCCCTACCCGCGGCCATCGGTCCGGGGTTGTTTCCGCGAATGAACCACCGAGTCTTTACAGATCCCGAAGGAGTCCCCCATGAAGATCGCCATCCGCAATGCCGTCATCATCGCCCTGCTCGCTGGCGCGAGTGTCGCCTCGCAGGCCCGCGGACCCAATGCCTACGAGGCGCTGGCCACGCTCCCTGATACAACGGCGGCCCAGCAGGCCGACATCCTGCGCATCGAGAACGAACGTCGTTCCGCCTACGCCGACCTTTTCGAGAAGCGGCGCGCCGAACGCGATCGCATCGATGAACAGACCGCGCAGAAGTTGCGCAAGGCGCTCGGCGACGAGGGCTATCGCAAGTACGTCGAGTGGAAGATGGCGCACGCCGGCCCGCACGGCCGCATGCATGCCCGCGGCAAGCACGGGCCGAGGCAGCCCGGCATGCGCGGTGGACCCGGCATGTCGGGTGGGCCGGAGCTGGCGCCGATCGACCCCAATGACGATGACGATGGCGACGACGAACCGAATGCCTAGGCAGGATCACGCAAGGCCGTTACCACGTAGCGCAACGAGCCGCCTGCAGCCAGCGCGTCGAACGGATAGCAGGTGACCAGGACCAACGCATCGATATCCTCCCGGGTAGCGATGCGTTCCGTTGCGGCGTCGACGATGCGTGTCGACACGATGCGATAGGCGCTCGCGCCGCGCGCCGAATCGACACGGATCGAATCGCCGCTGGCGAGATCGCGCAGGAAGCTGAAATGCGTATCCCGATGCGCGCTGATCACGCTGAGTCCGGGCGACCCCGGCACGGCGCTCGACTCGGCCCAGCCCGGTCCGAACGCGAGGCTGCGGCCCGAGTCGCCGCTGAGCACGATCTCGTCGATGTCGAGCCGGGCGACCCGCAGCCGCGCGATCGGAGAAGTATCCGCCCACGGCCACGGTTTCGCCGCCACGCCGGTTTCGAGGCGTTGCTGCCAGGCGCGCTGCAGCAGGATCTGCGCGAGCCCGGCCTTTGCCGTCATGTATCCCGCATGGGCGAGCGGCACGCAGGCGCACAGCGCAATCAGCCATGCCGTCCGCTGCAGCGAGGACCTCATCACCGTGCGCATCGCCTGCTCCTACAGCGGTGTCCAGTCCATCGCGGGGTCTTCGCTGCGCGCCGCAATGTTCGCCGCGCCACGTGGCTCGTGCGAAAACGGCTGCGGCGTGACCCAGGCTTCACCGCCGAGGCAGTCGCTGCCGTTGTCGTCATCGAAGCCGCCGCTGCTCGCGGCCGGTTGCCACTTCACAAACAAGAAGTTCATTTTGATATTTCTTTGCTCAGGCCGTGATGGCATGGGTTTCGCGACGACGCCCGCACCAGGCGAGCCCTGCGGCGATCAGCAGCAGGACCAGGCCGACGAGGATCTGCAACGGCGCCGACGTCGCTGTCGCGGCGTAGGCCAGACTGCCGGCCGGCTCGCCGTTGGCGATGCGCGTCGAGGCCAGGTCTTCCGATTCATCGCGGACCGGCATCTGTTCAACCGCGATCAGGCTCGTGTACTTGCTGACGAGATGGTGATCGAACGCAATCCGCAGCACTTCGTCGCGCACTGCGGCGGCGTTGGCACCCCGATCGAGCGACTGTTCCAGGTGTTCGATCCTGCGCTGCGCCCACAGGCGCGCGATGCCCGGAGCATGCGCCGCACGCGCCAGCGGCAGCGATGTCGCCCAGGCCGACTCGCTGCCAGTTCCGCGCGCCTCGAGCGTGCCGTGCAGATTCGAAAGCTTCGTGACCACGATCAACGGTTCGCCGGCATACAGGTCGGGCAGGCGTTGCGGATAGCTGTCGGCCGTGCCCGGCCAGCTCAGGGATAGATCGCGCAGGGCCGGGCGATCAAGCTTGCCGAACAGTTCGCGCATGCGTTCGCCGACTTCGCCTGGACCGCGGATCACGATCGACGAACCGCGCCCCGAGGTCGCCGCGCGCTCGATGAACTGCGCGTTCGGCGCACTGCCGATGCCGATCGGAAACAGGCGCGACTGGCCGAGATCGTGATCGATGAGTCGATAGAGGCCGCCGGCATCATCGACCGCGCCGTCGGTGGCGAACACGACCTGGCGCACATAGCGGACGGGTGGCGTGCCGCGCAGCGCGGCAGCGAGCGCCGGAAGCATCTCGGTGCCTCCGGTTGCGTAGAGCCGGCCGACCCATTCGCGCGCCAGCGCGACATCCGCCGGCGCAGCCGCGACCGCATCGTCAAACAGCGCTGTCGTCACCGAATTGAACTGGATGACATTGAAGCGGTCGCTGGGGCGCAGCGAAGACAGGGCCAGATCGAGCGCCGCGCGCGCCTGCTTGATGGACTCGCCTTCCATCGAGCCGGAGGTGTCGATGACGAGGATCAGTTCGCGCGGCAACGGCACGGGCAACTGACTGCTCGGCAGCATCATGACCATCGCGTAGGTCTCGCCATCGAGCGTTTCGGTCAGCATCGCCGAAGCTGGCGCCTTGCCGAGTACGGGCGCCCATTCAAGTACGAAATCGCGATCGGCCGCGACACTGCCGCTGGCCAGCGCGATCGAATACGCGCTGCCATGGCGCGTGACCTTGACTGCATGGGTCGCGCTCTCGACGCGCGCCAGCTCCAGGCCCGGATCGAGATCGATCGCGACGGCCACTTGCGGCGCATCGGTCGAGTGCCGGTCGTCGCGCGTGGTCGACGTGTCCTGCGGCGGCGCCCCGCCAGGCGCGCCATCGACAACGGACATCCCGGCCATCGGCGCGTAGCGCGGCGTATAGGTCAACGGCAAGCTCAGCGAGAAGCGGTCATCGCGATAGCGGATCTGCTGCCACCAGCGCACCTCGACCGTGATCGTCTCGCCCGGAGCGACATTGGCCACGGCAGTGCGGAACAGGTTGGCGCGATCCGACTCGACCAGGGCCGCGCGCCGGCCGCTTGCCGCGGCTTCGACGTACGCGCGGCGCGCCTGCTCCTTCTCGCGGATCTCGCCGACGATCGTGCGCTCGCCGACGCGCAGGGTCATGTCGTGCACCGCGGCACCTTCCGGCAAGGGCAGCAGGTACTGCGCCTCGATCCAGTCCTTGCTCGAATTGGTGAAGCGTTGGCGGATGCTGGCTTCGGCGACTAGCCCGCCGATCTGGTAGTGGACATCGCTGGCCAGCGCAACGAGTTCGAACGGTTGGCCGTCCCTGGCCGTTGCCGAGATCGTGCCGAAGCCGGTTTCCGCGCGCGCCGCCGCAGCGAATCCAAGCACGAGGACGAGCACCGCGAAGATCGTGCGCAGCGGCTCGAAGCCGCGCTGGAGATCGGTATTGGTTTCGCTGCTGCTCGCTTTCATCGCACGCTCCGGCTGGGGTCGCTGCCATTCAAGCGATCGTCGCGGCCGAACGGGCGACGACTCGCTGGCGCAGCGACGATCAGTTCTGGCGATTTGCAGGCAATCGCGATTCACGCATTGCACGCACGCGCGGGCGCTGCGTAAGCTCGTTGCCGCCAACCAGGAGCCATGCCATGCCGCGCAGCATTGCCATCGTCGAAGACGAACCGCTGATCCGCGCCAACTACGTCGAAGCACTGACGCGTGCCGGTTACGAGGTGCGGGGTTACGCGGGGCGCAGCGAGGCCGAGACGGCCTTCGCGCAGCGCATGCCCGAACTCGTCATCATCGATGTCGGGCTCGGCGATGAACCTGAAGGCGGGTTCGACCTCTGCCGGCACCTGCGCGCGAAGGCGGCGACCCTGCCGATCATCTTCCTGACCGCGCGCGATTCGGATTTCGACGTGATCTCGGGCCTGCGTCTCGGTGCCGACGACTATCTGGCCAAGGATGTTTCCTTCCACCAGCTTGCCGCGCGCATCAGCGCGCTGTTCCGGCGCATGGAGGCGCTGCGCAAGCCGACCGCGGCCGACAGCATCCATGAGCACGGCCCGCTGCGCATCGAATCCGAACGCATGCGCGTGACCTGGAATGGCGTGGAGGTGCCGCTGACCGTCACCGAGTTCTGGATGGTGCACACGATGGTCCGCTTCCCCGGCCACGTGAAGAGTCGCGACCAGCTGATGCGCGATGCACAGGTCGTCGTCGACGATGCCACGATCACGTCCCACATCAAGCGCATCCGCCGCAAGTTCATCGCGATCGATGCAGACTTCGACGCGATCGATACCGTGCACGGTGCGGGATATCGCTGGAAAGCCGGGATCGGGGGCTAACGATTCGGGAAACGTCGGGATCGGAGATTCGAAGTTCGATGAAAGCCAGGGCATCAGCTTGCCGACCCTCGCCGTGATCCCCGGATCCGGGCCACACTGCGCTCCCCTGCATCCCGAACCTCCAATCCCGGATACCGCCTCGACCCCATGTCCCTGCGCCTGAAACTGCTGCTCGTCGCGCTGTCCACGCTGACCTTGCCGTGGGCCGGCTGGCAGTTCGTGCGACAGACCGAAGCGGTACTGCGCCAGGGCCAGGAGCAGACCCTGCTCGCCTCGGCGAGCACTTTGGCGCGCGCCCTTGATGTGCTCGGGATCGAGCCGCCGCGGCCGGATGCGGCGCTGTATGTGCACGAGTGCAGCGGACCGATGCGCATCGACGGCTATGCCGATGACTGGCAGGCATTCCGCCCGTATGCGCAGACCTTCGCCGCCGACGGCGACAGCGCCAAGCTCCAGGTCATGCTGGCCGAGGATGCGCAGTGGCTCTACCTCCATGCGCAGGTGCGCGACGCAACGCGGCAGCGCGTCGATGCGCGCGATATCGCCGTCGCCAGCAGCGATCACCTCGATCTGACCCTGATCCGTGGCACGCAGTCGCGGCGCTACCGGATTGCGAATGCGGCGCCCGGCAGTTTCGATGCACCGGCCATCGACGGCAGCGACGCGTTGCCGGCGCGGCTCAGCGGCGAGTGGCAGGAGGACGGTTCGGGCTACAGCATCGAACTGCGGCTCGCGCGCTCCGATGCGCCCGATCACCTCGCGTTCGACGTGGTCGACTCGGCGATGCCGCATGCGTCCGCAGGACCGCCGCTTGCCCTGCTTGGCTACAACGATGCCACCGCGCGCATGCTCGCACGGCTCGCCCCGGACCATGTCCGCGTACGCATGGTCTCGGCCGATGGCTGGCTCGTTGCCGCGGGCGGCTCGCTCGATGTCGAGCTGCCAGCCAGCGAGGACCACGGCTGGCTGGCAGGTTTCATCTACCGCCACCTGCTTGCACCGGCAGTGACCGACCGGCAATCGCCGTACGCCAATGTGGATACCTTCGCCGCGATCGATCCGCGTCTGCAAGGCGATGATCTGTGGCAGGCCTTGTCGGGTGCGCCGGCCACCGGCTGGCGTGCGACCGAACAGAACGGCGTGCTGCTGGTCGCCGCGGTACCGTTGCGCAGCGAGGATGCCTTACGTGGTGCGCTGGTACTCGAACAAGCCAATCCGGCCTTGCCGATCCTGGCCAACCGCGCACTGTCGAGCTTGCTCGTCGCCAGCCTGCTGGCCCTGCTCGTCACCGCCCTGCTCTTGCTGTTGTTTGGCGGGGTGCTGGGCTGGCGCATCCGCCGCCTGCGCAATGCGACCGAACGCGCGACCCGCGCCGGTGGCCGTCTTGCCGGTCCGTTGCCGCTGGTCGATGCGAAGGACGAACTCGGTGATCTGGCGCGTAGCTTCGGACGCCTGTTCGACGAGGTCAGTTCGTACACCGACTATCTGCAAACGCTGGCCTCGAAGCTCTCGCATGAGCTGCAGACACCGCTGGCAATCGTGAAATCCTCGCTCGACAATCTCGATCACCAGAACCTGCCCGAAGCCTCGCTGCCGTACCTCGAACGCGCCCGCGATGGTGCCGGCAGACTCGGCGGCATCGTGCGCGCCATGAGTGAATCGAGCCGCGTCGAGCGCGCGATCGCCTCGGCCGAAGCCGAGGACTTCGACCTTCGCGCCCTCGTATCCGGGTGTGCCGAAGGCTATCGCGTGCTGGCCGGAGCGCGCGCGCTGCGCGTCAGCCTGCCGGCTTCGCCGCTGCCGTTCCATGGCGCACCCGACCTGATCGCGCAGGCGCTCGACAAGCTGTTCGACAACGCGCGCTCATTCAGCGCCGAGGACGGCTGGATTTCGATCACGCTCGAAGGCAGCGGCGCGGAGGTCATCCTGCGCATGGCCAACAGCGGCCCGCTACTGCCGCAGGCAATGCAGGATCGTCTATTCGATTCCCTTGTCAGCCTGCGCGAACGCAGCGCCCGGGGCGTCGGCGAAACCCCGCATCTCGGTCTCGGCCTGCATGTCGTGCGCCTCGTCGCCGAATTGCACAAGGGCCGGGCGAGCGCCGCCAATCTGGCCGACGCGACGGGCGTGGAGTTCAGCCTGCGCATGAGCGGCATGCCGCGTCGACGCTTGAGTGAGGGAGAGCATCCATGATCTTTCGAGGGTCCGCGTCATTGGTCTTGCTGATCCTCGCCACTGGCGCCTTTGCCGATGTGCTTCCGGTGACGACCGGGAATGCCCTCGACTATCAGGTTTCGATCATCCGTTCGAGCACCGACGGTGTACGCATCGCCGTCTTCGAACGCCTCGATGGCTCGGTCTTCGGCGATCTCTGGCTGACCCGTTCGACCGACGGCGGCACGAGTTGGAGTGCACCCGCCCCGATCATCGCCACGACGGCCAATGAGCGGCATCCGGCATTGATCCAGACCGGTGCGTCAAGCTACAGCCTGTTCTATCTCAAGGGGACGAGCGCAACGACCAGCTATCGGCTGTGGCGTGCGACGAGTTCCGACGGCGAACATTTTACCGAGCAGGCCATGATCGACCTGGGCTGGGCCAGCGGCGGCGAGGTCAATCCGCACGTCGTCCGCCATGCCAACGGCACGTTGACGATGAGCTATCAACGCCTGTCCGGTGGCGTCTACGTGGCCGAATCGAGCGACGCCGGCATCAGCTGGGATCAACTGAAGACGCCGATCAACGCGATCGGGCAATTGCCGCGAATCACCTTTCGTGAAAGCGACGGCCTCTATCTCGCCAGCTACCAGACGGGCAGCACCGCGCTGCAGATGTTCATCAAGACCAGTACCGACGTGCACGACTGGAGTGCGCCGGCGCAGGATTTCGCGATCAGCGGCAACAACCACGATTCGCTGCCCGTCGTGATGCCCGACGGCGCCTTCGTCGTGTTCTGGATCCGCGAATCAGGCGGGCAGTTCGATATCGCGGCGCGGCGATCGCTCGACGGGCTGGTCTGGGCGCCGACGATCAGCGTGACCGCCACGGCGAGCGAGAACGACGTCGAGCCACATCCGCTGATCGGAACATCGCCCGGAGTTGTCGAACTCTACTGGGGACGCGAGTCTCCGGTTGGCAGCAGCGACTATGACATCGTCCGCGATCCGGCCGTCATCGTGCTCGACAGCCTCTTCATCGGCAGCTTCGATCCCTGAACCGCGGAAGCTCGACATCCATCATTGAAGCCACGCCGCGCACGTCGATCGGCCGATGTTGTCGCCGATTGGACCCTGCCTTCGTTGCGGACCGATGCATCATTCCGGGGGTCGGCATGAGCACCATGAGGGCTCTTCAAAAGATGGATCCGGCTGCCCACTAAACCGAAGGAACTCTCGGGAGTCCCTTGAGGAATAGTCAGGCCACAGGCGTATCCGGAGCGCGACGTACAAGCTCTTGCCATTCTGGAGCGACGTCCGCTGCGCTGTTGAAGTCCCAGTCTGTACTATGACACCCCGCACACGGCTTCGACCGGAGCTCGGTGTTGAGAAAATACGCCGACAGATTGTCGGGGTCGGTATAGATGCGGAGATGCTCGTGGTCAGCGAGGTATTGGCGCGCGCAGGCATCGCACGCTACAAGCTCGAATTGAGCTTCGCGTGCTTCCCTGCCGAGAATTTCGTGCACTCGCCGATAGTCGAAACGTGTTGGCATACCGTTCTGTGGCCTGACGAGGTTGTAGGAGAAGTCTCCGCACATCTTGCTCCGACTACGTAGTCCGGGCAATGTCTCCACAACGCAGCATCAGCGATGCAACAAGACCGTCCAAGGAAATGCAGTCCGACAACGTTCGACGTCCCAACGCACTGACAAAGCATCACGGGGCGAGAGGACAACAGCATGACCCGCAGCGACCCGAATGCTCAGGACATAGGCATCAAGCGTCCCGTGTTGATGGGAAGTTTCCCAAGGAATTGTCAGGTGCCAGCCGACGCACCCTCTTGCCGCGGAGAGACGGCCACCAAGAACTGCGCGCGGATCTCTTGTGGCGAATATGCCTGCTTGGCCGGAACCGTGAGCAGAGGCAGATTGATGGCTTGGCACACTTTGAACAGCAAATCGTCTCGGGATTGCGCGCGCCGACTGGAATGCGATTTGTCGTTTAGCTCGACGGCACAGACTATGGCTAGATCGCTCGTCCGGCACACCACAAAATCAAAGTGCTTGTACGCAATGCGATTGAGCGCACCTTGGCGGACGGAGTTGCCCAGGCCGGGTTTGACCGTTGCAACGTCAGCGACGCGAACCTTGCCAAAAACCCGATGCTCCGGCCCCACTGCCTGGTCGAGAACGCCGAGGAACGAACGCTCTGCGGCTGAAAAGAGCGTTTTGGCCGACTGGTAGGGGAAACCGATTGAGCCAGCGCTGCCTTGCTTGCTCTTGAGAGCCGCAAGAACGATGAAAACGACAAACGCGATAAGAATCAGCAGAAGCAATGAAGACATGCGGCGCGTTCCCCTTGGCACCTTGCGAGGTTGTGGAAAAAGACCCCACGCATCTTGCTCCCTCCCCACCGACTCGGCAACATCGCCACAACGCAGCGTCGTGAGGAGGCATGCAGATGGCGCGGTACAAGACGATTGACACGAGTCTGCGTTTCATCGCCCTTGATCTGGAACGTCAGCTGTTGCCAGGCACGTTCGAGCATGCGCTTAATCACCTGCTCGACCACGAGATGGATCTGTCCGCGCTCGATGCGCGCTACTGCAACGAGCAACCGCTGCTCACCCAAAGGCCATATACACGACTGCAACCGCACCGCTTGCCTGAAAGCGATTTACCCGGTCACTTGCAAAGGGAGTCCATACGCGAATTGTTCGCCCGCGCCCAGCGCCGATGCTGCACGAAGCAGGCAATGGCAAAGATTGCTTCCAGCAATGCCCCAACAAATGCGCTTACAAGCATTGAAGCGTTAAGAGGGGCCAATACGAAGCCTGCCGCGGCCAGCAGCAAGCCCAAGATCCAATAGAGCTTCATGCCATAGAGAGTGGCGAACACAAGGTAGCGGCCACCAATGATCAACAGCATGGCCGGGAAGAACAGCCCGGGTTGCCGCACACTGAGAAAGTAAGCGATTGGCAGGCAGAAGATGAGCCAGAAGGTGCTGGCGCCCGCGAGTTGCCCAAGCGGATTCCCCTTGGTGTGGGCGCCACGTGCACCAATCAGCTTGCAGATGAGCAGTCCGACCGGAAATATGAAGACACCAGCGATGAGAAGCGACCATACCGCCTCTTCAGGGGTCGTCAGGAGTGCGAAGCCCGCTGCGACAAACCACGCAATGGACGACGCCAAGATGCCAGTGGCGCCGCTGTAGTAGCCCTGCCGCATATCCGACTGCGCTTCTGTCAAGGACATTTCCACGTTCCAGACTCCTTGATGATCGGTGCGCGGCCAAACGCCTGGCTAAGCGGCCTGCACGGCCGGAATGCGTGATCGAGCGAGCAGCTTACCTCGCGCAGGGAGACTTCCCTCGAAAAAATGGACACCTGATGGTTAGGTGCGCTGGGCTTCGA
>ERZ795056.3362-NODE-3362-length-17253-cov-7.777125_pt1 | contig 17253 bp, 13 predicted proteins | sample MGYA00375140_ERZ795056 | MGnify/ENA primary metagenome ERZ795056 (study PRJEB30185, sample SAMN05720227) | activated sludge metagenome | isolation source: Anaerobic digester | place: USA | collected 2015-03-09 ... | reverse complement strand
AAGAAACTCTATTGCTACGCAATAGAAAATCCTATTGCGGAATCTGGGTTAATTCACCCCCTGAACCATTTTCTCTGCTCTTCGTCCCGGGATAATCAACGCGATGACCGAGGATATCAGTACCCACACTGAAATAGCCAGAATATCCGGAAAATGTAATTCCACCGGGTAGCTCCTGATGAGAGTCGTGGACATCCCCAGGGGAACAAATCCGAAAATCTTCTGTATTTCAACCAATGCAGCACCGATCACCACCCCAATCACCAATCCTGATAAAGTTATAATTCCACCCGTCAGCCGGATTACCTGTGCACCTTGGGCTGGATCGAATCCCATTGCCGAATAGATCCGGAAGTCAGCTTTTTTATCAATCACCAGCATCGTGCTACTGACGAAAAGGTTAAAAGTGGAAATGAGGATAATGAAACCAAGTGCCAGGAAGACAAACAGTTTCTCAATCATCATCACTTTATATAAGTCGGCGTGTTGCTGGTTTTCGTTTTTAACCAGAAACTCATCCCCTAAAATTTTTGAAATTTCTTCCTGTGCCTGTTCCACTGAACCCTCCTTGCGAACATAAATATCCAGATAATTCATCCCAGCTGGCTTATCCATTAATTTCCGGACTTCTTCAATGGGCAGAAAGACTTTGTTTTCATCCATCTGAACCACTCCTGTTGGTCGGACAACGAGTTGATTGAAAATACGACTGGTTCCAAGCTTCAGAATTTTCTTTCGTTTAGGATAATGAATGCGGATGAATTCAAATACATTTTGAAGTGAAACGTTCAGTGCATTTTTTATCCCGATTGACAAGACAGCCCCTGAACCTGCTTTGTCTTTCAATACAAAGGCACCGTCCGTGATGGAGGTGTCCAATCTGCTGACGGCTACAATTCCAGGGTCAACACCCACGATCTCAACCACCATCTGACCTTCGCCATACTGTATTGAGGCTTTATCAACCAGCACTTCAAATGACGACTGAATCTGGCTGCTCTTTGAAATCATGTCCAGTTTATCCTGAGGAATCTGAAAAAACTTTCCATGTTTCTTTTCGATTCGTAAATCAGGATCCTGAAAGTGATAGACTTTTTTCAGCAGATCTTCAAAACCATTAAATGCAGACAGAACCAAAACCATCGCCAGGCTGCCCAATAAAATACCCAGAAAAGATAAAAACGAAAGAATTTGGACCGTGGATGCCTTCCTCAGGGCAAGGAGGTATCGAACAGCAATTTTCAGGACGAGCATGTGCTGCAAAATTCATGATTTTTAATTTCCGAAAAAAAATCATTTAGATTCAATTGAAAATTCGGCAACTTCGAGATTCTACGGAAGAAAGTTTTAATATTGCACCCTGTTTTCAAAAGTTGAACCATGAAATTTAGAAATTTTACACACAAACTACCTGCCATTCTGGTCTTAGGGCTTTTTCTGGCAAGTCCTGCATTTTCGCAGGGTAATTTCGCCAAAAAGGCGCACCAGATTATCAAACTGAAAGAAACTACCGGCGCCAACACCGCCAAATTGGTAGAGTTGAAGCCGAAAAACCGGAACTATTCCAATGGCAAATCTGGTTCAAATCTTAGTAAGGCACTAGGAGACACTTTGTTCTACCAACCATTTTCTACCACAACATGGCCAGCAGATATGCCACGAGTGAATGTAGATGGTTCCACTCCAGGTACTGCTAGTCTTGTTGCTCTGTTTGGCACAAATGCCTGGGCAGTGTCGGGAACAGCAGCGAACCGGTTTGCAGCATCAACATCCTGGTTGAGTCCTGCTGGTGTGGCAGATCGTTGGATGATTACCCCGGAAATCACCTTGACCGAAGGTAACTTTCTATCATGGAAAGCAATGGCATTTGAAGCTGCTTATGCGGATGGTTATGAAGTCCGGATTTGTACAAACTGTCCTGCAACATTGAATGCCGGGAACGTAACTTCATCTTTTAGCACCACCTTATTCTCAATTGATGCTGAAGAAGCAATCGACGTTTTTGTTGACCGTGAAGTATCTTTGGCTGCGTATGCAGGACAGACAGTTAGACTAGCTTTCCGTAACAATTCCGATGATAAGAACCTCTTATATGTGGATGACCTCCTGGTTTATAAAATAGCTGAAAAAGACATTGCAGCAGGTGAAATTTTCTCACCGGATACAGCCTTATACAATTGTTCAGGTCTTAATTTCCCGGCAATTGCAAGTGTTGCAAATAAAGGTTCCAAAACTATCTACAACGTACAGGTGAAACTGATGTCAACTGGTCCTATTAACGATACTGTTACGATGATGATCGACAGTATTCCTGCTTTGACAACAGATACTTTGGTTTTCTCTGAAGGAATGAATTTATCTGCAATTGGAGACTACCAACTTTCACTTTCTGTTGTAGCAGCAGAAGACGTCAATTCGGCAAATGATGTAACAAATTCAACTTACATGCATCCTGCGCCCGTTTCAGGTATTTTCTCAATGAATTTTGATGATATGACTACTCTTCCGGCTGGTTGGTTTTCAACATCCAGATTCATTCCAATCGTTAACGGTGGCGGGATTAATGGTTCCCCTTCTCTGGAAATTCCAGTTTACAACAACCTCGGAACATTTGGATCGGATCCTGATGCATCAATCATTACTGGTCAGTTCACAAACATTCCTGCGACTTCGGTCTTTTCCATAAAATACCACATTTACAACCTTTCTGCCGCTGAATATCCTTTGGTGGATGGGGACACTGTCACCATTTCTGTCCTGAAAAATTGCCAGCCTACAAATGTTTCGGTTCAGATTCATCCTGGAAACCAGTCTGTAAGTGCTGATTATCAGAAGTTGTTTATACCAATGGATTCATTGTACCTCACTCCATCTGATAATATTTCATTTATCTTCAATTGCAGAGCTGCTGCGACAACCAGTAACTACCTTTTGGATCTGGATGATGTTGCTCTGGGTACAATTGATGAAAATGACATCGCTATAGTTAATGTTGAAACACCAACCAATTCAATTTATAAAAAGAATCAGTTTGCAACTTATTCTGTAAAAGGATCTGTATTCAATGAAGGTTCTGTGTCCGTTTCTCCTGTTCGGATTGTTGCTCTTGCTTCTCCTACAACACTTGAAGATACTGCCCGCATTACGACCATCCCTGGCGGATATTCAAAACCATTCACCACACAGCCTGGTCTTTCTCTCACCGAAGCTGGTGATTACAATATTGAAGTTACAGTAACCGGAGGACAAACAGATCCGGTTCCGGCGAACAATACTTTTTCATTCCCTATTTCAATCAGTGACAGCACTATGGCAAAAGATTTTGGTGATCCGGAAGATGATTTCGGTCTGGGGTATGGAGCTGCATCTGGCGGTAAGAGAATTATGGCCAATGCCATTGCCACAACTGCAAAAGACACGCTTACATCAGTTTCTATTTTCCTTGGAACGTTGGATACAGATGTTCAGGCCAAATCTTTCTTTGCGAACCGCAACGCAGCAGGTACGGGTTGGGTAGAAGATTCTTCCTCAACTTTGAACATGATCGGAGCTGATCAGAGCAATACCTGGATTACTCTTCGTCACAGAGCTTCTTCTGGGCCACAGGCAGCCCGTGCAAGAGGTAAAGCGGTAGTTGCGAACTCAACTAACCTTTATGGTGTTAAAATCTTCGGAGGAAATCTTCGGGTATCTTACAACTTCAATAATACAAGTGATGACGGATCATGGATCTGGCTTGGTGGTCAATGGTTGGGAACTCAGGATCTCACAGTGGGTGCTGTAACTTTCCTCATTCGTCCAAACTTTGGAAGACCTGCTACTATGGTATCTGTAAGTCAGATGGAACAAAGTCTGCAATATGCTGATCTGGTTCCGAATCCAACTTCCGGCCAAAGTGATCTTTCCATCATGATGTCAAAAAATAGTGATGTAACAATCCAGGTTTACTCTGTAAATGGTATGCTTGTTTCAAGTTCAACTTCTCAGGCAACTGTAGGTGCCAACAGGATTCAGGTTCCAACCAAAGGACTGGGCAAAGGAATGTACCTTGTAAAAGTGAACTCCAGTGGATTTTCAACCACCAAAAAACTGGTGATTGAGTAATTCATCATTCTATTGATTTTCCAAAGAGACACGGTCACAAGCCGTGTCTCTTTCATTTTAGCCCCATATTTTATGATTCAGTTTCTAAAAAACAATCTGCCCAATTTCCTCACCTGTTGTAACCTTGTCTGCGGAATCACAGGAATTATTCTGATTTCACTTGATGGAATTAAAGCCATTGACACAGTAGAGTGGCTGATTGTGCTAGCAGGTATCGCAGATTTCTTTGATGGATTTGTTGCACGACTTTTAAAGTCGGCCTCCCCTATAGGCAAAGATTTAGATTCACTTGCCGATGGTATCACGTTTGGTGTACTTCCCTGTCTCGTCTCGTTTCATTATTTGTATTTTCTAGAAACTCAGGGACACTCATGGCAACCTTATATTGCCATTTGTATTGGGGTGTTTTCCATTATCAGACTTGCCATTTTCAACAATGACACCAGGCAAACGGAAAGTTTTATAGGGGTCCCTACACCAGCCAATGCATACTTTATCATTTTTCTCATTGGAGGCATGTATCATTCTGCCCTCCCTTTTTCAATTTCATCCAACGCGTTTATTACCATTGTACTTGTCTGCAGCTTCCTTCTTGTTACCCCGCTGGAATTGCTGGCATTAAAATTCAAGAACTTCAGCTGGAATTATAACAAATCACGGTTTGTCTTGATTTTCCTTTCAGTTGTGACTCTGGCTTTTTTTGGCAAAATTGCAGTTCCTATCATTTTCATCTACTACGTAGGGCTTTCAGTTATCTTAAAACTAATTCCAAAAAATGCAGTTTAATGCTCGTGTTGTTGTAATGCCTCAGAGAGAAATTCTTGATCCTCAAGGCAAAGCAGTAGAAGGTTCTCTCAATCAACTGTCTGATTCTGAAATCGGCAATGTACGTATTGGGAAAAACATAGAGTTCACAATCGAAGCTTCTTCTGTTGATTCGGCCAGGACAGAAGTGCAGAATCTTAGTAAAAAACTGCTGGCCAATATGATTATGGAAGATTTTCATATTGAAATTCATCCTTCCTGAAAAAAAATCGGGATCTGAACAATTTCCGGAAACAGTCACCGTTTATGCTTTCTATGAAAAAATTTCTTTCCCTGTTCTGGCTTGTTGCAGCCCCACACCTTCTTTTTTCACAGGCGCAAAACACCAAATCCGCACAATCGATCATTGAGTGGAATTCAATTGAAACGGTTACAAGTAAAAGTGGCCATACCGAAAAGTACCTCACTTGCAAAGAGGGAAGTACCCACAAACTGAATGTCAAGGTTCCGGTCTACTCCATTTTTTATCCCGGCAAAAAAGTTCAGGCTGTTTCTTTTGAATCAAGTAAATGGGTTGATGTTCCATTTTGGGAACTGGCAGGAATCGATACCACCTTTCTGTTAACCCATTCCGAAAAATTTTCAATCGAGGAATCGGAACGCAAAAAAGTGGAAGGATCACTTGTCACGATTTCCCTGATCCGGAAGAATCAATCAATCTGGGAAAAACTCGTCTCTTACCAACTGAATCTAACATCACAACCTTATAAGCAACAAGACAGAATTGCACGGATTTCCAGTACCAGCAGCATTTTCAAAAGTGGCAGCTGGGTAAAAGTGGGGATCGCTAAATCCGGAGTATACCAGATGACAGGTGGTGACCTCGCTTCCAACGGCCTGGATCTCAATGGCAAAAGCTCGCAGAACATTAAAATGTTTGGCACCGGCGGTAAAATGCTTTCCGAAGCAAACAAAGACTACAAATTCAACGATGTAACTGAAATCGCCATTAAAGTAGAAGATGGAGGTGATGGAGTTTTCAACTCAAACGACAGGATCATCTTTTATGGAGAAGATCCCCATTCATGGACCTACAACACAACGGACGGTGCCTTTACATTCAGTCCAAATCTATATTCTGATTCGAGCTTTTATTTCATCACATATTCCGATGGTGCCGGAAAAAGGGTAACCAATACCATTCAACTTCCCAACCCGGATGTTTCAACTAGTGGATTTCCTGATCGATTCATTTATTCTCCTCAGAAGGTAAATGTTGGCTCCTTTGGCCGAAACTGGTATGGAGATGTCTTTGATTTTAATACAAGCAAAGACCTTTCGTTTGATATTTCAAATCATGTGGCGGACTCCACCATTCAAATCCGGTTTGGTATGATGGCCCGAAGTGGTGTACAATATCCTTTTGTTATAGCGGCAAATGGCCAGTCACTTCTACCCAATATCACTCCACAGTCAATTATACTTACTTCAGACTATCCTCTTTATGGTTCAGAACTTATTACCAGAAGAGAACTCAAATTATCCGGAGATAATTCAACTTTGAATATTTCAATCAATTATCAGAAAGCCGGAAACCAGCAATCAGTTGGATATCTAAATTTTATCGAAGTATGTACTTACCGCAACCTGAACTTCGGCAGTTCAAATTTTGGATTCCGGTCGGTCGGAAATCTGGGTAAAAACATTTCTTTTCAGCTCAACGGATCCGCTTCTTCTTTTCAGATCTGGAATATAACGAAGCCATGGGAATCCCAATCCGTCACCATTCAGAATCAGAATTTTCATAATTTACAGGACACATTGGTCGAGGAGTTTTTTGCATTCAATCCAAACAATCTTCCAAGACCTGCCAGAATGGTACCAATGGAAACCCAGGATTTACATGGCCTGGCGACACCTGACCTGATCATTATAACCCACCCGGATTTTCTTGAAGAGGCGAACCGTCTGGCAAATTTCCGGCGGACGCATGACCGGCTGGATGTCGAAGTAGCCACTACCCAACAGGTATATAATGAATTTTCCTCAGGAAGTCAGGACATAACCGCAATCCGGAACTTTGCCATGCATCTTTATTACAACACTACGGAAGCGAAACTGAAATACCTCTTGCTTTTTGGCGACTGTTCTTACGATTACAAAAACCGTATTGCAAACAACACCAATTTCGTACCAACCTATGAAAGTCCACAATCACTTAGCATCATTGGCTCCTATGCATCTGATGATTATTTTGGGATTCTGGCAAAAAACAAAGGAGGTTGGTCAACAAATGATTTTGTTGATCTTGGTGTTGGAAGACTTCCTGCCAAAAATATTTCGGAAGCGAAAATCATGGTGGATAAGCTCATTCATTATGCCAAATCCAAAGAATGTCTGGGAGAATGGAGAAACCGGTATTCGTTTGTTGCAGATAACGGTAACCAATGCACACACAGCAACCAGGCAGACGAACTGGCAGAGTCCGTATTATCAAGGAATCCGGCTTCCAACGTTCGGAAAATATACATTGGCGCCTACAATTTTGTCGCAGGCGCCGGTGGATACACCGTACCCACTGCAACCAATGAACTGATTAATACCATTAACAAAGGCAGCCTCATAGTAAACTATACCGGGCATGGTGGTGAAACTGTGTGGGCAGATGAGTTTTTGTTCACCAGTGATATGATTTCACAACTGACCAATTATGATCGGCTTTCGTTTTTCATTACGGCTACCTGTGATTTTGGCCGGCATGACTATCCTTCACAAACATCAGGGGCTGAAAGTGTTCTTCTCAGTGATAAAGGAGGAGCCGTCGGAATTATGACAACAGGCCGACCTGTAGGGTCTTACAATAATTTTCAGATCAACAAAGCTTTTTACAGTGGGCTATACAAAGAAATAAATGGTCAGCCGGGCCGGATGGGTGATGCCATGAGAGAAGCCAAAAACATCAACACTGATAAAATATCCAACAGAGGATTTACTTTGCTTGGTGACCCGTCCGCAGCATTTGCGTTTCCCGGAAAAGAAGTGGTGATCACCAACCTGACAAATTCAGATACAATTAAAGGATTGAATCTGGTGGTTTTGAAAGGTGAGGTCCGAAAAAACGGCGTGAAAGAAGATAATTTCAACGGAAAGGTTTTTGCCACCTTATACGACAGGGCAGGCAGACTTTCCATTATTGATGATGATAATTGTTTCGGGTCTGACAAAACATACAGTTACCAGAGGAGTATTCTTTATAATGGCTCCACCACCGTGACAAATGGTAACTATGAATTCAAATTCTATGTATCCAAAGACATATCCTTTTTGCCAGGTTATGGCCGGATTTCCTTGTATGCCATGGATGAGAATCAGCCAAGAGATGCCAGCGGGTACAAAAAAGACCTGGTTGTTGGAGGCCTGAACCCCAACCCAAAATTTGATGATAAAGGTCCGCAGATCCGGCTTTTCATGAACGATACGACTTTTATTAATTATGGCCTGGTAGGAAAAGACGCAGATCTGCTGGTGCATCTTCGGGATGATTCGAGTGGAATCAATGTCACAGGATTAGGATTGGGCCATGATCTGACAGCGATCCTGGATGGAGAACAGTTGTTCATTCTGAATGACTATTTTGAAAATGATGAGGGAAGTTACACCACAGGTCGCCTTCGGTTTCCATTGCGGGATCTGAGTGTTGGAATTCATTCGATCGTGGTGAAAGCCTGGGACAATTCAAACAACTCAAGCGAGGCTGAGATTTTCTTTGAAGTTGGGATCAGCACTGTCAACGGGAAGATTGTGAAAAACGTCGTTCTCTTTCCTAATCCTTCTTCCGAAAATTTTTACCTGCGGATGGAGAATGCATATGCCGGGCAAAATGTGAACATCAAACTTGAAATTTATAATATTATCGGAGAAAGAATAACTGCCAAAGAATGGGAATATGACAATTCAACCGCCCGCCCTGGTTCAGAAAAAGAACTTGCCTGGGATGGCACAAAGTCAGATGGCAGCCGGTTACCGACAGGTACTTACTTTTGTAAAATTGTCCTAAAATCTGACACGGATGGGGCCGAATACAAAATAGACCGGAAAATCGTTTTAATTCGCTAATATTTGCGCAGGTATTCGAACTAACCAACCATTTGAAAAAAGCTCTACCCTATCAAAATTAATTAAAAAATGATCAAAAGGTCCATCATAATAACATCAGTTACCTGCCTTTTCATAGCAGGAATAAGGGCTGTTGGGCAACCAATTTCTCCATCCAGAATTACAACTTCCTACGATGCAACAGGTAAAATCCTTGACTATAGAGTAATTACTACTTCAGTGCCGTTTCTGGGTATCACTCCTGATGCCCGATCTGCAGGCATAGGTGATGCAGGTTGTGCTCTCAGTGCCGATCAGAATGCTGTATATTGGAATCCAGGAAGACTTGCACGTGCAACCAAAGATATTGGTGGATCCATATCTATAACCCCCTGGCTAAAAGGTCTGGGAGTGAATGATGTTTATCTGGGCTACCTGAGTGGTCATTATAAAATAAACAAGCAAAGTGCGATCGGTCTCGGATTTACTTATTTCAATCTTGGTAGCATCCAAATGACCGACAATGTAGGGCAGAATCTTGGTACATTAAATCCGAATGAACTGGCCATTTGCCCAACTTATTCCAGGGTTTTATCAAAAAATCTAAGTCTTGGAATTGGCATAAAATATTTCCATTCCAATCTGGCCGGATCCTATTCAGGCGGCAACGATGCAACAAGGGCCCGTCCGGCAAATAGTGTTGCTGTTGATCTGGGCATGTTTTATACAAAAGAAATCAGTCTGGGAGGCAATCCTGCTCAATTTGCATTTGGAGCGGTTCTGAGTAATATGGGGCCGAAAATTTCCTACACTGACAACAATAAGCGTGATTTTATCCCATCTACATTACGGGTTGGTCCTGCTTTGACAATGGAACTGGATCCATATAATAAAGTGACGTTTACATTCGACATTGCCAAAACTCTTGTTCCAACTCCTGCCAAATACGATTCTTTGAATCCGGAAATTCAAAATCTTGGTTGGATTGAAGGAATGGCACAATCTCTTTATAAAGCTCCGGATGGTTTTAAGGAAAAAATGCAGGAACTTATGATTGGTGGAGGTGCCGAATACTGGTATGACAATCAGTTCGCCGTTCGCGGAGGGTACTTTCATGAAAGCAAATTCAAAGGAAACCGCCGGTATTTCACAGCCGGAGTTGGTATTCGTTACCAGACATTTGGATTGGATTTTGCCTATCTCATACCTGTGACAAGCCAGCACCCTTTAGCTGAAACACTTCGTTTCTCACTTCTTTTTGATCTGAACATGGCTAAAAAAGAAGATTCTGTTACCGATAAGGCTGAAGGCCCTGGTGCAGAATAACCGGACACTACATTTCATTTACAATCCCTCATGAACAGTGAGGGATTTTTTTTATGCCTGCATTAGCCCTCATTCAATCCAACTCCTCTGCTGCTCCCGGAACAGTATCGCTCCCTGCTTCGAAAAGTGAAAGCAACCGGGCGCTCATGATTCGTGCTTACTCTGGAAATTTATTGAACATCCGCAATCTTTCAGATGCAGCAGACACGGAAACGCTTGCGGAACTTCTGGAAGGTGTTAGGAGAAATTACAATGCAAAGGATGCCGGCACGACTTTTCGATTCCTCACAAGTTACCTTGCATTTTCGAAAAAAGAATCAACACTGACGGGTTCTGATCGTATGAAACAGCGACCCATCCGGCTGCTGGTGGATGCATTGAGTACTTTGGGCTGCCAAATTCAATATCTGGAGAAGGAAGGTTATCCTCCACTTCATTTTAAACCGTTTGAATGGTCCGGAAAATCTGAAGTTTCCATTGACGCAACCATCAGCAGCCAGTATATCTCATCTCTTATGATGGCTGCTCCCACCCTGCCGGATGGCCTGAACATTCATTTACTTAATGAGGTTGCATCTCTACCCTATCTCAGAATGACATGGGCATTGATGCAACAGGCAGGTATCAAAGGCGAATTTTCAAACGGGAACATTCGCATTCCTCATCAACAATACAAACCGGACAAACTACAGATAGAGTCGGATTGGTCAGCCGCCAGCTATTTTTATGGGATGGTTGCTCTTTCTGAAAAACCAATGCCTTTGTTCCTTTCCGGACTTACAGAAAACTCTTTGCAGGGAGATGCTGTCATTCAACAAATAGCCCGGGAATGGGGAATTGAAACCCGGTTTGAAAAAGAAGGTGTCTGGATTGAACGAATCTCTGAAATCAAACCCGCAAAACTTGTCCTGGATTGCCTGGGATTTCCCGATTTGGGCCAGACTCTGATTGTGATGTGTGCACTGTCTGGAAAAGAAGCAGAACTATCAGGACTTCAGTCTTTGGCCATAAAAGAAACCAACCGCTTGCTGGCCATGAAAACAGAGTTGGCAAAAATTTCTGTTTTCATCGAAATCAACGAATCAAAAGGAATCTGCCTGATTCCAGGAAATCAAAACCCACAAATTCAAAATCCCATCTTCGAAACCTATGAAGACCACCGGATGGCGATGGCATTGAGTATGATCGGTGCCACAAACTCAAATGTTTCGATCAGGGAACCTGGTGTTGTGCGGAAATCTTTTCCAGGATTCTGGGCTGCCATGGAAAAATGCGGGTTCATATGTACCCTTTCGGAAAGCAAATAGAATTCCTGAACAAAACCAGGTGGCTAGTCCTTATTAGGAATTGTTCCCAAATTCTGTTCAAAATAGCGACATGCCTGTTGAATTCCACATTGAGCGCATTGAGGATTTCGTGCCATACAAACATACCGTCCGTGAAGAATCAGCCAATGATGAGCTTTCGGAATTACATCCTTTGAAAGATAACGGTACAATTGAAGTTCGACAGCCAGAGGTGTTTTTGCATTCTGGTTTACCAGACCAATTCGTTTGCTGACCCGAAACACATGGGTATCCACCGCCATTGTAGGTTGATTGTAAACAACCGAGGCTATGACATTCGCAGTTTTGCGCCCAACTCCGGGCAGTTTCTGCAACTCATCAACCGATGAAGGTACTTCAGAATGGAATTGATCCCTGAGCATTTGTCCCAGGCCGGCAAGGTGTTTGGCTTTGTTGTTGGGATACGAAACACTTCGGATGTATGAGAAAATTTCATCCACTGAACCCTGGGCTAAAGCTTCAGCATCCGGAAAACGACGGAACAAAGCCGGCGTGATCAGATTCACCCGTTTGTCGGTACATTGGGCCGAAAGAACAACCGCCACAAGCAACTCATATGGCGTTGAAAATTGGAGTTCCGTCTCCGCATCCGGTTGGTTACGGGAAAAATAATCGACTATAAACTGGTATCGGTCTTCTCTTTTCATGTGAATCTCATTCGGAATAATGCCTGTATTTCCAACAATTTATGAACTCTGAAAAAAATCAACGTTGATTTTGCATAACAGTTTTTGAATTTCAACCTGATAATAGATGCATTCATAGAATGTACTGGCTATTTGGCTTAAGAATCGGACCTATTGAACGGACTTATTTGTTGATCTCAATTGGAAGAACGACCTTTGGATCTGATAAAACGCAAGTTTTATTTTTGGGTTGAAAAGTGAAAGAAAAGGCCTTTCCCGACTGGGTGAGGCTTTTTTTTATTCCCTCTACCCTCATTTTTAGAAATACGTGCCGGAAACAAGGTAGTTGGTCACATAATCCTGTACTCCTGCTTCAAGGGAATGAAACGGCTGAGGATATCCCACTGAAACCAACTTGTTCATTTCAGCCTCGGTAAAATATTGATAGCTGTCACGAATTTCAACCGGAGTCGGTACAAACTCAATCACCGGTTCTTTTCCCATTGCCCGAAATGTATGATTGACCAGATCCAGAAACGTTCGGGCTTTACCAGAACCTAGGTTGTAAATGGCGGAATTTTTGCGATGGTGCATCAGCCAGTAACAAACATCAATGACATCTTTCACATAGACAAAATCCCGCATCTGGTGACCATGGGCAATGCCTTCACGGTGACTTTGAAAGAGCTTCATTTTGCCTGTCGCGTTGATCTGATGAAATGCATGAAAAATGACGGATGCCATTTTCCCTTTGTGATATTCGTTGGGGCCATAGACATTAAAAAACTTAAGCCCGGCCCAGAAAAAAGGAGATGTTTTTTGTTCCAGCACCCAAAGATCAAAATCCTGCTTTGAGTGGGCATAAGGATTCAATGGTTTCAGGGTTGGAATCCCGGAATGATCATCGGAATATCCCTGAGCCCCATCGCCGTAAGTAGCAGCCGAGGATGCGTAGACCAATGGAATCTGAAACTCCGTGCAAATCCGCCAGACTTCTTTGGAAAAATTCAGATTCAGCTCATCAAAAATGGCGACAGATTGTTCCGTTGTGTCGGTCCTTGCTCCCAAATGAAAAACAAATTCCACCTCAATGGCATTCAACTTTAACCAGGAATGAAACTCCTTCCTCTCTACAAATGCCACAATGGACTTGCCCTCCAGATTTGATTTTTTAGCCGGATGGGAGAAATCATCTACTGCCACAATCGCCTTATAACCTTCCTGGTTTAGTTTTGTGATCAAACAGCTGGGAATAAAGCCAGCCGCACCTGTAACAACAATCATGAGATCTGAATAAGATCTGCAATATTACAACATAAATGATGGCACTCACCTCCAGTTTACGGTTTCCGGTATTGTTCATGCTTTTACTGTTTATCCATGGTTGCCAGGATAAAAAAGGTAGTTCATCCAATGCAAAACGAAGCATCCGGTACCGTGATCAATCCGCAGAAATTCCTGTTCATCCGAAAAGAGTGATTTCTCTTTCTCCGGCTGTTACAGAAATTCTGTTCTCTGTTCTGCCAGACTCTCTTGTTGTCGGAATTACTCCACTATGCAATTTCCCTGAAGTAAACACCCGAAACAAATCCCGTGTGGAAGTATACCCGCTCAATGTTGAAAAAGTGCTTCAGCTAAAGCCAGATGTCATTTTTTCTGAAGAAGGAATCACCAGTCCGCAGGATGCAGCACACCTTCGACAGTTGGGCATTCCGGTGATTTTATTCCATTATGACAAAACGCGGGACATTGTGGATGCCATGGATTCTGTCCGTTCCTGGGTAGTTCCGGAAACAAAGACCAGCAACATTATAGCATTGCGGATGCAACTGAATGAGCAGGAAAAGAAACAGACAACAATACCGGACAGCCAAAGGCCTGGTATTTTATGCGTAACCTGGATGGACCCCATTTTCGCTTATGGGTTTGAGACATGGATGACAGACAAAATCCGTCTGGCAGGGGGAAAGAATGTGCTGTCTGAAAAACTGGACAAGCCCTACCCTGCTTTGCAGAGGGAAACCATTCTCAAACTAAACCCCGATATTCTGTTTGGAGGAACCTTTGAAAAAATGGATACGTCCTTTTTCAGAATGTATCCGGAACTCAAAAATATTTCTGCATATAAGACGAAAATGGTTTTTGAGCTCAATGATGATCTGGCCAGCCGGCCGGGTCCCAGATTTATGTTGGGAATTCGCGAAATTGAGCAACATGCAGAAGCTTCCAGAGCCCTTCGACAGAAAAATTAAGACAGCAAAAACCAGGTAGAAAGACATTGGTTATGAGCAGGAAACCTGCGTTACGCCTGTGTAAACAGACAGACACTTCAGCTCTCTTTTCCTGCTTTTTCCAAAAAACCTTACATACCGAAGCCACAAAATTTGCTTTGAAATCATTTTCGATTATGCCCCCGAATGTGGATAAGTCGGAAATGAATGTGGATAATGTGGATAACTTTCCGGACTTATCCACATTTTTCAGCAAAATCAGCACTAAATCCTTTGTTATCAAAGAAGTCGCCTTGTTACCAACCTTACATACATTGTGTTATGAAAAGGTTATCAGCCGGCCTTCAAATTATTGCGAACAGCTTACAAAAGGACGGCATATTTTTTCCTGGCCGAAGCCAGCGAACAGGAGTTAAAATGCCACCACTCCGACGTGATGGAAAGAAAGCCAGCCTGTTTCATAATTTGCCTTAGCAACTTCCGGTTGCTGACCTGTTTATGGGTAAGAACTCCCTTCGCTACCATTTGCTCTTCGCACCTTGGCTGTGCTTCCAGTCCGAAAAAGTCGTAGGGTGTACCCATGTCTACCGGCACACCTTTCATATCCATCAGTGTGAGATCAATGGCTGCTCCATAATTATGAATGGAACCTTTCTTCGGATCGGCCACATACACTGGTTTTATATGCTCAGGTTTATCGATGTGATCCCACAACGCTTGTTGTGCCCACTTCGGACGGCCGGCATCGTACACACAAAACCGGAGATCTGGTCTTTCTGCCTTTAGAATTTCACAGGCTTTTTTGAGCTTAACTCCCACATCCGGTTGTACGAACGCTACTTGCAGACACCCATAAATATCTTCCTTCAGGAAATTGTTGGTGCCCGAATACCGAAGATCGACCACCACTCCAGGCATCACATCCCGCACATCCACCAGACCAGCCTGCCGCAACCTTTGTTCCTGTTGGCAGCCATTCTTTGAATCAGGACCCGGACCTGTATGATGGACCGTTCCAAATGACAGAACGAATAAAATGCAGACGAACCAGTGTGTCATGGAAGCCCCAGTTTTTGAACAATGGTTTCCCGGTAGGTTCCTCCCACCGGAACTTTGAATCCTCCTTCCATTTCAAGTTCATGTCCGAACCACGAACGCACAAAAGGCAGAGCGATCAGATAACTTTTGTGCACCCGTAAAAAACGATCCGATGGAAGTTGCTCTTCCAGATTTTTGAACGACCCCAGAGCCAGCCAACGTTCCTTTATTGTATAATAGGCCAGATATTCTTTCTGCCCTTCCACCATGATCAAATCATCTGTCTGAATACGAACAGACTTCTGCTGAGTGCGTATCCAGAAATGGTCCTTCGCAATAAAACCAGGATTCAAATCCTCAATGGCGGCAGATGACAGAGGACCCAGTTTGTTGATTGCCTGCAGAAAACGGCTGAATGAAACAGGTTTCAGCAGGTAATCCACCACATCAAGCGAATAGGCTTCCAGCGCATAATCCTGAAAAGCCGTCGTAAGAATCACTTTGGGTTTGTAATGAAGAAGCCGGATCATTTCCATACCTGAAATCTGAGGCATGTGAATATCAAGAAACAACAATTCGACCGGATTCTGCTGAAGAAAAGGAAGGGCCTCCACCGGATTCTGAAATTTTCCTGCGATTTCCATTCCCGGAATATTTGAGATATGGTTGGCAATCAGCTCTCTGGCCAGATACTCATCGTCAATAATTACCGCCTTCATCGTTTACCCGGATCAATGGTTAAATGTGCATGAAAGATTCCGTCCTTTTGAAAGGTTTTAAAAATATGGGCTTCCGGATACAATATGGAAAGTCGACTCCGGAGATTGGCCAGTCCAATTCCACCTGTGGCTGGTTGTTGGCTCGTGTCTGCTTCCTCACGGACGGTATTGGTTGCTTCAAAAACCAACTGCTTCCCGGGAGAATCCTGGCGGAGGCGGATCGTCACCCGGGCATTGCCGACCGAATCAAACGGACAGTACTTAAAACAGTTTTCCACCATAGGAATAAACAGAAAGGGGCTGATGACCAGATTTTCATCGGCTACCTGAATATCGAGAGTCACGTCTTTCTTAGATTCAAACCGAAGCATTTCGAGTTCTGCAAAATCGCGTAAATATTGAATTTCCTGCCGGATGGTAAAGGTCTCCTGCTCAGAATCATGAAGCATGAATCGCATCAGAGACGACAGCCGAAGCACAACTTCCGGTGCTTTATCGTGCTTCAAAAGAGTAAGTGCATACAGGTTATTGAGACTATTGAAAAGAAAATGGGGATTGATGCGTGTACGCAAAAACCGTGTTTCGGCCTGAAGCCGTTGCATTTCGAGGTTGGATTGCTGATGTGAAAAAGCGAAGTACCGCTCCGCCAGTGCATACCCAAGGCTCAGAGCCAGCATCACCAAAGAAGAACCGGCAATAATGATCCGATATGCCTGATCCGGAAGTTTGGAGTCCAGCGGAGTACCTTTCAGAAATTCCGGTTCCAGCCACATCCTCAGCCAGACAAACGGAATGAGCCACAACACCAGAACCAGGGCATACAATCCGTATTGTTTCTTCAGAAAAAAACGCGGAAAGAGGAAGAAAATATTGCCGTAGCCCATAATGGCATTGGTACCGGTTACCAGAAGACTTCGTTGTACCAACGCCTCAACTGAAATTACCCCGATCCAAAAAGAAGAAGAAAGATAAATGAACACCAGCCAGAACAGCCCATGAAGAA
>ERZ795056.3359-NODE-3359-length-17259-cov-14.457161_pt1 | contig 17259 bp, 12 predicted proteins | sample MGYA00375140_ERZ795056 | MGnify/ENA primary metagenome ERZ795056 (study PRJEB30185, sample SAMN05720227) | activated sludge metagenome | isolation source: Anaerobic digester | place: USA | collected 2015-03-09 ... | reverse complement strand
ATAAACTCATCAACCTATCAACCCACAACCCTCATCAACTCTCAAATCTGCCCCAGCAGAAATTTCCGCACCAGGTTAAGCGCGTAGGTGCCTGTGAGTTGAATGTTTTTCATCCGGTCGCGGCCGAATACGTGTTTCACCGCTATCGTCCTGTTTCGGTCGCTGACAGCCATCCAGACCGTTCCGACGGGTTTGTCGGGTGTGCCGCCGCCGGGACCGGCAATGCCGGAAATAGCAACAGAAACGTCCAGACCAAGCGTATCCAGCGCACCGAGCGCCATTTCCTTCACCGTTTCTTCGCTTACTGCGCCGAAATGCTGGAGCGTATCCGGGCTCACGTTCAGCAGTTTTTCTTTCATTTCATAGGAGTACGATACCACTGCGCCGGGAAAATAAGACGAAGCGCCCGGCACCGACGTCATGAGATGCGCCACATATCCACCGGTACAACTTTCGGCGGTTCCGAATTTTTTATTTTGTGCCAGCAGAATTTTACCCACCACTTCTTCCAGGCTTTCTTTTTCTTCACCGTAAATCAAATCGGGTATAAGTGCCTGCAATTCAGCCTTTTTCGCTTCTACCAGGCGAGTGAGTTGTGTCTCCGCATCGGGTGTTACCTCGCCTTCCCAGGTACCGGAAAGCCGCAGGCGCACCTGCCCGAGCGCAGGCAGGTAAGCCAGTTTGACTTGGGCGGGCAACGCATCCTCAAATGCCTCGATGCGGCGGGCAATATTACTTTCCCCTTCTCCGGCAGTAAGTAACGTGCGATGCACGATGGGGCGTTGCTGAAAACGCTGTTGCAGACGAGGCAGCACTTCCGCAGTCATCAGGTATTCCATTTCGAAGGGTACACCCGGCAGGGAAACGAATATTTTACCGGCACGTTCGAACCACATCCCGGGAGCGGAGCCTACCTTGTTGGTCAGAATGGTGGCTTTTACCGGCAGAGTAGCCTGGTCGCGCATGGCCGGCGGCGCGGTACGACCTATTTTGGTAAAATAACTTTCGATCTGTTCAAACGTTTGAGAATGAAACGCCATGTCGGAATCGAACATTTCGGCGAGCGTTTTTTTGGTAATATCATCTTTGGTTGGTCCAAGTCCGCCGGTCATGATTACAACATCCGCGTTGGATGCCGCATGCCCGATGCCGTCGATGATAGCCTGCCGGGTGTCGCCAACGCTGCTTTTACCGTTTACTGACATGCCGCGCAGGTTCAACTGCTGGCTCATCCAGGGTGAATTGGTGTCTACAATCTGGCCGATGAGGATTTCATCGCCAATAGTAAGAAGGTGGGTTTGCATATTTTTGTATTTTTGCATGCGATGATCGCTACAATGCAATACGACGAATTTGGTTTTATAGAAGAGGAAGAAAAAATGCCGGAAGCCGCAGAACAGGCGCCCGAAGAGCCGCATGTGCCTATCCGGGAACAATTCCCGCCGGAAGGTACAGAACACCTCGGCGGCTATAGCGACGGCTGGGAATACCGGAGTACTTTCGGTGGTTCACGGCTGGCATATACCTACGATATGGTAAAACAATTCCTTCAGGAGGAGGGTTACGGCGACGTGCCTATCCCCGCTTCTGCCGACGATCTGAAACTCTTCCGGCGGCCGCGCCAGCAGCAACTGCAACTTTTTGCAGAACGCGGTTACATCCACAATCCCATTAAAATTCTTTTTTCCAGAGAACGCAACCAGCGCAACAGCCTCATTCTCTGTATTTACAATGAAGCAGCGCCGAACCACCTGTTGCGCTTTCACGGTGTTATTATACCGAAAAAGCAAGAACAAGATCCCGGTGATCCGTCGTGATTTACGGAACATTGGTTCGGTGTTCTCCATTCGTAATATCGAAAGGGAAACCTGTATCCGCCAAACTGTCCTGAGCCATCACCTGGTAATGGTCACATCTCCCCGCAACTGTGTTCTTTTGCCACCTTCACTTTCTGTAGTTTCCAATATCCAGACATACACGCCTGGTTCACAGTATTTTCCTTTGTAAATACCATCCCAGCCCACTTCGGGGTTGTCCGTCTGAAACAACAGCCCTCCCCATCGATTATAAATTTTCAGGTTGTGCAGCACGCAAAACGGAGACGTATTGATCCGGAAAATATTGCCGGCTACGTCCCGGCCGGGAGAAAAAACATTCGGCACATATATCGTTTCCAGGTTGCAGCAGGTCTTCACCCGAATCGTATCCCGGTGCCGGCAACCGTGCTCATCGGGGTACAAAACCGTGGTGATACCCGGCATCGTCACGGAAAAAACTTCTGATTCCACCTCGTCATTCCACACGGCATCCGGGTAGGGACTGCGTAGCACCACCGGATCACCGGCGCACAATGTAGCAGTTGTGTCCAAAAAATGTTGTGATGGCAGCGGATAAAGCCGGAGAATGTGCAGCAACACCGTATCGCAACCAATGCCCGCAGGAAGTATCTCGTAAATTTCTGCCGGTGCAGTGTACACAATGTCGTCGATCCGCACGATCTCTCCCGGACAAAGGAATGTATCACGGGTAAGTTGTGGAATCTCGTTCCAGATCCCAACAGTGGTTCGCAGCGTATCACAGCCGACCAGTGCGGGAATCGTATCTGTAAAAAGAAACGGCGCCGTAAAAGCCAGCGTACCCACGTACACCGTATCGCCCGGACAAAAAGTGATCGTATCGCTCAACTGGGGCGAATCGGCCCAGGCGACCATTTTTTTCAGCAGTGTATCGCAGCCTGTTCCTGCCGAATTCTGAATTGTATCAAAAACCGTAACCGGCTCAAAAATTTCAACCCCATCAATGATGATGGACGAACCTGGACAAATCTCGTAATTTTCATAGGCCAGGAAGAACGCCGCTTCCATGATATGAACGATGCGCACGGTATCGCAGCCACCTTCGAGCGCCGGAAGAGTATCGGTAAAACTCCCGAACGAATGGTAGGTTACCCCATCCAGCGTAACGCTGTCGCCCGGACAAATTTCATAACGAAATTCCTGCGTAAGCCCTGTTCCTGCTGTTAGCACCGCCGTACCGGATGCTTCACAACCGTCGGAGAATACAAGAAAAATCGTGTACGTTCCCGTGTCCAGGTTATTGAAGAAGCCTGTCGAATTGTTTACGCCCTCCAGTGTATACGAAGCGGCGGTCGTCGTAACCTGAATGGAACCATCATTTATTCCCTGACAACTGGGTTGAACGATGGTCATGTCCGGCTGAGGACCGGCAAGTATGGTATCCAATGGAATGGAAATATTGCTGAGTATGGCGCCTGAAAACCCGTCTTGAGATCCGTATGCGATATTTCCGTTTGCTAATCCGTGTACGCCGCCTGCAAGGGTGCTGTTTATGCCGGAAGTATTGTGATAAAGAATCACGCCGCCGCCGCCGCCGCCGCCGCCAGGGCCTATCAACTGGTCGGGCGCCTGCAAAAAAATACTGTTGCCTCCTTTGCCGCCAGTAGCCTGTACGTTGAATGAGCCGGATATTGAATTTACATACACCGCCACCATGCCACCTGCGCCGCCGCCGCCCTGACCATCGTTGTTGGCGCTCCCACCTGCAACATTTTCGCCGTTAGCAAGGATACTAAATCCGTTGGATACGATGGATTCGGCCAGGATAATGACGATACCGCCGCCATCGCCGCCACCCGAACCTACAAAGTCATTTGCATTGCCTGCTCCGCCGCCGCCGCCCATAAAAACCCTGTCGTTGCTACCCGCCAGACTCAAACCGCCAATGCCGAAGGTGTTGAGATTCGGTACTGTGTGCGAAAATTCCGTACCGCCCCGGCCGCCGCCGCCTAAACTACCGCCGCCGCCGCCGCCTGAATTGTGCGCATTCCCGCCACCGCCGCCGTTCGCGATCTTGCCGCGCCCGTAGGAAATATTAGCCGGGATTGACGTGATGCCTTCTCCTTTGGCAGCAGAAAAGAATGGATCGGGGGGATAAATAAACTGTGTTTCATGATTGGAAGGCGAACCGCTGTTATTATTCAGAGCACCTCCCCGGAATCCTTTACCCGATACGTCAATAGGTCCCTGCATGTTTACCAGTCCGCCGGCACGCAAAATGAGGACGCCGCCGGTAGTACCGTTCCATGGCTGGCAGCTCAGGTCACATACGTTTACGTCTTCATATTCTGGAATGCGCACCAATTGTACTTTTCCGGAAATATCATAATTACGAGTACGCTGGTATTGCAGCAGCACTTTGTTTCCTTGAAGACCTGCGATTCGATTGATTTCGTAATTGCCCGCATTGTTCAGTTGGTTAATTTCTCCGAAAGCAGCCGTGTTACTCAAGTCACAACCGGCGCCTTGCATCTGTATGAGCAGAACGAGATCACCTGCCTGAAAACCGGTCGTATTTTGCACCAGCACGGTGTTGCCGTCACATTCGAAGCCCTGTACAGGTGTGTAGATATTTATAATACCCTGTACGCAGGACTGACTATGGGAAAGGGTAGAAAAAAGCAGGCAACTCAATAAAATTGGAAGGAAGGAATATTTCATAAGGTATATAGGGGATAATTAAGGATGCTGGTTTGCAAACAATAAAATATGTACAAATGTAGAATATATTGACAAAAACAGGATGCTGGAAATTGGAGGAATGGCGACATTTTGGGTCCATTCACCTACCGGCAGGCAGACTTTAAATCCTCGATTTTTTCGATGCAAATCGCCTGCCGGATGTGTCGGCCAATGATTTCCCGGTTTAGGAAAAGGGCATGGCATCTATGCTACAATCATTAATTAATTGGTTTCTTTGCGCAAATTTCTTGTAATGTCCTGGAAAAAATCCCTGCCTTTTTTCGCCTGGCAAGCCTTTCGACATGCTGAAAGCCCGGCCCATTTCAAACAAATCTGGTCGTATTACGGTCAATGGCGCTCTTCCTTCCAGCAAGGACGTACGTCCGTTTCGGATGAATGGGCGTGGATTACTTTCCCTGCGCTGAACTACTTGCAGGAACATATTCAGGCCGAATCCCGGGTTTTCGAATTCGGAGGCGGCGGCTCTACCCTGTTTTTTTGTAAACGTGTCGCGGAAGTAGTAACCGTGGAAGACAATGCAGAATGGTTCAAGATCCTGACGGAAGTGGTACAAAACAAACATTACCAAAACTGGAAAGGATTTCACGTATCACCCGAAAAAATAGCCGGCCTTGAAAACAAATCGCATGAAAACCCGGCCAATTTCAAAAGCGGCTCGAAATCTCTTGATTTGGCAAGCATGAGTTTTGAGCAATACGCCCGCAGCATCGACCCGTTCCCCGAAAATCACTTCGACATTATCCTCGTCGACGGGCGCGCCCGGCCTTCATGCATTCAGCAGGCGCTGCCCCATTTAAAAAAAGGAGGACTGCTGGTCGTGGATAATACTGAACGACCTTATTACCTGGCGCCGTTTAAAGAACTGTTTGCCTCGAAGTACCGTACGGAATTACACCTGCGGGCGCCCGTGCCATATACGCCCGACTTTACCCGAACGACCATTCTTCGGAAACTGGAAGATTGATGAAGGTTGTAAAGGTTTATGGGTTTATGGGTTTATGGGTTTATGGGTTTATGGGTTTATGGGTTTATGAGTTTATGGGTTTATGAGTTTATGAGTTTATGGCCGCTCGGACGGCTGACGATCTCCTCTTTTCCCGAGCGGCCATAAACTCATAAACCCATAAACCCATAACCTCATAAACCCATAAACTCATAAACCCCTCAATACGCCTGCACCACCGGAATCTCTTCCGCCTCACTGCTTTTGCCCACACCACCCAGCGCATTTTCCAGGTCCTCTATCAGATCTTCCACGTCTTCCACCCCGATGCTGAGCCGGATGAGCGAATCGGTAAGCCCGACTTTCAGGCGTTCTTCCCGTGGAATACTGGCATGGGTCATGCTGGAGGGGTGACCGATGAGCGACTCTACGCCGCCCAGCGATTCGGCGAGGGTAAACAAATGCGTGCTGCTCAGTATACGCGTCGCGTTTTCAACGGAATTGTCTTTCAGGTCGAAAGAAACCATGGCGCCGAACATGCGCATCTGTTTCCGCGCGATCTCGTGGTTGGGATGTGTGTCGAAGCCGGGCCAGTACACTTTGGCCACTTTAGGGTGATCGGCGAGGTAGCGCGCAATGACGGCAGCGTTTTCGCAGGCTCTTTGCACGCGCAGGTGCAGGGTTTTGATACCGCGCAGCACCAGAAAACAATCCTGCGGACCAGGAATGGCCCCCGTTGCGTTCTGCAAAAAATGCAGGCGTTCGGCCAGTCCGGCATCTTTCACGATCAGGCAGCCGTGCACCACGTCGGAGTGCCCGCCGATGTATTTGGTAGCGGAATGCAGCACGATATCGGCGCCGAGGTCGAGCGGATTTTGCAGGTACGGAGAAGCGAAAGTATTGTCGACGCAGGTAAGGATGCCACGGCTGCGGGCGATGGCGCATACGGCCGCGATATCTACAATATTCAGCATGGGGTTGGTCGGCGTTTCGATCCAGATCAGTTTGGTATCCGGGCCGATCTCCTGCTCCACATTGGAGGCGGTGTACATATCGACAAAACGGCTTTTCAGTCCCCACTGACTGTACACACGTACCATCTGGCGATACGAACCTCCATACAAGTCGTTGACAGCCAGTATTTCATCGCCGGATTTGAATAATTTCATCACGGCGTCCTGGGCAGCCAGCCCCGAACTGAAACAAATGGCGTCGACCCCGTTTTCGAGGGCAGCCAGGTTTTTTTCCAGTGCCGAGCGCGTCGGGTTTTGCGTGCGGGCGTATTCGAAGCCCTTGTGCTCGCCGGGACTAGTCTGCGCATAGGTAGACGTCTGGAAAATCGGAGTCATCACGGCGCCGGTACCCGGATCGGGTTCGATACCCGCATGGATCACTTTCGTGGCAAATTTCATCAGGATATAACTTTTTTTTCGCTTCCTGCGATTACAGGTTGGAAGCCGAAGTGTTTAAATGGTAAAGGAGCGCAAAGATACGGCGCTTGCCGGAAAGAAGCACTGTATGTGAATCATATGAAAGTATCTTGCTAAAAACCAGAGAATTTACCCTCAAATGCTTTTTTGCTCTTTTCTTTGTGCCGGGAATCCCCATTTTATGAAAAGTTTGGTGAAGCCTCCCTCTTGTTCAATTTGAAGAGTCCGCCATTCGGAGGGCCAATGCCCAAAATCCAAAACATTGAGGATTATTCATGTACACTCTTATACTTGGCTTCATTACCTCTTTTACCCTGACCTACCTGATCATACCGATCATTATCAGGGTAGCAAAAGAAAGGCGTCTATACGACGCCCCTAACGAGCGCAGCGCACATGTCGAACCGACACCGTCACTGGGTGGCATCGCTATTTTCGCAGGTACGGTTTGCGCCATCGTTCTCTGGACTCCAATGGAGGCTTTCGGGGTACTGCAATATATTCTGGCTGCTTTTATTCTCATTTTTTTAACCGGCATTCTCGACGATCTGGTGCCCATGTCGCCTACCAAAAAACTGAGCGGGCAAATGCTGGTTTCTATCATTCTGGCTTATAAAGCCGATGTGCGCATTACCAGCCTTTTCGGCTTGTTCGGCATCGAACAACTGCCCGAAATGACCAGTTTTTCGCTATCCATCATTGCCATTATCGGAATTATCAATGCTTTCAACCTGATCGACGGCATCAACGGGCTTGCGGGCAGTATCGGGCTGTGGGTGTGCCTGATCTGGGGCAGCTGGTTTGCGTTTACCGACACGCCGGCTATGGCAGTCCTTGCTTTCTCGCTGGCAGGCTCGATTGTGGCTTTTTTGAAATACAACCTGTCACCCGCAAAGATATTTATGGGCGATACGGGGTCGCTTTTTATAGGCATGGTATGTGCCATTCTGGCGATCAATTTTATTGAAATCAATACACGTCCCATTTCGGAAATCCCGATGCGTTTCGATGCAGCGCCTGTGATTGCCGTTGGTGTGCTGATCTTTCCACTGTTCGACACGGTACGGGTGTTTGCCCGAAGAATTCTGAATGGGAAATCTCCGTTTTCACCCGATCGCAACCATATTCACCACCTGTTGCTCAATATAGGTTGTACGCATTCGCAGGCCACTATACTGCTGGTGGGCGTCAGTGTGTTTTTTACAGCAATAGCACTCTTGCTACACAATATCGGCACCTTTCCGCTGCTGCTGGTTTTGATAGGCCTGGCATGGCTGCTGACCGAAACCCTGAGCCGTTGGGAAAGGAAAAAAAGGCTGGAGAAACAAAGGGCGGACAATCCAACGGTCCTTTAGCGCATGTTGAGATTTCCATTAAATACTGATAATCAACCCTTTATGAAACCCGACAGGAGAGGCCGGCGCCGGAAACAACTCATATCATCAACCTACTTTTCACTTGCAAGACAGTTCGGCCTACAGCAAAGCATGGCGGCGTTTTCGCCGGAATACTCCCGCAGTAGCGGGGTTGTGCTTCATTGTACTGGCGGCAGGTATCGCACTTTTCGGGTACCTGCTGGCGCCCGATCATACGCCCGACGCCAATATGCAAATAAGCGAACTGGCCCTGCGCGAACCGGGTTTCCAGGCCGAATTATTGCCCATCCACCTGGCCCGCGATCCGGAACCGGCAAATTTATGGAAACGCATTGTGTCGGGCGCGCCTGCTGCCGTCCGTTTGATACCTGTTGAAACCGAAAGCGTTCAATTGCGGGAAGACAGTGTTTATTTCAGCCGGACGGGAGACAAAGGGAAACAGGATGCCGTGCATCTGACTGCTCTTTTTTCTTCGGTACGCGACAGCATTGTAAAAACGGGCAACGCTTACGTTTTTTATGACGCGTCAGGACAGGCGCAGCGCCTCGATCGTTCAGTTTTAGCCCAACAAGTCCAATCGGGAGCCGTCGTGGAACACCGCACCTTCTGGCTCGGAACCGATAAATTCGGTCGCTGCATCCTGAGTCGCCTGCTGCTGGGGTTTCGCATTTCCCTGCTCGTAGGCGGTATTGCCGTATTGATTTCGCTCACGATCGGACTGTTCATCGGCGCTATCGGCGGCTATTTCGGTGGCCGCGTCGACGATGCAGCGATGCTGCTCATCAATACCGTCTGGTCCATCCCTACCCTGCTGCTGGTGTTTGCCATTGTGCTGGCGCTGGGGCGCGGCATCGGCATCATTTTCCTGGCAGTGGGCCTCACAATGTGGGTCGATGTGGCCAGGGTGGTGCGCGGGCAGGTGCTGGCCCTGCGCGACCTGCCATTTGTGGAAGCGGCCCAGAGTATGGGTTTCGGCGCCGGCAGAATTATTTTCCGGCACATACTTCCCAATCTGATGGGGCCGGTACTGGTAGTGGCTGCCAGCAATTTCGCAACGGCCGTTCTGGTCGAATCGGGCTTGAGTTACCTCGGTTTCGGCGTTCAGCCTCCCGCGCCTTCCTGGGGCTCCATGCTCAATGAAAATTACGGCTATGCCCTCGGCGGAAAACCGCTCATGGCGCTCGCACCCGCACTGGCCATTGCCGTTACGGTACTGGCTTTTAATTTGGTGGGGAACGGGCTGCGGGACGCGCTTGATGTTAGAGAAGTGAGAGGGTGAGAAAAGTGAGAGAGGTGAGAAAAGTGAGAGAGTGAGAGGGTGAGAGAAGTGAGAGTTCGTAGAGTACACCGCTCCGCCCATGCCTTCCTTGGAACAATGCCAATGGCGAAGCGGTGTACTCTACGAACTCTCACTTCTCTCACCTCTCTCACTCTCTCTCACCTTTCTCACTTCTCTTCCTGCGTCCACGGCGCGTGCGAGCGTTTTTTCCCGCTCAAAAAAGTATACATAGCCGGAATTACGAACAGGGTCAGCAGCAACGAGAACAACAGTCCGCCTACCACGACTACACCCAGTCCGATACGGCTGGTGGCAGCCGCGCCGAGCGACATAGCGATAGGCAACGCGCCCAGCGCGGTCGCCAGGGTAGTCATCAGGATCGGGCGCAGACGCGCCTGTGATGCTTCCGAAACGGCTTGTTTTTTATCCATGCCGGCGTCGCGTTTCTGGTTGGCAAATTCGACGATCAGAATCCCGTTTTTGGTAACCAGGCCGATCAGCATGATCATACCGATCTGGGAGAAAATATTGAGCGTATTGCCCGTAACATACAGACTCAGGAAAGCGCCGGCGAGCGCCAGCGGTACCGTCAGCATGATGATGAACGGGTCGCGGAAACTTTCGAACTGAGCAGCCAGGATCAGGTAAATAAGTCCCAGTGCCAGCAGGAAAGCGAACGACGTATTCCCGCTGCTTTCCTGGAAGTCGCGCGAGGGGCCGCTCAGGTCGGTATCGAACGTATCGTCTAGCAGTTTACCGGCGATGCCTTCCATAGCGTCGATGCCTTCGCCGAGGGTTTTGCCGGGCGCCAGCGATGCGCTGATGGTAGCGGCTTTGTAGCGGTTGTAGTGGTACAACTGCGGCGGGCTGCTGGTTTCTTCGAAGTGCACGATGTTGTCGAGTTGCACCATTTCGCCGCGGTTGTTGCGCACAAAGAGAGAAGCAAGGTCGATGGGTTCGTCGCGGTTTTCGCGGTCTACCTGGCCGATAACCTGGTATTGTTTGCCGTTTTGCAGGAAATAGCCGAAACGGCGACCGGAAAGCGCCAGTTGAAGCGTCTGGCTCACGTCGAGCACGTTCACACCGAGTTCGGCCGCTTTCAGACGGTCGATGGTCACCTGAAGTTCGGGTTTGTTGAATTTCAGGTTCACGTCCACATTCGCAAACGTGGGATCCTTGCGGGCTTCTTCGAGGAATTTGGGGACCACCTCTTTCAGTTTTTCAAAATTCAGGTTTTGCAAAACGTATTGCACGGGCAGCCCTTGTCCGAAACCGACGGTGATCGTTTGTTCCTGGTTGGGAAACATACGCGCTTCGGGCATTTTTTTGGTCATTGCCAGCAGTTTGGCGTAAATCTCCGCCTGGCTCCTGTTTCTGTCCTCCGGATCGGTGAGCAGCAGACTCACAAAACCTGAATTGGTGCTCGCAGTACCGAATCCCGGCGCCGTAATCCCGAACACCATGTTTTTTTCCGGAATAGAATCCATGATACGTTTGGAGAGATCATAAATGATCGTTTCCATTTTATCGTAGTCGGTACCCTCCGCGGCGGTCAGGTTGGTGCGGATAATGCTGCGGTCTTCCAATGGAGCGAGTTCCGATTTCAGTTGTCCCTGAAAAAACCAGATCATGGCGAAACACGCCCCGAGCATGACCAGACTCAGCCACCTCATATGCATAAAACTGCGCAGGGCATTTCCGTACACGCGGTCCATCCCCTTGAAGAACGGTTCCGTGGCGTTGTAAAAACGGCCGTGTTCCTTCAGGTTGCCGCCCAGTTTTACGTTCAGAACGGGGGTCAGCGTCAGCGATACGAATGCAGAAATGAGTACGGCGCCTGCCACCACGATCCCGAATTCGCGGAACAGCCGCCCTGTGAACCCTTGCAGGAATACCACCGGAATGAACACCACAGCCAGCGTAATGGACGTACTGATGACGGCAAAAAAGATCTCTTTGGTTCCTTCCCGCGCAGCCGTCCACTTGTCCATGCCCGCTTCTATCTTCTTAAAAATATTTTCCGTCACCACAATCCCGTCGTCGACCACAAGGCCGGTAGCCAGTACGATCGCCAGCAGCGTCAGCACGTTGATACTGAAGCCGAAAATGTACATGATGAAAAAAGCGCCGATCAGCGAAACGGGGATGTCGATCAGCGGTCGCAAGGCGATGATCCAGTTGCGGAAGAACAGGTAAATGATCAGCACCACGAGTCCGATAGCGATAAACAGCGTTTCGGTTACCTCGCTGATGGCGCGCCGCACAAAACGCGTTTTATCGATACCGACGTTCATCACGATATCCGGCGGAAGTTCTTTTTGGATCTGTTCATAACGGCGGTAAAACTCATCGGTAATTTCTACCCAGTTAGAACCCGGCTGCGGAATAACCGCCAGCGAAACACCTTGAACCAGGTTGCGACGGGCACCGGTTTCTTCGTTTTCGGGGCCGAGTACCGCTTCGCCGATATCGCGAAAACGCACAACGCCCTGTCCCGGCACTTCGCGGATGATCATGTCGTTGAAATCCGTATCGGTCTGGAGCCTGCCGAATGTTTTAACGGTCAGTTCGGTGGCGTCGCCGCGCACCTTGCCGCCGGGCAGTTCCACATTCTCGCGTTCGAGGGAGGAGAGTACGTCCTGTGCAGTGAGCCCGTAGGCATTCATACGCGACGGGTTCATCCACAGGCGCATGGAAGGGCGTTTGGAGCCGAAAATATTCACGGCCGAGACGCCTGGAATGGTTTGAATTTTTTCCAGGATGACGTTTTCCGCGTAGTCCGACAGTTCCATGATGTTGCGCGTACTACTCTGGATAGGTACGAACAGAATCGGGTCGCCGCTGGCATCGGCTTTGGTTACCACCGGTGGCGCGTCGATGTCCTGTGGCAGGTTGCGTTGCGCCTGGCTCACCTTGTCGCGCACGTCATTGGCGGCTTGTTCCAGTTCGACACCCAGGTCGAATTCTACCGTGATATTGCTCACGCCCAGTGCCGACGAACTCGACACGGTACGGATACCCGCAATACCGTTGATGGCTTTTTCCAGTGGCTCCGTAATCTGACTTTCCACGACGTCGGCACTGGCGCCGGTATAACTGGTCCGCACCGTAATATTCGGCGGATCGATGGCCGGATATTCGCGCACCCCGAGAAAACTGAAGCCGATAAAGCCGAACAAAACAATAAGGATACTCATTACCGTAGCCAGTACGGGGCGTCTCAGGGAAATGTCGGAAAGATTCATAAAGAGGGAAGGATTTTTGAGGATGCGAGGATTTGAAGATTGGAGGATTTGAGGATTCGAGTATTTGATTTCAGATACTCGAATCCTCAGATTCCCGAATCCTCAGATTCCCGAATCCTCAGTTCAATTTAAACGGCGCGACCATCCTGAATTCCGGGATGGTCACTTCAAAAAGGGAATCGTCGTCGCGGCGCGTCATCAGGTAAGTTCCCGACATTTTGCCGAATTCCGTGCTCAAATCGCAATAAGAGTCGTAGGAATGCGATTCTCCGGGCAGCAACACGGGTTGCAACCCGATTACACCTTCTCCTTCCACCTCGCGCACCTGGCCGTCGGAGTCGCGGATAACCCAGTGGCGGCGCAACAACTGCACTGTATCCGGACTTCCGTTTTCAATCGTAATATGATAGCCAAAAATGAACTTGGCGCGTCGAGGGTTTGAATGAAACGGCATGAATTGCGTTTCTACACTCACCGTAATGCCGTTCGTCGTAAAGATTTCCATGGCGCGAAGATTAGATGCGCAAACATATGTCAAAGAGGGGAAATCCTTTTTTGAAAAAATTGTTCAAAAAAGCAGGAATCTTTCTTTTTCACCATACCACACCGCTTCTCACCTCTCACTTCTAAAAACACGGGCGAAGCGGTACAATCTACGGACTCTCACCCTCTCACTTCTCACCGTCTCACTTCTCACCCTCTCACCTCTCACTCTCTAATCCTGTGAGCGAAGCGGCGTACTCGAAGTCGGCTCTCACTCTCTCACTTCTCACCGTCTCACTTCTCTTTATAGCCGTGTACTCGAAGTCGGCTCTCACTTCTCACCCTCTCACCTCTCACTTCTAAAAAAAAAGGGCCGGGTCCAGATTGCTCCGGCCCGGCATCAGGTAACGTTACTAAACACGGGTAATTATTTTCGGTCAAAGATTTTTGATGAAATCGATGACTTGTTGTTCGGTCGTTTTTTGGGGTTCGATGGTGGCCGAATTGGAGCCGCCCGTTACCGCGTCTTTAAATCCCATCCAGTACTGGCCACCCAGTTTGCTGATGCTCACCAGTTGTACAGGAAAACCTTGCGGTACAAAAGGTGCACAGAACCTGAAATCGGACGCTTCGTATTTCAGCGGCACTACCGAGTTCAGGTTATTAAACACCATATACGTTTTCGTGTTCTGGTCGGAAAACCCGAGCGGCAATTCCAGGCAGAAAGCACTGTTGGCTTCTTCCAGCATACGGCCCGCACAGATCCATTGAAGCGAGGGCGTGGACAACTCGTAGCCCAACTGAAAATCCGGGTTATTCGGAATGGTCCATTCGGCGTTGTTCACCGGCTCGCTGGTGCTCGTCCAACCGGTAAATACGTCTGACGTTACGGCGGAAGGGTTCGCAAACAGTTGATTGGCAAAAAGCGGCTGTCCGGCAGGGATCTGAATTTTCAGCAGGTTTCCCGGCGTCAGATGCAGTTCTTCCCCGTTGCAGGTAGCCTTCAGGTGCAGCATACGGGCGTTTTCCAAAACCTGGTTACTGCCAGTTACGGTGCCGGTGTTGCGCGCAATCAGGTCGCCCTTTTGCGCTACTTCCACTACTTCCAGCCGAAAATCGGGACAGGTGCTGCACGGAACGATGACGCCCGCAGCATTTGAAAACAGTTGATCCAGTTGGCTCATAAAAATGCGGACACCACCGGACGTCGTCCAGATCGTATCTGCCTGCTGGTTGTTCAAAGTCAACAGCGAGGTAGTCTGATCTGCCGGCGCCTGCTGCAAGGCAAGCACAATGTCGGCCAAGGAAATATCGTAAGGACGGAACGTATCTACGTCTTTCCGGCAACTCCAGCCCGCGAGCAAAAGCAATAAGACCAGTCCTGTCGTTTTAAAAATATGCATGGTTTTTAAATATGTGGCGTATTGAGGAAGGAGAGCGGAATTTTTAAAATTCCCCTTTCATTTAAGCAGATGCAATGGCATACCAGTACGCTGCTTTGAAAATTATTTTTTCTAAGGACCCGGCTTCGGGAGTCTTTTAAGCCATCGGATGACTTCGAGTCATCCGATGACTTAAAAGACTCCCGAAGCCGGGTCCTTAGAAATTTTATCAATTAATCAAAGATCCGCGTCATCCCGATATTCAGTCCCAGCATGCCGTACCGTTGCTCGACGGGATGGCTGGGCACGTTGATCGGGCGCAAAACGACCCGCGCATACGGTTCTGCGAACACACGCAGGCGCGGCCGCACGTGGCAGAACCACTGAATGCTGCCAATAGCGCTTAGTCCGGCATTGGCCCGAAAAACGTCCACGGTGCCTTTTCCGGGCGTATAATAAGCCGGGCGTCCGTCGACCGGCGACAGGATAGCGCCGCGTTTCCAGAACAGGACATTCAGCGCAATACCGCCATTGAGACTCACGCCGTTGCGGCCGTTGCGCAGTTCCACGCCCGCTTCGAGCGGTATGTCCAGCATACCGAAACGGTTGTAGGTTTTTAAATAATGCTCGCCGTATTCCACGCCCAGCGTGTCGATGACGGTAACCGGCTGCCCGTTTATGATCTGGGTCGTTTGGCGGATGGTGACCTCGACGGAATTCGGATCGATGTATTCGAATACTTCATTGACCTGATCGTAATGAACGCCGCTGCGCAGCAGGAAATGCCGGTCGAGCAGCAGGGAAGCCCGCAGGCCGGCGCTGAACGACCAGTCGCGCGTTTCCGTATTCCGGCGTTGCGCGAGGTAAGGCTGGTTATCGGGTCCGGTGTGCATTTCCTTACGGGCCAGCGATGGGCCCAGGTATGCATCTAGCAATAACACGTTGGGGTGCTGTGCAAAATCGTAACAGTTGCGTGTTTCTTTTTTGTTGCGGACAATATTGATCGGTGCAGGGATGGCCGCAGCAAAACCCGCAGGTCGCGATTTCACCGCTTTGGAAATCAAAAATGGTTGAATGGAGGAAAGCGGCTGAAAAATCGGGAAAGGATATATGGCAGCCAAAGGCGCCTGCACTCCTTTTTCCGGGTTGCCGGGTGTGCCGGCAAGCGCTGGAGTGCCTGTCGGGTCCGAATGCCTTTCAGCAGGTGCGACTGCAACCGTTCCGGCTGTTGCTTTTTGTGAAACACCCTGGCGGTCGTTATTCCCGGAAACGGCGGCCTGCGTTTTTGTATGCAAGTCGGTCCGTGCTACATTTTCCTCCGGTGCGTCGGTTTGATGGTTCCGTGCAGCAGGTTCGGATGCTGCAATTGGTGCTGTAATGGTTTTCGAAATGTCCTGTGCTGTCGTCGACGTTTGCTGAATCGTTTCAGCATGCGGGCGGCCATTGGTCGTCAGCCACCATGTCAGTAATCCCGCAGAGACCAGCCCTGTTCCGAAAAACCAGAAAAACAGGAAACGGCGGCGGCGTTTGCGCAGGGCCGCCTCCACCCGCGGCCATACGAAGGCCGGCGGCGGCGCGGTCGCGTCGTGCAGGCGCTCCCGCAGCAGTTCATCTATATGATTAGAATCTTGTTTCATTGCACTATCTATTTGTCTTTCAGGGGTTTAAGGATGATTGAAGCCTGATTTTCTGGATGATTTCCAGTTGTTCGCACAACCAGCGCCGGGCCTTGGTCAGTTGGGAACGGGAGGTGCTTTCCTGAATACCCAGGATGTGCGCCACTTCCGCATGCGAATAGCCTTCGACGGCTACCAGATTAAAAACCACCCGGTATCCTTCGGGAAGCCGGCCGATCAGTACCAGCAGTTCGGCTTCCGACAGGGCAGCGATGGCGTCGGGCTCGACAGGCGCATCGGGGAAATATTCGTAACCGGAAGATTCGAATTCGAAACGCTGTTTCTGATAAGCCCGCAAGGCGGTATTGATCATAATCCGCCGGATCCAGCCTTCGAAAGAACCCTGAAAATGAAACTGATCCAGTTTGGTAAACACCTTTACAAAACCCTCCTGCAAAATGTCAGCGGCATCTGCCTGCGCACGTGCATACCGCAGACATACCGCGTACATTTTGCCGGCAAACTGCTCGTACAAAAGTCGCTGGTGCTGCGCCGATCCGCGCAAACAACCCTGGATCATATCAGTTTCGTTCAATATGAGGATTATTTTGAATGGTGTAACACCGGTTTTGAGCGGGAAATTAGCCGAAGGTAATCGATTTTTAACAGATACAGGCAAGCGTTTTTTTGCTGCCTGCAAGTGTTAAAACAAGTCAATAATAAGACTGTTCGCCCCCAACTGCAACCTGGCCGACACCCGCAGGACTTCGCACTGCCGACTTCGCACTTCGTACTTCTTTGCCAAATCGGGACATTTAACAAAAGCCCGAACACAGTATTTACCGCCATCCGCTATTTTTACCGCTTCACTAAACAACTGACTATGAAACACCTGCTAACCCTGTTCCTTTTCGTATCCACGCTGTTGAGCATTGCCGCCCAGCAC
>ERZ795056.3356-NODE-3356-length-17279-cov-9.120181_pt1 | contig 17279 bp, 11 predicted proteins | sample MGYA00375140_ERZ795056 | MGnify/ENA primary metagenome ERZ795056 (study PRJEB30185, sample SAMN05720227) | activated sludge metagenome | isolation source: Anaerobic digester | place: USA | collected 2015-03-09 ... | reverse complement strand
TTGCCAAGCCGTTTGAGCCGGAGTTGCTGGGGCTGACGATTGATCGGGCGTTTCGTTTGGCGGAGTTGCAGGCGGAAAATCGGCGGTTGCAGGCGATCAGCCAGCCCGATGCGCTGTCCGGCCTGATCACTCGCGACGCCGAAATGCTGCATCTGAGCCGCATGGTGGAGCGGGTTGCCAGCAGCAGCGCCACCGTGATGCTGCTGGGCGAAAGTGGCACTGGCAAGGAGGTGCTGGCCCAGGCCCTGCATCAGGCCAGCAAGCGCAGCGGTAAGTTCGTCGCCATCAACTGCGCGGCCATCCCCGAAGCGCTATTGGAGAGCGAGCTCTTCGGCTACGAGCGCGGGGCGTTCACAGGTGCCACCAAGACAACCGTTGGCAAGATTGAAACGGCAAGCGGCGGCACGTTGTTCCTCGACGAGATCGGCGACCTGCCGCACCCACTTCAGGCCAAGCTTTTGCGCTTTCTGCAGGAGCGCAAGATCGAGCGGATCGGCGGCCGCCAAGAGATCGCGGTGGACGTGCGCGTGGCGTGTGCGACTCACCAGAACCTGAGGTCTCAGATCAGCGAACAGCGCTTCCGCGAAGACCTGTTTTATCGCCTGGCCGAGATCGTGGTCGAAATCCCGCCGCTGCGCGCGCGCCAGGGCGATGCAGTGCTGATGGCCCATGCCTTCTTGCGCCGCTTCGCCGAAGAGCACAAGCGCGGGTCGATGGCCTTCAGCGAGGAGGCCTTGCGGGCGATTGAGCTGCACGGCTGGCCGGGCAACGTGCGCGAGCTGCTCAGCGCGGTGCGCCGCGCGGTGATCATGGCCGACGGCCAGCGCGTCACCCACGAGGACCTGGGTCTGCCCAAGCCCCCGCAGGCCGGCGGCGAGGCCGAGGGCGGCGGTGACGTGCCGCCCAGCGACCTTGAGCTGCGCGCCGTGCGCGAGGTGGCCGAGCGCGGTGCGGTGGTGACGGCGCTGGCCCGCACCAATGGCAACATCGCCAAGGCGGCGGATTTGCTGGGGGTGAGCCGGCCCACGCTGTATGACCTGATGCGCCGACTGGCCATCCAATGACCGATGGCCGAACCTGCAGGTGATTCCTTGAAATCAAGCAATATCAGATTCGCTTCGGTCTTCGTCAGTTGCACGCTGGTGCTGGGACTGCTGGCAGGGTGCGGAGGCAAGTCCAGCGCGGACAGGCTGGAGGCTGCGCGTGCCAGTGTCGAAAAGCGGGATGACAACACTGCCCTGATCCAGCTGAAGGACTTGTTGCAGACCGAGCCCGGCTCGGTGGATGGCCGCCTGCTGCTGGGCACGGTCCTGCTCAGGCGAGGCGATGCAAATGGTGCGGTCGTCGAGCTTCGCCGGGTGGTGGATGCCAAGCCGCAGGGCTCCGAAGCGGTGCTTCTGCTGGCTGAGGCCCTGCTCGCCTCGCGACAACTGAAAGAGGTCGTGGAATTGGAGGCAGTCTCCCAGCTGCCCGATGCGGCTTCAGGGGCCGAACTGAAGGTGCGGGCCGCCATGGCACAGGCGCTGCTGGGTGACAAGGAGGCTTCCAGCCGTGCTGTCAAGGCTGCTCTGGTCCTGGACCCGAAGTCTGCCAGCGGTCGACTGATGCAGGCCCGGCTGGAGGGCGAACAGGGGCGCATCAACGAGGCCCTGGCCGTGACCCAGGCGGTGGTCACCGAGTTCCCGCGCCGTTCCGATGCGCTGCAGTTGAAGGGCGACCTGATCTGGCGCGGCCAGCTCGACCCTGAGGCCGCCAAGCCGGTGTTCAAGGAGGTGCTCAAGCTGGATCCCGCCCATGCGGCGGCCCACTCGGCGCTGTTGAACATCGCACTGCAGCAGTCGGACATCCCGGGCTTTCGCGAGGCCCTGGCTGTCCTTAAGAAAGTCAATCCGGGTCACCCGGAAATGCCGGTCTTCGATGTGCAGCTGGCCATGTTGGACGGCAAGCTGGTCAGGGCGCGTGAAGGGGTGCAGAAGCTGCTGCGCGTGGCGCCGGACAGTGCCGTGATACTGCAGTTGGCCGGTAGCATTGAGTATCAGGCAGGTTTCTTGCGCCAAGCCGAAGTGCACCTGACCCAGGCGCTGAAGCTGGTGCCCAAGTTGCAACTGGCATCCAGGCTGCTGGCTGAAATCCACCTCAGGGCCGGTCAACCCGACAGGGCCTTGGCGCTGCTCAAGCCGGTGATCGGCTCACCCGCTGCGGGGCCGCTTGAAATGTCGCTGGCCGCCCAGGCCTACCTGCAGGCCGGTGACATGGCCAAGGCCGAGGCCTTGTTTACCCAGGCGGCCAAAGCCGATCCCAAGGACCCGCGGCACGGCGTCGCCGTAGCCCTGGCCCAGATCGGCAAGGGTGACCAGGAGGGCGGCTTCAAACAGCTTGAACAACTTGCCGCCGCCGAGAAGACGACATATGCCGACTTGGCGCTGATCAGTGCCCGCCTTCAGCAAAAGGAGTTGGACCGCGCCTTGATGGATGTGGATCGCCTGGAGGCCAAGGAGCCGGGCAAGCCTCTGCCGCACCTCATTCGGGGCCGAATCGCCCTGCTGCACCGTGACAAGGCCACTGCGCGAGGCCACTTCGAGAAGGCCCTGGAGGCAGATCCGGTGTATTTCCCGGCAATCGAAGACCTGGCTTCCATTGACCTGGTCGAGAAGAAACTGGCCGAAGCGCAAAAGCGGTATGAGGCCTTGCTGGCGCGCCAGCCCGGCAACCCGCGCGCCATGCTGGCGGTGGCCCAACTCAGACGCGCAGCCGGCGAGAGCCCGGAAAAGGTCGACGCGCTGCTGGTGGAGGCCGTCAAGCAAAACCGCAATGAACTGATGACGCACCTGCGGCTGGTCGAGTTCAGGCTTTCGCGCCGTCAGGGCAAGGCGGCGGCAGAGGCTGCGACGGACGGGCTGTCTGTGTATCCGGACAATCCAGCGCTGCTTGACCTGCTGGGGCAGGCGCACATGGAAGTGGGCAATGTGCAGCAGGCCGTGGCCGCTTTTGACAAGGCGGTGAAACTGCAGCCGGAGTCCACAGCGCCACTGATCCGGCTGGCCAATGGTTACCTCACGCGGCAGGAATACTCATTGGCCGCGCAGACCTTCAAGCGCGCTCTCGCCATTTCACCCGGTCTGGTGGTGGCGCACCGAGGGCTGGTCTTGGTCGCGTTGGCGACCAAGAAGCCTGACGAGGCGCTTTCGGTGGCCCGCGCTCTGCAGAAACAGCGGCCCAACGACGCTGCGGGCTTCCTGATGGAGTCCGAGGTGTACATGGGCCAAGGTAAGTGGGATGCCGCAGTCTTGGCCATGCGGTCCGCTCTGCAGAGGGACAAGCAGATCCAGATCGCCAAGCGGCTGCACGCCCTGTACCTGAAAGCTGGCCAGACGGCCGAAGCCGACCGCTTTGCTGACGCGTGGATGCGCGAGCGACCGAAGGACGGTGAGTTCCTGTTCCATCTGGCTGCACTGGCGATGGAGAGAAAAGACTATCCGAAGGCTGAAGCCCTGAGCCGGCAGGTTCTGGCCGTCGTTCCGGAATTGCCGGTCGCACTCAACAATCTGGCTTGGCTGCTGGTGCAGCAGGGCAAGTCCGGGGCGGTGGCCTTCGCCGAGAAGGCCAACACGCTGGTGCCCGACCAGCCAATGTTCCTGGACACGCTGGCGTCGGCGTTGGCCGCCGACAAGCAGTTCGACAAAGCGCTGGATGCGCAGCAGAAGGCCATGAAGCTGGCGGGTGACGCACCTCAGTACCGTTTGGCGCTGGCCAAGCTGCTGTTGGCAGCTGGTGAAAAAACGAAGGCCAAGGTAGAGCTTGAGAAGCTGGCTGGTATGGGCGCCAAGTTCGGTGCACAGGCCGAGGTCGCGGCCCTGCAAAAGGGCCTTTGAGCTGTTCCAGGGTCGGGCCAAGGGCCCGACTGGAGGACCGGTCAACGGAAGTGGTAAGACACCAGCAATTGGGTGACCGTCTTCTCGGGCGAGAAGCCGTACTGGCTGAAGCTCTTGCCGGCGGCCTGCTGCCATTGCAGGGCGACATCGATGCTGGACCAGTGGTGCCTGAGTTCCAGCCAGCTCAGGCGGCTGTGGTCGAAGGCATTGATGCGCACGAAGCCGGAAAGGTCGAGACCCCGCAGCAGGAAGTCCTTCTGGCTGACGTGCACCAGATAGGCACGCCGGCTCGCCAAGTCCTGCATCTGCTCGGCCAGCAGCAGGTAGGCGCCCAAGGCGCGTGGGTCGGCAACCACGCGCGTCCACTCGTTGTCACCCAGTGCGAACTGGCTGGCTTGGACCTCACTCGTCAGCGACAGCTTGCCTGGGGTGGTATAAGTGAATCCTGCCACAAACCGGCTGCCGCGCCGCTGCTCGTTGGTTAGGCCTGCGGAGGAGGCCAGCGTGGGGGCGTTGGCCAGCGACCACTCGCCGAAGGCAACCAAGGAATCGCTGATCAGCGCGCTAGCGCTGGCGCCGAACTGGGCTGAGCGTTTCGGCTCCTTATAGAGGGAGAGTTGTGCACTCACTCGGTCACTGAACCGATGGTTGAGCGTGGCCATGACCCGGTTGCGGTAGTTGGTGGCGCCCAGGGCCAGGCTGGTGCCCGAATTGCTGGTCGAGTCGCTCAGCTTGGGTGCCAGGGACAGCGACAGTGAGCCATCCTCCCAAGAGCGCTGCAGGCGCAGCATCACCGTGCCGAGCCGGTTCTCGCGCAAGGCCGAGGGATTGACGCTGACCACACTGCGCAGCGCGTGATCGCGGAAGAAGTCGGTGGGGTTGTAGCCATAACCCTGACCCTGTCGCAGGTTGATGCGGCCGAACTCGACCACCGACTGCTGCTGAGGCAGATCCCAACTGATGTAGGCCTCGCGCAGGCTGTTCAGGGTGTCTGGCGCCCCGGGTGTCGCCGACGAGTCTGGCCGGAGATGGTCGGTGCGGTTGGAAATCACCGCCCGCACATTCGTCCCCAGCCGAAAGGCCTGGAACAGGTCAAGCGAAACCCGGCGCACTGAGGCAGAGCCCAGCCCGTAGCGGCGCGCCATGGTGCCTGCCGCGACCTCGACCGAGTGCCGCCCGTCGGCGTTGGCTTGTGTGGCTGCAGGTTCCGGCTCGCTCTTCAATTCAAGCGCGTCCATCTCGGCGCTGGGCGCGGGCGGCGCCGCCTGTGCTGGCACTTGCCAAGCCGCTGCCACGGCGATGCTCACGCAGACAAATTGCTTGTAGGGACTCATCGCTTGTTCATTCGGGTTGGAACCGCGGCAATTGGTCGCGCTGAAACCAGGAGGACGGCATGTTGGGTGTGGCGAAGTCGGAATAGCGCATCAAGGTGACCGAGGAAGGGTTCAGGCCGTCGATGATCACGGTTTCGGTCGGGCGTTCCTTGCCCAGTTGCTGAGCGTATTTGCGGTAGTACACCGTCTTCATCAGGCGGCCAGATTCGGCGAAGAATTTGCCCTTGATGGGCCGGTAGCCTTCCTCGTCCACCCAGAACTCCACCTTGGCGTAGGTGGCGGCGGCATTGGCGGCCGTGAGGCCGAGCTTGAAGGCGCGGCGATTGCGCCGCTCGCCATCCTGGGTCTCCTCTTCAGCCAGCAGGACGGCGGTGTAGTCCTTGGCCAGGTTGACGGTGACCACGTCACCGTTGGAGGCTTGTCCCATCAGGCGTTGCTGCGGCGACAGGCGCACACTGGCCTTGGTGTTGGGGTCGAAGAACCACAGTTCCTCGCCATTGCGCAGGATCAGCTTGCCGGCATCGCGCGCTGGCAGTACGAAGCGGACCAGGCTCGCGAACTGGCCGTTGTCGGTTTGGGGCCGGGAGTAGGTGGCCAGGGTGCTGGTGTCCACCTGCTTGCCCTTCTCGAACTCCGTGAGTGTCACCTTCACGCTGAAAGGCCGACCCGGATTGCGGATGGCATCGCTGGCGCTCAGGAGCTCTTGCGCATCCGGAGCACACATAGCCACTGCCGGCCATGCCATGGCCATCAGCGCGGTCAGAGCAAACGTCAATGGAGTCATGGCCAATCCTCAGGCGTGGCGGAGCGCTTCGACCACGTTCAGCCGGGCGGCACGGTAGGCCGGCCACCAAGCCGACATGCTGGCGGCAGCGATGAGAAACAGGGTGGTGAGCGACATCAACCCAAATTCGCCCCACAGGCTGAGAGCCAACGGCACCGGCGTGGCGCTGCCCGGTGGCAACCAGTGCAAGTCCAGCCTGTTGATGAAGGCCGCGGCAAGCAGAGAGACGACCAGGCCCAATACGGCGCCAGCCACTCCCAGCATGAAGCCCTCGGTGATGAACATGCGGCGCACGCCTGCCTGGCGCAAGCCGATAGCTCGCAAGGTGCCGACCTCCACCGTGCGCTCGATGACGGTGGTGTTCATCGTGTTGCTGACGGTGAACATCACGATGCCACCGATAAGCATGAACATGAACCCGAAGATCGTGTTGAACATGTTCACCGACTGCACGTAGAAGGGATTGAGTTTGCCGAAGTCGTGGACCACCAGGGTGTGATCCTCACCCGCCCATTCTGGCAGTTTGGATTCGATGTACGTCTTCATCGCACCCACCTGACCGCTGTCCTTCAGCTGAATGAGCAGCGAGGTGGCCTTGGGTGCCGTCGCGCCATAAATCAGCCGCTGGGCCTGATCGAGGTGCAGCAGCACATACACCTCGTCAAACTCCTTGAAGCCCTGGCTTTCGGCCGCAATCACATGCAGTGCAACGACATTGGGCGCACCCCGCGGATTGCTGGCCAGCAACTCGATCCGAGAGGCGCCCACCGGTTTGTCCGTGGTCTGGGTGCGCGATTCCATAGCGGTCAGGGCCGCCAGGTCGCCTGGCATGTCACCTGCGGGTGCCGCGGTTGCGCCGGCGGTCGCTGCGACGCCGCGTCGGCAGTCCTTGGCTTCGACCACGCTGCACAATTGCAGAACCCGGGCCAGCCCAGAGCCGGTGATGGCGGAATCGGCTTCTGACTTGTTCAGTTGGAACGGTGGCAGGTGCAGGTCGAGCTTGTATGCGTTCCATTCGCGCATCGCCGCATGGTCGGCCGCCACGATGCCGCTGCCGATGATGGTGCGTGACACCCCTGCCGCATAGTTGCCCGCGATGCCGCCGAACTGCAGCGTGGGCGTTGCCACGGTCACCTGGTCGCGCAGCACAGGGTCGCTCTGGATGCTGGCCAGGATGCGCTTGTAATTTGCAATGCCGTAGCCGGTTGGATTGCCGCTGCCGTAGAGAAAGTAGTCCTCGTGCTGGATTTGGAGGTGTCCGCCTAGCCTGACGTAGGCGGTTTCCATCGCGTAGCCGATGTTCGCCTTGTAGGCTCCAAACAGCAGTACGGCGATCGATCCGATGGCGATGCCCAGCAGGGTCGACAGCGACCTGCGCATGTTGCGCACCAAGTTGCGGCCCGCGATGGCCAGATGCTGCATGGATGGGTGTGACTCGGAGGTTGGCTGGTGGGTTGAACTGGTCTGCGACGGCGCTGCATTCGGTTGGCGTGATGCGGTGCCTGTGTCGAATCGGATCACCCGCACGTAGCCCACGCCCGCCTGCCTGCCTGCCTGCCTGCCTGCCGCGATACTGTGGCACGCCTGCCTACCGTGAGAACAAAAAAAATAGGGCCCGAAGGCCCTATTCTTGAGGTGCGGACGCAGTGGAGTGTCAGCGGTCAGGCAGATCAGGCCTTGCGGCGGCGGGTAGCCACACCCACGCCCGCCAGGGCCAGACCCACGAGGGCCAGGGTGGCGGGTTCCGGCACCTCGGCGGCAGCGGTCAAGTCGATGTTGGCGTCAGCGCGCTCGGTCAGCTCCTTGATGACCGCAACCGACGACCAGCCATTAGCGTTGTCGAAGAAGTTCGACACTTGGTAGCCATCGGTGTTGTCGCCGTACTGCAGCGTGGTGGTCGATTCGAAGCCACCCGGGACAGGGATGAAGCCCACGGTGTTGGTGCCGGCGTCGCCCACAGCGACCGAGCTGAAATTCCCCGCGATGTTCGAACTGCCGCTCGCTTGGAGATTCACGCCTGCTCCAGCTAGGGTGTCCTGCACAGTGACTGTTCCCAGCAGGGAGAGGAATTGGTTAACCGTGCCATCGGCAATCAGCAGGCCGTCGGTGTAGCCCGTGCCGGTACCGGCGGCAACGTCGGCCTGGGTGATGAGCGTACCGCCATCTCCGCGTCCGGCTTGGTCGTAGAACAAGCTAACCCGGCTGTTGGCTGAGAGTGGTGCCAGCGAGGCCTGGGCGACAGGATTGGGCCCACCCAAAGCAAAGCCGGTCACCACTGTTTCGTAAAACGAAGCTGCAACCGTCAACTGGTATCCGCCAACAGGCTCGGAGCCGGGGCTGAACAGCAGCGGCGTAGACAGTCCCGGATTGAACGTGGCCACCACGCCCTGGTACACCGAACGAATCAAATCGCCCGGCTTCAGCGGCGTGAGCGCAACGGGGTTCAATTGAGCGCCGGAGGCAATGACGTTACCGACGCCGCAGCCGCCAGCAGAGGCACAGAAGAAAGCTGTGGCGCCGTTCGAGAACACGTCAAACCCGGTCAGGCCGGAGATGGTGCCGTCGGCGGTGCCCGTGAAGAAACCGCCGTTATAGGGCGCGGCGTGCGCACCGGTCGCGGCCAGGCCGGCGATGGCAACAGCCAAAAGAGACTTGATCAGTTTCATGGTGAAACCCCTGTGAGGATTGGTTGATTGCACTTGCTCGGGAGGAGCACGCACTCAACGTGAGCAAGCTATGTGCCAGCTTCCGACGGTGGGATGCAAGTGGTTGATTCGAAATAACTTCTTCCCTTCGAGAGGACCGTCGGTGCGAGTCGGAGGCATTGGTGCGGGCCCAGTTGTAAAGTCTTTCGACAGCGGGTGCTTCTGGTGGATCACTTGGCTGCCGGTTCCACGCGCTCGGCCCGGCGCCGTAGTGCAGCGTTCATGTCGACGAACCCCGCCAAGACGTTGTTCTGCAACCACGGTGCGAACACGGGCACCAGCAAGCCGGAGAAGCGCTCCGATTGCGTGACGCGAACAGGCCCCTCGGCCGGACCAGTCAAGGTGAAGCGATGGTCACCGTCCATCAGGCCCCGGATGCCGAATTGCCCCAGCCACCGGAGTTCCTGGCCAGGCGCCACCGTCAACAGGTTCAGCTTGTACGGACTGCGCTTCAAGCCCGGCCATGCGATCTCGACGTCCAGCACGCCGCCTTCCACCAGCGCGCCTCGGGCCACGGGGATGGCGTTGTTCCACTGGCCATACGCCGAGAGGTCGGTCAACACGTCCCAGATCCGTTGACGCGAAGCGGCGACCTCAACGTCGCTGCTCAATTCCAGCCCCAACAGGCCGGTGCGGCGGATGGAAGCGGTGACGCCGCTGGTGGTGCTGGGCCTGAAGTACAACTTCGTCATCCTGCCTCTTGCCGGCTCGAGGAGCCGAGGATGTGGTCGGCCACGCGCAATGCGTTTGCCGCGACTGTGAGCGCGGGGTTGGTGCCGCCGCTGCTCGGGAACCACGATGCGTCGACCACGTAGAGGTTGTCGAGTTCGTGGCTGCGGTTGTGCCGGTTGAGCACGCTGTTCGTTGGGTCGTCCCCAAACCGACAGGTGCCGCAGACGTGGGCCAGCATGGCATTCTTCTCTGCCTGCTGCAGCCGGAGGAAGCGATAGGGGCGCAAGGCCTGTCCCACCTTTTCCCTGAACAGCCTGAGCCGTTGCAGGTCGCCATCCGCTGGCTGGTACCGCACCTGCAGGGGCGAGCCTGGCACCACGCGGTTGTCTGGTGAGGGGCTGTCCTCCATGATGGCTGCCAGCAGCATGCCGCGTTGGAACAGCTGCTCCATGGCGGCTGTCAGCAGGGGCTTCATGGTGCGGACGATGCCTGTGGCCCACGGCGCAACCTGTGCGACGTCGTCTCTCAGGGTGTCGGCCAACATGCTCGCCGGAGGCAATTGGCCGAATGACTGGATGGTCCCCATGCGGCCGAACTCGGTGTCATAGAAATCCGTGAGCCCGATCTCCTTCATGGGGTGGCTGCCGCCGACGCGGGTGAAGACGAGGTAGAGATCGACAAAGTGTCGCATCAGGTTCCGGCCCACCAAGCCTGATCGGTTTGACAGTCCTTCGGGCCAGCGCTCAGACGCTGAGCGCAGCAAGATGGAAGGTGTATGGAGTGCGCCGGCCGCCAGCACAACCTGCTGCGCATCCAGTTCAAACTGATGCTGTCCGGTGCGGCACACCACGCCCGTCACGCGCCGCGTGTCGGCGTTCAAGCGCAAGACTTCGCACTCGTCGATCAAGGCTGTCGATGCCTGCTCCAGTGCAGGTTCCAGGCAGATCCGGCTCGCGTCGTTCTTGCAATCGCGTGGGCAGAGGTAACCCTGGCAGCAGGTGCAGCCGGGCACGCGCTCGCATGCCAATGGCAGTGCGTACGGGTGGAGTCCTTGGTGGGCAAAATGCTGCTGCAGTTCGGCGGCTTGGCGGCTGGGCGGTGGCGCGGGGGGCAAGGGCGCCGCTGGTGGCCGCACCGGGTCACGGCCGCCGCGCACACGGTATAGAGACTCAGCCTTGGCGTACCAGGGTTCCAATTCGGCATAGCCGATTGGCCAGGATTGGCGGTGACTGTCAGCCTGATGCGGTGGCGAAAAATCAGACGGCAGGAACCGTTCCATGGCCATGCCGTACAGCGCACTGGAGCCACCACTTCCCGTACCGATCATCGGTATGAACCGGTGCTTGTCATCCAGCAGGCTGTCGGGAAACCGGCCTGCGCACAAGAGGTCGCTGCTGCTGCATCCGGGGTTCGTGGAGGTGCCGGACCAAGCCATCTCGGGGTAGGTGCCCCGCAGCGTGTCCGCGTGCCGGAAATGGGCACGGCCGCGCTCCACGAACAACACCTTGCGGCCTGCAAGCGCCAACGAATGGCCCAGGGTGGCGCCACCCATGCCCGTACCCACCACCACGCAGTCCCAGCGTGTGTTCACCAAGTGGTCAAGCTTGTTCACTGGGCAGGAGGGCGTCGAGTACGGCAAGCAGGGCCTTGGCTGGGTCGTGCTTGCGCAGTTGGTGACCCAGCGCCATGGCACGCGCTTGAAGATCGCGGTCGGCCAGCACGCGTGTCACCGCTGTCCGCACTTGGCCGGCATCCAGTTGGTCGGAACGCAGCAGCAGGCCGACACCCGCTTTCTCAACCTGCGCCATGCTCAGCAACTGATCCATGTGGGATGCGATGCCAATGATGGGTTTGCCCACCGCGAGGGCTTGGTAAACCGTCAAGCTGCCACCATTGTTGATCATGAGTGAGGCACGCGCCGCCAGCATGTCCCCGGGTGCGAAATCAACCTGGTAGGCGTTTGGCGGTGTCTTCAGGCCAGTGTGCCCGGCCGTGGTGGTGATCACGGTCACCGGGAGGTCGGCCAGTGCGTCCATTACCAAGCCGGCCACCGCCGGGTTGCCGGAGCTGCCCATGGTGACGTAGACCACGGGGCGCGTGGTGGGGAGTGTGTCCCACCAAGGTGGCAGGGGGACATCGGGCACCCACGGTACTGGACCCAGGAAGGTGTGCACACCCACCGTCGTGCGGGCAGGCACCAGTTCCGGCGCATCTGCAAACAGCGTGTGGTCGCCATCGCTGTACACCCGGAACCAGTCATGGCCAAGGCTGGGCAGGCCATGCTCGCGGCGCACAGTGTTGACCGGTGCGCAGTGCCAAGCCGAGGCCAGCGGCCACGCCATGCGGAAGAGCGCCTGAGCGAGTGGCACACCGAGCAGACGGGTCATCGGCATGTCGGGCACCGGAAGTGAGCGCAGCGCGGCGTGGGGGCTCCAGTAGGCATTGATGATGTTGAGGTACGGAACGCCTGCCACGCGCGCGCTGACGGATAGCGACAGGCGATGATCGCCGACCACCGCGTCAGGTTGGACCTTCCGAATCAAGTCCAGGTCGTCAAGCACATACCGCCGCAGCGTACTGGCGTCATACAGTGGCTGGCCACGGTCGACCGATCGCAGGAACTGCGCGCTGGGCATCGTCTCCAGCGGCACGGTCTCGATGTTCAGGCCCCTCAGGAAGTTGGCATAGCGATGGTCATATGCCAGCACTGCGCGATAGTGCCCGTTCAGGCCCCGGGCCAGTGCGCTCGGACGGGCCAAATGGGCGAGCGTCACGGCATCGGCGAAAAACAGAACGGTCCGGCGCTGGATGCCTGTGTCAGCGGTGCGCCTAGGCGGGGCTTCAGCCGATGCCATAGCGGCCCGGCGCCAGGATGGATGCCGGATCCAGCGCCTCCTTGATGCGTTGGTTCAAGCGGTGCACATCGGGCGCGTCGGCTTGCATGTGCGGCCAGGCCAGCAGGCAGGCACGGTATTGCTGGTAGCCGCCTGCCCGCATGTCGTCCAGCAGGCGGTGGTACAGGGCCAGCGCACGTTGCGATTCTGCCGGGTCGTCCTTGTCGTACAGGATGTTCATCAGGCAGGTGACGGACCTTGGGTTCATCAACAAGACCGCGACCCAGAAGTCGAGGCCCGCCTCCTGGAAGCGTTGGCGGGCCAGCGCCAGAAAGGGCAACATGTCCTGGCTGGTGAAGGGGAGGATGGGCGCGAACCAGATGACGCCGCAGCCATCTCTGGCCGGGTTGATGGCCTGGTCCGGGCGCTTGCGTTGGCTGCGGTAGTAAGCGTGCTTGACGAAGTAGTCCGTGGGGATACCCTGCAGAATGCGGTGCACGTGCGGAGAAGAATCCAGTACCTGCAGGGATGCGCCTGCTGCCCTTTCCACCACGGCCTTGACCCAGGGATGGCGCCAAGCCATGGAAAGCACCTGTTCCAGCAGCGCCAGCAGACGATCGGAGATGAATAGCAGGCGACCATGGGGCGCCAGTGCCTTCTTTAGGATCTTGCGCTGCAACTTGACCTGCGCCTTGGTGCCATAGATGCCGCCGGCGCACGTCATTGGCGAGATCCCGAATTGTCTGCGCAATGCAGCCACGTCCTCTTCGGACAGGCAACTGCCGCCCCGGTGTGCCTGCTCCATTCGCTGTGTGACCACGGTGAGTGACACCATGTCATTGATCATGTGCAGCTTGGTGGTGACAATGCCCTGGAGTGCCAGATCACGAAAGATGTCTATCACCGCTGGCAGGTGGCTTTCTTCCTTGACCTCGAACACGTAGGAGTTGTAAGCCTCCGGCTCCGGCATCAACCAGATGCCGGCTTTGGTGACTACGCCAAAGTTGGACTGCGTGAACATGCCTTCGAGGTACGGGCCGACCCCCCACTTGTGGAGGTGCCAGGTCTTGGGGCCGTTTGCTGCGCCTCCGGTGCGAACCAGCTGGCCGTCCGGAAGCACCACTTCCATGCCGCAAAGATTGCCAAAGTGGTCACCGTACGGCGTCTCGCCAACGCCGCGGTCAAGCGCATTTCCGATCACCGTGCCTTGCGCCGTGCCGTCAATGCAATCCACCCACAGCTTATGGCCATGCGATTTCAGGTATGCATTCAACTGCTCATAGGTCACCCCGGGTTCGAGCACGGCATACGCCAATTGGTCGCTGACATGCAGGATGCGGTTCATCCGATGCAGCAACATCACCACAGCACCGTCTTCGGGCGCTAGCGTGGTGCCATAGCCCCAGTTTCTTCCGCCGCTGTAAGGCCAGACCTTCAGCGCATGTACGCTAGCAATCTTCAGAACCGCCGCTACCTCGGCCGCGCTGCCTGGCATGACCACGGCCATACAGTTGCTCTGCCAAGGGATGGTGCATCGCGAGTAGGCGTCCAGTTCGGCGGCGGAGATCAACACATGTTGATCTCCGATCGCTTGCCGCAGCGCTTGTGCTGCGGCGTCAGGCAGGCTGGTCGGCGCGGCGGTTTGGGGGAGCATGGCTCTGTCCTGCTGCAGGAATGAGGGGTGGTGGGGCTGGACTGCTTGCGATCAATGATCAGGCGTTCAAGCCTGCCAATCGTCTTGTGCTTCGGTCTGGGTGTCGCTGAAGGCGTCGTCTTCGGCCAGTTCCTCGCCAGAGCCACTCTTGCGTCGGATCGACTGAATGACGCCGTCGCGCATGGTGATGATGTCGTCGGCTGCATTGCGCAGACTGCGGTCGTGCGAGGAGAACAAGAAGGACATCTTGTAGCGTTCCTGCATCCTCCGCATCAGGCGGATGATCGCTTCGCCGGTCTTGCTGTCGAGGTTGGCTGTCGGTTCGTCGGCGATCACCAATTTAGGCTTTCGCGCCAGCGCGCGGGCAATCGCGACACGTTGCCGTTGCCCGCCAGACAACTGGCCCGGCAGGTTGTCTGCCCGCTCCGACAGCCCAACCGCGGCTAGCAGCCGTTCCACCCGTTGACGCCGACGGTCTGCGTGCATGCCCGCCAGCACCAGTGGGTACTCGATGTTCTCGTAGGCGCTCAGCACGGGGATCAGATTGAAGCTCTGGAATATGAAGCCGATGTTTGCTGCACGGAAATCGGCCAGTTCGTCATCAGACATGTCTGCTACATCCTGGCCCGCTACGACAACCTTGCCCATGTCGGCGCGGTCAATACAACCGATCAGGTTCAGCAATGTGGTCTTGCCGCTGCCAGACGGGCCCAGCAGGACGGTGAAATGGCCGGGTCGGATCAGCAGGTTGATGCCTTGCAGCACTGGAACCTCGACCGTGTCGAGCCTGTATGACTTCACGACCTCGCTCAACACTGCGACCGGTTCTTGAGGCACTTCGTCTCCTGTTGTCAACTGAATACAAGGATGTGGTCTGGCGGAGGGCTCTTTGAATCAATGACCTCATAGAGCTGATCAATCAGGGCTTGGTGTTGCTGCGCAATGACGCTGCGTCGTAGCTTCAAATTTGTCGTCACTTCGCCGCTCTGAATATCGAAGGCCCTTGGCAAAAAACCAATCGCCGCAGGCCTCTCGTGGGTGGACAGGGACGCCAACGCAGACGCCAAAGGCGCTCGCAATGATGCGATTGTTGCTGCGGGCGAATCCGAAGGCAGGCACGTGCAGATCGCGACCAGAAACTTGCGGTTCGCACCGACGAGAACGGCTTGATCGATGCCGGCCACCGCCTGCAAGGTGGATTCAATGGCGCCGGGTGCGATACGGCGGCCTGTGGATGTCTTGATGATGTCGCCAGACCGACCGGTCAGAGTGAGATAGCCGTCCCCGTCGATGATGCCCAGGTCACCTGTGTCGTACCAACCCTGATCGTCCAACTGGCCGTCGCCGGTGTTGCCCAGGTAGCCGCGGAAGACCCCCGGTCCCTTGATTTGGACGTTTCCCTCAGATGACACGCTTAGCTGGTTGCCGGGAACTGGTTTCCCGACACTGCCCGGTCGATGGGCAGTCAGGGTGTTCATGGCCATTGGCACCACGTTTTCGCTGAGGCCATAGGCTTCCAACAGCGGCCAGCCCAGCGCCTCGAAGTCGTCCAGCAAGTGCCGTGGCATCGGTGCCGAGCCAGACACCAGGCAGCGCAGACGACCACCCATCACCTGGCGGATGCGCCGCAGCACCAGTCGGTTGGCCAGCCAGTGCTGTGCAGTCAATGCAGCGGGCACGGCTTGGCTGTTGCGCCGGCAGTCCTGCACCTGCTGGCCGGTCTGCCAGCCCCAGCGCACCAGGGCCCGCAACGGTGAAGGCATCGCGCTGATGCGCGCCAGCAGGCCTTCATGCAGCTTCTCGTAGAAGCGGGGCACACCGATGAACACGTCGGGCTCCGCCAAGGCGACATGCGCCATCACCTGGCGCGGATCGCCCAGCATGTAAGTGCCGGCCCCGTTCTGCACGGCGGCCAGGTTGACCACCCGCTGGAACAGGTTGGACAGCGGCAGCCAGCACAGCAGGCGGCCATCGGTGCCGACAAATGAGAATGCCGTGGCGATGGCGTCGATGGCCAGCCCCAACTGGCCATGGCTGTAGGCGATGCCCTTTGGCGCGCCGGTGGTGCCGGAGGTGAAGATCACCGTGGCTTCGTCGGCGGCCGTGGGCGCGGTTGGCGTCGGCTGGCCTTGGCCACGTGCCATCAGCATGTCCAGCGACATCCATGGTAGTTGCGGGTCGCCGCCGGGCACCGCACCCACCGAAATCCACAACCGCGTGGCGGCCCTGCGTGCCGGCGTCAGCCCAGCCAGCACGGCGGGGTCTGCCACCGCGAAGGCGGCCACATCCGCCAGATCAGCCATGGCGGCCAGCCGGTCGGGCAGGTCGTGCGCGTCCAGCCCGACCACCGAGACGCCGATGGACAACGCGGCATGGTGTACCAGTTCCCAGGCCAGTGACACTGGCGCCACCAGCGCCAGCCGATCGCCCCGGCGCAGGCCGGCCGCCGCCAGGCCGTGCCGCAGCTGGTCAACCTGGCGGCTGAAGCCCTGCCAGTCCAGCATCTGCCAACTGCCGTCGGCCCCCTGGTGGCGGAAGGCGATGGCGCCCGGGCTGGCCGCTGCACGCCTTGCCAAGCGGGCTGGCACCGTGTCGTCAGGCAGAGGGCTGGCCATCAGCGGGGTGCTGCTGCGCGTGCGGCCTGGTGCGCCAGATAGTGCTGCAGCACGGGCTGCAGATACTGGTGCACATCGGGCAGCGGCAGCCCGGCTGCCTGCAGGCGGCGCAGGCTGTCGGTGTTGCTGAAGCCCTGGTCTTCGGCCAGGTAGGCCAGCACCGGCGGCAGACCGCGCAGGGCCCGCCGGGTGCGGGCACCGGCCAGCGCGCCGATCACCGGCACCAGGCGTTCCAGCCAGCGCCGGTCCAGCGTGCGCAGCGTGGGCAGCGGGCGCCCGTGGCGCTGCCAGGTGTCGCGCACCACCTGCTGCAGTGTGGTGATCGGGATGGCGCGCTCGGGCCCGGAGCACAGGTGGAAGATCTGGCCGGCCGTCTGCGGGTGGGCGCTGGCCCAGGCAATGGCGTCGGCCACCCAATCGACAGGCACGGTATCCAGCCGGGTGTGCCCCAGCGTGGGCATGATGCCGAAGGTGCGGCTGCCACTCAGAAACTCGCACAGGTGATAAAAAACCTGAAAATGGATCACCCGGCCGTCGCGTGAGTCGCCCACCACCATGCTGGGGCGGTGCACGGTGATCGGCAGGCCCTCGCCCTCTGCCCAGACCACGCGCTCGGCTTCGGCCTTGGCGGCTTCATAGGTGTTGTGGAAGTCGGCCACCTCGGGCAAGCGGCGCTCCGGCATCGCCCCGGGGGTGCGGCCCCACACGCCGACGGTGCTGACCAGGTCGACCTTCTGCAGTTGGCCGTTTGCAGCGCAACGCCGCGCCAGCGCCAGCACGCTGCGCGTGGGCGTCACGGCGGTGGCACG
>ERZ795056.3355-NODE-3355-length-17288-cov-8.166077_pt1 | contig 17288 bp, 17 predicted proteins | sample MGYA00375140_ERZ795056 | MGnify/ENA primary metagenome ERZ795056 (study PRJEB30185, sample SAMN05720227) | activated sludge metagenome | isolation source: Anaerobic digester | place: USA | collected 2015-03-09 ... | reverse complement strand
ACAACAAGAACCTGGGCACGTTCGAGCTGACCGGCATCGCGCCGGCGCCGCGTGGCATCCCCCAGATCGAGGTCACGTTCGACATCGACGCCAACGGCATCGTGCACGTGTCCGCGAAGGACAAGGGCACCGGCAAGGAGCAGTCGATGACGATCACCGGCGGCTCGTCGCTGTCGAAGGAAGACATCGAGCGGATGGTCCGCGAGGGCGAAGAGCACGCAGCCGAAGACAAGGCACGCCGTGAGGCTGCCGAGACTCGCAACACGGCCGAACAGCTCGCGTACTCCACCGAGAAGCTCATCAAGGACAACGAAGACAAGCTGCCCGCCGACGTCAAGACCGATGTGCAGGCCGATGTGGATGCCCTCAAGTCCGCTCTCGCCGGTGACGACGAGGCCGCGGTGAAGTCCGCGTTCGACACCCTCACCGCGAGCCAGCAGAAGCTCGGCGAGGCGATCTACGCATCCGGACAGGCCGCGCCTGCCGACGGCGAGACCGCCGAGCCCGCGACCGAGAGCAGCGACGAGGACATCGTCGATGCCGAGGTTGTCGACGACGAGCCCGAGGACGGCAAGAAGTAAGCCATGTCTGACAACAACGACGAACGACACGAGAACGAGGAGCCGGTCATCCGCGACAAGCGGAGGATCGATCCCGAGACCGGCGATGTTCGCGAGCCTGACGCTGCGGCGGTGGGGGATGACACCCCCGCCGCCGAGGCGGTCGACGCCGATGGTGCCGACGCTGCCGAGGAGCTGAGCGACGCCGACCAGGCGCTGCTCGACCAGGCAGCACAGGACCTCGTCGCCGAGATGCGCTCCGACATGCTGCGCGCACAGGCCGAGCTGGTGAACTTCCGCACCCGTGTGGAACGTGACCGGGCGGCCAACCGCGAAGCAGTGATCGCCGAGGTCATCCGCTCGCTGCTGCCCGCGCTCGACGATCTGGCCCGGGCCGAGGCGCACGGTGATCTCATCGAGGGCGCTCCGCTCACGATCATCGCCCAGAAGTTGCGGGGCGCTTTCGAGAAGTACGGATTGCGTCAGATCGGTGAGAGGGGCGAAGCCTTCGACCCCGCCTTCCACGAAGCAGTCGTGCAGTTGCCCAGCCCGGATGTCACGGTCAACACCATCGCGGACGTCATCGAGCCCGGCTATGTTTTGGGGGACCGCCTCGTGCGGCCCGCGAAGGTGGCCGTGTCGGTTCCGGCCGAGTAAGAGGAGTCACCATGGCCAGTCAGGACTGGTTCGACAAGGACTTCTACGCCGTGCTCGGAGTATCGAAGGATGTCTCCGAGGCGGACCTCAAGAAGACCTACCGCAAGCTCGCGCGCCAGTATCACCCGGACTCCAACCCGGGGGATGCGAAGGCCGAAGCCAAGTTCAAGGAGATCAGCGAGGCCCACTCGGTGCTCTCCGACCCGGAGATGCGTCGTGAGTACGACCAGATCCGGGCGATGGGCTCCGGCGCGCGGTTCGCACCCAGCAGCGGTGCCAACGGCGGGTTCGAGGATGTCTTCGGTGGCATGTTCGGAAACCGCGGCACCTACCAGGGCACGAGCTTCGAGGACCTCCTGGGCGGCATGTTCGGCGGCTCGAATCAGGGCTTCCGCACCGGTCCCACGGCCGGTCGGGATGTGACCGCGTCGACGACCCTGGACTTCGTGACGGCCATCAAGGGCGAGACGATCAAGCTCCAGCCCGCCGGCGGCGCCCCGATCAACGTCAAGATCCCTGCGGGGGTCAGCGACGGCCAGAAGATCAAGCTGAAGGGCAAGGGCGAGCCGAGCCACGACGGCGGTGCGCCCGGCGATCTGGTGCTCACAGTCACGGTGCGCAAGCATCCGGTGTTCGAGCGCGACGGCCTGAATCTTCGGGTCGAGGTTCCGGTGACGTTCGCCGAGGCCGCTCTCGGCGCGACCATCGAGGTGCCGACGCTGGGCGGCGAGCCGGTGAAACTGCGGGTCGCCGCGGGAACGCCCGGCGGGCGCATCCTTCGGGTCAAGGGCCGAGGGGTCACGACAGCCAAGGGCACCGGCGATCTGCTCGCCGAGGTGCAGGTGGCGGTTCCGGGCAGGGTTCCGGATGACGCTGCCGCTCACCTTCGCGCATTCGAGGCGGCCATGCCGCAGGAGAACCCGCGGGCCGAGTTGCTCGACAAAGCGAGGAGTGACCACTGATGTCAGCGCCGCTCGATGAGTTCTCGCCGGTCTTCGCGATCGCGGTTGCCGCCGAGCTCGCGGGGATGCACCCGCAGACCCTGCGTCAGTACGACCGCCTCGGACTCGTCAGCCCCACCCGCACGGCGGGGCAGTCACGCCGCTACTCGATGCGGGATGTCGCGCAGCTGCGCGAGATCGCGTCACTGAGCGCACAGGGTCTCAACCTCGAGGGAATCAAGCGCATCCTCGAGCTGGAGAACCAGGTGGCAGCGCTGGCGGGCCGGGTGCGCGAGCTGGAGCACGCCCTTGCTGACGAGCTTCTCGCCCGACCGGGACGACGCGTCTTCGCGGCCGGCGGATCGGGCGAGGTCGTGTCGATCAAGGCCGGTTCGCGAGTGGCGAAGTCCAACCAGGTCGTCGTGTGGCGACCGCTGCGCCGAGGCTGAGCGACATGACCGGGGAGCAGCTCGACACGATCGACGACCGGGTGCTCTCGGGGCTGCGCCGCTGGCCGGACGTCGAGGCGCCGAACCTGCACGCCGTTGACGCGAGCGACCGGCTCATTCTCGATGAGGCGGCCGCGGCGCTCGCCGAGTCCGGGCCCGGCGAAGTTGTTGTGATCGGGGACGCGTATGGTGCGCTGACCATCGGTGCCGCCGCTATCGGCGCGACGGGCATCCGGGTGTTCCAGGATTCGATCGTGGGCGAGCGGGCACTCGCCGCGAACGCCGCCAGTGCCGTCGACTACGTGAACCTGCCCCTCGGCGCCCACCTGCTGCGCGGCGCACGCGTCGTGCTGATGCAGCTGCCGCGCTCGCTGGCCGAGCTCGACGAGCTCGCGGCGTGGATCGCGTCGGCTGCCGACCCTGCGGTCCGGGTATATGCCGGCGGACGCATCAAGCACATGACCACGGCCATGAACGAGGTGTTGGCGCGGCACTTCGGGCGAGTGGATGTCACGCACGCCCGTCAGAAGTCGCGCGTGCTGATCGCATCGCAGCCACTGCCGAGTGAGCCGCCGATGATCGCGCGGGAGTTCCATACCGATCTCGGCATATGGGTGTGCGCCACCGGCGCGACCTTCGCGGGCACGCGCATCGACATCGGAACGCGCGCCCTGCTCGCGGTGCTGCCCACTGTGGCTCCGGATGCCACAACCGCAGCAGACCTCGGCTGCGGCTCCGGCGTGGTCGCCGCCGTTCTTGCGCAGGCACGGCCCGAGCTGGCTGTGCTGGCCAGCGACGTCTCGGCGGGCGCCGTGGCATCCGCTCGGGCGACGGCCGAAGCCAACGCGCTCACGAACGTGACGGTGACCCGGGACGATGCCCTGGGTGACCAGCCCGACGCGAGTGTCGACCTGGTGGTGCTGAACCCGCCGTTCCACCTCGGGGCGACGGTGCACACGGGCGCGGCCTCGAAGCTGTTCGCCGCCGCGGCCCGCGTGCTGAAGCAGGGCGGCGAACTCGTGACCGTCTACAACTCGCACCTCGGCTACCGGGCCGAGCTGACCAGAGTCGTCGGGCCGACCGACGAACTCTCCCGCACCTCCAAATTCACCGTCACACGATCAAGGAAGAACTGATGGCCAACATGCAGGGTGCCCCCGGCACCGACGAAGAGCAGAAGACCGCGCTTCAGCAGTACGGCGTGAATCTCACCGACATCGCGCGCAGCGGCAAGCTCGACCCGGTGATCGGGCGTGACGCCGAGATCCGCCGCGTGAGCCAGGTGCTGACTCGCCGCACCAAGAACAACCCGGTGCTCATCGGCGAGCCCGGCGTCGGCAAGACTGCCGTCGTCGAGGGACTCGCCCAGCGCATTGTCGCCGGCGACGTCGCCGACTCGCTCAAGGACAAGCAGCTCGTGTCGCTCGACCTTGCCGCACTCGTGGCCGGCGCGAAGTACCGCGGCGAGTTCGAGGAGCGACTCAAGGCCGTGCTCAAGGAGATCAACGACTCCGACGGGCAGATCATCACCTTCATCGACGAGCTGCACACCCTCATGGGCGCGGGCGGCGGCGAGGGCTCGGTCGCGGCAGCGAACATGCTGAAGCCCATGCTCGCGCGCGGCGAGCTGCGCCTCATCGGTGCGACCACGCTCGACGAGTACCGCCAGTACATCGAGAAGGATGCCGCGCTGGAGCGCCGGTTCCAGCAGGTGTTCGTGGGGGAGCCGAGCGTCGAAGACACTGTCGCGATCCTGCGCGGACTCAAGGAGCGCTACGAGGCGCACCACAAGGTGACGATCGCCGACTCCGCGCTGGTCGCGGCGGCGACGCTCAGCAACCGGTACATCACCGGACGCAAGCTGCCGGACAAGGCCATCGACCTGATCGATGAGGCCGCGTCACGGCTGAAGATGGAGATCGACTCGAGTCCGGTGGAGATCGACCAGCTCAAGCGCGCCGTGGATCGGCTGCGCATCGAGGAGCTCGCGCTCAAGAAGGAGAAGGACGAGGCATCCAAGGCCCGGCTGGAGAAGCTGCGCGAGGACCTCGGCGAACGCCAGAAGGAGCTCGACGCACTCGAGGCCCGCTGGAAGGCCGAGAAGGCCTCCCTCACCGGCGTCGGCGATCTGAAGACCCAGCTCAACGACGCGCGCATCGAACTCGACCGTGCCATGCGTGAGGGCGACTACCAGAAGGCGTCCAAGCTCAACTACGAGACGATCCCCAAGATCGAGGCGGCCCTCGTGACGGCCGAGTCCTCGGAGCCGGTCGGACCGCGCATGGTCAACGACCAGGTGACCGAGGAGGACATCGCGAGCGTCGTGGCCGCCTGGACGGGCATCCCGGTCGACCGCCTGACGCAGGGCGAGACCGAGAAGCTGCTGCACCTCGAGTCCGAGCTGGGCAAGCGCCTGATCGGGCAGAAGGATGCGGTCGCCGCGGTCTCCGAGGCGGTGCGGCGCACCCGCGCCGGCATCTCCGACCCCGACCGGCCGACGGGTTCGTTCCTGTTCCTCGGCCCCACGGGCGTCGGAAAGACCGAGCTCGCCAAGGCCCTCGCGGAGTACCTGTTCGACGACGAGAAGGCCCTCGTGCGCATCGACATGAGCGAGTACGGCGAGAAGTTCTCCGTGTCCCGGCTCGTCGGCGCCCCTCCCGGGTATGTCGGCTACGAGCAGGGCGGCCAGCTCACCGAGGCCGTACGGCGTCGGCCGTACTCGGTGATCCTGCTCGATGAGGTGGAGAAGGCGCATCCCGAGGTCTTCGACATCCTGCTCCAGGTGCTGGATGACGGTCGCCTCACCGACGGGCAGGGGCGCACTGTCGACTTCCGCAACGTGATCCTCATCCTCACGTCCAACCTCGGGAGCCAGTTCATCACCGACCAGAACCTGCCGTGGGAGGAGCGCAAGCGCGTTGTCAACGAGCTCGTGCGCCAGTCGTTCAAGCCCGAGTTCATCAACCGTCTCGACGACATCGTGGTGTTCGCGCCGCTGTCGACCGATGACCTCAGCCAGATCGTCGAGCTGTACATCGACCGCCTCGCCCGTCGCCTGGGTGATCGTCGCCTCGAGCTGGCGGTGACCCCGGATGCCCGCACCTGGCTCGCCGAGCGCGGCTACGACCCGGTGTACGGTGCGCGCCCGCTGCGGCGGCTCATGCAGCGCGAGATCGACGACAAGCTCGCTCGCGCGCTGCTGTCCGGCGAGATCCGCGACGGCGACACCGTGCTCGTGGGTGTGGCGGAGAACGGTGACGGGCTGACGGTCGCGCGGCTCGAGGGCTGAGGCGCGCGCGGCCGGAGTGGTCCCGGCGTCGCGAGCCCGCGCCCTCACGCCAGGAGTCCGATTCCCACGTAGGCCGCAGTGGGGCCTCTCCCACGTAGGACGGAGTGTGTCCTTCGAACGACTCCGCGAACTCAGGACATTAGTTAGCCGCAATAACAAATGTCCTGAGTTCAGGGAACGGTTGGAAGGGGACACCTGGGCGGGGCGGATGCAGTCAGTCCGACACCGCCGCTGAGGCGCGCGCGTAGGCTGGGAGCATGCGCGCAACGGTGATTCACGGGGAACGAGACATCCGCTTCGAGGAGGTCGCCGACCCGGTGCTGAGCACCGGCGGAGACGCGATCGTGCGGGTTGTCGCTGCGTGCGTGTGCGGCTCTGACCTGTGGCCGTACCGCGGCATCACCCCGACCCCGCGCCCCAAGCGCATCGGGCACGAGTTCGTGGGGATCGTCGAGGCGATCGGCCCCGACGTGCTCACCATCTCGGTCGGCGACTTCGTGATCGCGCCCTTCTACGACTGCGACATGACGTGCATCAACTGTCTCAATGGCGTGAGCACCTCGTGTCTGCACGGCGGCTGGTGGGGCTCGGATGACCGCCTCGGCGGCTTCGCGGACGGCGCGCAGGGCGAGCGGGTGCGTGTGCCCCACGCCGACGGATCACTCGTGGCGACACCCGGAGCGCCGGCCGAGCACCTCGTGCCGAGCCTGCTCACGCTCGCGGACGTGATGGGCACCGGCCACCACGCCGCAGTGTCCGCTGGCGTGACGCACGGCTCCACCGTTGTGGTGGTGGGCGACGGTGCGGTCGGGCTCTGCGCGGTGCTGGCCGCGAAGCGGCTCGGGGCATCCCGGATCGTGGCCATGTCGCGGCACGCCGACCGGCAGGCTGTCGCGCGCGAGTTCGGCGCGACCGACATCGTCGAGGAGCGCGGCGCGGAGGGCATCGCGCGCATCAAGGAGCTGTTCGACGGAATCGGCCCCGACTGCGTACTCGAGTGCGTCGGCACGAAGGAGTCGATGGACCAGGCGCTGCGGTCGGCCCGTCCGGGCGGGATGGTCGGCTACGTCGGAGTGCCCAACGGCGGCGCTGAGCTGCCGATCGGCCTGATGTTCGGCACCAACGTCGGAGCCAACGGCGGGGTTGCGCCGGTGCGCAACTACATCGACGAGCTGCTGCCCGAGGTGCTCGACGGCCGGCTCAACCCGGGTCGCGTCTTCGACCTCGAGTTGCCGATGACCGAGGTTGCTGAGGCCTATGCAGCCATGGACGAGCGCCGCGCGATCAAGGTGCTGCTGCGCCCCTAGGTGCTAGGCGGGAACCGCCAGGCGCACCAGGGTGGTGCCCAGGAAGAACACCCCGACCGACAGCAGGCAGGCGATGAGAGCCACCAGCCACGAGCGTTTGCGTCGCGCGATCCACACGACGGACACGATGATTCCGGCGAGGGCAACGACCGGCGTGCCGATCATCACGACGAGGGTACCCACGCTGATCACGAGGTAGTTGCACGACGACGAATCCGCGCAGCCCAGGGCGGAGACGCTCAGCCCGAAGCCGACGATCACGAAGACGCCCGTGAGGATCAGCAGAAGCAGCAGCAGGAAGATCGTGAGGAAGAAGTCCCAACTGCGCGGGGGACGACCCTCCGGGGTGTACTCGACGAAGCCTTCGTTGCTCATACTGATAGCTCGGTTCTCAGCGCCGCGAGGAACGCGTCGATGTCGTGCTCGGTCGTGTCGAACGCCGTCATCCAGCGCACCTCACCGGTGGCCGGATTCCAGTCGTAGAACCGGAAGCTCTCGCGCAGCCTATCTGCGACGCCGGGAGGCAGGGTCACGAACACCGCGTTGGCCCGGGTCTCCTGCGTGAAGTTCACTCCGGAGATCGAGCCCGTCGAGATCTCTTCCTCAAGCCCCGCCCTAAGCCGGGCGGCCATCGCGTTCGCATGAGAGGCACTGCGCAGCCACAGCCCGTCGGAGAGCAGCGCGATCAGCTGGGCTGAGACGAAGCGCATCTTCGACGCGAGCTGCATGTTGAGCTTGCGCAGGTACCTCAGTCCGTCGGAGACGGACGGGTTCAGAACCACGATCGCCTCGCCGTACAGCAGACCGTTCTTGGTTCCGCCGAAGCTCAGGATGTCGACCCCGGCATCCGTGGTGAACTCCCGGAAGCCGACGCCCAGGGCCGCAGCCGCGTTGGAGACGCGCGCGCCATCCATGTGCAGCACCATGCCGCGCTCGTGGGCGTAGTCGGCGATCGCCCGCACCTCGTCGACGCTGTACAGGGTTCCGAGTTCGGTGGTCTGCGTGATGCTCACGGCGAGCGGCTGGGCGCGGTGCTCGTCGCCCCAGCCCCACGCCTCCTCGCCGATCAGGTCGGGGGTGAGTTTGCCATCCGGCGTCGGCACGGGCAGCAGCTTGAGCCCGCTGATGCGCTCTGGGGCTCCACCCTCGTCGGTGTGGATGTGCGCGGTGGAGGTTGACACGACCGCACCCCAGCGGGGCAGCACGCTGGTCAGGGCGGTCACGTTGGCGCCGGTGCCGTTGAACACGGGGAACGCCTCGGCCGCATCGCCGAAGTGCTCGCGCATGACCTCCTGCAGACGGGCGGTGTAGACATCCTCGCCGTAGGCGATCTGGTGGCCACCATTGGCCTCGGCGATCGCCGCAAGCACCTCAGGGTGAACGCCGGCGTAATTGTCACTGGCAAACCCGCGCAGCCGGGGATCGTGGAGTTGCGTCACTCCACCAGTCTGTCAGGTGCAGGATGTGTGGTGGGGATCAAGAACGGAGGACGCCATCGCTGCCACTGACCCGCACGCTGCCGACCCGCACGCCGCGGCCGAGCCCTCACTTGCCGCGCGCATCCGGGCAGTGCTCTCCGAGTCGGCGATCTACGGCGTGATTCTCGTCTCGGCGCTGATCATCGTCACGGGCCAGAAGTCCGACACCTCGTGGGACACGTTCCTGAAGGTGCTCGGCACCGTGGTCGTGTTCTGGATCGCCCATGTCTTCGCGGGGGTCGTCTCCAACCTGGGCATGACCATCGACGGCGACAAGTCCTTCGGTGCCTTGCTGTTGTACGCGGTGCGTCACTCGAGCGGCCTGCTCCTCGGGGCGCTTATCCCGTTGCTCATCATCCTGCTGGGCGCCGCGGGCGTGATCGCGGATGACACGGCCGTGTGGGTCGCGCTCTGGATCGATGCCGCGCTGCTCGGCATCATCGGCTACCTCGCCGTCGCACGCATGACGACGAAACCGTGGGCTCGAAGCCTCGGAGCGCTTGTCACCGCGCTGCTCGGCGTGGCGATCATGGTGATGAAGGCGCTCATCCACTGAGCTCGACTAGAGGGTGAAGCGCGCCCCGTTGAGCTCGGTCGCCGGCTCGTCCCAGAGGGTGACGATGCGGTCGGCGAGCACGCCGACAGGAGTGCCGTCGGGCCCGAGTGACCCCACGGCCAGAATCACGGATGCCGCGGTGCCCCCCTTCGCGAACCCCGACGCCGCGCTGCGCGCCCACGCCTCCGCTGCGGACTTCGCCGCGACGTAGTTCGCGTTGGACCACGTCGGCACCTCCACGGAGGTCGACGACACCATCACGAGCCGCCCTGCGGGCGAGGCCTTGAGGTCCTCGAAGAAGGCGCGGCTCGTGTTGCGGAACGTCTCGACCACCCGCGACTCCAACCACGCCCAGTCGTCATCGGCGCGGCCCGCGCGCCAGCCGCCCACCAGGTGCACGACGCCATCGATCGGCCCGTGCTCGGCGTGGATGCGGGACGCGAGACTGTCCACGCCGCGGGGGCTTGCGAGGTCGCACTCGTAGCGGGATACGGCGGGGGTCTCGGCGAGGCGGCGCAGGTCGGAGCCGACGGCGAGCACCCGGGCACCGGCATCCGTCAACCGGGTGGCGACGGCGCGGCCGGAGTCGTTGGAGGCGCCGGCCACGAGCACGAGCCGGTTGAGTAGGCCGGAGGCCGTATCGAAACCCTCGTCGGGTTGGTTTCGATACGCGGCTGCGCCGCTACTCAACCAGCGCTCCAGTGATCCCCGACGTCGACTCGATCACGTCGGTCATCTTCTTCGAGAGCGCCTCGTAGAACATCGACAGCGGAAACTCGTCGTCCATGACCGCGTCGGTGAGTTCGCGCGGAAGTCCCTCAAGCGCCAGGTCGCGCACCGCCCACTTCGATGCGGGATGCGGCGTGAGCGTGCCCGCGACGAGGTCGTAGGCGGCGAGCCAGTGGGCGATCTTGGGGCGGTCGATCGACTTCCAGTACAGGTCGTTTATCGCGTCGGAGAGCTCCACCACGACGTCGGGCACCTCGGCCCAGTCGATCGTGAGCTGGGTGTCGGTCCAGTGCAGCACGTGGTGCTGGTGCAGCCAGGCGAACAGCAGCTGGCCGCCGAGCCCGTCGTAGTTGCGCACGCGCGAACCGGTGATCGCGAACCGGAAGATGCGGTCGAAGATCACGGCGTACTGCACGAGCTTGGCGTGCGACCGCGTGTTCTCGTCGGTCTCGGGCGCGCGCTCCAACCGCACCGCCTCACGGAACGCCGTGAGGTCGCACCGCAGCTCCTCCAGCGAGTACAGGAAGTACGGCATGCGCTGCTTGATCATGAACGGGTCGAACGGCAGGTCACCGCGCATGTGGGTGCGGTCGTGGATGAGGTCCCACATCACGAAGGTCTCCTCCGTGAGCGCCTGGTCGTCGAGGAGAGCCGCGGCATCCTCGGGCAGGTCCAGCTTGGTGATCTCGGATGCCGCGCGCACCACCCGACGGAACCGTGCGGCCTCGCGGTCGGCGAAGATCGCACCCCACGTGAAGTGCGGGATCTCGCGCATGGCGACCGTCTCGGGGAACAGCACGGCCGAGTTGGTGTCGTAGCCCTCGGTGAAGTCCAGGAACCGGATCGGCACGAACAGCGCGTTCGAGTACTCGCCCGCCTCGAGGTCGGCGATGAACTCGGGCCAGATCACCTCGATGAGCACCGCCTCGACGCGACGGTCACTGGAGCCGTTCTGGGTGTACATCGGGAAGACGACCAGGTGGCGCATCCCGTCGACGCGGTCGCGCTGCGGCTGGAAGGCGACGAGCGAGTCGAGGAAGTCGGGCTCGCCGAACCCGCCCTCGGCCCAGCGGGCGAAGTCGGCGTCGAGCGCGGTGAGGTAATCGGCATCGTGCGGGAAGTGCCCGGCCAGCTCGCGGATATCGGCGCGGATGGTCGCGATCAGGGCCCGGCAGTCGCCGTGCATGGTGGCATCGGGGATGCTGCCGTCCTTGACCTGGTGCGTGCGCAGCGAGCTGACAGCCGACTTGAGGCGACGCCAGGCGGGGAGGCCGACGATGTCCTCGACGACCTCGGGCTCTCCTATGATCGCGTCGCGTGTGGGGGTAACAGTGACTCGGGACATGGTTCACCTCCGATCCGAGATTCAGGAAACGTGCATCATTTCCAGCGTATTCGCACGGTCGTGGCGTTTGGTTGCGATTGACGAGAGAAACGTGCGTGAAAGGCGGTCTCGACGCCGCATCCGGCGTGATGCCCCAGACTTGACCCATGCTGGGTGTGCTCGTGGGGTTCGCGATCATCGCCGCGGTCATCCTCGTGGGCTACATCGTGGGCCGGTCGGGGGTGCTCGGCGAGCGCGGCGGGTTCGTGCTGGGGCGGCTCGCCTTCTACGTGCTCGCGCCCTGCCTGCTGTTCACCACGCTCGCCGATGCCGACGTGCACGCGCTGTTCTCGTCACTGCTCTTCGTGTCGCTCACCGCGGCCGTCGTGTCAGCAGGAGTGTTCGTCGTGATCGCGCGGGCCTTCTGGAAGCGCCCCGTCTCGGAGACCGTCGTCGGCGCCCTCGGCTCCGGCTACGTCAACGCCAACAACATCGGCATCCCGGTCGCCGTCTACGTGCTGGGGGATGCCGCGACCTCCGCCCCCGTGATCCTCCTGCAGCTGCTGCTCTTCGCGCCCATCGCGCTTACGATCCTCGACGTGCAGGCGCGCGGCCACGCCTCGATCCGGCGCATCCTGCTTGGGCCGGTGACCAACCCGATCATCCTCGGATCGCTGCTGGGCGTGCTGCTCTCGATCTTCCAGGTGCGCTTGCCCGACGCCGTGATGGAGCCCTTCCACCTGATCGGTGCGGCTGCGGTTCCCGTCGTGCTCATCAGCTTCGGGATGTCGCTGCACGGCACCCGCCCGCTGGCTCCGGGGTCAGCCCGCCGCGACGTCATTCTCGCCAGCACCCTGAAGCTCACCCTCATGCCGCTCGCGGCGTGGCTGGTCGGCGGCGTCGTGTTCGGCCTCAGCGGGCACCGCCTGTTCGCGGTGGTGGTGCTCGCCGCGCTGCCCGCCGCCCAGAACGTCTTCAACTACGCCCAGCGCTACGACCGCGGCGTGATCCTCGCCCGGGACGTCGTGCTGATCACGACCGCGCTCTCGCTGCCGGTGTTGCTGGTGATCGCGGCGCTGCTCGCCCCTGCGGGTTGAGCGGCGCGCGGCGCGGCTGGACATCCGGGTCGCTCTGGGCTCGCCGTTCAGGAGAAATGCACGACACGCCGCCCACGGGATGTCGCGGCACGGCGTGTCGCACAGATCTCCTGAACGGCGAACGCGGGAGGTCAACGGAGCCGCGGGCCGAGCGCCGGGCGGCAGCGCTAGAGGAACATCGGCCGATCGTCGTCGTCCTCGACGTCGAGCGCGAGGTCGACCACCACGGGCACGTGGTCGCTGGGGGCGTCGCCCTTGCGCTCTTCGCGGATGATGCGGGCATCCGTCACCAGGGCATCGAACGCTCGCGAGCCGAGGATGAAGTCGATGCGCATGCCCTCGTTGCGGGGGAAGCGCAGCTGCTGGTAGTCCCAGTAGGTGTAGCCCTCGACGCCGCGGGAGCGCAGGGCATCCGTGAGGCCGGCGGCCTCGAGTGCTGCGAAGGCGTCGCGCTCGGGCTGGCTGACGTGGGTCTTGCCGGCAAAGGCGGCGATGTCCCACACGTCGTGATCGAAGGGCGCGATGTTGAAGTCGCCCATGAGCGCGAGGGGCAGGTCGGGCTCGGCGGCGAGCCACGCGCGCGTCTCGGTCGCGAGGTTGGCGAGCCACTCGAGCTTGTACGAGTAGTGCGGGTTGTCGAGCTCACGGCCGTTGGGCACGTAGAGGCTCCACAGCCGCACGCCCTCGACGGTCGCACCGATCGCTCGGGCCTCCTGCGGCAGCGTGCCGTCGTCGAGGGGCTTGCCGAAGCCGGGGGCCGACGGGAAGCCGATGGAGACATCCGTCAGGGGAAGGCGGCTCGCGATGGCCACACCGTTCCACTGGCTGAGGCCGTGCAGCTCGACCTCGTAGCCCGCCTCGGAGAACGCCTCGAACGGGAACTGCGCCTCGGTGCACTTGATCTCCTGCATGGCGAGCACGTCGACGTCTTCACGCATCGCCCAGTCGACGACCCGGCCGACCCGGCTTCTGATCGAGTTCACATTCCAGGTGGCGACGCGCATGACTCCACGCTACAAGCTTCAACCGACGCTCGAACCACGATCGGTTCGCCCCCGTACTGGGACGCGACAACGAGACATCCTCAGCCCTAGAGTGCGAGTGTGGTGGACCATGACGAGCTTCTTGACGCGGATGCCGCGGCGGCCGATCGCCGCGACCTGCGACGCATCGTAGTCATCACCACCATCTCGCTCGCGCTCGTCGTGCTGGCCAGCCTGCTGCTGGTCGCCAGTACCATCCACGTCTGAATCCGGCCTCGGATCGAGTCGCTAGGCTGGTCGGGTGACCGACGCCAGGCAGCAGCTCATCGATTTCATCGCGGCAGAAGCGGTGTTCCACGGTGACTTCACGCTCACCAGCGGCAAGAAGGCGACCTACTACGTCGACCTGCGCAAGGTCAGCCTCGACCACCGCGTCGCCCCGCTCATCGGCCAGGTGATGATCGACCTCATCGTCGACGTGCCCGATGTCTTCGCCGTCGGTGGCCTCACCATGGGTGCCGACCCGATCGCTGCTGCCGTGCTGCACCAGGGCGCCGCGCGCGGCCTCGCCTACGACGCATTCGTCGTGCGCAAGGAGCCGAAGGACCACGGTCGCGGCCGTCAGGTCGAGGGCCCGGATCTCGCGGGCAAGCGCGTCATCGTGCTCGAAGACACCTCGACCACCGGGGGTTCGCCGCTCGCCGCCATCGAGGCCCTGAAGAAGGTCGGCGCCGAGATCGCGGGAGTCGCCGTGGTCGTCGACCGCAACACCGGCGCGCGGGAGCGCATCGAAGAGGCCGGTTACCCCTACTTCGCGGCGATCGGATTGGCCGACCTGGGGCTTCCCGGATGACGGACGACCGTACTCCGGACGACGAGCTCGACCCCAGCGACTGGCTGGCGAGTCAGTTCGGCGCTCCCGAGCCCGAGGTCGCCCCGCCCGCGGATGCCCGCCCGCCCGTAACACCGCCGACTCCCGTCGCGCCGCCCGCCGTCGCTCCGCCGACTCCCGCCGCGCCCCCTGCGGCGCCCGCTCCCGCCGTGCCGCCGTTCGCGGCGCCCGCTCCCGCCGTGCCGCCGTTCGCGGCGCCCGTTGTGCCGCCGCCCTCGTCCGGCGCGCCGTTCCAGTGGGGCCTGAGCCCGTCGGGCACTTCCGACCCGACGGCCGCTGTGCCGCAGCAGCCCGAGCCACCGGCGCAGCTGTTGCCGCCCGCACAGCCGCTTGCGCCCTCTGCCCCACCCGCGCAGCCGCAGCCAACGGTTGACCCGTTCGCCACCCAGGCGTTCCCGCAGCTTCCGCCGCAGCCTCCCACGCAGCCGTACGTGCCGCCCGCCGCGCCACCCATTCAGCCACCCGCCGCCGACGCACCCCCGACCCTGCCGCCGACCCAGGCCTTCACCGCGCCGTTCGACCCGGGCGCAACCCAGGCGATGCCCGTGCAGGGCCAGGAACTCGAGCCGCAGGCGCCCGACCCGATGCGGTGGATGGCGGCTCCGGTCGATCCCGCGCTCGACGGGATGACGGAGGTGATCGAGGCTGAGATCGTGGGGCTCGCGACGCCCGAGGGCGAAGGGGTCGAGGCATCCGCGATCGATTCACTCTTCGGCGAGACGCAGTTCAAGGAGTACGCGGACGAGATCATCCCAGCACCACCGCCGCGCGCGAACGCGGCCGGGGGCGGAGGCGGTGCGACGAAGCCGCCCGCAGGGCCGCGTGGCGCCCTGCCGCGCAACCAGAAGATCCTGCTGAGCGTGGCCGGCGGCCTGCTCGCCGTGCTCGCGCTGTTCGCACTGTTCCTCGTCGGCACGAAGCTCTCCGCAGTGCTCGGCCCCGCGCCCGCGGTCAGCACGCCCAGCCCGAGCCCCAGCCCGAGTTTCATCGTGCTGCCGATCGGCCCGGTCGCTCCCGGCGACTACCAGTGGGACGAACTGCTGGGCGGCGAGTGCCTGAAGCCCTTCGAATCGGCCTGGCAGGATCGCTACACGGTCGTCGACTGCACCGTGCCTCATCCGGCCCAGATGATCTACCGGGGCGAGTTCGCCGACGAGGCCATCGCGCCCTACCCCGGCGTGGAGGAGCTGCAGAAGCGCATCAACCTGCTCTGCACGGCACCCACGGTCATCGACTACAGCAAGGCGGGTGCGGCCACCGACATCCAGGTGCAGGCGAGCTTCGCAGCGGATGCTGAGGACTGGGACACCGGCAACCGCACGTTCTACTGCTTCGTCAACCGCTCCGGCGGGGAGGATCTGACGCAGTCGATTGCGATTCCGCAGGTCGCGCCCACGCCGACGCCGCTACCGGCCGGTTGAGTAGCGCCACAGGCGCGTCGAACGCTGGTTGAGTAGCGCCGAAGGCGCGTATCGAAACCCGGATTCCAACCTAGCTCTCGCTCTCGACCGGCTCCGCGTCGAGCAGGTCGGCGACCGAATTCATGATCTCGTCGGGCCGGAACGGGTAGCGCTCGATCTCGGCCTGGTCGCTGATGCCGGTGAGCACGAGGATGGTGTGGAGCCCCGCCTCGATGCCGGCGACGATGTCCGTGTCCATGCGGTCGCCGATCATGCCGGTGTTCTCGGAGTGCGCGCCGATCTTGTTCATGGCCGAGCGGAACATCATGGGGTTCGGCTTGCCCACGACGTAGGGCTCCTTGCCGGTGGCCTTGGTGATGAGGGCTGCGACGGCACCCGTTGCCGGCATCGGGCCCTCGGGGCTGGGCCCCGTGGCATCCGGGTTGGTGACGATGAAGCGCGACCCGTCACCGATGAGACGGATGGCCTTCGTGATCGCCTCGAACGAGTAGTTGCGGGTCTCGCCGACCACCACGTAGTCGGGGTCGCTCTCGGTCATGATGAAGCCGACCTCGTGCAGCGCAGTCGTGATGCCTGCCTCGCCGATCACGAACGCGGAGCCGCCCGGAATCTGCGAGTGCAGGAAGTCCGCGGTGGCCAGCGCCGAGGTCCACAGGCTCTCCTCCGGCACCTCGAGGCCCGATGCCTTGAGGCGGGCGCTCAGGTCGCGTGGCGTGAAGATCGAGTTGTTGGTGAGCACGAGGAAGGGCTTGTCCTGGTCGCGCCACTGCTGCAGCAGGGCGCTCGCCCCGGGGATCGGCCGGTTCTCGTGGACGAGAACTCCGTCCATGTCGGTCAGCCAGCACTCGACATCCGCTCGCTTGCTCATGTCGTCATGGTACCGGCCCCGGTGGTCGAGCGAGTCGAGACCTAGGCGCGTGCGACCGGGCGCCGCCTGCGCGACAACCACCGCTGCACCGCCAGCGTCAGGATGCCCGCCGTCGCGATCGCGCCGAGATTGATCCCCAGCTGAAGTGCTGATCCCCACGCCTCATCGGGCACGCCGTAGGCGATCGCGACCGCGACGTTACCGGCGGCCGGGACAGTGGTCACGGAGATGAGCACCCCGATCAGCGCGCCCGACTTGGCGGTGGTCAGCGACAGGATGCCCGCGATACCCGCGAGGAACGCGATGACCCAGGACAGGGCATCCGGTCGCCAGATGAAGTCGGTGAGCGGGCGCGCGCCGAGAAGCATCTCGCGGTTGATGAGCCCACCCGCATTGAGGGCGAGGGTCGACAGCACGGTCACGACGATGGCCACAGCGAAGCCGACTGTGAGAGCGAGCAGCGAGCGCCCGATCACCCGCGGGCGGCGACGGATCACGCCGACCGACAGGGCCGCGAGTGGCCCGAACTCGGGGCCGACCACCATGGCCCCGACGATCAGGATCGGCTGATCGAGCAGCACGCCGATGCCGGCGATGACGGTCGCGATCGACAGGAACAGCAGGAACGTGACCGAGAGCCGTGACTCCTCGCCGGTGCGCTGTTCGATCTCCTCCCAGACGACGGCGTCGTCGCCGGCGCCCGGTGCCGCCTTCTCCGCCTCGCTGCCTCGGCTGGA
>ERZ795056.3352-NODE-3352-length-17290-cov-16.592747_pt1 | contig 17290 bp, 12 predicted proteins | sample MGYA00375140_ERZ795056 | MGnify/ENA primary metagenome ERZ795056 (study PRJEB30185, sample SAMN05720227) | activated sludge metagenome | isolation source: Anaerobic digester | place: USA | collected 2015-03-09 ... | reverse complement strand
GATCGGGAGCCGATTAGGAGAGATGGAGGAGGGCGTTTGGGAGCCCTGCCTCCCTTTGTGCGGGCGCTGGATAAGTTACGGATTCGGCGCGAGAGCGATGCCGCGATAGGTGGTGTTTCCTGCCGCGGTTGCCAGCATCTTGGTCGTGACTGCGCTGGTGGCGCCGCCGTTGTCCGTTAGCTGCAAGATGCGCGGGTTTACTCCGCCGCCCTCTGCGGTGGTGACTAGCAGCGTGGCCGTGGTGCCGGTGACCCAGCCGGTTACGTAGCGTGCACCTGCGTTGGCGCCGGTGCTGACGATACCTTCCTGCATCCAGGAGTTGCCGCTGTTGAGCTTCCAGCGCTGAATGCCGCCGCCAGCCCCTAGCGTGTCATCGGCTACATACATCTGGTCGACGGTGCCGTTGCCATCGCGGTCAAATGCGACAAAGCCAACTGAGGCCGGGCTGTTAGCTGCGGTGAAGCCAGCAAGGCGCGTCACCGTCGTGTTTGCGGCGGTTGGGGTGCCGGTGCCGACAGCGTTCAGGCCCTGGTTGGGGTTAGAAACGCTGGAGGCATACAGCTGCACGCCGTTGCCGCTGCCAAAGATGCCGATGCCGCGCACGTTGGTGATGTTAATCAGCGTCGGTACGGCGGTGCTGCCCAGCGTGGTATAGCCGATGCCGCTATCGGACGACACCCACAGCATGTTGCCATCGGTGCTGGCCGCGCCGCGCATGCCCGCTGCGGTAAAGCCGGTGGAGGCCGTCGTGGTGTTGATGTTGCCTGCTGCATCAATGCGACCGATGACGCGATTCACAGTGGCAGAGGAGCTGCTCGACACATTCGGGCTGCCAACTGCTGCGGCGTAGCCTGCGATGATTAGGTACTTGCCGTCAGTAGAACGGGTGAGCTGACCTTCCACGCTGGCTAGGCCGGACAAGGTGAGCTGCTTATTGGCACCGATGCCGGCTGTTGTGGGGAGCGCCAGTGCTGCACCAACTAGGCTACCGTCGGCGATCTTGCGCCGCTCCAAAAAGGTGGCCGTAGCATCGTTGGTCAGAGCCGTCGTGCCCATGCCGATGCGCACGACGGTAAACTCAGTGGGGGTGACCGGCGTGATGGCCAAGTCCGCCGGCGTGGTCAGGTCGGGGGTGTCAACTGCCATGTCGGCTACGTCGCCCGACAGATCGGGCTGCGTCATGCTCAGGTCTTCGGGCGGAGTGGTGCCCCCGACCTGATCTTTGTCGCAAGCGGTAAAAAGTAGGGCGGTCAGCGTCAGGGCGCCGAGGCTGGCAAGGGTCATACGCATGGTGAAAGTCCTCCGGATCTAGGGCGTGAGCTTGGTCACTAGGCCCTACACTTTCCACGCTCTGACTACTTAATAGCGTCACAAGTTAGCAACTATTGCACAGAGATAATCTAACTACCCGTAATGAATCGATATCTAAAGATCTGGATTTTTTCTGATTGCGCATTTAATTGCTCATTGTCTGGTTGTTGCCGGGTGAAGATATTTTAATTATCAACATAAGTGCGCGGAATTATTGTGGTTTTGCCATCGCGCCTGCGGTGGTCTGGGGAGCCGCCTGCAGCGCAGCGCGCGCTAGTCATGCGAGATCATGGGTGATACGCTAACAACCAGGGGCGTTGCGGGCTGAGCAGAGGAGCCAGCTGCAGGACTCCATCCACATGGTTGACTACGAAGACTTCCTTTACTGCGACTTTCCGCATCCCGAGACGCACCCCGACCGCTTGGCTTGCCTGGGGACGCTGCTCGGTCTGTCGCCCACGTCGCCAGATCAGTGCCGAGTGCTGGAGCTGGGCTGTGGTCTTGGCGGCAACCTGATCGGGCTGGCGGTGGCGCTGCCGGGCAGCTCGTTTGTCGGTATCGATCGCTCGGCCAAGCAGATTGCTGCGGGGCAAGAAGTGATCTCGACGCTGGGCCTGTCCAATATCGCGCTGCATGCGCAGGACATCCTGGAGTTTGCGCAGTCCGCGACGCTGGGCACGTTTGATTACATCCTGTGCCACGGTATTTACTCGTGGGTGCCGCAGCCTGTGCGCGCGGCTATTTTGCAGATCATCGGGCGCTGCCTGTCGCCGCAAGGCATTGCTTACGTCAGCTACAACACGCTGCCCGGCTGGCACATGCGCGGCATGGTGCGCGAGCTGCTGCGACGCCACGCTGGCGACGGTACTCACACCGAGCGTCTAGCGCGTGCGCGTGCCTTCTTAACGATGCTGGAGAGCGTGCCAAGTGACCGCAGCCCGGCGCATGCGTACCTAAGTAGCGAGGTGCGGCTGCTCGGTCAGCTAGGTGACGAGTACTTGTTCTACGAGCACTTGGTCGACGAGAACCAGCCGCTGTACTTTCGCGACTTTGCGGAGGCTGCCGCTAGTGTGGGGCTGCAGTATCTGGGCGATGCGCATCAGCAAAGCACGCTGCAGACGCGGCTTGGTCAGGATGCGCTAGAGGCGATTGCCACCGCGGACGTCGTCGAGCAGGAGCAGCACCTGGACTACCTAGAGCTGCGCTTTTTCCGGCGTACGCTGCTGTGTCGAAGCGAGCTGCAAGTGGTGCGCAAGCCTCGGGTCGAGCAGCTGCGCAAGCTACGAGTCTTGTCGCTGCTACAGCCCGAGAGCGAGCTTGTCGACCCACACGCGGAAGCGCCGCACTTGTTTCGTGGCGCGGGTGAGCGCGGCGTGTCGGTGCATGAGCCGCTGCTCAAAGTAGCGCTGGAGCTTTTGTCAGAGCGGGCTCCAGCGACCGCTCCGTTTGTCGAGCTGTGCGAGGCTTCGTGGGCGTGGCTGACAGGCGTGCCTGATGCGTCGGCGCTGCCGGAGGCGTTCGAGCAGCTGGCCGGCAGTATCGTGCGACTGCTGGGGCGTGGCTTTGTGCAGCTGCGGCTTGGTGGTGCGCGCGCGGTACCGGTGCCGGGTTTGTATCCGCTGACGACCTCTTTGGTGCGACTGCAGGCGGCTCGCGGCAACAGCTGTACCAACCTGCGCCACGAGAGTGTGCAGGTAAACGACTTGGATCGGGCGCTGCTGCGGCGTCTGGATGGAACCCGCTTGCTAGAGACGCTGTGGCGCGAGGTCCTAACCGACCTGACCGACGGCGAATACGGACTGCAGCGCGGCGAACAGAGCCTTCCAGTCACAGACCCCGCAGAGGTGTACGAGATCGTCGAGCAGCAGCTGCAGCGTCTGGCCCGCGCAGGTTTCTTGCTCGCCTAACTGTCGCTGGAGCTGCGCTGTCGCCTGGGTGCGCTGCGGCCTGCAGGGTGTGTGCTTTTGCGCATGCATCGCGGGGACGCTTGGGTATATCGTGGCGGGCGCTGCAGCACCTGCTCTGCTCGCTGCGGCGACAACCCGAACTCAAGGAGAATGCTGTGATGAAAAAGTCGATTGTGATGATGGTGGCTGGAATGTCTCTGGTGGCAGCGACGGCTTCGGCGGCAGTGACCGTGCGTTACTACAACAAGGACTCCAAGAAGTACTCGTTCCCGGCGGTCTGCAGCGGCAGCCACACTGAGGTTCACTTTGATGGCAGCACCACCAGCTCGACGACGATCCAGGGCTCGGGACCGTGCACGGTCAAGACTGCTGGCGGCGAAGTGAAGCTAAGCGGCGGCGAGAACATCGAGATCAAGGATGGCCGCATCATCGTGAAGTAATCGCGATAGCGCAGCGCTACATCGGTAAACTGCTGATGTAGCGCTGATCGAAGTAAGTGCTTGTGTAGATATTGATTGTGCGCGCCTAAATATATATAAGGCGCTGATTGATATGAAGAAATTGGCTAATTGGCTGCTAGTGCAGCTGGCTGGGCTGCATGACTTGGACGGCATCGCTCTCTGGTAGGAGCAGCTGCATCCGTCCCTTGCTGTCGGTAAAGCCCTCCGCACGCAGCTTGGCCGCCCGAGAGCAGGGCAGGTTTTGCACGCACGCAAAGCCAAAGCGGGGGCTGGTGTCGGGCTGCTGAAAGATGCGCACCTTGGCCTGTGCCGCCGGGGAGCCGGTGGGCCCATTGACCATGAACTTGCCAAGCGTGGGCCGCGGCAGCTTGAGGTCTCCGAGGTCTTGGTCGGTAGTACTCACGCGGCGGTTGTCTAGCGAGGCCCGAGGCGCAGTGCCCGAGATCGGTACAAAGTCGAGGTCATAGTCTCCGCCGTCGAGACGCAGGGCAAAGCGGCCCTCTGCATCGGTGGTGGTCTGCGTTGGGGTGTTGCTGTCGGCCACCATGGCATCGACGGGACTGCGGGGCGGTCCGCTGCTGGGAATGGGCTGCGCGATGACCTGCGCGTTGGCGACCGCTTCGCCATTGGCGTTTAGTAGGCGCCCAGAGACCTGGGCCCGTAGCGGCGGTGCAATGGTGCTGAGCAGACCGTCACTGGGGCCAACTTGGAGCTCGCTCTGTCGGCTAGCAAAGGGCGAGCGGGCAGGGCTTTGCACGGTGACTTTGTAAGTCAGGTTGCTACCGATGGTGGGCGCCGGGACCAAGGTTAGCTTGGCCATGCCCTGGGAGTCGGTGTCAGCAGTGGCGGTGTAGATGGCGCGATGGCCAAGCTTGATGGTTGCCGCATCTTCGAGTGCGACCTGGGCCTGCACGCGTGCGCCGACGACCGGCATATTGGCACCGCTGGGGCCCGCACCGCGAATGGGGAGCTGGAATAGTGCCGTCTTGCGCTGCGAGGGCACTGCAAAGTCGGCTTTGGTCTCGGTGCCTACTCGTGGTAGCGGCAGTGTTGCTTCAAGCGTTAGCTGCGTGATGGCCTGCGGTCCGGGGCGGACCACGATCTTCAGGTTGGCGCGGGGGTCCGCAGGCAGCGTCGGATCGACCAAGACCCGATAGCTGCCCAGATCCTTGTCGGAGGCGCTGACGCTGGTAGAGGAGACGATCTGGTTGTCGGCGTCTAGGACCTGCACCGTCATGCCGCCGACGCCTTCGCCGAGGGGACTGAAGATGTGGCCGTAGATTGTGGCCAGCTCGGTCGCGGGTCGCAGGCGTAGCGGAATATCGGAGTCGGCGTTGACCACGCGCTCCTGCCAGCGTGGCGGGTAGATGCCAGCTTGTGGGGCGTCATCAAAGCCGACCCAGAAGCGGTACGGCTGCTCGCTGGGCTGCTGCGGCACCGGTACGCGCAGGGAGAACATGCCACTTGGGCGGTCTGCGGTCAGGGTGTCAAAGCTGTACGGGCTCTGGCCGGTGATGGCGCTTTGCAGTCGGGCGACGACGCGGGCCCGCGTGAGCGGCTGGCCATCAGAGTCAGAGACGGTGCCAGTGATCACTGCCGGAGCGCGAAAAAACAGCTGCGCGGTGCCTGCTGGATCAAACGCGAGCTGGGCACTCTCTTGCGGGGTCAGCTGGCGGTGTGGATCGGCGCTGATGTCGCGATTGCTGGCATCTGGCCACAGCTGCACCGCCCAAGAGATGCTAGGGGAGGGAGGCGGGCACACCACATTGCCGGCGCAAGCGATAGGAACGCTGTAGCCGTCGTCGGAGCAGCCTGCACTGGCTCCAGTGAGTAGCAGCAGCGCCAGCCAGCCAAGGGCTTGCACTCCCGGGCGCTTTGGTGCGCCAGCAATCGCAGAAGAGGCTAGGTTTTTTTGCAAAGTAAGCATAAGCAAGTCCACTTCATTAAGGGCACGTCACGGTCCAGTAGTGACTCTGGTCGACCTCGCCGAAGCCTGCGGGCTTGGTGCCCGTGGGACCGTCGATAAAGCCGCCCGAGGCGATGACCGGGACGATATATACAGTAGAGCCCGCAAAGCCCTGCAGACAAGGCTGCACCACTTGGCGGAACTCGACTGTGTAACGGTTCTCGCTGGCGGCCTGCACCAGCGCTTGCTGCAAAAACCGAGTTGCACCGGCCATCTCGGGGTTTAGGTCACAGCAGGTGCCATTGAGCTGGATGTACAGTCGGCCAGCGACGTTGGCACTGTCGGTGGCCACATCGACGCGGTACTGAAAAGCATCGGTGATGGTCATCGCGCGCTGGGTGCCAAATGCTGGCATCGCGCCCTTGACCAGCAGCAGCTCGCCGCCGTCAGAAGGGTTCTGTTGCTCTAGCGCAATGGGAATCAAGCAGCCGTGCGAAGTGACCAGCAGCGGCAGCAATAGCACCAGCAACAGCGACGGTAGCGCAGTAACGCGATGCAGCATCATCCAAGCCAAACAGTCAGTGCAGGTAGCTGCACATGCCAAAACCAACAATAAGTAAAAGTAAGAAGGGGTGCGGCGGAACAAGCCCTAACACCACTAGCTCGTAGGCTAGCAGGATTGCTGAGAGAGGGCTATGCCCTAGCGTGTTTCTGCCAACAGCACTTGTGACGAGAGCTACAGGCGGGGGAGGCGCTTCCACAAAAAGTAGGACAGAGCCAGCAGAAAGACGCCGGCAAAGACGAAGATCCACCAGGCACTGCGTCGGTGCGAGGGCTTGGTCGCGAGGCTGTGCAGGGCTTGCTGGGCCTCTACCAGATGGGGGTCTGCTTGTAGTGCTAGCTCCAGGTCGGAGCGGCCGTCGGCACCGCTGCGCTGGGCTGATAGGCCGTCAATCAGGTGAATGCGCGCGCGGACTTGCGCAGCATCGGGCATGTCCGGCTGTAAGGTCAGTGACTGCCGGAGCCAGCCGACTGCCCGGGCGCTCGTTTCTGCTGCAGCTTCGGTAGACAGACTTGAGCCTGCTTGCGCAAGCAGCAGCTCGCCATGGCGGCGAAAGGCGTTGGCCATCTCGGCTCGTCGTGGGTGATCGGGCTGGTTGGCCAGGATCCAGCCAAACTCGTCGACGGCTTTGGCTAGCTCGCCGCGCTTTTCGTGCTCTTTGGCGCTAGCGAAAAGCTGCGCGAACTCCTGCTCATTTTGGCGATCGTAGTATTGGAATAGCTGCTCGGTCAGCTCTTTGGCGGTGCGCTTGGGGTCAGGCTCACTCTCAAACAGCTCGCGATGAGTGCGCTGCAGCGCCAGCGTCGCCATCTCGCGATAGTTCAAGTAGTCCTCTTTCTCTTCGCTCTCCTCTTTGCCGCCAGGGAGCTTGCGCTTGCGCTTGGGGGCCTGCGGCGGTGGTGGGCCATCAACGTAGCGCAGCCATGCCCAGCGCGCCTCTCGACGCACGCGGTGAGAGCGCGCATTGATCTGCTCCAAGATGGCTTCCACTGCATCTAGGGCCAGCACTTCGCCGTAGGCGTGAATGATGTCAGCGCGCACGACATCATCGGGAGCCGTCGAGATGGCCTTGGTCGGTCGCAGTCGATCCATGCGATCCAGCTGATAGCTGGCGTAGCGTCGCATCTTGAAGTTGGCGCGGGTGCGGTTGTTGTAGATGCGGATAAGGCCGGGGATGGCGAAGCTGCCCATGCTGCGGATGGAGCGGCCACACTCGTCGCGGAACAGGCCATCGCGCACGAAGGCGAACTGGAACAGCGGGTGGACGGCCTCGCGGTTGCCGCTTTTGCCGGCAGCGGTGATGGCTCGTAGCAGTGCGACGCGGAGCAGCATGTCGGCGCGCGCTTTTTTTAGCTCGCTGAGTGGCTGGTTGGCCAAAAAGGGCTCAGTCGCAAGATCCAGCTGCGCGAGCGCCGGTAGCCAGTCCACAGCATCGGGATCGTGGGGCTTGGGGCGCTTGTTTTTTGGGGTACCCGGCGGTAGCGGTGGCTCGGGCCTGACGAACCACATCGGTGGGTCTTTTCCGGGAGCACGTGGATAGTCGGGGTTTGGGTACTGCGCCCAGATAGCGTGGATCAGGCGCTGGATGTGCAGCGTTTGCCCGCTGACCTCGGTGGCGAGTCTGGTGGTAAGCAGAGGGTAGCTGTCGGGATCCGCTGCTGCGATGGCGTTGGCGGCACGGAGGCGTTGGCTTGGCTCGTCTGACAGCAGCTCGCTCTGGAGGCGGTTGAGGTCGGCTTCACCCAAGGCGATGGTCGCAGAAGGATTGACCAAAACTGGGGGCGTCGGAACTGCGGCGAGTGCCGGTGCTAGCGGTGGAGACAACGACGCAGGGGCGTGCTCTGTAGCAGTCTTCGGAGTGCTGGGTGATGGGCCAACTGCATAGCTGCTGCCGACGCGGCAGAGCAGGAGCGTGATAAGAGAGCAAAGTAACAGGCGGCGGTTCATGAGGGGAAATCGTCGACAAGAGCTGGGTACATCGCACAACCCACAGTTGTTGCCGGTAGTCGCCAAATCGGTCAGTCGGCAGCAGTGGGTGTTAGCGAGGGTGTACCAAATAAGAAAAGTGCGGCACAGCGCCGACTTGGCGGCTGTAGCACAGTCTACGCAGAAGCGTGAGCGTTAAAACCTACTTCAGCAGCGACTGTTGTGGCTGGTGCTTAGATTTGTTTGGCAAGCAGGCGCAGGGACGCTGGAAAAGGCAGAGGCAGGACTGGCGACAGACTGTTGCCAGACTAGGATGGGGCCAGGGCTAGACGGGGATGCGGGCGAGGATGCAGATCTCGTCATCGGACTGCGTGACGGCCAGCTCGGCGGAGGCTTCGTAGCGAATGCGGGCCAGGCCAGCTTGCGACGAGCCTTCCAGTGACTGGCGCTCAAGGCAGCGGATGTAGGCATCTAGTGCGTCGCCTTGACTGACTTCGCCCACGAAGACAATCAGGGTGTCACGCTGCTTTGCGGTGGCGCTGTTGGTTACGCTGATCTCAGCGTGACTTCCCAGCAGTCGGAGATCATAACGCGCCCACAGTGTGGAGGCGTACTTAGTGGCGTTTTCCAGTAGCTCCGACGACGTCATCGCAATCTGGTCGGCTGTCTCGGGTAGCATAGACATGCCAACGCAGAACTCACGAACGAAGTGGCGCAGGTTCTTGATATGAACCCAGACTGGTACCAGCTCGATATGAATCCAGGGAGGGTTTCTAGCCAGCATTTTGCTACCGCAATGGCTCAAGTCGTAGAAACGAGGGAGCCACACACGCCAGCGGCTTCAGCCCTTTGCTCTGCCAGGTGATGCCTTCATCGTACTGAAGCACAATGAAGTAGCGAGACTGCGGCTGCTGCTGCTTGATCGCTAGTAGCCAATTAACCAGTGCCTTGATGCCGGCGGAATTCAGAAATTCCAGGCCCGTCACGTCTAGCTGGATATGCTTCAGGCCCGTTCGTAGCACCGCTGGGTGGATGCGACGGACCAAAAATTCGTCGAGGGCGGCGCTGGCTTCTCGGGCATCCGAGTCTCCGCGAAGAATCACGGAGACAGTCTCCTCGGAGTCGAGGACTTCGCCGGTCAATGCGCCTACGTGGAGAGGTTCGAGTCCTAGCCGGTTCATTGCGTCACGTAGATACTAGCTTGCCTGTAGACGGCACCTAAGACAAGGCTCGACTGCAGTTGATTTGCAAATCGCTGCAGTTTGCACGGTGCGTCGCTGTAGGTGAGCCTGGCTGCCAGCGTCGGTTGCGCCTGGGCTGATGCGATGGCAGGGCGAATCATGCCGCGCCGCTGCTCGCACTGCTATCTGGGGTTCCTGCGGGCTGCGCGCCTGCTGCATGTCGCGCTACCACCAGCGTTTGATCATCCTCTAGCTCGGCGGAGCCCACGAAGCGGGAGACTTCACCCAGCAAGTTCTCGCAGATCTCCTCGACGTTGCGGGTATAGCAGCGCTGGACAGTCTGACGAACACGGCGATCGCCGAACTGGTCTCCGGTGGCATTGGGGGCCTCAATCAATCCGTCGGTGTAGCAGATGAGGAGGTCACCGGGCTCAAATGCCTGTGTCTTGGCTTGAAACTTAGATTGATCGCTTGAGCCCAGAGGTGAGCCTTCAGCAACAAGTGGCACAAATGGCTTTTGCTGATCGCGTGAGCGGAACAGCAAGGGGAACGCATGTGCGCCGCTGGCAAACGTCAGCTGACTGAGCTTGGTATCGATGATGGCGGCAAAGCAGCTCATCGTGAACTTGCCGCGAGTCGTCGACCAGATGGCTTGATTTAGGCGGTGGAGCAGCGACTCTGGGCGCAGGCCGCTCTGAAGGTCTTCGTGCATCTGCGCCGCGCAGCCATAGGCCATCGCGCCGACCACTGCCGAGCCAATTCCGTGACCAACGACGTCGGCCAGCACTAGCAGTGTCCGATTTTCATCCAGCGGGTAATACTGCCACCAGTCGCCTGAGAGCTTGCTGGCACTGCGATACACGCCACACAGCTGCAGTGGACCACGGGCAATGCGTCGCACATCTGGCATCAGCGTTTGCTGCACAACCTGCGCGTCTTGGAGCTCCTGCTCGACCCGAGTTGCGTGTTCTTCGCCTGCGGCCTGAGCCTGCTGCAGCAGCTGCACTTGCTCGGCCATGGCGTTGAGTCGCTCGGCGACGCCGGTGAGGTGCGGCACATCCAGCGGATCGATTCGCGCTTCAAAGTGGCCCATCGCCATTTGCTCGACGATCTCTTGCACTCGCAGCGACTCTTGCAGCTGCTTGCGATCGGCGGACAGCAACATGGCTAACGCTGCACCAAGCCCGAGCAGTCCAAGGCCGATCGTAAGCCAGGCTGGAACGCGCGGCGGCTGCATCGCTCGCACGACCGTACCCAGATCGTCTTCTAAGCCTGCCGTCGTAAGCACGATGTACAGCATCGCGAGCACGCTTTGCTGCGAGCGCACAGGCACCACCAGCGAAACTTTCTGCTCGGTTAGGACCACTTCGGCGCGTCGGACATAGCCAGCGTTGGACGCGCCCCGGACGACGGCATCGGCGGGGCCTGCCATCGGCTTGCCGACGCGACTGGCGTCGGAGCAGGACAGGACCGTCAGATCCTTGTCTTTGTCGACCAGGCCAATTTCGACGATCTCGGGATCGGCTTGTACCGCCGAGTCGAGCTCCATCTGCATCACTTTGGCGTTGCCCTCGGCCAAGGCTGCCCCAAGTCGGCTACCCAAGCGATTGACTCGCTTTTCGGCCCGCTGCTGTACCGACTCGATGGCTACCTTCTGGGCCATCTGCTGCGCTCGTCGCGTTGGATTGTCGGTTAGAGAAACAACAAGCTGCAAAAGCAGACACAGAATGCCGCCGCCAGCGATCAGCAGCGAGAGGCGTTGTTCAGACATGATTTTCGCTGGGCCCCCCCAGGTGTCGGGCGTTAACTTTCGAGACGGCGGAGCACCATCACCGTCACGTCATCTTGGCGCGTCCGCGACCAAGTCATTACATCGTCTACGATCCCATCCCGGATCTTTTGTGCTGACGGCATCGACATACTTCCCTGACGGAGCAGCATGTCGCGCAGGCGATCGATATTGTACTGCACGCCTTGCGGGTTTTTTGCCTCGGTGATTCCGTCGGTGTACAGCACCAGTGCATCACCCGGCGCTAGGTCGATCTCATGCTCTTCCAGGAATGCGCCGATGTCATCCTGCAGACCCAGCCAGGTTCCGTCGGTTGATAGCGTCTCGACCTGATGGGTTGCACGACGGTAAATCAGCAGCGACTCGTGCGCGCCAGCATAACGGAACTTGCCATTGCCGACGTGCTTTAGCAGCACCATCGTCATGTAGTTATCGTCGTGCATACGAGTACGCAGGTTGTCGTGCAGTGCCGAGTTGATGATGCGCAGGACTTCTTTGGGCGTGTATTTCTGACCCACTTCCGGTGACTGACGAGCGAGTGCCGACAGCATGCTCTGCACCATCATCATGATCAGACCCGGGGTTACGCCATGGCCAGAGACATCGCCAATGGCTACCCAGCTCCCACCGCTGGCTTGATGTACGTCGTAGAAGTCACCACCGACTTCTTCTGCGGGAACCATCCGTGCTGCGACATCAAAGCCATCGAGTGCTGGCTGCGCCGGCAGCAGCAAAGTCTGAATGACGGTTGCGATCTCTAGCTCGCGTTCGAGGCGCTCTTTAGAGCGGAGCTCGTCGCGGGAGATGCGCAGCTTGGCGATCATGTCGTTAAACGCGCGGCCCAGCGAGCCAATCTCGTCGTTACCGCCCACCGGCACGCTGATGTCGAGATCACCGCCAGCGACCAGTGAGGTTGCAGAGGCCAGTCGGGAGACTCGTCGAGACAGCGTGTTTGCAATCACCAAGGCCGCCAAGATAGCGACGGCAAAAGCGAAAAACCCGAGCTTGAAGAGGAAGTTGCGGATTTGATAGTAGGGCTTTAGTGCCTCATCCAAAGAGCGCAGCATCACAAAGTACGTCTCTGCTGCTGTCTTCGGGTCGAGCTTGGAATCCAGGCCATCTACTGCCGCAAACCGCACTAGGTAACTTTGTCCGGCCACGCGGATCTGCGTGGCTTGGGTACGTGAGCCACCAGCCGCTTGGTGTACGGCTTCCGTCAGCTCACTGCGGTGATTCGTCAGGTGCTGATCAAGTGCGGTGGCCGTCAGCTTGTTCTGGGTGAGCAGAACCACTTCGGTGTTGGTCTGCCGACGGATCAGCTCCGCCATGGTGTTGTTGACTTGCGCGCCGGTAATCAAGATTCCCGCCGTGCGATCAGCCAGAGTCACAGCGCGTCCAGTGACCAGATAAAGCTCGCCTTCCAGGGGCCAAGCAGCTGTAAAGACGCGATTGCCGCTCTCGGTATCCGCTGGTCGCAGATAGCCTGGGGGAATGCTCAGCTGTTTCTCTCGTGCACCAACGTTGGCGCGGATCGCACCCTGGGGAGAGGTGAGAATCAAGATGTCCGAGTTGGCCACTTCGCGCATATCGCGAGCGACATCGGTGACCGTCTCCACATCGACTTCTGCCGAGTTGACGACCGCTTTTAATCGCGGCTCATCGGCGATAACTCGATTCTGCTCGGCCAGGCGCTCGACGCGGCTGCGCTGCACCTCTTCCAACACCTTGCCGGTGCGATCGATGTCCGCAGCGAGCTGCTGCTCGACCTCGCGGCGCAGGTAAAATCCCATAGACCAGATGGCTGTAACCACAACCGCCGCGACCAGGGCAGTCATGGCCAGTGCTAGCTTGACACCGAGCTTCACTATTTTCCTCCCGGACGCAGCGGTAAGTTGTGAGAGCTGGATTTAAGCACACTTAATTCCGGCTCTCCATACGTTGCGCTGAGTTCCGGTGCAGTAGGGGCAGCGAGCAGTGAAATTGTCACGCGAACCGGTGCTGCAGCGATGGTGGGTTTTCCCGCAGCGCTGGCTCCAGCCTGAGGGATCTTGAAGGTTTCTATGTACTGTTTGCCCGGCGTCATGCGCCGATCTTCTTTGACCTTGCTGGCTTTCCAGAACGGAGCTGGCTGGCCGCTTTCATCTGCCAAGAAGATGCCGTAGGCGCGATCTTCCGTCGCTAGCTTGGCTCCATCTGCGCCGAAAAACTCAGCACGCACCAGCAGGCGGCGATCGACATAACCTGATGGCATCATGTGCCCTGCGTTGTGCTGGATATCGATGCTTAGCTCACCCGGCTTGCTCTTGGGTGACAGCTCGAACTTGATGAGCTTGCTAAGCGCGGCTGAGCTTGGAAACAAGTGCGAGGGCACATTGGCTCTAGGCTTGGAGCCACGTGCGACTGCTTCGGTGCCGCGTGATGGCATGTGGCAGTCTTGGCACTGCTTGCCTTTGCCCAGTCGTTGCCAGTCACTGTAGTCGGTGACCACCGGAATTTCGTGTGTGGTGCTGCCGACGGTAAATGCGGTCATGTGATGGCAGCCCGCGCACATCTCACTCTTGGTGTGCAGCACGCTGTAGGCCATGTCGTGGAAATAATGGCCGCTGGCTCCGACGATGGGGCCGTATTTTTTCCCCGAGCTCGGGTCAAAGGTCATGGTGGTCGAAGTCTTGCTAACCTGCACCGCGCTGAGCGTGTGGCAGCCGTCGCAAGAGACGCCCTCGCTTGGGCGATTTGGCTCTTCGTCAGGCTGGCCATAAGCGCGGCTTGGTAAATGGCAGCTCTCGCACAGTACACGTACTGCATCGGGGGCGGTGGCAAGTGCGCGCCTGTAGCCTGCGTGATGGCTGGCTTTGGCGTGCGCCGACTCTAGCCACTCGATGCGCATCTTCTCGTGACACTCACCACAGCGCGACGAGCGTACGAACAGCGAATGCTTGGTCTGTTCCGGTGTCCGTGGCTGTGGCTGCTCCAGAACTGGTGTCACGGACAGATCTGGCTCTTTGGGCACACTGAAGTCGCGTGGTCCGCTCTTCTCCAGAGCCCCACCCGAGCCAGGACTGGCATCATTGCAGCCACTCAGCCAAGTGCTGATGGCTACCAACGACAATAGCTGCGCAAAACGATAATACTTCACTACTTATAGCGCTCGTATGGCTGATTAAACTTGTTGTTGTGCTGCTTGCTGGTTGCGCCTTCTCGGACTTCGAAGGCTAACTCGGCACGCTTGCCCGGCTCGATCTTTACCTGCTGCCGCGTGATCTCCCCACCCGGTGACCAGGCAGCGACGGTATAGGTGCCCGGTGGGAGCTTGGCTAGCTCAAAAGTGCCGTCACGGCCTGTGGTCGTGAAAAATGGGTTTTCCAGCACCAAGATCTGCGCCCACATATTGGGGTGGATGTTGCAGTAAACATCCACGACACCGGTCTTTTCAAACGTGACGCTCTTAGAGTCGCCAGCGCGGTAGAGGCCTAAGTCGAATGTGTTGCCATCGCTGAGCGAGAACACGTTATGAAAAAACTTGTCCTCGTTGGGAAAGTCCACCGTCGAGCCCTTGGTAACAGCAACGACCGTGGGTACAAAGGCTTTGTCGCGCTGTGCCATCTGACGCACTTTCTTGAGTGCGGCAAACTTCTTGTTTGGCAGGGACTCGACGTACACCACTACATTCGAGCGATCACTCTTCTCTTTGCCGCCGCGATCCTTGAGTGTGACGACGCCACCCAGGTTGCCGCGAGCAGTACTAACGGCGGCTGCCTCACGGCCAGAATCGCCGCCCGCCGGTGATGGACTACCAACCGGGCGAGACTCGGGCTCGCGGCTGCTGGTATCGCTGGCGACGACCCGGGAAGGCTTTGGCGCAGCGTCGGGACACTCACAAGGGCAGGGGGTACATGGCACCGGCTTGTACATGTACTTGACGCCACCTTGCGGGGCGCTTTGAGCCTCTGCCAAACTTGCCAATGCCAAGCCGAGCGCAAAGGATGTGGAGACGGTGAGCGAAAGTCTGTGGCGATGGGTTCGCATGAGGCCTAAGTCCAATCTCTCGTCATGCAGTGGTAGATAAAGCGCCAGTGCTGCGGGATGCTCTGGGGCCTTACTGCTGGTTGCTGCTCGTCGCTGCAGGTTCTAGTAGACTGCATCATCGAAGTCGTGCCAAGTCCTCTAAACAGAGCGCTGATGGGTGACGCCACAAGAGGGTGCTACTACTGCGACCGTTTGACCTCTCACGAGCACCGCATCCGAACATCTCTATAGTGGGCGCTGATAGGGCGCGTAAGTACGGCTTGGATACCACGCTACGCCTAGATTGTAGCCTGTTTTTTTCGTCGAAAATAAGACAATCGACGGCGAAAAATTCCAGAGCATTTGGCAAACCTTGCCTAGGGTTAGAATCGGATTTATCGGCACAGAAGCTCTTTTGAACTTGCGAGGTAGGGGAAGTCGGGGGGAGCCGCTATTCGCCGCGCGGTGGGAGCGGCGGTGCAAACGCATATTTTGACAAGGCTGGCGCGACCACAATCGCGAAGGGCACGTCGCTGCGCTATTGAGGACAGTCCGCCATGTCCAAGCCTGCAGGCGGCACCGTCATCGGGTGTTGCGCTTGCACCATAGACATATCTGTCAGCGACTTTAGGAACTCGACCAAGTCTGCGACTTCAGACTTGTTTAGGTGCAGTTGGTGAATCTGCTTGTCGAGCGCACCTTGCGTGATCGTCCCGCCACCTTGATTGTAAAACTCCACCACTCGCGTTAGGTGCGGTGTGGGGTCATCTGCTGTGGTCTCGCCACGCTCGGATGGACCGTAGTCAGCCAGAGACCCGTTGTGCATGTAAGGGAACGTGAGCGCAACGTTGCGGAGCGTGGGCGTCTTGAACTGCCCTTGCTCGACAGGGACTACTTTTGCAACGCAGCGCGCCGTCGGTGGATCGAGCCACTGGCAGAGCGGATCGGCGCTGCAGGTCGCGCTGTCGGCGTAGCTGCACTTGGTCTGACTGACGACTGTGGCAGGCAGGCAGTCGATGTCTTTGTTTGATGCATCGCTGGCCGCGCTACGACAGTCGGTGGCGATGTCATAGCGATTGCTGGCTGCTGGCCAGTCAACACGCTGGCAGTTGACGTCCTTGCCGTCGACCTTGGCAGTGGAAACGGCGCACTGACCAAATGCTCGCATCTGCCAGCCGCCACGACCTGGATCTTCGCACTGAGGCGCCGGAGCGAGACCATCAAAGCATGCAGTACGGCCATCGGGGGTCGTGGGTGTGCTGCTGCCTGCGGTGCGTTGCTCGGGGTCAAGAGATGGCACGCCGAGGTTGTGAAACTGCCAATCGGTAAAGTTTGGACCCGTGTGGCACAGGATGCACTCAGCCTTGCCCACAAACAGCCGCAAACCACGCTGGGCAGCAGCTGTCATTGTGTTTTCTTCGCCGGTCAGCCAGCGGTCAAAAGGCGAGCGAGCCGACCGAAGCTGGCGCATGTACGCCCCCAGCGCCTTGCCTGAGTTTACAAAGACCGTATTGATGGTCTCGCGCACGGCTGGCGTGGGCTTCATCACGTTGGCGGGGCATGCTGCATCGGTATGCCAGCAGCTTGACGGGGCTGGCGGCGTACCGGTTGGCGAGGCCGCCGGAGTGCCATGCCGCAGGTAGACGAACTTCATGGTGCCACTGTCGAGAACTTGGGCGTCGAAATCCGGCAGCGGGCCGCCCACCATCTTTTCATAAGCCTCGCGATGTTTCTGGCCGATGCGGATCGCGATGTGAGCGCGATCGGTATTTTGAGTACCACCGAACTCGAACACATCCGCGACCAGTGCCCAGGCGGAGTCGTAGCGACCATCCCACGGTGTCCACGTCACTCCGTACGTCGGAGCGCCATGCACCCGCGGTGCAGCCGAGCCGTAGCCGATATTGAACAGCGTCGGCGAGTGTCGTGCTGTAGCCCCCTGCGCTTGTCCCATCAGGATTGAGTTCCAGCTGGACTGGGGGCGCCTGATCACTGGTTGCCATCGACCCGCTGATTGGTCCCAGTAGGCCAGCGGCGTGCCCGTCGCATCAAGCTGCGGTTTCACCGTCGGTGGCGGCGTCTTCATGCGCTCATACGTCGGGTTTTCGATCAGCGGCAAGGACAGCTTGGTCATTGCTCCGTCGACCAGCACCGTCAATGGCGCGGTCTGGATGGGCCGAGTCCGAGGGTCAATAAAGGCCGCTGATGGCTCATGGCAGGTCACGCAGCCGACGTTGGCACC
>ERZ795056.3346-NODE-3346-length-17300-cov-6.122934_pt1 | contig 17300 bp, 15 predicted proteins | sample MGYA00375140_ERZ795056 | MGnify/ENA primary metagenome ERZ795056 (study PRJEB30185, sample SAMN05720227) | activated sludge metagenome | isolation source: Anaerobic digester | place: USA | collected 2015-03-09 ... | reverse complement strand
GAGTGCCTCACCGAGATAACTCCAATTGAAAGCGAGAATCACAAAACATCCCAGCACATATACAATGGCCATGAAAGGTACCAGGGCCGAGCAAACATTAGCTATGCCCTTGACTCCGAAAACAATAACCAGCATCACCAAAATTGCCAGCACTACTGCCACCAACTTTGCATTAATGTTGAAAGTTTCACCGAGAAGCAATGATATGGAGTTTGCCTGTACGGTATTGCCGATACCGAAGGCGGCAATGGCTGTGAAAATTGCAAAGATCACTCCAAGCCACTTCATGTTGAGACCTCTCTCAAGAGCATACATCGGACCTCCGAGCATTGTGCCGCTCTTGGTCTTGACACGATACTTAACCGCCAGAAGTCCCTCCGAGTACTTGGTAGCTATACCGAACACACCGGTAATCCAGATCCAAAACACCGCACCGGGACCCCCGAGAGACACAGCGGTTGCAACTCCCACTATATTTCCCGTACCAATGGTGGCCGCAAGGGAGGTCATCAGCGCCCCAAACTGACTCACGTCACCTGAAGCACCCTTATCTTTTTTGAAGGAAAGCCCGATTGCCTTGAAAATTTTCAATTGAGGAAATTTGAGACGAATTGTCATGAAAATGTGGGTTCCGAGGAGCATAATTATCATTGGCCATCCCCAAATAAACGAAGAAAAATCGGAAATAATCTCGGCAAAAGTATTCATATATCAGAAAAAAAATATTAGTGAATAGTTTTTTTATATCTTTGCAAAGATAGAGAAATGATTTAATTCAAAAAATAGAATAATGAACCGAAAAATACTGTTCAACACGTTTGCAATTCTTATTGCAGCCTTATTGCTTTCTTCATCCGGTTGTAAGGAGCCCATAACTCCCGAACCCCCTCCGGAGACAAAGGACCCCGATTACTTTGCCAAGGTCTTTTTGAGAAGGGAATATATGGATGTATACTATTATTGGTACAAAGATGTGAAGGCCGCCAACGCCAAGCTTGACCCTCTCAAGTACGATATTTATGAGTTTTATGACGAGATGCTCTACATGAAGGATAGATGGAGTTGGATGACAGACAAAGAGAGTTATCTCAAAAGCGAGGAGGGTACTGTTACCGGCACATACGGTGCAACTCTGAAACAGCCTGTCAAATATTTCGGTGATTACGACGTAAAAGTGCGGTTTGTCTATCCCGGCTCTCCTTTCGATAAGGAGGGTGTTACCAGAGGATGGACTTTAACTGCCGTTGGAGGCACAGCCACAATGGACCTTATCAGGGCAGGCAAATTCAATGAGGAATATAACAAAAGCCCACAGAAATTCACATTTACTGATGTGGAAGGCAACTCACACACCTTCACCGCAACGGCAGCCACGACACTCAGCACCAGAAGCGTTCTGATGAGCAAAGTTTTCACCGGCGAAGATTTCGAGGGATTGACCTCTCCCGTTGGATATATGCTTTACCTTACTTTCAACGCCAATATGCTTGACGATATTGACAATGCTATGCAATTATTCAGGGAGGCCGGTGTAAAGCACCTCATTCTCGACTTGAGGTATAACGGAGGTGGTGATGGCCGTGCCAGTCAACGACTTGTAGATTATGTGGCTCCTAAGTCGGCCATTGGAGAAACTTATGTCATACGCAAGCACAATGACCTTCTCGCCGCTCAGGATAAATATTCCAAGGTTGAGGGTATTGCAGGATCTCTCGAACTGGATGCCCTATATTTCATCACCACCAAGAGCAGCGCTTCTGCCAGTGAAATGGTTCTTAACGGTCTGGAGCCCTTGATGAATGTAAGACATGTGGGTGACACCACATACGGTAAGCCTAACGGAATGTATGTACTGATGTATCCCGGCGAAGATGCCGATTACACCAGATACAATAAAGGTGACTACAGCAAACTGAAATGGGTATTCCTTCCCATTTGCTTCTACAACCAAAACAAAGATTTCCGTGATATTCCTGACGGTGGTATTGTGCCGGCCAATTATCGTCCGGATGACCTCTACCATGATTTCGGCCCTTCTGAGGACAATATTAGAGCTTGCCTGACACATATCGCCTCCGGTACTTATCCTCCCCTGCCGACAAAGAAAACCAAAGCAGTAACCAAAACATCAGGAGAAAGGCTGATCAAGATAGCTTTGACGGAAGAGGAAACCAACCCCAAATATGGCTCATACACAATACCTTGGAAAAATCGCTAATTGATAAATAATTAAACTTTTTTTTCTTTATTAAAAAATTATTCCTAACTTTCCGAAAATATTTATTCACCTAACAACTATAATTATATGAAAGAACTACTTGACGCAATCAAAGCTGAAATTGAAGTTTTCTCCAAGAACGCTGAAGCTCAGCTTGTTAAGGGCAACAAAGCTGCTGGCACACGTGCAAGAAAAGCTGCTTTGAACTTGAGCAAAATGATGAAAGACTTCAGAAAGGTATCTATGGACGCTTCCAGGTAACCTTTGGTTGTCCGAAAGATTAAGGGGTATCCGATATGGACACCCCTTTTGTTTTTTATTCACTCATCCAATATGATTCCCGTCTTCTGGAGTTCATTCCAGAGCCATACAGTACGCCCCTTTATCTGGGCAACGACAAGTTTGACGATAAGGATAGTTTCTTCACCTTTTTCCTTAGTATAAGTAATATTGCAAATGACCGCCTGATCCACCATGGCAGGAAGTTCACTCATAAATACTATATGCACATAGGTTATCTGATCATCGCTCTGAATGCGATAAGTCTTTCGTTTTTCATTGAATGATTTCTGGAATGTTTCTTCCACATAACGCACAACGCAAGCGCCCTTGACATATAGCCCTTCGTCAGTATTGACCTTAAAGGCTTTTTTCTCAAACGACTCAATTGGGTCCGGTATAATTATGGGCGGTGGTTCGGGTCCGGGACAGGAAACAGCCATAGCTACTGCTGTTATTAATAGCAGCAATAATCTTGTAACAAATGACCATATCCTCTTTTTAAAAATCATATTATTGGCTTATCGTTTTTTTCTTCACAATAGATTCTACCGAATTGTCCGGATAGGTGATTTCCGCTTTTATATCAAATATCCCATTCCGGTCAAATTTTATTTTTCCATCAGGTACTTCCACCCCATTTACAATCCAACGGATAGAAACCACCTCCTCTGCAATGTTGAGAATGGTCAGATGAAGCTCATCCCCTACCTTGTATGATTTATCCATATCTGCAATCATTGGAAATATAGAGAACATCTCCCTCGTGGAGAAACTCATATGATAACTCTTTCCGATTACGTTGTTACGTGAATAGAATAGACGGCAGTTGTAAGTACTTCCCGGGGTAAGGTCGGTAAAGTAAAAATCTCTCTGTGTGGCAACAACGACTGAAGTATCGGCATAAACACTATTTTCCAGACTCCAAACTATATTCCAGTTGCCCCGTGGATCTTCTCTGTCAGTACTCCACTGCAAAAGTGCTGTCCGCTGCTGTGGTTCAATGGAATATTCCTTGACCACCGGAATATCCCACCCATTGTCAACAATGATTTCAAGCAACATTCCGGCGGAACCCTTGTGAATATTTGCTATGCCGTACCCAAGACCTTTACCGGTCCAATCCAACAGAGAGAAGGATTGTGATGAATGAATATGCGTGACATTATTGTGACCGGGGAAAAAGAGCATGGAAACATCCGAATAGCTATTACCTGAAGAGGCAATGGGACGTGCACAGGGATGTGAGGCGCAGCCATTGACAGCATTGTTACTCCAGCGCATCTGAGCACTCATAGAACAGGCGCTCCTTGAGGACTTGTCGATGTGATATATTACAAGACCCTCACCTCCTGTATGGGCATCCCAACCAGTACCATCTCTATATTCAAGGTAGAAGTACTCTCCGGTGGAGGAGGCAGGAATGATGTATGCTTTTCGTTCCTGATGTATGGGTAGCAGTTCGATACTTGCAGTACCATAAACTCTACTTGGCGATACCGCACCTAGCATTTCTCGTTCAAAAACCGTCAGATAAGGCGGAGTCTTGCCACCATTGTTGTAGTTACCACTGTCCATTATTGACAGAGGACCTAAAAGCAAGGGAGTGTATCCTTCTGTTTCACCGTTGACATCATACATATCCAAAAGACCCAACATGTGGCAATATTCATGGCAAATGGAGCCGATTCCGGCAAAATTGGCACCTGACGAGCCCGAAAACTCGGAATAACAGGAAAAATTGGATATCTTTTTGCCGTCGAAATAGAGTTCCGAAGAGGAGATGTTCCAGGACTGTGGCCATATGGTGCCATCTCCTCCGCCTTCAGCTTCATTGTAGCCGGCAAATATTATAAATACATTGTCCACGACACCATCACCGTCTGCATCAAAATTGGCGAAATTGACTTTTTGGTCGACAAGAGCACAGGCCTGCGCCACCATTTCCTTCACATTGCTATCGGAAGATGTTGATGTATGCTCTCCGTAATATCTGTAACCATTAGGCATCGTTACGGGATCCGTAATCTCGAATGTAAGGTCATATCTATCTCCCAGATTGTCCCTGAAATACTCTCTGACACTGCCTGTAGCACCATCTTCAGAGTAATTGATCTGATTGAACAAATTGAAAAGCCGTGACCTTATGGATGGTGTCGTAAATTTCAAATCTGAAAACTGCACGGGAATAACTACGGTTCGAATTGTTCGTACCGCCTTTGTGGCTACATCAGGAGAGAGAAAACTTTTAAAGGACTCGGAAACTATATGTCTCTTAGTCCGGTATGTGATAGGAGGTATGAATTTTGCGTATCCGCCGAAAGGAGAACTGTCCACACGTCTGGTTGAAATATTAAGCGTGCCACTGTTGAAGTCTGCATAATAGTAATATCCATCAGTGCCCTGTGCCACAATATGACCTTCTAGGGTAGTTTTGTAGGAGAATGATTCGTCCCCGTTTATCTTCAGCATTAGGAAGGACCCGTCCGGCTGAAATACCTTGACAGGATATGGCGCACTTCTGACTCCGGCTGCCTCAAAGGCAAACAAAAGGAGTGTTATGAGTATTGCAGCGAAATGACGCATATGCCGATTAAGTGGAGTATTAAAACTACATAATTACAAAGAATTATTTAATTTTCAAAAAACATAATCATAACTTTGCGCAAAGAATTGGAAATGAACCCAACCTCAAAATACGAATTCACAATCATCGTTCCCTTTTTCAATGAAAGGGAAAATATCCAAAGATTGGAGGCAAAACTCTCCGATTATCTGAAAAAATCCATATGTAAATCAGTCTGTGTGCTCTTTGTAAATGACGGGTCTATTGACGGAGGAGATATACTGGTTCAGGAAGCCTGTAGCCGACACGATGACTTTCACTATATCTCGCTGGTAAAAAATACCGGTCTGAGCGGAGCCCTTAAAGCAGGGATCGACCACTGTGAATCACCTTACGTGGGTTATATAGATGCCGATCTGCAAACAGACCCGGAGGATTTCGACCTGTTGTTAGCAGAACGTGAGAATTACCAGCTTGTATTGGGAATTCGTGCGGAGCGTAAGGATTCTTTTGTCAAAAGGGTCTCTTCCCGTATAGCCAACAGTTTCCGCAGGATGATGACAAAAGATGGGGTTTCGGACACGGGATGCCCTCTCAAGGTAATGCAGAGTAGTTATGCCCGTAAAATTCCCTTATTTAACGGAATGCACAGATTTCTACCCGCATTGATACAGATGGTTGGCGGTACTGTGCTGGAAATACCGGTCAGACATTATCCCCGTACGGCGGGCAAAGCTAAATACAACCTAAGGAACCGCCTCGTTGGCCCCTTCAAGGATTGTTTCGCCTTTCGCTGGATGAAGAAAAGATATATCGACTACAAAGTTGTATCCGGTAGTTTTAACCAAAAACAGTCTTAATGGAGAGTGTTTTTGTATATGTGCTAGGTTTTTTGGCCCAGGGACTCTTTTCAGCAAGGATTCTGGTTCAATGGATAATGTCCGAAAGGGCTAAAAAAGTGGTCTCTCCCACCATATTCTGGATTCTGTCGCTTATAGCCTCCTATTTGTTTTTCATATATGGATGGCTTCGCGACGACTTCTCGATAATGCTCGGACAGGTGATTGCCTACTATGTATATATCTGGAATCTCGGTGCAAAAGGAGTCTGGAAGAACATTCGCAGCGGATGGAGGCAAATATTGGTAACGATACTGCTACTAACACCTGTCGTAGGGATTTCTCTTATGGCCGACCATGCGCAGGATCTTATCGCCCGACTTTTCAAGAATAGTGAGATTCCGCTATGGCTCATAATCTTCGGTTCGTTGGGTCAAGTGATTTTTTCGTTCAGATTTATCTACCAATGGATATATTCCTCTCGCAGGGGTGAATCGATGCTTCCGGCCGGATTCTGGATTATCAGTCTTACGGGATCCGCCATAATCGTCATTTACGGTATAATACGCCTTGATCCTGTGATCATTCTGGGTCAGGGCATAGGTTTTATTTCATATTCACGCAACTTGATTTTATGGAGAAGAAACAACTGAGAGAGCAGATGATCCGATTTATAATCTATTTTCTGATACTTCTGCCACTTATGCTCCAAAGGGACATCACCCCCAATAACGAGCTGAAATATCTGAGCATCGCAGATGAGGCGTTGCGTGATGGACATTTCTTCACAATGTACAATCACGGTGAAGCGTACGCCGACAAACCGCCTCTATATATCTGGATTGTGATCTTCTTCAAGTGGCTTTTAGGTAGCCATAACACCTTTATTCTTGCGCTTTTCTCCCTGATTCCCGCCTTTATCACGCTTGCGGTATTCAACCGCTGGTGCGGTAAGGAACTCAACAAAAAGTATATGATTGCGACGGAATTGGCTATGATGACCACCGCTTATTTTATCGGTGGAGCGATTGTGTTGAGAATGGATATGCTGATGACGATGTTCATCACTCTTGCGATGTACACATTCTGGAGGATGTACGAGGGAGATGGTCGGGTGAAACTAAGAATACTATTTCCGATCTATATATTTTTGGCCATCTTCTCAAAGGGACCTGTCGGGATTATGATTCCCCTTCTCTGCCTACCGGTGTTTCTGCTGATTGATGGCAAGTTGAAGAGCATCGGCAGATATTGGGGATGGAGCACCTGGCTTATCCTGGCTCTGCTATGCGGAGGATGGTGGCTCGGAGTGTGGCTTGAGGGAGGTTCAGAATATCTAAACAATCTGCTTTTCCACCAAACCATTGACCGTGCTGTGGACTCCTTCCATCACAAAGCACCCTTCTGGTACTACGGATACACTATTTGGTACGCTATGGGGCCCTGGTCACTGCTTACCATTCCGGTAATTGTATGGGCACTGATCAGAAAGATGAAGATGAGTTCGCTCGTAAAATTTATGTTGAGCGTAGCAGCCTCTTTCCTGCTGATAATGTCTCTGGTCAGTTCCAAACTTGCAATCTATATAATGCCGGTATTCCCCTTTATCACCTACCCTGCCTTTATTCTCCTGCAGAACTCAGGCAAACCACGTTTTGCCGAAGGTATAAGGAAAATCGTGACCTACGGTGCAGGGATTTTTTTGGGTGTTTTTCTCATTGCAGGATTCCTCATACCCCGTTTCAACAGTCGTCTTGGATTTAGAAATGTGGCACAGGAAGCAAGTGAAGTGGCACGAGCCAATTCCATTACCCGTTTCGGATACTATGACCTGCGTTCCGCAGAGAATATGGATGTATATCTTGAAACCAGTCTCGAAAAAGTTTCTCAAGAGGAATTTGAGGCTCCTCGTTCCATTCTCGCGCCCGGTGAGGGAATTATAATCTTTTATAAAAATGAGAACGGAATTGTCACTTTCAAAACTGTAAAGTGAGAACAAGGAGAAATATTTCTAACTTTGCGAAAATAAAAACATCCGAAATGTCAACAAGTCTACCCCATGCCCAACTGCAACTAAGCAAAAGCGGAATGGTTCAGAACTACAAATATTTCCGTTCCTTACTCAAAGAGAGTACTAAACTGATGATTCTTGTCAAAGCTAACTCTTACGGACACGGCGCAGTGGAATTTGCCCGTATAATGGAAGAAGCGGGTGCGGATTATTTCGGAGTAGCGACTCCCTTTGAAGGGATAGAACTCAAGGAAAACGGCATTAAGCTCCCCGTAATAGTACTGGACAGCGGCATTGAAAGCTATCCCGATATCATCAAATATGATCTTGAACCTTCGATGCCCAATCTCGAGTCCTTAGTTCGATTTAGAAAGGTACTAAGAGAACAAAATATCATAAGATGGCCGATACACATAAAGCTTGACACAGGTATGCATCGCCTCGGCTTTATGGAACATGAAATCCCTGCCCTGAAGGAATTTCTAAGGGAGTCTCCTGAGATTTTCGTTAAATCGATCTTCACACACCTTGCAGGAGCCGACACTCCTCATCATGACAAGTTTACTCTCGGCCAGTTATCTCTTTACGACAGATTGAGTAGCGATCTGATGACCATTCTCCCTGAAAAACCTTTGAGACACAGCCTCAACTCAGCAGGCATAGAAAGATTCCCAAAATATCAGTATGATATGGTACGCCTCGGCATAGGCATATACGGCATCAGTAGCGTTGACCAGAGTAAAGTAGTCCCTTCGGCATACTTCAGATGCCCGATTCTTCAGATAAAAGAGCTTAAGGCTGAGGACGGTACCGTAGGATATGGTCGCCGCGGAAAACTGGGCCCTGGAATCAAAAAGATTGCTACCATCTGTGTCGGGTACGCTGACGGAGTCAACCGCCGCCTTGGCAAAGGAAAAGCCTCATTTGAAATCAATGGTCAGATGGCCCCAACAATAGGAAATATCTGTATGGATATGTGTATGCTGGACATTACCGGAATTGATGCAAAAGCAGGCGATACTGTTACGATATTCGGTGAAAAGCCGAGAGCAATCGACCTCGCAAAGATTCTTAGCACAATCCCTTACGAGATATTTACATCAATAGGCAAAAGGGTAAAGAGAGTGATAGTGGACTAAGAGTCCGCTATCTTCAGAACAAGTTCCTGAAGCAACTCTCCGTCGGTAGCATTTCCACGGGCGTTGCTTTTGCTTTTCTGGTCATAATCCTTGAGCAGGGATATCACTTTCATCGTCTTCTTAGCCGGATAGTGACGGATAGCCGTATCATACTCGCTCCCGAAATAGGGATGAATACCGAGCTGCGAAAGGATTGTATTTCTCGGTATGCCCTCCCGGAGCAATGCATGATATCTGAGAATCCTGATGAAATGTGAAGAAAGAGCTGCCATAATCATCTGTATGGGATATCTGTTTCCCGATTCGGAGAAAAACCGGACTATTCTGAATGCCTTCCGCATATCCCTTACCGAAAGAGCCTTAGTCAACTCGAAAACACTAAAATCTCGACTTACGCCCACATTTTCCTCGACTGTTGCGACTGTGATGGACCTATGACCCTCAGGAAGAAGTTTGATGAGCTTATCCAGCTCGAGCACCAGTTTGCTAATATCGGCACCGGCAAATTCAACCATAAGCTTTGCAGCCATAGGCTCTATGGTAAGCCCTTGGCTACGGGCATATTCCTCTATCCATCTGTCAATCTTGTAGTCCGGAATCTGGTTGGACTCGAACACCGTACCAATTTTCTGTGCCCGTTTGTAAAACGAAGTACGCTTATCTATGTTTCTGGAAGATCTCGCAGGATCGTTGGGCGTCTTATAACAAATCACGAGAACAGTTGTAGGCTGAATGCCGTCAAAGTAGACATCAATCTCCTCAACTTTTCTCATCAGCTGTGCCTCTTTCACCACTACGAGCTGACGAGAAATCATCATCGGAAACTGGCGGGCGGCATTGACCACCTGATTGGCAGAAACATCGGATCCATAATATACCAACTGACCGAAATCTTTTTCCTCCGGAGGTAAAACCTTATCCATCAAAAGATCACACAACTTGTCTATATAGTAGTGCTCTTTGCCGAAGAGCAAATAAAATGGCTTTATATCTCCCGAAAGAATCTCTTTTGAGATTGCATTAAATTGTTGAACGGTATCTGTCGCCTGTTTTGCCATAATGTACAAAGGTAACTCTTTTTGGTTACAAAAAAGGGGGCCGGCTAAAATTAGTCGGCCCCTCCCAAACACACAAACTATGTAATCATAGGAATCTATGAATGTCTGTCGTAAAGTTCTCTGATGGCTTTAGCGAGGCGTTTGATACCCTCAATGATTTTCTCGTCAGAAGCGTACGAAAAGTTCATACGCATTGTATTCTTACCGCTGCCGTCACAGTGGAATGCCTCTCCGATAACGAATGCCACATTCTCCTTAATAGCAATGTTGAAGAGTTCGCGTGTATCATACTGCGGCGGGAGATTGAGGAAGAGGAAAAGACCTCCCTCCGGATTGGTCCAGGTAACGCCCTCAGGCATATAATCCTCGAATGCCTTGATCATAACGTTTTTCTTGTGCTTATATAGCTCCTTTATCTTGACAATGTTCTCGTGGAACTTTCCGGATTTGAGGTAGCGTGCTGCGACCATCTGGTTAAATATCGGTGTACAAAGGTCAGCAGATTGTTTCGCCACAATAAGCCTATCTATAACATTGTCGTTCGCAACTACCCATCCAAGACGGAAGCCGGGTACGAATATCTTGGAGAATGTTCCCAGAAGAATAACTCTCTCGGGACACATGGAATACATCGAAGGAAGTGACTCACCTTCAAAGCGTATCTGCTTGTAGGGACTGTCCTCTATTATGAGAAGGTCATATTTCTCAGCCACCGCAATCACATTTCTTCTCTCCTCAACTGTCATGGTCACTCCTGAAGGGTTCTGGAAATCGGGAATTGCATAGATAAATTTGGGGCTCTTACCTGCTGCCACAAGGGCGTTGACTGCCTCTTCGAGGCGGTCGTCCTGGCGCAGACCGTAAGGCTGACACTGATAGGCCCAGAATGCCTGCAATGCTCCAAGGTATGAAGGCAAACCGCAGATAATGATATCATCGGGGTCGATGAATATGCGTGACAAAAGATCTATCGCCTGTTGCGAGGCGGTAGTTATGAGAATATTTTTGATGGGAATGTCAAGTCCCTCTTCTTTGTAGAGTTTGGAAATCTCTTCACGGAGCGGAACATAACCCTCTGTTGAACCATATTGGAGGGCTGCTGCTCCTTGCTCATCCATCACATCCATCATAATCTGCTTCAACTCAGCGATGGGAAAAGAGTCCGGGCTCGGAAAACCGCCTCCGAATGAAATGATTTCGGGTTTGTTTGCCACACTCAATAGGTCTCTGATAACTGAACGCCTCATACTCTTCGCGTTAGCCGACAATAAATGGTCAATATTCATTTTACTATATCTTTATTAGTTCTACAAGTCTACGCAAAGATAATGAATTGAAAGCAATGTGCAAATTTTTATTATCAATAATAAGCAACTTTGTAAAATTTCTTACATTTTAATATTTAGCAACTCGCTTTTGATAACAATGCCTATTTTTCACGGACTGCTTTTGCTGGAAAACCTGAAATATTTCTTACATTTGTAAGATGAAACGGGATGAAAGACTGGGGAAACTCTTCCTTATCGACGGACACTCACTGATATTCAGAATGTACTACGCATTTCTGAGAAGGCCGATGATCAACACCAAAGGCCGTGATACATCAATCCTGTTCGGATTCACAAAATATCTCCTGGAACTTGTTGCCAGAGAACAACCCACACATATTGCAGTTGCTTTCGATCCTCCCGCAGAAACATTCAGGCACAAAATCTATCCCGACTACAAAGCCAACCGCAGCGAAACCCCCGAACTTGTGCGCAGTTCTCTCGAGCCGCTTATCGGTCTGCTTGAGGCAATGAAGATCCCGGTGCTGATTACGCCCGGTTACGAGGCAGACGATGTCATTTCCACCATAGCCGTAAGAGGGGCAGCAAAAGGTTATGATGTCTACATGGTTACACCGGACAAGGATTTTGGGCAGGTTATATCGGACCATATCTGGCAATACAAACCGGGCAGGTCCGGTAACGAAAACGAAATTATCGGCAAGGAGGAAATCTGCGCTCAATATGGCATCAGCGATCCCCGACAGGTGATTGACATTCTTACCATCTGGGGAGACTCTTCCGACAACATAAAGGGCGTTTACGGTATAGGCGAAGTGGGTGCGAAGAAACTCATTTCTCAATATGGTTCGATTGAAAACATTCTCGAACATATGGACGAACTTACTCCAAGACAGCGCAAGGGATTTGAAGAATCTGCGGAGCATCTTCCGATGAGTAGGTTTCTGGTGACCATAAAGACCGATGTGGAGGTGGAGGTCAATGAAGAGGATTTGCGCTGGAGTGCCTGTTTCAACGAAAAGGTCAGGGAACTCTTCAATGAATATGAATTCAATTCCCTAAAACCGCTGTTGGATGACGACACCTGCGACAATAACAATCATAAGGCAGCTACGATTTCATTTAGAGAGGTAACTCCCGAAGAGTTAGAAAAGCGCATCTCCGGCAAGGTGGCTGTGAGGTCGGATGAGCGCATCATACTCAGCGACGGTGAATGCTGTTGCGCTCTTCTGCCGGAAAGCCCTATTACAAAACGCATTCTCAGCAACCCAGCCATAGAGAAAATAGGATTTAACCTCAAGAGTACGATGCTTACCCTTTTGAAGCACGGCATCAATCTGGAGGGAGACCTATACGATATCGAATTGATGCACTACTTACTCAACCCTGAGAGGACCCATAAGCTGGAAATTCTCGTACAGGGCTACCTCAACGTATCACTCGATTCTCCCCTCTCTTTCACTTCGATGCAAGAGCAGCCGGTATTGGATCTCTTCTCAGCTTCTGAGGTGAAAGATTCGGCAAATGAGGAGCTGCGGATGGAGGCAGAGAGAAGACTTATGCGTGAAGCGGTAGCAGTATGGCAGCTTTATGACAAAATCTCCGAGGAGATGGATCAGGAATCGCTCCGGGATCTCTACAAGCGTATCGATATGCCGCTGATGGAGGTGCTGGCCAACATGGAGTACAACGGAGTCAGGGTTGACACCCAACTGCTGCAAGATTATAGCAAAGAGCTCTCTTCAGAACTTGCTGTGATAGAGGAAGAAGCGCGTGCTCTTGCGGATGAGCCTCAATTAAATGTAGCTTCTCCAAAACAGGTCGGAGTGGTGATCTTTGAGAAACTTGCTCTCAACCCCAGAGCGAAAAAGCGAAAGAATGACAATTGGCCTACCGACGAAGAGACGCTCATGGAACTTGTACACAAGCATCCGTTTGTGGAAAAAGTGCTCGAATACCGCGCCCTGCGCAAACTGATATCTACCTATCTGGACCCACTTCCTTCGCTGGTCAATCCCAATACAGGACGTATCCACACCACATTCAACCAGGCACTTACAGCCACGGGACGCCTAAGCAGCGTAAGGCCCAATCTCCAGAACATCCCTATAAGAACGGAGCGTGGGCAAAAGATTCGTATGGCGTTTGTTCCATCAACTGAGGATGGATATATCCTTTCTGCCGATTACTCGCAAATTGAACTGCGAATAATGGCCGAACTCAGCGGAGATAAGAGACTCATCGAAAGTTTTCTGCATGGAAGCGACATTCATACCGCTACTGCAGCTGCCATATTTCATATTTCACCCGAAGAGGTGACAAAGGAGCATCGCAGACAAGCTAAAGTCGCCAATTTTGGCATCATATATGGAATCTCCTCATTCGGGCTTTCCCAAAGACTAGGGATTCCCCGTAACGAGGCGAAGACTTTCATTACCAAATATTTCAATACCTACCCGGGAGTACGGCGATATATGGACAAATGCATCGCTGATGCGCGCGAAAAAGGATATGTCTCCACCATCTTTGGTCGCAGACGCTATTTGCCGGATATTACCTCACGCAATCACGTAGTCAGGGGGCTTGCCGAGAGAAATGCCATCAACACACCCGTACAGGGTAGTGCGGCCGATATTATCAAGCTCTCCATGATAAATGTTTTCCGTAGAATGAAAGCAGAAGGTCTAAAAAGCAAAATGGTACTCCAGGTGCACGACGAACTGGTATTTGATGTTATCCCTTCGGAGCTGAACCGGCTCTGCGAAATAGTTAAACAAGAAATGGAGAGTGTGGTTAAGCTCTCCATTCCACTGACAACAGAATGCAGCTATGGCAAAAATTGGCTCGAAGCACAGTAACAGCGATGATTATAATCTGATAATTGCAGCCCGCAATGGCGACCAGAAGGCATTTGCAGCCTTGTACGACAAATACCGCAGCGCGTTGCTGGCATTCCTGCTCAAGTATGTCTCCATTACGGAAGATGCCGAAGACATATGCCAAAGAAGTTTTGAGAAGGCATTCATGAATCTTGGCAGGTACAACCCCCAATATGCATTCTCCACCTGGCTCTACATAATAGCCCAGAATGAGGCAATAGATCATATTCGCAAGGCGCGCAATGCGCTCAAATCCGTCTCTCTGAGTGAAGGTGAAACAGATTTGAGAGATGTATCTGAGACATACAGTCCCGAGGAGGTAGTGATACTAAAACAGGATATGGATCACTTTACAGCCCGTATCTTTGATCTGCCGGAAAAATATCGAGAAGTGGCAAGACTGAGATTTCTCTGTGATTACGCCTACGAAGAGATTGCAAACGAACTTCAGATTACCCTGGGTGCGGTCAAAACCAGGATCAACCGTGCCAAAAAAATTTTGAGGGAAACTATTTAGGAGAATGAATGAGATATTACGATATTTTCCCGATCTGACACAGCTTCAGAAGGAGAGGTTTGCAGCACTGGAAGAGCTCTATGTCGACTGGAATTCCAAGATCAATGTGATTTCGAGAAAGGATATCGACTCATTTGTTACGCATCACGTATTGCACAGCCTGGCTATCGGCAAAGCAGTATTGTTTGCTCCCGACGATTCGGTTATTGATCTGGGTACCGGAGGGGGATTCCCAGGCATTCCGCTTGCCATACTCTTCCCGGAGACGCGGTTTACGCTCTGCGATTCCATAGGAAAGAAAATCAGAGTAGCTGAAAGTGTAGCACAATCATTAGGCTTGGAGAATGTCAAGTGCCTCAATAGCAGAGTTGAGAGCCTAAGTGCAAGTTTCGACTATGTGGTATCGCGTGCGGTAGCACGCCTCAAAGCTCTTTATCCCTGGGTAAAGGATTCATACCGCAAATCCGTTATCTGTTTAAAGGGCGGCGACCTGCAGGAGGAAATAAGGGAATTTCAAAGAGGATGTCGCGTAAAAAGAGAACAAATCAACATAGTCGATATAACCTCTTTTTTCCGGGAAGAGTATTTTGTAGGAAAAAAGATTGTTATAATCTCCCGATAAATTTGTATTTTGAAACAAAAACATTACCTTTGCACTCCCAATTTCGGTAAATAATAAAAATATAAATAATGAAACGTACATTTCAACCCTCACAGCGAAAAAGACGCAACAAACACGGATTTCGTGAGCGCATGTCCACTCCAAACGGACGCCGTGTATTGGCAGCACGCCGGCGTCGTGGACGCAAGAAACTTTCCGTATCGTCAGAGGAACTCTGGTAGCATTGAAAATACGGTTTGAAAAGAGATATAGACTGACTATGGTCGGTCTATTTTTCATTATAAAGAATGGTTTATATGGAGCCCAATTCACATAGATACGAATTTGACAGGTTGATGGAACTCTATTCAGCCGACCTGGAGCAACTTCGCGCGCTGGCACTGGCAGAACGCGAGGCCAGATACGGACGAGCCATTTTCTTCAACCGTAACTTCCACATAGAGCCGAGCAACGTCTGTATCCACAGATGCAAGTTCTGCTCCTACAGACGCGACAGCGAAGATCAGCCCGGAGCCTGGAGTATGAACCTCGAGCAGATTAGGAAGTATTGTCTGAAAAAGTACGGCAAGGGCATTACTGAAGTGCATATAGTGGGCAGTGTACACCCGAAAAGGGATTTAGACTATTACATTTCCATCATCTCGATGGTGAAAGGGCTGCTGCCAAAAGAGGTAGCAATCAAGGCCTATTCGGCAGTTGAAATAGATGATATGTGTATCTCCTCAGGGCTCGGTTCTGAACAGGTGCTGACCCGTCTCAAGGAAGCCGGACTCGACGCTCTCCCGGGAGGCGGTGCCGAAATCTTTGACAATTCAGTCAGAATGCAGATATGCCCTGACAAGACCTCAGCAGAGCGCTATCTTGAGATTCACCGCACAGCCCACGGATTGGGGATTCCCACCAATTGCACAATGCTTTTCGGTCACATTGAAAACAGAGAGCACAGGATTGCCCATATGCTGAGGCTGCGCGAACTTCAGGATAACACTGGAGGATTCAATGCATTCATTCCTCTCAAATACTCCTGCGCCAACAACTCCCTTTCTGAAATTGGAGAGGTCTCACAGGAGGAAATTCTGCGTACAATAGCCATTTCGCGCCTCGCGCTGGACAATATTCCCCATATCAAAGCATATTGGCCCATGCTCGGTAAGAAAACCGGCATACTTGCTATGGAGTATGGTGCGGACGATATGGACGGTACGATAGAGAATAGCACCAAAATTTACAGCATGGCGGGCTCCGAAGAGCAGAATCCGACACTTACTGTGGAAGAGCTGAAAGAACTGGCCTCCGCCCGCGGATTTCACATTAAAGAAAGAGACAGTTTTTACAGAATTATTTCTTAACTTCGCAATATGAAAATCAACTGGATTGTACGCAATATTTTGCTTGCCGTCGGCATAATTATCGCCATTATAATCATAGCTTTCGGCTCACTCAACATCATAACAAGGCACAATAGGGAGCTGACCGTGCCCGATTTCACCAATATGTCCCTTGAAGATGCCCTGAATCTTGCGGAAAAACGCGACGTACGTCTTGAAGTCACTGATTCGGTATTTGTTAAGCGCCTTGGCAGGGGCTATATCTATTCGCAGAATCCTGTTGCAGGCAGTAAAGTCAAGAAGGGCCGTCGTATCCTGATTACCATCAACGCCATCAATCCCCAGATGGTGGAAATGCCCTCTCTTGTGGGTTTTTCGCTCAGACAGGCATATACCGAACTCACCTCTAAGGGACTAAGTCTAGGGTCACTCATATATGTCGAAGACATTGCCACCAACAATGTTCTCGAACAGCGTTACAATGGTCAACCCGTGGCTCCAAAGACGCTCCTTGAAAGCGAAAGTGATATCGATCTCCTGCTTGGACTCAATCCT
>ERZ795056.3334-NODE-3334-length-17338-cov-4.405369_pt1 | contig 17338 bp, 12 predicted proteins | sample MGYA00375140_ERZ795056 | MGnify/ENA primary metagenome ERZ795056 (study PRJEB30185, sample SAMN05720227) | activated sludge metagenome | isolation source: Anaerobic digester | place: USA | collected 2015-03-09 ... | reverse complement strand
CATATTTGCCGTGTTGCGTGCGATGGGGATTGACGGCGCCTATTCTTTAATATTTGTCTTCTTTTCTTTTGCCGCGGATATTTTAATTTTCAGAGGCGGTGAAGCTTCCGCTTTTAAACTTTCCGACATTCTGCCGCTGTTATTTTCCGGCGCTGTCCTGCTGCTTGCGGCAAAAATTGCGGCAGCCGGATTGTTCGCGCCGGTTTTTGGCGCGGGCAAAGCATTACTGCCGGCAGCCGCTGTTTTTCTTTGCCTGTACTGCGCGGCGCTGATGATTGCCGCCGTAAGGGGGAAAGAATGAACGGAATTTTTGCGGCTGTTGCGGCTGTTGCGGCGGTTCTTGGCGCGTATTTTCTTTTTTACAAGGGCGATAAAAAAGGTTTTCTTATAATGTCCGCTTTAATGATAAAAGCCGGAATAATATGTGCCATTGCCGCGCCGGTGCGGCCCGCTGTTCAGTATACGGCGTTTATGGCGGGAATACTGTACTGCCTTTATTTTCTTGCGGCCGGAACTGACAGGATAAAAGTTTCCGGCAAAGAGTATTATATTACGGCGCTTGTTTTAATATTATCACTTGTGTTTTTTCAGGGATGCGCGGGAAAACCGGAAATGCCGGCAATAAAAGGCGAGATAAAGCTGGATTTCACCCCGGGCGAATTATACGTTTCACAGGATGACGAGCTTATCGCGGGAAGCCAGACAGGCACAACCGTAAAAGTATTCGGAAGCGATTTAAAGGAAAAGTACGCTTTTCAGGCGGGCGCTTATCCGTGCGATATAATCAAGCAGGACAAAAAAATAATCACATCCGACAGGCTTTCCGGCACGGTCACAGTTTACGATACCGTTTCAAAGGAAGTGTATTCTGTTTCAACCGGCGGCAAGTATCCGTCTGCCGCGGCATATGACTCAAAAAAAGGATTAATTTATGCCGCCAATATGGGGTCTTCATCCGTGTCCGTAATTGACACGGTTCAGAAGAAAGTTTCCGGAAAGATTGAATCCGGAAGGTGGCCTTCGGCTTTATTTTTATCTCCGGACGGCAGATACCTTTACATCGCGTGCAAGTACACAAATACAATAGAAGTGGCGGAAACTGAAAAAAGGCAGATAGTGTTTACAAGGGCGCAGACAGGCACATCGCCCGTTGCCCTGCTTTTGCTTAACAAAAGGGAGCTTGCCGTTGTCAATGAATGGGAGTATTCATACAACGGCAAAGGAAGCGTTACGGTTTTTGACATGGAAAAATACAGGATAACAGGCAGCATGATTGTGCCGGGAGGCCCTTTTGGCGGCGCGGTTTCAAGAAGCAAAAGGCACATATTTTTAAGTGTGCCGTTAAAGGATGAAATTGTATCCGTAAACGTAAAAACAGGCGAAACAGAATATTCCATAAAACTTAAACAAGGCAGCCTTCCGGGCTCCACAGCGGTTTCAAGGGACGGCAGAAAACTTTTTGTGGCATCGCGCACGGATAATAAGATAATTATAATACAGGTCAACGGCCTGATATGACGCACATTGAAAGGTACCTGATTTTTCTTCCTTTGATACTGGTTTTTATCGACATAATTTTGTCCGTAATCCTGCCGCGTTTTAAAACGTCTTTGGCTGTTTTTTTTACGGCGGCTGTCTGCACCGCTTTCGGTGTGCTGTATGCTAAGGGAGCGCCTGTTGTTATAAGCGGCTTTACATTATCATCTTTTTCCGCGGCAGCCGCATGCGCGGTGATTCTTATGTCCGCGCTGTCAGGCAATAAAAACTTCAAACCGCTTTTTGTATTTGTTTTCTGCGCGCTTATATCGCTGTATACGGATATACCGGCGCTGAAAACAGCGTCTTTTGCCGGCGCGGGATTCGCGCTTTTGTTTTTATCCGGCATTAGCAGGGAACTGCAGGCGCAGAAAGCGTTTTACGCGGCGGGTTCCGTGATTTTCTTCGGTTTAAACGGCGGCGTTTTTTTTCAGACAATAGGATTCTTTTTCGCGCTTGCGTCATCCAATGCCGCGCTTATTACATGCAAAAGGGAAGTATTGCCGAAGGCGTCGGGTACCGCAATGGCCGCGGGGCTGTTATTTGAATTTATCACGATTAGCGGGCTGGCGGCCGGGCTTAACAAATTTGCCGCAGCTGCAGCTGTAATTTTTTATATCATATTTGCGCTTTACAGCACTGTGACAAGCGAGGACGGGCGTGAATTTTTCTTTGGCTCTGCCGTGTCAATGATGTTTCTTTTGCTGTACGGTATTTTATTCACGCCTGCCGCGCAGCTGATTTTAAAAGCCGGCATTGTATACTATTGCGTTTTCTTTACTGTGTATGCGCTTCTGGAAAGTGATAAACAGGAATTCAACGTGACTGCACTTAAATTCAGGGCGGATGAGCTTAAAAAACCTTTTGCGCCTGCCGCGCTTGTGTTTATTACCCTTGCGGCGGAAATATTCATATTGACCATAATAAGCCTTAATCCCGCGGATAACCAGTTTCTTCAGGCGGCAGGTTATCTGGTTATAGCGGCTTACGGCGTATGCGCGGTAAATGACCTTATAACCGCGCTTGGCATTTCCTCCAGGTTAAACAGAAATATGTTAAAGGGTATTTTTGCATCGTCCGGGATTTTTAAATTTATCGTTGTGTCCGGATGTTTTATTTATATATTCTTTTTTGGCGGTGCGCTGTGAATAACCGCGCGTATATTCTGTTCGCGGCGGCCGGTGCTGTTTTTGCGGCAGCCGGAGCCGCGGGAGCCGGCCCTGCCGTGTTAATTGCCTCTTTAGCCGCTGTTATCTGCGGGCTTGTATTTATTTTTTATGAAGGTGATAACTGATGGCGTTTATATTTCATTTTTCGGTTGTGCTGCTTATAATCGCGTTCCTTGCCGTAAAAGAACGCGGGACGGGATTTTTAAAAAACCTTTGCCGTAATGACTACGCCGTAATTATCGCGTCGGTTTTTGCTTTTGTTTTTTACTTTGCCGCGGGGCAGGGTATGTTTGCATCGGCGGTTTCTACAATGATATATTTATGCGGCCTTGTTTTTGCATCCGGCAAAAATAATACTGATGAAGTTATCGCCTGCGGCGCTTTGGCGGTTTTCTCGGCTGTGATTGCAGCATTTTACGGAAATAACGGTTTTTTATTACCTGTGTTTTTAACGGCATCAGGTATTATTCTGACAGTGTGCCTGTCTTTGTCCGCGGCCGGTTATGTCGCCGGCGCCGAAAATTTAACTTTAAAAAAAGCTGCATATCTGTGGCCGGCCTTTGCAGCCGCCGTGCCCGGTTCAAATGGCGACGTTTTTATGGCAACTTTTTTAGGGGCCGCGTCAGTAATAATTTTTCATTACGGGGTTATTAAACTTAAGTTTTCAGAAGACATTTTAAAACTGATTCTCTTTATACTTTTCCTGCAGTCGCTTATGGTAATCATACTTAAAGCCGAACTTATATAATAATTCCTATTAAATATATTACCTGCAAACCTAACTGTTTAAGTTTCATTTTGAAACAATCATCAAGACAATCGCTGTTTCAAAGTGAAACATCCTTCTGAAAATAATCTATAAAACCCTTTAAAAATAAGGAATAAAATATTGGCATGCAAGTTGCTTTTATATAAACGGAACTACTATGACTTTGAACTCTGGAAAAGGAGATGGATAAAATGGGAAAAGTAATCGGAATTGACCTTGGAACAACGAACTCGTGCGTGGCTGTAATGGAAGGCAAAGAACCAAAGGTAATTGTAAACGCGGAAGGCAACAGGACAACCCCTTCGGTTGTTGGTTTTTCAAAAGACGGAAACAGGGTGGTGGGTTTGCCCGCAAAAAGGCAGGCTGTTGCAAATCCCGAGAACACCATTTTTTCAATCAAGCGTTTTATGGGAAGAAAGCATTCTGAAGTGGGCAATGAAACAAAAGAAGTTCCGTTTAAAATTGTTGACGCGCCCAACGGCGACGCTCACGCGGAAGTAATGGGCAAACGCTACAGCCCTCCGGAAATTTCCGCGATGGTGCTTGCAAAGCTTAAAGCCGACGCGGAAAGCTACCTTGGCGAGACCGTGACCCAGGCTGTTATTACCGTGCCTGCGTATTTCAATGACTCGCAGAGGCAGGCAACAAAAGATGCCGGAAAAATAGCGGGGCTGGAAGTATTAAGGATTATCAATGAACCGACAGCAGCGTCGCTTGCATACGGGCTTGATAAGGCGAAAAATGAAAAGATAGCGGTTTACGACCTTGGCGGCGGAACCTTTGATATTTCCATCCTTGAAATAGGCGACGGGGTTTTTGAAGTAAAATCCACAAACGGCGACACGCATCTTGGCGGCGATGACTTTGACCAGGCGATAATGAACTGGATAGCCGAAGAATTTAAAAAAGAAAACGGCATAGATTTAAGGAACGACAGGATGTCACTTCAGAGGCTTAAAGAAGCGGCGGAACGCGCCAAGATAGAACTTTCCTCCACAATGCAGACGGAAATTAACCTTCCTTTTATAACGGCGGATTCAAGCGGGCCCAAACACCTTGTTATGGCAATGACAAGGGCCAAACTTGAACAGCTTGTGGGTAATCTGGTTGAAAGGACTGTTCAGCCCGTTAAGAACGCGCTGCGCGACGCGGGAATGGAAGCAAAGGATATTGATGAAGTTGTGTTTGTCGGCGGTATGACAAGAATGCCCGCCGTGCAGGAAATAGTAAAAAAACTTTTCGGCAAGGAACCGCATAAAGGCGTGAACCCCGATGAAGTCGTGGCAATAGGCGCGGCGATTCAGGCGGGCGTGCTTCAGGGAGAGGTTAAAGACGTGCTTCTGCTTGACGTGACGCCGCTTTCGCTTGGCATTGAAACATTGGGCGGAGTGTTCACAAGGCTTATTGACAGGAACACTACAATCCCGACAAAGAAAGCGGAAGTGTTTTCCACCGCCGCGGATAACCAGACAAGCGTTGAAATACACGTGCTTCAGGGCGAACGCGACATGGCTTCCGGAAACAAGACAATAGGCCGTTTCCATCTTGACGGCATTCCTCCGGCGCCGCGCGGCATTCCGCAGGTTGAAGTGGCCTTTGACATTGACGCCAACGGCATTATCAATGTTTCGGCGAAGGATATGGCGACAGGCAAGCAGCAGAAGATTACAATAACCGCTTCTTCCGGACTTGGCAAGGATGAAATAGAAAATATCGTGAAGGATGCGGAAGCGCACAGGTCAGAGGACCAGAAAAAGAAAGAAACTATAGACACAAAGAATCAGGCGGAATCGCTGGCGTATAATGTTGAAAAATCCCTTAAAGAAGCCGGCGACAAGGTGACAGAGCAGGAAAAGAAAGACATAGAAGCCGCGGTTGCATCGCTTAAGGACAAGATTAAAAATGAAGCCTCTTCCGAGGAATTAAAAAAAGGAATGGAAGAGCTTTCCAACAAATTCCACGCCGTTGCCCAGAAGATGTACGCGGGAGCGCAGCCCGGAGCTGCCGGAGCCGAGGGCGCAGGCGCAGGCGCGCAGGGACAGGAGAAAAAGGACAAAGACGGTGTTGTTGACGCGGAATATGAAGTGGTTGACGAGGATAAGAACAAAAAGAAGTAATTGAACCTAAAATAAAAAATTTTAAGGAGGTAACAGAAAGATGAAATTAAGACCGCTTGGAAACCACATTATTGTAAAACCGCTTGAGGAAGAAGAAACAAAGAAGGGCGGAATCATCATCCCTGACACCGCAAAAGAAAAACCATCCAGGGGCGAAGTTGTTGAAGCAGGACCGGGAGCAATCATGGAAGACGGAAAAAGGAAAGCCATGGACCTTAAAAAAGGCGACAAAGTCCTTTATTCCAAGTACGGCGGGACCGAAATAAAGATGAATGACCAGGAATACCTTGTAATGACCGATGAAGACGTACTTGCTGTAATTGAGTAATTTTAAATCCAAAAAAATAAAAAACATTTAATACAGGAGGAAAAAGAAAGATGGCAAAGCAGATGAAGTTCGGGGAAGACGCAAGAAGGTCCATAAAGGCCGGTATTGACAAAGTTGCCAATGCCGTAAAAGTAACGCTTGGGCCAAGGGGAAGAAATGTTGTCCTTGATAAAAAGTACGGTTCGCCGACAATTACAAACGACGGCGTGACAATCGCGAAAGAAGTTGACCTTGAAGACCCGTTTGAAAATATGGGAGCCCAGCTTATTAAAGAAGTGGCAAGCAAAACGTCGGACAACGCCGGCGACGGAACCACAACAGGAACTGTTTTAACGCAGGCGATTTTCACGGAAGGGCTTAAGAACATAACCGCCGGAACAAATCCGATGCCGGTAAAAAGGGGAATTGAAAAGGCGACGGCAGCTGTGATAGCGGAACTTAAAAAAATATCCAAACCCATAAAGGATAAAAAGGAAATAGCGCAGGTTGCCACAATTTCAGCGAACAATGACAGCGAAATAGGCGAAAAAATAGCAAACGCGATGGACAAAGTGGGCAAAGACGGCGTTATAACCGTTGAAGAGGCCAAAGGAATTGAAACGCACGTTGACGTTGTGGAAGGAATGCAGTTTGACCAGGGATACGCGTCCCCTTATTTTGTAACAAACGCGGACAAGATGGTAGCGGAAATGGAAAACGCGTATGTGCTTATCCACGACAAAAAGATTTCAAACATGAAAGACCTGCTTCCGATACTTCAGGAAGTTGTACAGCAGGGAAGGCCCATACTTATTATCTCCGAAGAGGTTGAAGGCGAAGCGCTTGCGACACTTGTTGTAAACAAGATGCGCGGCACGTTCACATGCGTTGCGGTAAAGGCGCCCGGTTTCGGCGACAGAAGGAAAGCAATGCTTGAAGACATAGCCATACTGACAGGCGGCACGGTAATAAGCGAAGAACTTGGATTAAAGCTTGAAAAAGCCACGTTAAAAGACCTTGGCCAGGCAAAGAAAGTATCCGTTGACAAGGACAATACCACAATAGTTGAGGGCGCGGGCGACAGGAAGAAAATTGACGCCAGGGCCGCTCAGATTAAAAAGCAGATTGAAGAGACCACATCAGACTATGACAGGGAAAAACTTCAGGAAAGGCTTGCGAAAATAGCGGGCGGAGTTGCGGTAATAAACGTTGGCGCCGCGACAGAAACAGAAATGAAGGAAAAGAAAGCGCGCGTTGAAGACGCGCTTCACGCGACAAGGGCGGCTGTTGAAGAAGGCATTGTGCCCGGCGGCGGCGTCGCGCTTTTAAGGTGCTCGCAGGTGTTGAATTCTTTAAACCTTTCAGACGCGGAAGAAGCCATTGGCGTAAAAATAATCAAACAGGCCCTTGAAGCGCCGGTAAGGCAGATTGCAGCAAACGCGGGCTTTGAAGGCTCTATCATTATTGACAGGATATTAAACGAAAAAAGCGCAAGCATGGGTTTTGACGCAAATGACGGCCAGATTAAAGACCTTGTTCAGGCCGGCGTAATTGACCCGACAAAAGTAACACGCTCCGCGCTGCAGAACGCGGCTTCAATTTCCGCGCTTCTCTTAACAACAGAATCAATGATAACCGACATTCCGGAAAAGAAAGAACATTCACCTATGCCGGGCGGCATGGGCGGAATGGGCGGCGGAATGGATATGATGTAAGCGGAACGCTTGCCGAAGCAAAGCCGAAAGGCTGCAGCTGAGGCTTAGCGGCGCTTACTCAGGTGGAATGCCGTCAGGCTGACACCTGAGTTTTCCGCTGAATGAAATTTCGCATTATACCGCAAGGGTACCTGCGGGATTTTATTTACCCCCGGAGCCATTATCAATAAGATGATGGCGAAGTGGGATGGTTAAAAGGCTTTCAGATTACATATTGCTGACCGCGGCCTTGAAAAAGGCCGCGGCATGCAATGTGCAGTCGCTTTGTTTCAGGTTCTTTGATAAATAAAGTTTAATTAATACACGCGCCGGATATATTTTTTTATGCCTCCTGCAAATTGCTTTGCTTGCAGCCGGGAAAGTTTGAAATCTTCAGTATGTTTATTCATTGGCATACGCGTACTCCCGGCAGATACGGATTTGCCGGCGCTGCATTAAATCCGGATTTCGGGGATACAGGAAACTTGGGCAGGTGTCATAAAAAAATACACCCAACCCCTGTTTAAGGTTTATTTATGTACATATATTGTATTCCGGCATTTACGCTGTCTTTTTACAAAGGCGAAATTTATTTTTAAACATGCGCAAACCGGGAAAGAAAAGGTGTCCCATATGCAGTTAAAAGACTACTATAAAATTCTGGGAGTAAGCGAAAAAGCGGGCGATGACGAGATAAAAAAAGCATTCCGCCAGCTTGCAAAAAAATACCACCCTGACGCGCATCCCGGGGATAAAGCCGCTGAAGAGCGGTTTAAAGAGATAAGCGAAGCTTATGAAGTCCTTTCAAACCCCCAAAAAAAAGCGCAGTATGAAAAATTAAAGCAGGCGCAGGCCGGCGGTTATGATTTTTCCAATTTTGGACGCAACGGACAGAACGGCAATTATCAGGGGAATATGGATTTTTCATCAATATTCGGCGATATGTTCGGCGGCGGGAAATCCGGCGGATTTTCAGATATTTTTGACATGTTTTTTGAAAACGGCCCGCGCAGGGGCGGTAGCCAAAGAAGCAGGGCTGCAGCGCCGCAAAAAGGCGAAGACGTTACAGTCCGCATAAAAATCCCCTTTGACCTTTCAATAAAAGGCGGGGAGACAATAGTAAAAGTGCCGCGCGATTCGCAGTGCACCTTATGCAACGGGACAGGCGCGGCGCCGGGAACGTCGTCGCAGACATGCCCTTCCTGCGGCGGAAGCGGCAGCATTCATTTTTCGCAGGGCGGTTTTATGATTAATAAACCGTGCCCCAAATGCGAAGGCAGGGGAACCGTGATAAATACGCCGTGCATAAAATGCGCGGGTTTGGGTACGGAAAAAGATACCGAAAAAATAAGAATAAAGATACCCCAGGGCATAACCGACGGCACAAAGATAAAAATAAGCGGCCACGGCGATTACGCAAAGGGCGGGCGCGGAGACCTTTACGTGATATTCGCCGTTGAACACAGCCCGTTGTTTGAACGCAGGGGCGACGACCTTTACTATGGCGCGGTTGTGAACCTTGCGCAGGCGATGCTTGGCTCTGAAACCGAGATTACGCTTCCTGACGGGGCGGTGAAAATAAAAATTCCCGCGGGCGCTCAGCCGGGCACAGCTTTAAGGCTTAAAGGCAAAGGCGCAAAAAATATCAGTACCGGAAAAACAGGCGACCTTATAGCCGTTATAAATGTGGAGATACCGTCAAAATTAACTGCCAAAGAAAAAAAGCTTGTTGAAGAACTGGCAAAATCAAAAGAGATGAAATACTGACCCCAAAAGGGAGGCGTTATGATAGAACTTGAAAATGTAAGCAAAAAGTTCGGCGGCAGGGCAGCCGTAAATGAGGTTTCTTTTAAAGTTAATCAGGGCGAAATTATAGGTTTTCTGGGGCCCAATGGCGCCGGTAAAACAACGACGATGAGGATGATAACCGGATTTTTTCCGCCCTCGGACGGAACCGTGAAAGTGGCGGGATTTGACATCACGCAGGACCCCATAAAGGTAAAGGAACAGATAGGATACATGCCTGAAAATGTGCCGCTTTACAAGGAACTTTCGGTGGCGGATTACCTTAAATTCATTGCTGACATAAAGGGCGTGGAAAAAGCGCGGAAAAAATCCGCCATAGAACGCGTTATGGAAGAAACAGGGCTGACCGAAGTGCGCGGCGCCATAATAGGAAGATTGTCAAAAGGGTACAGGCAGAGGGTCGGCCTTGCGCAGGCAATTATAAATGACCCAAAAGTCCTGATTCTGGACGAGCCCACGTCAGGCCTTGACCCGAAACAGATAAAAGAAATAAGGACGCTTATCGGCAATATGAGGGGAAACAGGACCATAATACTTTCAACGCACATACTTCCGGAAGTAAGCGTGACCTGCGACAGGGTGATTGTGATAAATGAAGGCAGGATAATCGCGCAGGACAACGTGTCAAATCTGGAAAAGACCTTCAGCAAAGGTTCAAGATTACACCTTGAAGTGGAAGCGCCCAAAGCTGAATTTCTTCAGGAGATGCGCTCGTTTGAAGGCGTGTCATCCGCGGAAGAAAAAAACGAAATTGAACGCGGTATCCACACATACGTAATTGACATAAAAGAGGGTTTTGATTTAAGGCGCGAAATAACCGGAAAAATAGCAAAGAACAAATGGGGGCTGCTGGAATTAAAAAGGGAGCAGCTGACGCTGGAAGACGTGTTCTTAAGGCTTGTGACAAGGGAGGATGAAAATGTTCAGTAAATTTTTTGGACTGTATAAAAAAGAACTAAAAATATTTTTCAGCCAGCCCATCGCCTATGTGCTGATAAGCGTTTTTGTGGCGATAGCCGGGTATTTTTTTGCCGGTATTACAAATTATTATTCCGAGGTTTCCTTAAGAAGCATGAACAGCTACCAGCAGAACATGTTTGACCTTACCATGCTTGACGGAATTTTCAGGCCGTGGTTTTACAATGTGGCCTTTATCCTTCTGCTTATAATGCCGCTTATAACAATGAGGGCGTTCGCGGAAGAAAAGCGCGAAGGCACAATGGAACTTCTGTTTACCTTCCCTGTAAGCGATGCGGCTGTTGTGGCCGCAAAATTCTGCGGAGCGTATACCGTATTTCTGGCAATGCTGGCGGGCGCGCTTTCGCCCGTTGTTATGCTGCGGTTTTCATCGGGTTTTGACATTGCCCCTGTTGCCGGCGGTTTCATTGGGCTTATGCTTCTTGGCGCGGCTTTTATAATGCTTGGCACTTTTATTTCCGGCCTTACGGAAAATCAGATAGTGGCCGCGGTGGTCACATTTGCCGTGCTTATGTTTATCTGGATAATTGAATGGTTAAGTTCCGTGGTTGACCCTGCGGTGGGCAGGGTGCTTTCCAACATATCCATAATACGCCATTATGACAGCTTCAGCAAAGGCGTCATTGACACGGCTGACCTTGTTTACTACGCGGTGTTTATATTTATCTTTTATTTCCTCAGCCTGCGCGTGCTGGAATCAAAACAGTGGAGGGGATAAGGATGAAAACTATAATTGAAAGGGTTCTTTTAATAGCGGGGCTTGTGCTGATTATTTTAGCCGGCCTGTCCGGAGCTTTTATCGGAAGGTTTAACACCGCCGCGCTTATTGCGCTTGGGCTTGGCTTTGTCTGCGCGGGTTATGTGCTGTTTGTAAAGCGCAAGATAATAATAGCGGTGCTGTCGGGCAAAAACGCCAGGCAGGGATTCAATTCCGTTGTTTATTCGCTGCTTGCCGTGGGCGCGGCTGTGCTTGTAATGGCTGTGGCGTCCTCCAACGCGAAGCAGTTTGACCTTACCAAAAGCCAAAAATATTCGCTTTCTGACCAGACACAAAAGGCGCTGAAAGGGCTAAAAAAAGACGTGGACGCGTATTATTTCTATTCCGTCACGGCAAAAAATATGGACGCTGAAGACACTTTAAAGTCGTATGAAAAGATAAATTCAAGGTTCAGGTATAATCCCGTTGACGCGGACAAAAACCCGGCAATGGCAAAAAAGTTTAACGTGGACAGGTACGGGCTGGTTATCTTAAACAGGAAAGACACAAACACAACTGAAAATGTCTATGAACTTACGGAAGAGGGTTTTACAAACGCCCTGTTAAGGCTGTTAAGGGAAAATAAAAAGAAGGTATATTTCACATCCGGCCACGGCGAACCTTCAATTGATTCGCCCGCCAATGACAAGTCCGGTTACGGCTCCGCCAAAGCCGCGCTTGCGTCGCAGAATTACGAACCGCACCAGATTGAACTTTTCACAATGGCGCAGGTTCCTGCGGATGCCGATGCTGTAATAATTGCGGGTCCAAAAACCGATTTTTTTCCGCGTGAAATTGAAGTTCTGAAAAAGTTCATATCAAATAAAGGCAGGGTGTTTGTCCTGTATCCGCCCATGGTCAGGGCGCCCAACCTTGAAGCAATGCTTGCTTCTTACGGCATAAAACCCCACAATGACATTGTGGTTGATAAAATAAGCAAGATGCTTGGCGGCGATTTTTTAATGCCTGTTATTTCCTCTTACGAATCCCACGAGATAACAAAAGGGTTTACCGTTGCCACGTTTCTTCCTATGTGCCGCACCTTTGAATTAACCGGCGCCGCTGCTTCTTTGGCGAACACAAATCCCGGAAGCTGGGGCGAGACCGACCTTGAAGGGATTAAAGAAGGAAGGGCGACGCAGGATTCAAAAGACATACCGGCGCCTCTTGTGGTAAGCGCCGCGGTTGAAATTGACAGCGAAGGAAACACACAAGGCGCGAAGGGCGCGCTTGTGGTAATGGGAAGCAGCGAATTTGCGAACAACACTTTTATAGCGTCTTCGGGAAACAGGGATTTATTTTTAAACGCGGTAAGTTTCCTTGCGATGGATAAGGAAATGATTTCCATAAGGCCCAAAAGCAGAAATTTTGAGCCGCTGTTTATTTCCAAAATACAGGGCATTATGCTGTATGTGGTGCCGATAATACTTATACCGCTTGCGGTAATTTCCGCCGGCATATATGTGTTTATAAGGAGAAAGAAAAAATGAAGCCGCAGAAAACGGTTATAGCATTTGTTATTTTCGCGCTTCTGGCCGCTTATTATTATTTTGTGGAGATAAAAAAGAAAAAAAGCGATGAATTAAAAAAAGCAAATCAGGAAAAACTTTATCCGGATTTTAAAACGGAATCCGTCACAAAAATAAGCGTTAAAAACAGCAGCGGCAGTATTTTGGCCGCGCGCGGCGCCGATGGATGGCAGCTGGAAAGCCCGATAAAAGTACCTGCGGATGACACCGTAATAAACGATGTTTTAAAGGACTTTGCCGGAGCGAAAATACAAAGGAAGATTGAAAATCCCATAAGGCAGGATTACGGATTTGAAGAAAAAGGCGGGGCGCTGATTGAATTTTACGCTGATAAAACATACACTGCCGAATTCGGCGCCGATAATCCGACCGAAAGCTATGTTTATGCCTTTGCGGGCGGGGGCAATGACTGCCTGATTCTGGAAAATAACCTAAAGGCGCATGCCGAAAAGAAAGTATTTGATTTCAGGCATAAAGGGCTGTTTAAAGTAAAAGAAGATGACATTGAGAAAATTGAAGTGTCGGTCAAAGGTAAAAAATACACGCTTGAACGCAGGGGCGCGGACTGGTTTGCCGGAGAGCCGTATAATGCCCGCGTAAAAAAGGAAAAAGCAGGCGCGATAATTTCCGGCATGACAAACAGCCGGGCGAAATACTTTGAAGATGATAAAGACGCGGCAAAATTCGGGCTTGTTTCTCCGTCAGAAAAAGTGGTATTTACAACAAAACAGGGAAAGAAAACCGCGTATTTTGGAATTACGGATTCTGTCAAAGCATCCGTGTTTGCAAAATCTGAAGGAGTAAGCGGCATTTTTGAACTGCCGGATTATATATATTTAAATATCCCCAAGCCCGAAGAAATTATAAGCAGGCAGATTGCCGCAATTGACGAAGATTCCGCGGACAGGGTGGCAATCGCGTATGGAGGCAGGGCGATAGAAGGGGCAAGGCAGAAGGATAAAAACTGGAAGACGATATCAGCGAAAGGATTTACGAATAAAGAGAAAAAAGGGATAAATACAGGCGCTGTGCTTTCTTCCATAAGGTGGGCGGAGTATAAGGAAAAACTTCCGGCAGGCGCGGGGGAAAAAATTATTGCCGGGAAGCCGCCTGTTTTGACAATAACAATGAAAAAAGAAGGCGTTCAGGATATTATGCTTGTTTATTACGCGGGCGCGGACAGTAATATATACTACGTTAAAAACGGAAATGATGTGTTTACGGTTTCCGGGGCGCTTTTATCCGGTTTTGGCCTTCCGGGGCTTGAAATAAATTAGAGGCAATTTAAGAACTTTTCTTTGACTTAATACGTCAAATATAAGCCTTTAAAAACTGCAGGAGGTATTTTATGAAAAAACTTTTTGCTGTTATCCTTGTCATGCTGATGCCGGTTTTTCCGGCCGCGGCAGCTGTAATGATTCCTTCAAGTTTCAGCGAAATAGCTGAAAAGGCCGGCCCTTCTGTCGTAAATATTTCCACGGTTAAAATAGAAAAAAGGCAGACGGACCCGTATTATGACCGTTTTTTTAATGACCCTTTTCTTCAGGAATTTTTTGGGGTTCCGCCGCAGGGCAATCAGGAGAGGCCGATACAAAGAAGAAGCCTTGGCAGCGGTTTTATTGTATCTGAAGACGGGTACATACTTACAAATAACCACGTTGTCGGCGGCGCCGATGAAATCACGGTAAAACTTTTTAATGAAAAAGAATACAAGGCAAAACTTATAGGCGTTGACAAGGAAACCGATATTGCCGTCATAAAAATTGAAGCAAAGGGGCTTAACGCGGTAAAACTTGGGGATTCGGACGCGATAAAAGTTGGGGACTGGGTTGTTGCAATCGGAAGCCCGTTTGGACTTGAAAAAACAGTGACGCAGGGAATAATAAGCGCCAAAGGCAGGGTAATAGGCGCGGGCGCGTATGATGATTTTCTGCAGACCGACGCCGCGATTAACCCGGGAAATTCCGGCGGCCCGCTTGTAGGCCTTGACGGAAATGTGATAGGCATTAACACCGCAATTTCTTCCGCGTCCGGCGGTTATGACGGCGTGGGTTTTGCAATACCCTCAAATATGGCAAAGAAAATATACGAAGACCTTGTGCACGGCGGCAAGGTAATAAGGGGATGGCTGGGCGTGGGAATTCAGGAATTAACCCCGGAGCTGGCAAAGCATTTTAAAGTCAAAGAGGGCGTGCTTATTTCGCAGGTGTTTAAATCAAGCCCGGCGGAAAAAGGCGGAATGAAAAGCGGAGACGTGGTCATAAATTTTGACGGAAAAAAAGTCGGCAAATACCGCGAACTTCAGTCGCTTGTGGCAAACACGCAGGTGGGCAAAACGGTGAATGTCAGGGTTTCAAGAAACGGCGCGGAAAAAGATCTTAAGATAAAAATATTTGACAGAAATAAGGCAGAGACGCAACAGGCAAGCGAAAAAGCGCAGTCCGGCTCGCTTGGGATGCTTGTTGTTGACATGAACGAAGAATACGCAAGGCAGTATGGCACGGATTCAATGACAGGCGTTGCGGTGGTTAACGTGGAATCCGGGTCGGTGGCAGACGAGGCGGGCGTAATGAAAGGCGATATAATACACGAGATTAACACCATAAGGATAAAAAATTCTGAAGTGTTCAATTCAGTTGCGGGAAAACTTGGCAGGGGAAGCGAAGTTGTAATGCTGATAGAACGCGGCAATGCGATGATATACCTGGCGTTTACGGTAAGGCAGTAAAGCCGGATGATCGGAAGGTCGGATGGTCAGAAGGTCGGCTAATAACGTAGAGACAGAGGGACGGAAGAAAAATCTATCCCATAAACTGTTATCCCATATCCCATAGATAAAATATGAGGGACGGATGCACAGAGGGACGGAAGAAAAATCTGTCCCATATACTGTTATCCCATATCCCATAAACGAAGGCAGAGGATCGCTGCCTTTTCACTTATGCTTCAATATCTATTTTTTAAAATCAACTGCCCCGGGCTAAAGCCCGCGGCTACCACTGCTTAATACAATGATAAACTTTCGAACGAATGATTTTCTTCCGACCTTCCGACCCTCCGTCCCTCCGTCCTTCCGACCTTCCGACCTTCCGACCCTCCGACCCTCCGTCCCTCGCTTCTTTCTAATTCTTTTGACAGTTATAATATTATCTGTTACAATCACTGTTTGGGGGAACTATTTTATAGTTTTGATGTCTAATATAATTAAGAAAGGCGCTCTCTTTAAAGGGGGATGCTATGGCAGGGGAAAAAGCGGTAAAAAAGGAATCCGCACTTTCCGGAATCGCCTTTGTTGCATTTTTTTTGGCAATAACGGCAATTCTTATTAATACCCCTGTTTACAGCGCCTGCACTCCCGCTTCCGCACAGCTTTGCGCCGCTGTTGATGACATAGCCCAGGTTTACATAAACGGAACCTTAATTACCAACACTAATTTATGGGACTTTCCCGGCGGCGCTGCTGATTCAGCTTTTCCGTATTCCGACGTAAGCGGAAGCCCGGGACCTCCCGCACCTTTGTGCATAAGTTTAGACGCAGCTCAGCTTGCTTTATTGCAGCCTACCGGAAACGTGATTTCTGTAAGGACACTTAACACAGGCGCTTATGAACTTTGGACGTCATACAGCCTTGATGTCACATGTTCCGAAGGCGGCCATTCTTACGTAAGCAGCGCGGATATTGCAAACATTGACCTGCACTATGATGATTCATGCCCTGCCGGTGATATGCCCACATACGGCGGCCGAAACTGGTATGACCCGCTTTATGACCAAACAGGTTCAGGGCAGTCCTGGGTGATGCCTTCTTATGAAGAAGGAAAAAAATTCGGGAAAAGGATATATGACCCTGCCACCAACAGTCTTCTTCCCGCGTTAAGTTATTCCACCGACTCTGAAACGGCCGCTGATGACTGTAAGGAAATTTTGACAAGGCAGGGTTTTGACCTGCCAATTGACCCTACGCCCGAACCGCCGCATTTTACTTTAAGCAAAACAGCAAATCCGTCCACGAACATCGGGCAGAATCCGCCGGATACCGTAACTTTTACGCTGCATATCTGCAATACAGGCGGCGGAACGTCCGGCAATCCCGTGACCATAAACGACGACTGGTCAAGCTCTGCCGATAACTGGCAGTACTTCTGGCCGGGAGATTACACAGATACAATGCTTGGATTGATAGATTACGAAGGGACAGGCCAGACGGCAGAAATAACTTTTGCCAACGGGTTTCCCGCCGATACCTGCTATGACTACAGTTATGCAGTAAGGCTTTACAGCGGAGTGCCGACTTTCTGCGATATATGGGACAACACGGCAAATCTTTCTTACCTTGCGTCGCCTACGGTTGTGGCAACTGCGGTTGTTGAAAATTACTGCCCGGCGCCGCCAAATTTTACCATGGTAAAGTCCTCGAATAAAACCACAATAAACGGGGCTGAAGAAATAACATTCACGATGAGGCTCTGCAATACAGGCGGAGCTGCGTGGCAGGGTTCTATGACGATAACGGATGATATGACTTCGGCGCCGGGAACTTTTCAGTTTTACGGCCCTTATAATGTTGATAATCCGGCTGTGGGTATTGATTATTACGCAACCAGCGGGTCGGATAAATTAAAAACTTATACGATTTATTTTCAGCAGCCCGGTTTCACCGGATGTGTTGACATTCC
>ERZ795056.3333-NODE-3333-length-17339-cov-7.443705_pt1 | contig 17339 bp, 12 predicted proteins | sample MGYA00375140_ERZ795056 | MGnify/ENA primary metagenome ERZ795056 (study PRJEB30185, sample SAMN05720227) | activated sludge metagenome | isolation source: Anaerobic digester | place: USA | collected 2015-03-09 ... | reverse complement strand
ATGGTTTTATCTGCCTTTACTTCAACAATGGGTTTTTGCGCAACTACCTGAACGGCTTTCAGATCCACTGCCGATTTAGTTATCACGATTTCCGGTATAGAAATATCGGTACCATTCACAATAAATGAGGCTGAGTTAGTAGCCGGATATCCTACATGCGAAATGTTGACCATGTAGTTGCCTGATGACACATTTGAAAAAGAGAATGCACCTTTGTCGTTTGATACAGCCAGTTTTACCAACAGGGAGTCTTTTAATAACTTAATGGTGCTGCCTGCCATAGGTTTCCCTTCAGCATCTTTTACATTCCCGCTTACCAGCTGAGCTTTGCTAATCGTAAATGAAAACAAAAAAGCTGCTAATAAAATAAATACTCTCATAATATTCCGTTTTGTATTTGAATGATAAGTTTGTCTTTTTTCAGGATGCAAACATATTACTGGGAAAGGAGCAGGAGAAATCTATTATACAAAAGAGGTGTTTCGGCATACAAACAGGCAAAATGCAAGAGTTAGAGAACTTTTTTATGTAAAATCAGCTAAAGACCAACCATCATACCAGTTGATCATGCTGATGAGTTTTAATAGGCAGGTTCTTGCCTTTGATTAATTCATGTATCCCGGTTGCTATATGGAATGGTGAGTTCGAGATAATTCTGCTACTTTTATTGCATATGGATATTTCGTTGTTGGCCAGGCTGCAAAAAGAAGGATTGATTTCAGAAGATTCACTGAACCGGATCAGGGAAAAAGAAGCGAACCGTTTGTTCTCACTTCATTGGGAGATCAGGCTGGTATTATATCTCGGGATTATGCTGTTTAGTGGTGGATTGGGTGTTTTGATTTATAAGAACATTGATACCATTGGGCACCAGGTAATTTTGGGTTTGATTGCGTTGACCAGTGCAGGCTGTTACTATTATTGCTTTAGAAACAAAAAACCTTATTCCCCGCTCAAGGTTGAAGCCCCGAATGCCTTTTTCGATTATGTGTTATTGTTAGCCAGCCTGTTAATGGTAAGTTTTATCGGCTATCTGCAATTTCAATATGCAGTATTTGGTCAGCGCTTTGGTTTGGCCACGTTCATTCCCATGATTATTTTTTTTATCACCGCTTATTATTTTGATCATCTTGGCGTGTTGAGCCTGGGCATTACGAATCTCGCCGCCTGGCTGGGATTAACGGTAACACCTGCCCGGTTACTTGCTGATAATGATTTCAACAGCACAGCAATTATTATTACGGCATTTTTACTTGGAATAATATTATTAACTGCGGGTCAGGTGACCCTGCAAAAGGCATTTAAAAAACATTTTGCTTTCACTTATACCAACTTTGGTATGCATATCTTTTATGTGTCAACCCTGGCAGGAATGTTTCATTTTGAGGCGATCTACCTTTTATGGTTCGTAGCCCTTACAGTGGGCAGTTACCTGTTTTATCAGAAGGCACTTAGGGAAAAATCCTTTTACATTATTGTGGTATCTGCAATTTATAGTTATATCGCTTTGAGCTATGTGGTGATTCAGTTACTTACCCATCTTCATCATTTTGATTTGGGCGCTATATACCTTGGGTTTATTTATTTCATTATATCAGGTATATTATTTATCATATTCCTCATGCGAAGCAATAAAAAATTAAAATCTAATGATCGCTTATAGTGCACAATGGCTTAAGGACCTTTCTGTTGTAAAGGCCGGCAGGGAAGCGTTTGATGAGCATCTTATCAGCAGGGAGGAGTTATCGGCCATTGAAAATCGTTATCCTGGTAAGTTTTATACACCCCATTTTATAATACGCATCGGGTTGTTTCTTCTGACACTGGTGATTCTTTTATTTTCCTTTGGTTTACTGGCTTTGCTGTTTATGAGCAACATTGAAAATGCCTATTCCGGATTAATGATGTTCTTTTCCATTGTTTGTTTTGTAGCCCTGGAAGTATTGATCAATCGAAAAAAGCATTTTCGATCGGGCGTTGATGAAGCTTTGCTGTACGTTGCATCTCTATTATTATTTTTAAGTATTTTCTTCATAATTCATCCATCAAACCTGGTTAGCGCAGGAATCGTATTTATAATTAGCATTTTTTCGGCAATGCGTTATGCCGACAGGTTAATGGTTTTGCTGGCTTATCTTTCGCTTGGCGGCATGCTCTTTTTTACGGCCATTGAAATTGGTTCGCTCATGAAGCAAGTCGTCCCTTTTTTATTATTGATATACAGTATGCTTTGTTACCTGTTATCATCGCGTAAGAATGAATTGAATGTTTCCTTTGCTTCCGCTGTTTATGCACACTGTTTTCAATTTCTTAAAATAATTTCTTTGCTGGGGGTTTATATCTCGGTTAATTTCTGGGTTGTAAGAGAATTGAGTAACATCATGTTCAACCTGCATTTGCAAGCCGGTCAAACCATTCCCTTTGGATGGTTATTCTGGATAAGCACATTAATGATCCCGGCTTTGTATATATTCATTGGACTCAGAAAAAAAGACAGGATATTTCTTCGTATTGGTATGCTATTGGTTGCCGCTATGATGATCACCATACGTTATTATTACCCGGTTTACGCCATTGAATGGTGGATTGGATTGGCCGGCCTCCTGATGATATTGAGTTCGTGGTTTCTTATCCGTTACCTGCAAATACCAAGAAACGGATTTACCGACCAGCAAGATCATCGGAAGAGTCATGAGGATGCTATGCAGGTTGAATCGCTCGTGATTGCTGAAACATTTTCTGGAACAGCAGGCACGGTTGAACAAGGTTTTGGTGGAGGAAGTTTTGGCGGTGGCGGATCTACCGGAACTTTTTAATTAATTTTGTGTCATTAATCAAGATACATTGAGCACCATATTGATCATAGATGATGAAGAAAAACTTAGGTCCTTACTTACCCGTATTATAAAACTGGAGGGGTTTGAAGTGTTGGAAGCCGCCACGTTAAAAGCTGGTCTTAAGGTATTAGAAAAAGAGCCGGTAGATGTCGTTTTATGTGATGTAAAACTGCCAGACGGAAGTGGTGTTGATTTTGTTTCTGTTGTAAAATCAAAATCTATAGTTACTGAGATCATCTTACTAACGGCGTATGGAAATATACCCGATGGTGTACAAGCCATGAAACTTGGTGCCTTTGATTATATAACCAAGGGTGATGACAATGATAAGATCATCCCATTATTGACTCGTGCCGTAGAAAAAGTACAGTTGCAGAAAAGAGTAACCCAGCTCGAAAAGCAGGTTGGCAAACAATATGCATTTGAAAATATTCTTGGTACTTCTCCATTGATACTCGATGCCATTCATTTAGCAAAGAAAGTTGCCCAAACAGAAGCTACGGTTTTATTACTTGGTGAAACCGGCACAGGCAAGGAAGTTTTTGCGCAGGCCATTCACCATGGAAGCAAACGTTCTGGCAAGCCTTTCATAGCACTCAACTGCAGCGCATTTGGAAAGGAACTTTTGGAAAGTGAAATTTTCGGTCATAAGGCCGGCGCTTTTACCGGGGCAGTAAAAGATAAGAAAGGTTTGATCGAAGAGGCTTCTACGGGAACTTTATTCCTGGATGAGATAGGTGAAATGCACATCGACCTGCAGGCAAAACTGTTACGTGTACTCGAAACCAATGAGTTTATCAAAGTTGGAGATACGAAATCAACCAAAGTAGATGTTCGCATTATTGCAGCCACTAACCGAAACCTTTCAAATGATGTTGAGGCGGGAAAATTCAGGGAAGACCTGTTTTACCGGATCAATGTTTTTACCATTACATTACCTGCTTTGCGTGACCGTAAAAAGGATATTGCTTTACTTGCCGAACATTTTGCCAGCTTATTTGCAGGTAAAACGAATAGCCGTATCAAGCCCATCAGCCAGGCGCTAATTGAACAACTGCAGGCGCATCCCTGGAAAGGAAATATCAGGGAATTGAAAAATGTAATTGAAAGGGCTGTGATACTTTCTGAACATAATGAACTTGCCATTTCGGACCTTCCTGTTGATATGCAGTTTGTACAAACTCAACCTGGAGGTGTGTCAGCCTTTGATCTTTCCAGTGTAGAGAAATTACATATTCAACGGGTACTGAATCATACCAAAGGAAATAAAACGGAAGCTGCCCGATTACTAAATATCGGCTTAACAACCTTATACAGGAAGATAGAAGAATATCATATCTCCTGAGCTTCATCCTTCCAATTTGATAAACACCCTTCCAAAACGGATTGGTATTTCCTGCTGCCGAATAATTCCCACTGAAGTAAAGATTACTTGTGATCCTTATCCAATAAGGGTTGTAGATGTATTGTCTGATAAGTACTCCTTAACGGCATGGCCTTTGGCCTATTTGCTCCAAATCAAATTATCATGAGATCGTATTATCGGTTGACGAGAAGAAACATTAAAACATACCATGTAGTGCATGGAGTATTTGCCATGCTTTTCCTGGCAGGCATTCTTTACAGGTTAGCTTGAATTCTTCGATAAGTATAATACTACAAGTTGTTTTACTATAGATCAAGTTACTAGATATGACTAATGTCATATCTGACAACATAAAGGTCATGAAGTTGCCAGAGGCAGGGAATTAAATTTAAACGATGAATGAAAAAAAGGGTGACAAAAAGGGATGTTGCAATGATAACGGTGCTGTGGATCGCTATGCTCATCCTCATTTACCTGGTGATCATGAAAATAAGATTACTGATACATTACCTAATCATTTAAAATACAAAACATGCTGATGACTTTCTTACTTATACTGGCAATGCTTATAGGTTTTGCCTTGTTGTTTAAAACGATTGACTTCTTCGAAAAAATGTAAATATTATGATAGCAACACTTTTTATAATCTCGATAGGGGTATTTATATACCTGTTATATGTTTTAATAAAACCAGAAAAATTTTAACCTTTTAAAGCGAATCAGATGAACACAGAATTAACAGGTGTGATCGTAACCTTCCTGCTGACTGTATTGCTAGCATACCCGCTAGGAAAATACATTGCAAAAGTTTTTGCAGGGGAAAGAACGATTACAGATTTTATGAATCCGTTAGAACGACTCATTTTTCGTTTTACAGGGATTGATTCAAACAAGGGAATGAACTGGAAAGAATTTTTGAAAGCCATGTTAGCCATTAATATGCTATGGCTTTTCTATGCATTCTTTCTCCTGCTTAACCAGGGAAATCTTCCGTTAAACCCGGATGGGAATCCCGATATGACTGCGGATCTTAGCTTTAACACTGCCATCAGTTTTTTGGTGAATTGTAACCTACAGCACTACTCTGGTGAAAGTGGTTTAACATACCTGACTCAATTATTTGTGATCACATTTTTACAATTTGTGAGTGCCGCGACAGGTATTGCTGGAGCCGTTGCGTTGTTTAATGGATTAAAACATAAGACCACCGACAACCTGGGAAATTTCTGGAGCATTTTTACAAAATCCATCACCAGGTTATTGTTGCCACTTTGTATTGTAATGGCCATATTACTTGCATTCAATGGTTCACCGGCAAGTTATGATGGAAAAGATACCATTACAACTTTACAAGGAGATACCGTACAGGTTTCACGCGGTCCCGCTGCAGGTATGATTGCCATTAAGCATCTTGGCACTAACGGTGGGGGATGGTTTGGTGTTAACTCGGCTCACCCGCTGGAGAATCCAAATTACTTCAGCAATATGCTCGAATTGATTGCACAGGTACTTATACCCATTGCAATGCTGTTTGCTTTGGGCTTTTATATTAAAAGGAAAAAATTTGCCTGGATGATCTTTGGGATCATGACGGTGGGAATGTTATTTCTCGTGATTCCAACCATGCACTGGGAAATGCAGGGTAGTCCTGCCATTGAAAAATTAGGCGTGATGCAGGCAACAGGCGCCATGGAAGGTAAAGAGGTAAGGTTCGGTCCCGCTGCGTCTGGTTACTGGAGTATTGTTACTACCATCATTTCTACCGGTTCTGTAAATAGTATGCATGATAGTTCGATGCCATTGTCTGGCATGATGCAAATGCTTGGTATGCTCATCAATGCATTTTATGGTGGATGCGGTGTTGGCATACTAAACTATTTCATCTACATCATCATTGCTGTATTCATAGGAGGTCTGATGGTTGGAAGAACACCTGAATTCATGGGACATAAAGTAGAAGCACGGGAAGTGAAGATCGCTGCATTGGTTACTTTGTTATCAGCTTTCTTAATCAAAGGAGGAACTGCATTGGCTGCATATTATTTTGTTCATCACGGTAATGCAGCATGGGCAGTGCAACCCGCCAACTGGCTGAACAATCCCGGCAATCATGGATTTTCTGAAATGTTTTATGAATTCACTTCTGCCAACGCCAATAACGGCAGTGGTTTTGAAGGACTGGGTGATAACAATGTTTTCTGGAATGTTACTACAGGATTTGTATTGCTGTTAGGCAGGTTCTTGCCGATCATTGGGCCGATAGCCATCATAGGATTACTGGCAAAGAAAAAATATATACCTGAATCTTCCGGCACATTGAAAGTTGATTCACTCACTTTCGGCATGTTGACTTTTGCCATTATCATCATCATAACTGCATTGTCTTATTTCCCTCCACTGGTGTTGGGCCCGATCGCAGAATACCTGGGGATGTAGTTTTAAAGAAAGAATAATTGAACAAGCGAATAAAATATATTAAGATGTCTAAACATAAAAAAAGCAGCAGGTTGTTCGAACCATCCCTTGTATCAGGGGCGCTAAAGCAATCCTTTGTAAAACTCAACCCGGTTGTAATGCTGAAGAACCCGGTCATGTTCACCGTATACGTAGGAACACTCATCATGTTGGGAGTATGTATCTGGATAGGTACAGGCGTAACCAGCCAGGGATCACTTGCATACAACCTCACCATTTTTGCGGTGCTGTTCTTAACCTTATTGTTTGCCAATTTTGCAGAAGCGATTGCAGAGGCAAGAGGCAAAGCACAAGCCGATAGCCTTAGGAAAACGAGGGAGGACACACCTGCTAAAAAAGTTTTCGCAGTGGGTGAAATGTATGTGAATGAAGTAAAAGTCGTTCCATCATCCCAGTTGATTAAAGGTGATATGTTTATCTGTGAAGCAGGTGATACTATACCGATGGATGGAGAGATCATTAAAGGAATTGCCACGATAGATGAAAGTGCCATTACCGGGGAGAGTGCTCCTGTTATCAGGGAAGCGGGTGGCGATAAGTCATCTGTAACCGGTGGTACAAAAGTATTATCCGACAAGATAACGGTAAGGGTTACCACCGATGCAGGCGAGAGTTTTTTAGATAAAATGATTGCCCTGGTTGAAGGAGCATCCAGGCAAAAAACACCCAACGAAATAGCATTGACCATTTTGCTGGCAAGTTTCACCATCATCTTCCTGATAGTAGTAGTAACACTAAAACCTTTTGCAGATTATGCCAACACGCCAATCACCATTGCAGCATTTGTGTCTTTATATGTGTGTTTAATTCCGACAACAATCGGTGGATTGTTAAGTGCCATTGGCATTGCAGGTATGGACAGGGCATTGCGTGCCAACGTGATCACTAAAAGCGGCAAGGCTGTAGAAACGGCTGGTGACCTGGATACGCTGTTGCTGGATAAAACGGGTACCATCACCATCGGTAATCGTAAAGCCACACACTTTTACCCGGCCAATGGAGTGGATGCAGCCAATTTTACAGAAGCTTGTGCTTTATCCTCACTGGCAGATCAAACACCAGAAGGAAAATCAATCATAGAGCTGGCCAAAACAGATGTGAATAGTTTTAATACACAAGGCGCCAGGTTTATAGAATTTACAGCTGAAACCAGGAGCAGTGGCATCGACCTGCCCTCTGGTATCAAAATTCGCAAGGGAGCTTTTGATGCTATCAGGAATATGGTGATCAAAGCTGGCAATTCTTTTCCTGCTGATACAGAATCACAGGTGAAAATAATTTCTTCCAATGGTGGAACGCCGCTGGTGGTTTGTCAGAACAATCAAGCACTTGGCGTGATTGAATTACAGGATATCATTAAACCCGGCATACAGGAACGTTTTGAGCGGTTAAGAAAAATGGGTGTGAAAACGGTGATGGTTACCGGCGATAATCCGCTAACTGCAAAATTTATTGCAGAAAAAGCCGGTGTGGATGATTTTATTGCAGAAGCAAAACCGGAAGATAAAATGAATTACATCAAGCAGGAGCAACAGGCAGGAAAATTGGTTGCCATGATGGGCGATGGAACCAATGATGCTCCTGCATTGGCCCAGGCAGATGTTGGCGTGGCCATGAACAGTGGAACGGCCGCTGCAAAAGAAGCGGGCAATATGGTTGACCTTGACAATGATCCAACAAAATTGATCGAAATCGTTGAGATCGGGAAACAATTATTAATGACCAGGGGAACCCTCACTACCTTCTCAATTGCTAACGATGTTGCCAAGTATTTTGCCATTGTTCCGGCTTTGTTCATTGGATCGATCCCGGCATTGCAGGCGTTGAACATAATGCGTCTACACAGTCCCGAAAGCGCCATCCTTTCAGCAGTTATATTTAATGCCATTATCATTCCGATGTTGATACCACTGGCTTTGAAAGGAGTTGTTTACAAACCCATTGGTGCCAGTGCATTGCTAAGAAGGAATTTGTTGATCTATGGCCTTGGAGGAATATTGGTTCCGTTCATCGGCATTAAGATCATCGACCTGGCTGTAGCATTATTTATTTAAAAGTTAAAAATTGAATCATGAAAAAATATGTTTGGCCATCCGTAAAACTTACCATTGTTTTTATCATTCTTTGTGCAGTGCTTTATCCCTTGTTTATTGCAGGGGTTGCCAAACTGGCCCCAGGCGGAGGCAAAGGAGAAACCATCTCTGTGAATGGTAAAATCGTGGGGTATGCGAATATTGGTCAGAAATTTACAGATGATAAATACTTCCAGGGGCGGACTTCTGCTGTAGATTACAATGCGGCAGGCTCAGGAGGTTCAAACAAAGGACCTTCTAACCCTGATTATTTAAAACTGGTACAGGAAAGGATCGATAGTTTTTTAGTGCATAACCCTTCTGTAAAGAAGGAGGAGATTCCTACAGAACTGGTAACGACTTCGGGTAGTGGCCTGGATCCTGACCTGTCACCCCTGGGTGCCAAAGTGCAGGTAAAACGTATTGCAGCAGTTCGTAAACTGGAGGAGTCGAAAATTATAAATCTCATCGACAAACAAACGGAAAAGCCATTGATGGGAATGTTTGGTCCACCTAAAGTGAATGTATTGAAATTGAATATTGAATTGGATAAATTAAAATAACAACAGACAAATAAAATGATCAAGGTGAAAAAGATTTTATTAGGAATATTGTTTATGACAGGCACAAATGTATTTGCCCAGGATTCGGTTAAATTAGCTACTGCAGCAAGTCCTGTCACATTCAGCGGTTATGTAGAAGCCTACTATCAATATGATTTTAATAAGCCTGCAGATAATAACAGGCCTGGCTTTATATATAGCCATAACCGGCACAACGAGTTCAACCTGAACCTTGGATTTATAAAAGGAAGTTATAGTGCTGATCGGGTAAGGGCAAACATCGCCATGGCAACCGGTACATACATGAATGCAAACTATGCTGCTGAAACCGGCGTACTGAAAAATATCTATGAAGCCAATGCTGGAATAAAAATTTCCAAAAAGAAAAATCTCTGGATAGATGCAGGTATTTTTTCATCGCATATTGGTTTTGAAAGTGCGATATCAAAAGATTGCTGGACACTCACCAGGAGCATGCTTGCCGATAATAGTCCATATTTTGAAAGCGGCGCAAAAATTACTTATACAACCAATAACAATAAGTGGATCGTAAGCGGCCTGTTATTAAATGGCTGGCAACGCATTAAAAGGGTGGATGACAATTCATTGATGAGTTATGGAACACAAGTGCAGTTTAAACCCAACGCCACTACAACCCTTAATTACAGCAGCTTTATAGGAACCGATAAGCCGGATAGTAGCCGTCAATGGCGATATTTTCATAACTTATATGGCATATTCAATGTTACCAGCAAATTTGGAATTATTGCCGGATTTGATATTGGCTCAGAACAAAAAGCAAAAGGAAGTTCCAGTATGAATACCTGGTATTCTCCTGTGCTGATCCTGAAATATGCTGTCAACGATGCTTGGGCTTTAGCAGCGAGGGGAGAATATTATTACGATAAGAACGGGGTAATCATTGCAAGTGGAACACCAAATGGTTTTCAAACTGCTGGCTTTTCTCTTAACATTGATTATATGCCGGCATCAAATGCAGTGTTGCGTCTTGAAGCAAGAACATTGAACAGTAAAGATGATGTTTTTGTAAAGGCAAACGGGATCAGCAATAACAATACATTTATAACAACATCTATTGCGGTAAGCTTTTAAAAAATGCCCGAACAGGAAAAAAATGCGGAACAATTTTTAAACCTGATCCGCAAAAGCAGGCGGGGAAAGTTTAAGATCTACATCGGTATGAGTGCCGGTGTGGGAAAAACATATCGCATGTTGCAGGAAGCTGCAACCCTTCTCCGCAACGGCGTAGATGTGAAGATAGGTTACATCGAAACGCATAACAGGAAAGAAACCCATGAGCTCCTGGAGGGACTACCGGTAATACCCAGGCGAACATTATTTTATAAGGGCAAGGAACTGGATGAGTTTGATGTGCAGGCCGTATTAAACCTGCATCCTGAAGTAGTTATTGTAGACGAACTGGCACATAGCAATATAGAAGGAAGCAAGAATGAAAAGCGCTGGCAGGATGTGATGGATATACTCGATGCCGGTATCAATGTGATCAGCGCTGTAAATATTCAGCACATTGAAAGTCTTCACCAGGATATTAAGGAAATTACGGGCATTGATGTAACCGAGCGTGTACCCGACAGCGTTTTACGGGAAGCAGATGAAGTAGTGAATATCGATCTTACTGCCGACGAACTGGTGACACGTTTGAAAGAGGGAAAGATTTATTCGAAAGACAAAATAGAGCTGGCCCTGCGCAATTTCTTCCAGGGCGAAAGGATACTGCAACTAAGAGAGCTGGCATTGAAGGAAGTGGCTTCACAGGTGGAAAGGAAGATTGAAACTGAACTGCCAAGGAATGCTCACCTGCGCCAGGAGCGATTTATGGCATGCATCAGCAGTAACCATGAGGTTGCCAGGAAAGTGATTCGAAAAACGGCCAGGCTTGCTTCTTACTATAACAGTAAATGGTACCTGCTGTATGTGCAAACGCCAAAGGAGCAGGGCGACAAGATCGGCCTTGCAGCACAAAGGCATTTGATCAATAATTTTAAACTGGCAACAGAACTTGGAGGTGAGATCATCCGCATGCAAAGCAGTAATATAGCCAAAGGCATTATAGAAGCTACAGCTCAACACCAGGTTACCACCATCTGCATCGGTAAACCCCATATGAACCTGTTCAATATCATTCTTAATACAGCCGTGTTTAACCAGCTATTGCAAAAATTATCGGAAGAAGACATTGATATTGTAATTTTATCCTAGCATCATGAAACTGAAAACGAAACTTTCATTGGGCATTTCTTTCCTGTTTGTAGTGATCCTTACATTCGGGATATTATCTGTTTTTTATATTAACCGTCTTAGTAGTCAATCCGGGCAAGTATTGAAGAATAACCACGAATCGCTTGTGTACAGTAACAACATGCTGAAAGCGCTTGAAGAAATTCCTGCAAATTCGGATGCTAAAAACTTATTTGAAATAAACCTGCAAAAACAGGAAGCCAATATTACCGAACCCGGGGAAAAGGAAGCTACTTCAGCGCTCAGGAAAAACTTCAACGAGTTAATAAGTACTCCATTTGATTCGGGTAATTATGTAGAGATCCGTCAGTCCATTCAGGCGATCAACGACCTCAACCAGCAGGCGATACTGCGTAAGAACGATGCTGCCCGGAAAACGGCTGAAGACGCCAACCTATGGCTGACCGTTATATTTTCAGTATTGATCATTATCACATTTACTTTCGTCATAAACTTTCCTTCTGTTATTTCTAATCCAATCAGGATATTGAACAATGGTATCAGTGAAATTGCCAATAAGAATTATCATAAAAGAATTCACCTGGATAAGGGTGACGAATTTGGTGAACTGGCGCAGGCTTTCAATAGCATGGCCGAAAAGCTGGATGAATATGAGAACAGCAATATGGCCAAGCTCCAGTTTGAAAAAAGCCGCATTGAAACGATCATCAATCAAATGAAGGATGGCATCATTGGCCTTGATGGAAAAAAGAATATTCTTTTTTTAAATGCGGTTGCCGAAAAATTACTTGGTTTAAAAGAGTTGGATATCATTGGGCAATATGCGGCCGATGTAGCATTGAGGAACGACCTGATGCGAAAGCTTTTACAACCCGGCGTTCAAAAAGAAATAAAAATATTCGCCGATGACAAAGAAAGTTATTTTAATAAAGATGTATTAGATGTAACCAGTAAAGAGCAAGTGATCGGCCAGGTGATTGTATTGCGCAACATCACGCCGTTTCATGAACTCAATGAAGCTAAAACCAACTTCATTGCAACAGTTTCGCATGAATTAAAAACGCCGATCTCATCTATTAAAATGAGTGCTACTTTATTGGAAGATATGCGGGTAGGCACTTTGAATGAGGAGCAGGCCGGGCTGGTGAAAAGTATTTACGATGATTCTGACCGCTTATTAAAGATTACCGGTGAATTGCTGAATATGAGCCAGGTGGAAACAGGCAAGATTGAATTGAAACTGCAGCCATCCGATCCTGTTAGTATTGTTGAGATGGCTCTTGAGTCGGTGCAGTTCGGCTTACAACAAAAACAGATCAGCCTTCAGAAGCATATCGCAGAGAAGCTTCCAAAGGTATATGCCGATATGGAAAAGACCTCGTGGGTATTGATCAACTTTCTTACCAATGCCATTCAGTATTCGCCTGTAAAAGGGGCCATTGAGGTGAATGTTCGCTGTATTAACAGGGTTGTTCAGTTTTCTGTAAAAGACAACGGGAAAGGCATTGAAGAAAAATACCTGCCAAAAATATTCGATCGTTATTTTAAAGTACCTGGCAGTAGCAAAACGGGAACAGGCCTCGGGCTGGCCATTTCAAGGGAGTTCATAGAAGCACAAGGCGGCAGCATTCATGCCGAAAGCGAACTGGGTTTGGGAAGTAATTTTTATTTTGAATTAAATGTTTCCTGATTGTGATTTCCATCCTCGCCGGTCAGATATTTACATTACATTTCTTGCTATTTACCCAAGATAAATTTTGACAAACCCTCGATCATGATGCCGGGAATCATCAAGGAAGGATCATTGTAAGTTTTGATATTTTCCTGTGTTTCTGCATCTGCTATTTTCAACACATGATTCATGTTTTCCACGATCAGCAATTTTGCTTCAGGTTTTGCTTTGGCCAGCCGGTTGGCATCGTCTACGCTTACCTGTATGTCGGTGGTACCCTGGATGATCATAACGGGGATGGTAAGTTTCTTGATTTCTACTTGTGGATCATATGCGAACCAGCTAATCAGGTAACGTTGTATACTGGGTCTGAAAAGAGAACCCAACATTGGGTTGTATGATGTTATGGTTTGCCCGCTTTTCAGGCTGTCGAGTCCCTTATAAGCCTGGTCTTTGATGCCTTGTGGTTGTGTGATCAATTGTTGCTTGATGAGAATGTCTGCCGATTGGCCTGGCCCTGACACCGAAATGAATTTATCGGCCATCCCGTTTGCGGCCATCATGCCGAGCAAAGATCCCTCACTGTGACCAATAACCGAAATATTCACAAACCGTTTATCTTTCTTTAATTGGGTAAGCCAGCCTTTTGCATCGTTCATAAAATCATCAAAACGAAGGTCTTTCTCTTTGATCCCTGCAGCCACACTGGCACCTATGCCTCTTTTATCGTAGCGTAAACTTGCGATGCCTTTTCCTGCCAATTCATGAGCCATTTGCAACAGGGAGTTATTTTTCATCATGGTATTGTTGCCATCCCGGTCTGTAGGTCCCGAGCCCGCTATAATAAGTGCCACCGGCCCGGTTTTGAATGAGACGGGTAACGTCATGGTTCCAAAAAGATCACCTCGTTCGGTATGAAGTGTTACGGGTGATTCCACATAGTTGCTGTCTGCAATGTTACCAGCAACAGTGGTCAACTTAAAAATAAATAACAAAGAAAAAAGAATTGCCTGCTTCATGAAGAACATATTTATTTAAAGGTACATGCTTTAATGCGTAATGTTAAATCATGAATGAAATTTGGATTCATATTAACGCATTGTAAATACCGTTCAGTTAATGAATATGCCTGCTCAGAGAAGTTTATTTCCGGGTAACATAATTTTAAAGTTTATTTGTGTTGATCTGTGGCATAATCTTGGCTGCTGATATGTTTCACTTTCAAACTTCCCTGGTATGTACAAATATTTTGTTCTTTTGTTATTAATTATCCCTGCTTCGATAGCTGCACAAACCAGTAAAATGGACCAGGAGCATGAGAATTTCTTTCGGTTTGGTGGCAAGGCTGGTATCAATATCAATAAAGTGTCTGGACAATCGTATAAAGAAGGATTCAAATATAATTTTCAATTAGGCGGTTTTCTTCAGTTTAATTTCAGTAATCGATTTGGCATTCAACCAGAAGTAAATTTTGTGCAGTCAGCAGCGGAGTTTACAACTGATGGAACTGTTGTTTATGATGACATTTTTGGTGGGGGCGGGCAACATAAAGCCAAATTAAATTACCTGGAAGTACCCCTTTTACTGAATATCAATATTGGTCCGAGCAAACGCTTCAAGTTCCAGGTGGGCCCGGCATACGGGGGATTGTTGAAACAAACTGTTGACAGCCTCAAGACCAATGGAAACATCTACAAAAAAAGCGAATGGAGTGCCATAGCTGGTTTGTGGCTGCAAGTGCCGGTACTTAACCTTGGCATCAGGTTTAAACAAGGACTTACCAATATCAATGCCATCGACAACCGGCAAAGCTGGAAGAACCAATCCTTCCAGGCTTTTATCGGGGTGACTTTTTAAACAGGTTGCGTGGTTGAAAAAACGGGCTGAACGGCCCTTTTTTTATGCGCATAAGTGGTAATTTGTATCACTAAATGTAAAGTATGCAACCCGTTCGTGCCGAAAACCTGATCATCATCGATATTGAAACAGCAGCTGAAAACGCCTCTTATTCTGATATGCCAGAAACATGGCAGGAACTATGGGAAGAAAAAACTGCACGATCCTTACCCGAAGGGATAAACGCAGCTGAATTTTACCCGATGCGGGCTGGGGTAATGGCTGAGTTTGCAAAGATCATCTGTATCAGCATCGGATATTTTAATAAGGAGACAACGCTGCACATGCGCATCAAATCATTCTACGGGCATGATGAGAAAAAATTACTGCAGGATTTCCTGGCAACAATACAGAAGATTGAAAGCATCAATAATAAATGGTGTTTTGCAGGTCATAACATCCGTGAATTTGATATTCCTTTTATCTGCCGTCGTTTACTTATTAATAACATCAGCATACCGCAATACCTGGATTTTCAAAACATGAAACCGTGGGAAACCAATATCGTAGATACATTTCAATACTGGCGGTTTGGAGATTATAAAAATTATACTTCCTTGAAATTACTTGCTGCCGCCATGAAAGTACCTTCATCCAAAGATGATATTGATGGGAGCATGGTAGGTGAATTATATTGGTCGGGCGATGAGCAACAGCGGGAGATCAATCTGAAACGGATCGTCAATTACTGCCAGAAGGATGTAATTACAACAGGCAATATTATCCTGCGGTTTAAAAACATTCCTTTAATTCACCCGGATGATATTAACATAATAGAATAAAAAAAGCCCTGAAAATTTTCAGGGCTTTTTTTTCTGATAAACTATTTTCTATTGGATCAACAATTGTTTGCTGATCACTGCTCCATCTTCCTGGATATTTAAGGTATACATTCCTTTCGCAAACCGGTTTACGGGTATCTGAATATTAGATTCAGCACTGTTCAATTGTAGCATGATCTTCCCCTGCATGTCTGATATGGAAATGAGGGCTGCTTTATTGCTGGTTTTTGAAATATTCAATTGTATGAAATCAGTTGCTGGATTTGGTGTAAGTAATACTTCAAAGTCTGCCGTAAATAAAGCTGTCCTGGTAGCACTGTAATCAAACCGGTTATCAAGATCATACTGCTTCAGCCTGTAAAAATTCATTCCTTTTGATGGCGTATAATCGGTAGCGTTATACGTTAATGAATTGCTGCTGAAACCTGCAGCATTTACCCTGCTGATGTCTTTCCAGTTTCTGCCATCAGTTGATTGCTGAATGATATAATGACTGCTATTGGTTTCCTGTGCACTGGTCCATTTTAATAAAACTTTGGTTCCCGATTTTTGCACCGTAAAGTTGCTAAGCTTCACTGGTATTACGCCTGAAGCCGTTGCGCCAAAAGTGAAAGGACTGAATGAGGATACACCTGTTACGGTAACGCTTCCGTTGGTTGTGGTATTTCCACCACCCGGTGTTCCGGCAAGGTCATTCCAGTCTATCGTTCCAAAGTGAGCCATGCGAATTGCCGCCGGCGCATTGACCTGGCTTGCAGCATCGGTGTAATTGAATGTAAGGTCAACCGTACCTGCTAACGCCTGGGTGATGATCCAATGTTCTAGCCGGCTTACTTCGTAATTGGGAAAGCCTGAAAGGGTAGTTGGGTTGATGGTATACGTACCATATCCGTTATTGAAATATTGTGTTGTGTATGTATTAGAAGCCGATAAGTTGGCCATGCTAACGGGAGCGTATTTATTTCCTTTGCCCGAATGAAAAGTAAAAGCGGTGGAGCCTGTGCGGGCCAACCGGCCATCGACAAAAGAAGCTGCAGAACCACCACTAACGGTTGCGCCTGCCTGCAGAGAAAGTGTTTTGCCCGAAGCCACTACGATCTTTCCTTTGGTTAACGTTAACGAACCTGTTACAGGTATATCATCCGCAATAAAGATTGAATCTCTTGCAAAGGCTGCGTCAAAAGCTACGGTTAAATTATTCAATAGTGATGTTGGTGTGAAGCGTAACGTTCCGCCATTGGTTGTTCCGGTAGATTTTAAGATGCTGATATTACCGCCATTGGTTTCTATCAAACCCCTGGCAGAAGTTGTTGACGCCGCACCTGCAACCAGGCTCAGGCGACTACCCGATCCAATATTGAATACTGCTACAGGAGCACTGGCAGCTTGTATATTTAATTGAAGTCCGCCGCCCGATGGATTACCCAACACCAGG
>ERZ795056.3331-NODE-3331-length-17348-cov-51.955358_pt1 | contig 17348 bp, 8 predicted proteins | sample MGYA00375140_ERZ795056 | MGnify/ENA primary metagenome ERZ795056 (study PRJEB30185, sample SAMN05720227) | activated sludge metagenome | isolation source: Anaerobic digester | place: USA | collected 2015-03-09 ... | reverse complement strand
ACGAACTCCGATTGCAATTTCCGCAGACGCAACCAAGCGGAAAAATTCCGAACGCGCCAATGTGGCGTGGCGAGGCAGCGAGCGGCAAATCGATTTTGCTGTTGTGCGAACAAGGGCTCGGCGACACGTTCATGTTTGCGCGCTTTGTGCCGATGGTCGCGGCGCGTGGGTTGAACGTCACGCTCGCGGTACAACGTTCGCAAGTCTTGCTCATGCAGTTGTCGTTCCCCGACATTCGCGTGGTCGCCGTCGGTGAACACGAATCGAAGACCTTTGATTACTGGGCGGCGCTCTGGTCACTGCCGCCAGCGATGGGCGTAACACTAGAAAACTTGCCTGCACCGAAGCGCTTTTTGCAAACGCGCGAAGAGGACGTGGCGAAGTGGCGAACGCGGTTGCTTGCCGTCGACAACGCGCAGAAGAAGCGCATCGGCATCGTCTGGCAAGGCCAGTTCGCGGGGCAAGACAATCAAATGGCAGATCGCTCCGTTCCGCCGCGCTTGATGCGCCAATTTGTTGAGGCGAACCCGCAGCACACTTGGGTGTCATTGCAGCATGGCGCGCCGGCGCTTGGTGCGGCGAACCTCGTTGATTGGACCGTAGAGACGGTTGAATTTACGCAGATGGCAGCGCTCATCGATGCGCTGGACATTGTGATTTCTATCGACACCGGTGCGGCGCATTTAGCCGCCGCGCTTGGCGCGCAAACGTGGGTGTTGCTGCGACATGCGGGCGATTGGCGCTATGGCATTGATGGCGATTCGTGCGCTTGGTCGCCAACGATGCAGCTCTTCCGGCAAGACGCCGCACGGCGCTGGGAGCCGGTGTTGGCAGAGGTTTCGCGGGCGCTTCGGTGATCGGCTGACGCGCGTCTCGGTGGGAGCGGCGGAAACCGCGAATGGCCGTCATTCAGGGCTTCCACCGCTCCCACGAATTCTGTCTGAAGCGCTACGACTTTAACTTTCCACGCACAATCAGTGTTACCCGATCACGCTCTTCGCCTTTTTCGTCAAGCAATCGCACGGTGAAGTTTCCGGCGACGGGCTGCCACGACGCAGCCTCCGAATTGCATCCGAGCGCCTCGCCGTTGACCTCCCAACACGCGGCCTGCGCGGCGTCGCCACTGGTCAATGCGATGCGCTGACGCGCGGCTGGAATATCAGGGTCAAGTGCGATGATTGTGCCGTCCGTCGGTGACACGATACGCGCACCTGCCGCGTTGCCTGCGCGAGCGGCGATCCATGTTTGCGTCGCAGTGGACGGCTCGGTGCCGCGCACAAACCATTCGTCGCGTGAGGCCTCAACGCGTCCGTTTTCATTCGCAAACTGCACGCGACGCTTGACCACATTACTCGGCGCTGCCCGCTCGCGTCCCGCGCCAAAGCGCACAGCGGCGGCTTCCATAACGTCCGCCCAAATTGGACCTGCGCCAGAAATTCCAGTGACGTTGTGCATTGACTCGCCACTAGCATTTCCCACCCAAACGCCCACCGTGACGCGCGCGTTGAAGCCAATCGTCCAGTTGTCGCGCATGTCTTTGCTGGTGCCTGTCTTCACAGCGGACCAATGCGAAAGTGCGAGCGGATTGTCGAAACCGAATGTGACGTAGCGTGCACCGCGATCAGCGAGCATATCGGTGACGATCCACGCTGTGGCGCTGGAGAAAAGCTTCGTGCTCGGGGCAGCGGTCGAGGTCGATGCAGCGAATTTCGGGGCGGTTACAACGCCTCCGTTCGCAATCGCTCGATAGGCGTTGGTCAGTTCGAGCAACGATACGTCTGCGCTACCCAGCGCAAGCGAAAAGCCGTAGTGCTCAGGATCGTCGTTGAGTGTCGTGAGCCCCGCGCGTTTGAGGAGCGCGTGCGACGATCCGACGCCGACTAACGTGAGTGCGCGAATCGCTGGCACGTTGAGCGAGGATGCAAGTGCAGTGCGCACGCTCACCGGCCCAACGTAATCGTGCGCATAGTTTTGCGGTGTGTATGCGCCGCCGCCCGCGTCGACGGAGAACGGCGAATCGTCCAGAAGCGTCGCCGCGGTGAACAAATTTTTCTCGATACCGAGTCCGTAAATGAATGGCTTCAAAGTCGAGCCCGCTTGTCGCGGCGCTCGCGCGGCGTCAACTTCGCCAGCGGCAGACAATCGCCCTGACGAACCCACGTATGCCAGCACTTCGCCGGTGGCGTTCTCGATGGCAACGACCGCCGCGTCGTGCGCGTTGCGCCCACCGAGCTGCTGCAAATGCTTGGCGATGGCGTCGCGCGCGGCCAGTTGCAGGTTGCGGTCGAGCGTGCTGCTTTGCGCTTTCGCCGTGGATTTCGGCAAGTATTTCGCGATGTGCGGCGCGATGAATTCGCCCTCGTCGCGAAGCTTCGCGGCGCTGCCCCAACGGTCAATCGCATACGCGAGCACTGCGCAATCGGCGCTCGCATCTTGGCCTTTCAGCACTTCACACGCACGCCGCTCAACCGTCGCGCGCGGCGCTTGTGGTGCGCGAATCAGCGCGGCGAGCAGCGCCGATTCGATGGCATTTAATCCATGTGGCGCTTTGCCGAAGAGTTGCTCTGCTGCGGCTCCGACGCCTTGAATTTCGCCACGAAAGTACACGGTGTTGAGATACGTCTCAAAAATCTGTTGCTTCGTCCACGCGCGCTCCAACGCCCACGCGGCCTGCGCCTGATCGATTTTCTGCTTCACCGTGCGGCCATCGCTCGCACGCGTGAGCGAGGCGTCGAGCATCGCAGCGACCTGCATCGAAATGCTGCTCGCGCCACGCTGCGCGCTGCCGGCGCGAAGGTTACCCAACGCAGCCGCCGCAGCGGCGCGCAAGTCCACGCCGCCATGGTCGAAAAAGCGCTTGTCCTCGGAGGCGAGCACTGCGTCGATCAGCGCAGGCGAAATTTCGTCGAGCGTTGTCCACGTCGTGCGACGCACTTTGTCGTCCACGCGAATGCGCTGCAGCGGCGCGCCATCGCGGTCGACGATGATGCGGTCGCTGGGGGCGTACGCGGCCCGGAGGGCATCAAAGCTTGTGGGGACGGCGAAGGCTGACAGCGACAGAGTAGACAGAGCAAAGACCCACGCCGCCAAGCCGAGCCAAACCAAGTACGTCGGACGGGCACTGCCCGCCTCGTATGCCACACCGAGGGCCGTCCGGTTTGCGCTTCGCGTGGGGCGCGACGCGGGCAGCGCGCGCGCTACGAACAACGTACTAACAACTTTATCGCTTGAGCGACCGCCCGGCGGCGCTGCAAGTACGTTTTTCTCTATTGTCGACATACGTCGAATATTGCCTGCAATGACCGCTGAGCAGTCTTTGGCGCTGAAAAGCTGTAATCGCTTGGCGCGGTCAATGCCGCGCCTACCTCCCACACGTTCACGGCTCAATCTCAAACACCGCATTACCTAGCTGCCCGTTCACTTCCGGCGAATACATCGCTTCAGCGTGCGTTGGCGGCAGCGCGTATTTGCCCGGCGTAGTGAGGCGAATTTCGTAGGTGAAACTGTGCGTGCCTTTGCGCGCCCATTCGAACGAGGAGCGCACGGACGTGAAAGTCCGCTCGATGTAGCGATAGCCTTGCCACGTCTGCGGCATTTCTGCCGAATTCGCGAGCTTAGCGAGGCCACCGAGCACCGTGCTGCCTGCGGGCACAGGGTCATCAATCGCGAGCCATCCGAGGCCCGCTTTGTTCTCTGCCGTCACGGTGATTTGCATGATGTCGCCAACGCTGTATTTACCGGCTCGCTTTTGCTGAACCGGCTTGATGAATTTGCTGACCGTGATGCCGTTGTCCGACTTTCCAGCGAGCGGTACGGCAGCGCGCAACTGCGCGTGGGCCCACGGTTCGCCTTTGCCCAAATGCTCCACGGCGACGTTGGTGGATTTGCCGTTCCATGCAAAGGTCACCTCGCCCTCGGTCACGTTCGCGCCCCACACCACTTCCTTCGTTTCGTCGTTGTAGGTGATGCGTGTGCGGCCGTCGGCTGCGGCTTGTTTGCTGTAGCGCTCCAACGCGAACGCGGCCCACAGGTTCGCTTGTGTGCTCCAGAAATAGCCGCCGCGCTGCATGCGGTTGTTGAGTCCCTTGAGGAGAGGCAATTTGTATTCGGACATCTCGCGCGTATCTAGACTCGCACGGAACATACGCGCCATTGTGTAGTCATCGCTACGCATGAAATACCAGCGGTCATCGCTCCGGGTGATGGTCGCCACGCTGCCGGACACGCGTACGTTGTCGCGCATTTCCTTGATCGCGGCAGCGCGCTGCGCGTCACGATTCGGTACGTCTTTCGCGCGATTGAGAATGTCCAACCAATCCGCGAGCGAGGCTGCCGTGAGCTTCGCCGGATCGATGCGAACCGTATCAAGCAAACGCTTCGACGCACGGTCGTAACGCGAAAGCGCCTCCAGCGCGATGAGCTTTTCCGAGAGCAGGTAATAGCTGTCGTTGGGCAGCCACGAACGCTGCGTTTTTATTTCGCCCGCCACGTAGCGCTCCAACGCGCGGAGCATGCTGTTTCGGGTCTCTTCCGGAATTTCCCACTTGGCTTCATGCGCGCCTGCGAGCACGAACGCCGTGAGAATCGGATTGCCTTCGTTGGTGTCGCCAGGGTAGTAGTTTGCGAGGCCCGACCCCGACAAATAGTTCGGCAACGAACCCGCGATGATTTCCCACAGGCCGTCGTCTTTCATCCCCATCGCTTTGGTCATACGCTGCTCAAGGCAGGCGAACGGATAGCGGGCGAAGTAGTGGCGAATGCCACTCGTGTCCGCACCGTAAGTACGTGCGAGCGAAACGGTAACTTCGCCTTTATTGGTTGCTGTGTCGGGCTTCAACGTGATCGCGGCTTTGCCCTTCACTTCCGCCGACGTATCGGCCACAGTGCGCACCGGCAACGGCGTCTGCAACTGCTGCTTAATGCGCAGCGCATCGCCGCGCGGTTTGCCCTTTTCGATCGCGGCGAAATTCCACACTGCCTCCTTGCCGTCTGCCGGCGCTTTCACGTCCCACGTCACCACGACGCTCTCGCCTGCGCCGACGCGTTGTTCACGCTTGGGCAGTGCGGTGCCGTTCATGTCGGCGGTTACATCCGCCGTGATCGCGCGTTGCGTTGAATTGCGCAGCGTTACACCGGCACGGTAATCGTCGCCGTGACGCGTGACCGCAGGAAGGCCAGAGAAGAGCTGCAAGTCGCGCGTAGTGCGGATGCTCGTTTCGCCAGTGCCGAAGCGTTCTCCGTACGCATCCGCGATCGCAACAATGCGGAATCGCGTGAGCGAATCGTTGAGCGGCACTTCAACCGTGGCTTCGCCATTGGCGTCGGTCATCACATTGCCTTGCCACAAAATTAATGTGTCGAAGAGCTCACGCGTACCCGCACCGCGACCGCCGGAGCCGCCCGGTGGCAGCGCCTTGCGGCCGAAGTGGCGCTTGCCAATCACTTGCATCTGCGCCGTCGCAGTAGTGATGCCGTAATCGCGGCGCTTCATCATCGCCTCCAACAGTTTCCATGTGTTGTTGCCTTGCAGTTCGAGCAACGCTTCGTCGATGGCGAACACAACCAGTTCCGCGTTGTCGCCCGCGCGGTTGTTGTTCGCGCGTGTGACCTTCACCTTGACTTGCGACTTTTCGCGCGTTTGATATTCGGGCTTGTCGGCGGTCACCGCAACGTTGAGGCCGTAGCGCTGCCAGTTCACGTCAATGTTTGCGATGCCGAGTTTGAACGCTGGCTTTGCCAAATCCACCATCGCGGTGGGCGCGGGAGCACCGACGCGACCACGCACCAAGAGCGCCGACACATACGCGTTCGGTGCCCACTCCTCTTTCACTGGCACTTCGATCACGGCGGACTTGCCCGAAAGCTTGGTCACAAAGCTCGACAACACCGCCCCATCGCGCTCCACGGTCACTAGAACGGTTGCGTCGCGGAAGGGCATGCGCACTTGGAATCGAGCTTTTTCGCCCGGTTCGTAACGCTTCTTCTCCGGCAACAAATCAATGCGATCCGAGCTTTCCGAACGGAACATCCAATCGTCGCCGTTCGACGCCCACATCGACGTGCCAGCTTTCGCTGTGCGGCCGCCGTTGTCGGCAACTTCAGCGCTCAATTGAATTTCGCCGGACGCTGACACACTGCTGGTGCAGCTAAATTTCCCATTGCGATCCGACGTGCCTTCGCACAACACACCCAGATCGCTCTTCTTTTCTGTAGATTCGTAGCTGTAGAAGCCACCGATATTGCGCTTGCGATACGCGTCCCACGTGCGATTTTTGCCGCGCACTTTGAACTTCACACCACCGACAGCCTTACCCGTCACATCGGTCGTGATGATGTCGTAGGCAAGCTTCTCACGCGCCATCGCCCAATCGGCTGTTTTGATGCCCACGAGCACCGACGCGGGCCACACGGTCGTGCGCGCTTGCGATGTGTATATCTCACCATTCGGGTCTTTGTATTCAACGTCGGCGACTAGCGAATGCGGTCGATCAACGTTCGGTGTCGGCAACGCTACGCGCGCGGCACCCGCCGTCGAAAGCGCGAGTGACTGATCGTCGCCTTCCGGCTGTTTGCTGTCATGGCGTTTGCGTTTGCCGCTGTCATCGTCGTCTGTTGGCAGGTTGAAAGAGTAATCAGACAACGCCTCAAAGCCAGGCCACGTGCGCGCATCTAAGCGCGAGCGCACCGTCACCACATCACCGCTGGCCGGGCCGCCCGACAAGAAGCTCAGACGCACATCCACGTTGGCTTTGTCACCGCCGACGATGTTCGCCTCGGCAATACTTACTTCGGATTTGTACACAGGCAAACGGAAATCCGCCACCGTGAAGCGCCCTGTCGTGCGACCGTTAATTTCAAGTCGATACTGTCCGCGCTTGGCGTTCGCGGGCAAGCGAAGCTCTGTGATCGCGTTGCCGCGCGCGCTCCACTCAAGGTTTAGCGTGCTGCGCTGATTGCTGCCTTCGTTGACGACCGAGAGCGTCTTCGGAAGCTTTGCGGCGTCTGGCGCACCAGTGCCGAAACGTTTGAGTTCCCGCGCAAAGTGCTTCATGTGCACCGTCTCACCGGGCCGCAGCAAGTTGCGTGCGAGGATCGTGTGAAACGCTTGTTTCGCAGCGCCGGTGTTGTCGCTGTCGTATTCGTAATCCCACGGCAAATTGAAGCGCCACTGCTCGATACCCTTAGTCCAGTCGGTACGAGTAAACGCAAGATCGTCACCGCTCTGCGCAAATACAAACATGGGGCAAGAGTCGGCGTTTTTCGCGCGCTTGGGTGCGAGGCGCACCGTTCCGTCCTTGTCCGTTTTTCCTGCCGCGAGCTCAACGCCTTTGCAGTCGCGAATCCGCACAGCTGCGTCGGCAACGACGCTGGCGTCGTCGAGTTTCGTTACCCATACAAACGCGCCACTCGAGCCCAATTTGGAATGCACGGATAGATTCGTAACAAGTGCCAACGTGCGCACGAACATCGCCCCCTTTTTCTCCAAGAGCGATGCGCCCAGCGCGGTGGACTCTGCTTCGACGATATGCAAGCCGGGCTCGGGCAGCGGCAAGCCAACGACTTCAAATTCTTTTGGCCCACCCGGTTTCGGAAGTGGCATCGCTTGCGCTTTTGATTCGCCCTTCAACATGGAGCGGCCACGCATGTCCTCCTCACCCTTCGGGCGCTCACCGAAATCGCTGTAATCGGACTCGTCGTCGTCGCGCGATTGATCTCTTTGCTGAAAACCCAGCGTGCGCGCATACCAGCGAATCATCTCCTGGTCGGAGTTGACCCTCAGCTTGCGAATCGTGGCCGCTGTACCGCCGCCCGCACCCGCCTCAAGATTGCGCACCGTAATCGGCAATGCCGGGTCAGCTTGACGCTCCAAAATGCCGAAGCTACGCGCAAATTTCACCAGCGGCGGATACGCGGCGGTACGCAACGTGAGTGGCTTCACGAGCGTCAGTGGGGTGCCGGTACCGTCTTCTTTTAGATTCGCAGGCAGCACGAGCGTAAATCGCGTTTCTGGCGGCAGTTTGTGGAAACTAACGCCGTCACCTTCGTCTTCTGTCGGCTTCGGCGAGTAAAGCTTTCCTGCATCATCGCGTAGGCGAAACCGCGCGGCGTCTTTCGGCGAAATGGCGCGGTCGTACGACAGATAAACACTAGACAACGGGTTGCAATTCGCGGCCTTGTTTTCGCGCGAGCATGAGAGCTTTAGCCAATCGCCCGAACGCACCTTAAAGCGCAGCGTGTCCACCGCCTGTTTGCTCGCCGCGGTCGGGGAGTCCCAGCGAATAGTGACATCCGCGCCGCTTGGGAAATTTTGCGTACAGCGGAAGGCAATCCAGTTTTCTGCGTTGCTGATGCCCGCCGCGCGAAGCAGTTCCGTCTTGCGATTGCCGCCAATCACGCGAACCGTGTCCACAGAACGCACGCCTTCAACTTCGCAGAAAACATGAGCGATAAACGTCTTAGCGTCCACTGCGCCTTTGGCTCGGAACAAAAACGACTGCTGCTCGTCGATGTCAACGGCTTTGTGCGCGGGCCTAGTTTCGGCGAGGACAGGCAAATCCGCGGCCTGCGCGGCGAACAATGAAAGGGCGGACAACAGCGAAGCGAAGAGCTTACGAGACATAGGATTCTCAGAAAAGGGACGATTGAAATTCAGAGCATTGTTCTACAGTGTTCGGCGACGTCACGCAATTGTCCATTCGACATACATCGAAGGGTGCGCCCGCTGCCGATACACTGTGAAAAGTGAGCACCGAACAAGCCGATAAGACGTATTTGCCGCCCGCTTTGCGACCAAAATTCGCAAAGTTGGGTATTCATCATTTGCGCGATCTGTTGCTGCACCTGCCGATGCGGTATGAAGACCAAACACGGGTGCGCGCCATTGGCGAGCTAGCGGTGGGGGAGTCGGTAGTTGTAGAAGGCGTCGTTGAGCACGCCGAAACCGTGTTCCGGCCACGCCGTCAGTTCGTGGCGTTGCTGCGCGCATTGGGCGACGACGGTGGTAACAATTTCTCGCCACGGCTCACGCTCCGATACTTCAATTTCTATCCGAGCATCACGCAGGCGCTCAAGGTGGGGGCGACAGCCCGCGTCTTCGGCGAAATTCGCGAAGGCCGCTATGGGTTGGAAATGGTGCACCCGATCTTCAAGAAAGCGGACACCGAAGCCGCGCCGACGCCGGAGATCGTCCTTAACGACGAAGCCGCGCCCGCCGCCAAACTAACGCCTGTCTACCCGAGCGCTGCGGGCGTAGCGCAAGCCGCCATTCGCACGCTGGTCGGCAAGGCGCGCAAAGTCGCCGATTGGCAGCGCGATCTGCTGCCGCGCACAGTAACCGAAACGGTGGGACTACCGCCGTGGCGAGCGGCGCTTGATGTGTTGCATGCGCCGTCCAACAGCGAACCGATCTTACCGCTCGAAACTCGCTCGCATCCGGCCTGGCAGCGCGTGAAGTTCGACGAATTGCTCGCGCAGCAACTGGCCCTGCGCGACGCGAAATCGTTGCTTTCACATGAGCAGGCGCCAGCGCTACAACCAACGGGTTTGATTTCCACGCTGCTGCGGCAGCGCTTGCCATTCAAGCTGACCGCGCCGCAGGAGCGCGCGCTTAGTGAAGCACTCGCAGATATGTCGCGCGAGATTCCGATGACGCGCCTCCTGCAAGGGGATGTGGGCAGCGGGAAGACAGTGGTCGCAGCGCTCGCTGCATTGGCCGCCGTGGAAGCCGGTTGGCAGGTGGCGTTCATGGCTCCCACTGAACTCCTCGCTGAGCAACATCGCAATAAACTCACGCATTGGCTCGCGGATTTGCCGATCACTATTACTTGGCTCACCGGCTCATTGCCCGCCGCCGAACTGCGCGCCGCACAAGCCGCTTGCGCCAGCGGCGAATCGCACATCGTAATCGGCACCCACGCGCTATTTCAAAAGAAGGTGTCCTTCGCGCGACTGGGCCTTGTCGTGGTCGATGAGCAACATCGCTTCGGCGTCGAACAGCGATTGCAATTGCGCAGCCGGGGCCAGCAAGATACCGCGCGCATGCTAGCGCCGCATCAGCTCATGATGAGCGCTACGCCGATTCCACGTTCGCTGGCGATGAGTTACTACGCTGATCTCGATGTTTCGGTGATCGACGAATTGCCCGGTGGCCGACAACCGATCACAACCAAACTCGTAGGTGAAGCGCGCCGCAGCGAGGTCGCCGCACGCATCTACAGCGCGGTGCAGACGGGCGCGCAAGCGTATTGGGTGTGTCCGCTGATCGACGAGAGCGAAAAGCTGATGTCGCAGGACATCGAGCTGCAAAACGCCACGGCTCTCCACGCAGAGCTAGTCGCTGCGATGCCAAACGCACGCATCGCGCTTTTGCACGGGCGCATGAAGTCCGACGAAAAGGCGGCTGTCATGCAGGAGTTTGCGGCCAACCAAATTCAAGTGCTCGTAGCCACGACGGTGATTGAAGTGGGCGTGGATGTGCCGAACGCAAGCTGGATGGTGATCGAGCATTCGGAACGGTTTGGCTTGGCGCAACTGCATCAACTACGCGGGCGCGTCGGCCGCGGCGCTGCGGCGTCCACTTGCATCCTTTTATTCGCCGACAAGCTTTCACAAACTGCCAAAGAGCGGCTTAAGGTCATCTACGAAAACACCGACGGGTTCGTCATCGCCAGAGAGGATCTACGCATTCGCGGCCCCGGCGAACTCCTCGGTCCAAGACAATCGGGTTTGCCGTCGCTTCGGTACGCCAACATCGAAGAAGACATCGATTTAGTCGAAGCCGCGCGCAACGCTGCAACGCGATTGGAGGCCGATGCGTCGTTCGACAAAACAGCGTTCTTATCGCGCTGGATCAAGCATCGAGTGGAGTTTGCGAAGGCTTAAGCGTCTGGTTGATGCGCCGCTCACCGCCCCTTTGCCGCGCAATCGCCTAAAATAAAGGCAAATGCACCTTTAGCCACGTCCACCTGCTTTCCACGTCCTTTTTTGGATGAAGCAGCGTTGCGCGTGGCTTTTCTATTTGTAGAGACCCATGAAAGATACTTTTCGCATCAAGCTTGAACAACTCTCGCGCCGGTTGGTGGAGGTGGAGAGCTTGTTGTCTGATCCCTCGGTGACGAACGACATGAATCGCTACCGCGCGCTGTCGCGGGAGAGAAGCGACATCGAGCCGATCTCGGCGTTGTTTGCGCAGTTTCAGGCGCGCGAAGCCGACGCTGTGGGCGCGCAAGAAATGCTCGCTGACCCGGAAATGCGCGACATGGCGCAGGAAGAAATCGACACCGCGAAGGCCGATATCGAGCGCATCGAGAAAGAACTGACACTCGCGCTCCTTCCCAAAGATCCGGCGGATGAGCGAAATATCTTCCTCGAAATTCGCGCGGGCACCGGTGGCGATGAATCCGCGCTGTTCGCGGGCGACTTGCTCCGCATGTACACGCGCTTTGCCGAGCGTCAACGTTGGCAAGTTGAAATCGTTTCGTCGAACGAGAGCGAGCTAGGCGGTTACCGCGAGGTGATCGCGCGCATCGTGGGTCAAGGCGCGTATTCGAAATTAAAGTTTGAATCGGGCACGCATCGCGTGCAGCGTGTGCCCGCAACCGAAGCGCAGGGCCGCATCCACACGAGCGCCTGCACCGTGGCGATCCTTCCGGAAGCCGACCCGATCAAGGACATCACGATCAACCCGGCTGACTTGCGCATCGACACGTTCCGTGCGTCTGGCGCCGGTGGTCAGCACATCAATAAGACCGACTCGGCGGTGCGCATCGTGCACATCCCGACCGGCGTCGTTGTCGAGTGCCAAGATGGTCGCTCGCAGCATCAAAACAAAGCACGTGCGTTCGAAGTGCTCGCCTCACGTCTTTTGGAACGCGAACGCGAAGCCGCGCACGCGAAAGAAGCGGGCTTGCGCAAATCGCTCGTCGGCTCGGGTGATCGCAGCGAGCGCATTCGCACCTATAACTACCCGCAGGGCCGCATGACGGACCATCGCATCAATCTCACGCTGTACAAGCTCGATTTCATTATGGACGGCGAGATCGGGGACATGGTCGACGCGCTGATTTCCGAGCATCAGGCGGAGCAAATGGCCTCTTTAGATGGTGAACAGTGAGCGGTGAACGGTGAACGGTGAACAGTTTTCGCGACAGAAAAACGTGCGCGGATGCGTCGCGCCGTTCATTGATGCGCGTAGCCCCAGTCTCTGCTCTGTTCACTACTCACCGCTCACTACTCACTTTTCAAACAAATGACATTTCATAAAAAACTGACCGCCGTCTGGGCCTCCTCCCGTTCTCTTGTCTGCGTAGGGCTCGACCCAGAAAAGAAGCGCTTTCCCGAGCGCTTGTTCAACCGACCCGATGCGATCTTCGCGTTCAATAAGGCGATCATTGACGCCACGCACGACATCGTGTGCGCGTACAAGCCGCAGTTTGCGCATTACGCCGCTGTCGCCGCGGAAGATCAACTCGCGGCGACCATCGATTACATCCATGATCGCTACCCGCACGTGCCGGTGATCCTCGACGCCAAGCGCGGCGACGTCGGCAGCACCGCCGAGTTCTACGCGGTCGAAGCGTTCGAGCGCTATCGTGCCGACGCGGTGACCGTGAATCCGTACCTCGGCGGCGATTCGATTGCGCCGTTCACGAAGTACGCCGACAAAGGCACGATTCTCTTGTGCCGCACATCAAATCCCGGCGGCGCTGATTTGCAAGAGCAATTGATCGACGGCGAGCCGTTGTACCTGCACGTCGCGCGCAAAGCCGCGACGCTGTGGAACGGCAACAAGAACCTTTCGCTCGTCGTTGGCGCAACGGTGCCGAAAGTGATCGCCGATGTGCGAAAGGCTGTCGGCGATATGCCGCTTCTCGTGCCCGGCGTCGGCGCGCAAGGCGGTGACATGAAGGCAACCGTCGCTGTGGGCCGCGACAGCAAAGGCACAGGCCTCGTGATCAACGCATCGCGCTCGGTGCTCTACGCCAGCAGCGGCGACGATTTCGCGCGGGCCGCGCGTGGCGTGGTCGAACAGATGATCGCGGATGGTGCGTCGGTTTAGCGCCAACGCGTAACGACTTCATGCCTCGCCGAGAAACTCCACCGCGGCCGGTCTGGATTCCCGCGTTCGCCGGAATGACAGATCGGAATGGGAGATACAGCTTTTTGCGCTTAACGACTACCAGGCGGTCGTTTGAACTGCATTTATCCATTAGTCGACTATCTGCTTTTTTAGCCTCAAACCGCCATGGGGCTGTCGTTCAAGCAGAAAAGCCATACACAGCATCTTGCGGTGCCGCATGAACATCCGCACCGCCCTCGCCGACCGCCGCCTGCCGCGCCTTGAGCTGCGCATACTGCTCGGCCACGTCTTGCAACGCGAATACGCGTGGCTCATCGCGCATGATCTTGACGCGTTGGATGACTCAGTCGCGGCCCAGTTTGAATCACTCGTCGCTCGCCGCGTAGCTGGTGAACCCATCGCCTACCTTCTTGGTGAGCGCGAGTTTTACGGGCGCAACTTCCGCTGCACGCCCGCCGCTTTGATTCCGCGGCCGGAGACGGAATTGCTCGTCGACGTCGCGCTAACGCGCATCGCGCCTAACGAATCCGTTCGCATCCTCGACATCGGCACCGGTACCGGATGCATCGCCATCACGCTCGCGCTTGAACGGCCGCAAGCGTCCGTCACCGCAATCGACGTTTCGCCTGACGCGCTCGCACTCGCGCGCGAAAACGCGCAGCGCCTTGGCGCAACGAACCTCGAAGTCGTCGAAAGCATTTGGTTCGCCGCGTTGGCTGACGACGCTCAGTTTGATCTCATCGTAAGCAATCCACCCTACATCGTGCCCGGCGACGCACACCTCTCACAAGGCGATCTTCGCTTTGAACCAGCCATCGCGCTCGCGGATGCCGTAGATGGTTTGGAAAGTTATCGCCAGCTCCTGCGAGGCGCGGGCAAGCATCTGCACAGCGGCGGTTGGCTCGTCGTAGAGCACGGATACGATCAAGGCGACAGCGTTCCTGCGCTCTTTCGCGCCGCTGGCTTTACTCAAGTGGACATGTTGCGAGACCTGGCCGACATGCCGCGAGTGACGATTGGCAAATGGCGATAGGCTGCGGGTCCGCTCTGAAATAATCCAGCGAACGTCGAAACCCGCTCTCTATCCACGCGCATGACCCTCCCGACCACCGTCGCACAATTGCTTGAAAGTGCAGAGCGCCATGTGCTCGCCGGCGAGTCCGAGGCGGGCATCGCCGTCGCGCAACAGGCAATGGCTTTGGCTCAAGCCTCGGGAGACAGCAACGCGGTCGCACATGCAGCGATGCGCCTCGGCTCGCTCTACCGAATGGGCTCGCAGCATCTACGCGCCGCCGACGCATTGGCATTGGCGCAAGCGCAGTTCAAATCCATCGGCAGCGATCTCGGTTTATCGGAAGTTGCCATGCAGCGCGGACAAATGGCGCTCGACACCGGCGACTACGTGAGCGCAATTGATGCTCTCGCCGAAGCTGCAACGCTCGCGAGTCGCGCGAACGCAACGCTCCTACAAAGCCGATGCTTGACCGGACTCGGAATCGCCAGCGCGCGCGTGGGAAATTACGAGCGTGCACGCCGAAACTACGCTGAGGCGCTGAATCTTCAAAACGAACTCGGTGACGACGCAGCCGCAGCCAACACCCTGCACTGCCAAGGCGTACTCGAACTTCGCATCGCCAACAGTTTGTCGGCCGAGGCAGGCGCTCGCCGCGACGGCCTTGTGCGCGGCGCGATCAACCTCCTCGAAGCATCAAAGGTGCTCGCAGAGAAGACAGGTCGCAGACGTCTCGAAGGGATGTGTTTGAACGAGCTGGGACGTGCGCATCGCCTCCTAGGCGACACGCCCGCCGTGATTGCGTACTGCGGTCGTGCGATCGACATATTTCATCAATTACCCGCACCGAAAGATGAATGCGAGGCGCTGTTGCACATGGCCGGCGCATGGCTCGACGCGAACGACACCCTAAAAGCGAGCGAATTTGCGCAAAGCAGTTTGTCGCTGGCGGTGAAGTTTGGACATCTGCCATCAGAACGCGACGCACGTAACCTCTTGGTCGAGTGCCACGAGCGAACCGGCGATATCCAGAGCGCTTTCTCGCACCTAAAAGCCGTGCGCCGAATCGACCGCGAAATCCAGGACGGCGAAGCGCTGCGGCGTATCGACCAGCTAGATCACAGCAGCGCCATCGCGCAAAGCGGTGAAATTCAGCGGCAGCTACAAGAGCGGGCCGAGGGATTGCGCGAGTTGGCACAGACCGACACGCTCACCGGGCTACCAAACCGCCGGGGGTTCGAGATAGCGGTCGAACGCGCAGTCGAAGCTGGCGCGAAAATGCTTTCAGTCATCGTCGCCGACGTCGATCACTTCAAGCGCGTCAACGACGTGTACGGCCACCTCGTCGGCGATGAGGCGCTTCGCGCTGTCGCTGGGGCATTGCGTGGGGCTTGCCGCGGCGGAGATCATCTGGCGCGCTGGGGCGGCGAAGAATTCGTCGTGTTGCTCGTCGATGCGACTGGCGAAGAAGCGAAATTCATCGCGGAGCGACTCCGAAGCGCGGTCGCTCACATCGACTGGTCGAGCGCGAGCCAAGCCTTGCAACTCACACTTAGCGCAGGCATCGCAACAGGTCCGGCGGCGGCACCGCTGGCAACGCTCTTACGTGCCGCCGATGGCGCGCTGTACACGGCCAAGCAAAATGGCCGCGACCGAACTTGCATCGCGCCAGACTGACTACCGGCGCGAAATGCGCCGCGGCTTTGGTGTGTCGACGGTTGCAGCTACTCGCAATGGTGCGGCGATAAACATCAAGGTGGCCAAGCGCGCGTTCGCGCGTCGGGCTTCGCGCCAATTGAAATCTCGCGGGATTTAGCGGTGACGCGCGGGTGAATACCGCGCTCCGCATCTGACGCATCGCGCGCCGGAAAACGGGCAGCGATGCGTCGAAGAAACGTTACTTAACTGCCGATGCGGGTGCCGTAGTGACCGGTGCGCCCAGCGTGATTGCAGACAGCGGCACAGAAACTGTGAAAGGCGCTGCGCCTGCTTCCGCGGTGAGTTTTACGTCCAGTGCGAGACTCGGAAATTCGGTGCGAACCTTGTCTACTTCGAAGTAGAGGAAGCCTGAAACTTCTTTACCCGCAGCAATCGTTCCACTCGTCAAAGCCTTGGCCGTGAAGTCCTCAAGGATCTGTCGGTTCACTTTGTTCGTGTGCATGACGGATGCAGTGGCCGCGATCGGAATTCCAATGATCGGCACGATCAGGCTCCAACCAATCGCGCGTCCGACAGAGCTTTTCTTAGCTTTAGTCGCGGCTTCTTCAGGCGTTAGAAGCTTCAACGTTCCTGCGGCGTCCCGCATCACGATATCCATCGTTTTCATATCCACGGCGAACTTATTGCCATTTTGAAGCGTTACCAGCACAGGTAGGACACCGTCATCACGAAGGTCCATGTCGAATACCTTCTCGGATTTGGCCTTCGATGCGTAATCATCCGCAAACGCGGTGATGCCGTTATTGACTTGCTTGCTAGTGCCGGCGCCGGTAGCGTCAATTTTCGCGAGGCTTGGCGTGTAGGTCGCGCATCCTCCGAAAGTGGCCGAAAGGGCGACGATCGCCAGTGCGGAAAGAAGTTTCATAATCTGTTGACCCCGTGGTTTGTAGTGTTTTGATGCTAGCTCACCAGACGAAGTTCACATTCCATCGTCATGCACATTCGTCAATTGCACTTAAATTCAGGAAAAATCTTAGAACGTCGCACAACGCACTCACGCATCACCAGTACAAAACCCCGCCACCTCATCCACATACACGGCAAACTCGCTAATCGCATGATCCGAGCCTTGGATAATTTTTTGCTTTGCGCCCGCGTAGTGGACATACATTTGCCGCCAGTCGAGCACTTCGTCGCCGGTGGCGGCGAGTAGCAGATAACGCTCTGGGCGTGTGATTTTTTCGATGCGAAGTTCGGCGAGTTCGTGCAAATATTCTGCGCGCCATTCAAACGGTTCGCCGTTATGAAAGCTCGTGAGTTCGCCCACGTACGATGACAAATCGTCCGCCGGAATCACGGCGGGGTTCAATACCGCTGCGCGACAGCCATATTGTTCCGCCAGAAACGTCGCGTAATACCCGCCGAGCGACGAACCGATTACGGCCCAATCCTTTGCCGAATCGCCGCGATCTTCGATGAAGTCGCGTGCAATTTCGATAGCCAAAGCGGGGCTCGCGGGGAGTTGCGGACACACGAAGCGATGCTCGGTGAGCGCGAAGTGCTCAGCCATCAGCCGCGCCTTCATCGATTGCGGGCTAG
>ERZ795056.3330-NODE-3330-length-17351-cov-11.304868_pt1 | contig 17351 bp, 8 predicted proteins | sample MGYA00375140_ERZ795056 | MGnify/ENA primary metagenome ERZ795056 (study PRJEB30185, sample SAMN05720227) | activated sludge metagenome | isolation source: Anaerobic digester | place: USA | collected 2015-03-09 ... | reverse complement strand
TCTCCTCCTTCCTTACCCGGTTCAGCAACAGCTACGCAGCCACGGATACCCTCGATCGGAAGTGAGCACAATAGTGCCCAGAGCATCAGCCGCGCGGCCCGGAGGTTTGGCGTCCCTGCGCATTGGTTGACCCTGGACCCAAAATGATGGTAGGCGTCGCACATGATCAAATTGGCAGGCCAAGCGCCGATGCTAGTTACAGCTGAAGCAAACCGATATTGTGGAGTCACGGCAGCATCGTCAGGCTGTTCCGTGAAGACCCTCAATGGGTATCTCAGTCATTGCCCGACCGTTGCTGCAGGAATCGCTGCCAAACAAGGGATTCTTGGGCATTCAGGCCTGCCTACCTCCATCCCTCGGTGAACTGAAATTGTCGCAACCAATCCACGCAGCGAAGTCAGACAATGATCATGGCGACGGCCATCGTACATTCCGCTTCACAGAGCTGGCATTGTGGGGACTTCTCGCGCTCCTTCTGATAGTGCCTTTCTGGGCAGTCAGGGTGCATCCACTGCCGGACCTCTCGATGCACCTGGCTGCCGCATCGATCTGGCACAACTACTCTGACCCGGCCTTTGAGTTCTCTCGCTACTACAGCCTGTCCATGCCTGCCGCTCCTTACTGGGGCTACTACACGCTGACCCATTTGCTGGCTTTTCCGCTGGGTATCGATATCGCGAATCGCGTGGTCTTGTCGCTCTATGCCCTTGGTTTGGTCGGTGGAGCGGCTGCGCTGGCTCGCTGCTTTGGTCGCGACGCTCGGCTTGGGTTGCTAGCGGTGCCATTGGTATGGAACGCCAACCTTGATGTTGGCTTTGTGCCGTTCCTAGTTGGACTAGTCGTTGCGCTATGGGCACTGGTGGCCTTCGATCGTTTCTGCTGGCGGCCCCGGCTTTGGTTAGGATTCCTCACCGCTGCACTAGGAGCTTCCGTCTACTTCTGTCACCTGCTCCCGTGGGGGTTTTATTTTGCCTGCGCTGGTCTCATTGGACTGTTGCACACGCCGCGCACCGTACGCTCACTTGGCGGTCGCATTTTGGTCTGGCTGGCTGGCGTAGTTCCGGGTGCTGCGATAACGCTGACTGGCGCTGCACTCAACCTGTCCTCAACGGTGCGCAGCGGCGCGCGATTTCAAGTCAGTCGGACTGCGCCAGCAGATGCCATCAAACTGTTTTACACTTTCGTATTCGGACCGAACCCCTCCCTTATAGAGCAAGCGATCGTCGCTGTTTGGGTGGCAACGTGTCTCTTGCTGCTCATTCGCACCTTCATTGCCAGCCCGCTGTGGCGGCGCAAGGGCATTGAGCTGCGCAGTGAGGCCTGTCTGCTGGTTGCCACCACCGCATACTTTGTGCTGCCGCGCTCGGTCATCTCGCCGACGTACTGGTGGGGAATCCACATTCGCTATGCCATGGTCGTCTGCCTGTTTCTTCCGCTCTGCATTACGGGCTCTATTCTAGGTTGGCGAAGAGTTGTGTTGCTGGTTGGAACCATGGTCTCGGGTCTCGGGATGACGACGCTCACGCTCCACCACTGGCGAAGCGCTGAAGTGTTTGCTGCAGGCTATCACGAGCTGGCAGCAAAGCTCCCGATGGCGGCGCGGGCGCTGTTTGTCTTGGGTTACCCACGGCATCATGAAGGCGCGCGACAAAACTATCTTCAGTGCTACTACGCTTACCATCAGGCATTGCAGGGAGGTTACTTGCCTTACACCTTTGACGAAGGCTTCCCCGTTAAGTTCCGCGTCAGGTACCCAGCACCGGGATGGCGAGCCGCAAACTTCGACTGGCAGCGACATGCGCGCTACTACGACTACCTGTTTACTTTTGCCCGACCGGATGTGGTCGTGGGGCATGAAAAAGAGGTGGAGCTACTCGGGCAACAAGGACGCTGGCAGCTTTGGAAGCTAAAGGGTCCGCGCGAAGACAAGCCTCCGTTCCCGCCCTATCCTCCCCACCTTGAATAGCGAGTCGGCGTATGCGCTTGTAAGGACCTGTCACCTCATGTAGGCGCATGAAGGACCGCTTGCGTGACAACGCGCGCTAGCGGATTGCATGAAGTTCCCCGATCAGCGAACATGACAGACAATGCGCGCATTGTTTGCCCGGGTCTCGCCGGGACTCATACTGGTCTGTGCCTTGGTACAGACTCCGGGAGTGGCCGTTGTCCATGCCGGTGGTTCTAGCGAGGCTCAACCACGTAACGAGGCTCGTGCCCAGGGCTCCGATCCCAAGCGTGCCAAACAATTGTATGAAACAGGAGTCTCTGAGCTAGTCGCAAGAGACTTCCCTGCTGCCTACAAAGCGCTAGCTGACTCGTACCGACTACAGCCAGCACTGGAGACGCTGTTCCAGCTTGGGGTGCTGGCAAACGCCCAAAGCAAGCGGCTTGAAGCGTACGACATCATGCGTCGCTACGCAGCTGATAAGGGGCATGGGGCAACGGCACAAGGGGCCATTGCGTATCCACACCAAGTGGAAGTTCAGCGCATCCTCTCTAGTAGTCCGGAAGACAGTGGAGAGCTGAAAATCACTGGGCCTGTGGGCGCGTTTGTATACGTTGACGAGAGAGTGGCGGGAGTATTGCCGCTGTCCCTGCCGCTCCTGCTTAAAGGCGGCTCGCACGTCATCACCGGTGAATATGGAGGACGCCGGTACGATGCATCGGTTGATGCGCTGAGCGGACGAACGGGAGAAGTCAGATTTGACGCGGGAGGACTTGCGCCTACCGTCTCGCAACGGGCAGAGACGAGCGTACTGATAACCCTCTCTGCTCAAGAGATTCCCAGCGACCAGCGACCCGTGCTCCGCAGTACTCTGACAGAGTTTGTGAAGAGATCCGGACTGGCTGCAACGCAGGCTCATGCAGCACTCCTTCAACACCCAGACCTTACTTCATGTCTTAGCCAGCTCGCATGCAAGCTGCAGCTTGCGAAGCGTACATCTCAGGAACACATACTAGCGGCGCGGGTGTCGCTGCAGGGTCCACCAACTGCGGGACAGTGGCGCGTGAGTGTCGCATGGGTCAACGTCGCAGTTGGCGCTGTTGCTGCACAGGTGGATCAAGGCTGCACAATCTGTACGGAAGAGCAGGCCTCAGTGCTGCTTGAGGAGACTGCCAAGCGAGTACTTCAAGTCGGGCTGAATCGCGCCACTGGTCGCCTGCAACTTCGCAGTAGCCCAGCAGGCGCAAGTGTGCTGGAGGGACAGCAAGAGCTCGGGAAGACTCCTCTAGACGTGGCTCTGTACACCGGTCTCCACCAGCTCGTTCTGCAGCAAGCAGGTACGCGACCTCGACACGCAGCAGTCGTGCTGGAGTCAGGTAAGACTCAGACGCTCGAACTCGACTTGCTTCCTACGTCGGCTAACAACCAGAAGGGTCGGTGAGAACAACCGTCATGCCTACCTTTCTTCGGAAGCGAGTACTCGTTGTCATCGCAGCCCTTGCTTTGTGCGGAGTGATTCAGCCGCTTCACGCGAAGAAGGGACCATCAGCAGCTAGCCAAAAAAATGGCAGTAGCCGTCAGACACCAGAGGAAAGGTCTACGCAGCTACTGTCGCAAGCAACCGCTGAGGTCGACAAGCGCGACTTCTCTGCAGCGTACAAGACAATTGCCGCGGCCCTGAAGATAGCACCGAGTGCAGAGGGGATTTATCTTCTGTGTAGACTAGCAATTGCAGAAGGCAAAGACGTCGCAGTACGTGACCTGTGTCGGCGATACTTGGCGGACTCCGAGCATGCTGAAAAGTCCGCGATTCCTCACCAGAGCGAGCTTTCCGAGCATCTGAGCAAGCCGGTTCCCCCTAGCGGGGAGGTTGCGGTATTCGGTAGTTCAGGAGCTCTCCTCTATCTGGACGATCGACTGGTTGGGACGCTCCCTTTGTCTCGACCTCTTCTTGCATCAGCTGGGCAGCATCGGGTTTCACTGCAGGAAAATGACCACCGACTGGAGTGGCCAGTGAAAGTGCTGGCAGATAGAACAGTCGAGATGCGCTTCGAGCCAGAGTCCAGTGCCGTGCTAGTCACGCAGCTACCGGCTGTGCTGCTGCTGTTTCGCGGTGACCAGCTGCCAAAGCCCACGGCAGTAAAGATACAGCAGGCCGTTGAGCAATCGATCGTAGCCGCTCACTTTGCGATGATCAGGGTGTCTGATTCGCAAGAAAAGACCACAGAGGAGAGACAGTGCCTGAGTCGGCCCGAGTGCGTACGAAATCTGGCCGCGCAGAACAACGCAGACTACGTGCTCTCCGTAGATGCCAGTGCGTTTCGTGAAGACCTATCTCACAAGATTGAAGCCCAGCTCGCTCTTTCCTTTTCAGAGACGCGAGCACGAACCAAGCCCGCTTTTAATGACCACGTCTGTCTGTCCTGCAGTGCAAGCCAGCTGGCAACGGCAGCCGGAGAAGCCGCACGCAACTTGCTAGCGCTAGGAACCGGACGAGCACGAGGAGAGCTGAGCCTCACCACCACTCCCCAGACTGCGCAGCTCTTCATGGATGGAGCTACGATTGGTGTGGGTCGGTATGAAGGCTCGCTGCCTGCAGGTGCCTACTCGGTTCAAGCCCAGCAGACGGGATTTCTGACTCAGCGCGCAACGGTTCTGGTTGAACAGGGAAAGAGTGCCTCCCTGCAATTGGCTCTGTTGCCGCGAGTTCCTGTCTACCGAAGAGAGCGAGGTCCTCGTCCCCGCTGGAGACTGATCACCGGTGCTGCCGTCTCCGCTTTAGGGCTGGGCATCCTATCTTACGGACTGTCTGGCATCGCCATTGACGGTGGCTGTGCAGAGCAGGGGCCAACTGGTGTTTGTCGGCAGATTTTTGGCAGCAAGAGTACAGGCATTGCGTTTTCCGCCATTGGCGGTGTCGTCACCCTAGCTGGGGTCCTACTCATCGCACTACCTGGAGGCAATCGGAACGTCGATACCGAGACCGCTACCTTTGGTGATCCCGTAAATGAGTAAAAGTACCGTTCAAACAGATGCAGAGAGAACATCCATCATGCAGCGCCTATTATTTTTTATTGTAATTCTGCTTTCTGGAAGTTGCGATGCTCTATGGGGTTATACAAAAATCCCTACATTAGAAGAAAACTGCCTAGCAGGTGACACGGTCTGTAAATCCTATGAAGTCTGCAGCCCAGAGACCGAGCGATGCGTGCAAGCAGTTCCTCAGCTAACTGCAGTTTCCCCCCGAGTAGTCTTTTTCGATGGCGGTGATGTCGTTACTCTAACTGGTGATGGCTTTGCGCCAGCCTCACAGGTATTTATAGATGACCAAGCAGTAGTAGTAATGCCGGTTAGCTCTGCTCAAAGCATTACGGCTAAAATTCCGAAGCGACCGGGCTTTCAGGGCTGGGGAACCAGACCGCTTAAAATTGAGGTCAAAGTAGAACATAAGTCAGTCGCTCGCACAGATATATTGTCATTAGTAGCGAGCACGGCGAGTTTTGTGCCGTCCACTATAACAGGAATTGTATCGCCACTAAATAAAGGGAACCTTCAAGTTGGCGATGTCAATGGCGATGGTAAACCTGATATCGTTTGCAGATCTGCATTCGACCCAGGTGGCGCTACAATCCCAGACTTGGAATTTTATATATCATTAGGAAATGGAGATGGAACTTTTAAACAAAAAGTAAAAGCACAAACAGGTTCAGCCGCTGCTGGGGCGTTTGTGCTGTGCGATATTGACAGAGACTCCAAGCTGGATCTCGTCTTTTGGTCAAACAAGATGAATATATTCCAATATAGCATGAGCAGCCCCGTGGCTAGTATATTTTCCTCGTTAGCTACATATACAACGACTACTCCCGCAATGAGTAATCCTATTTTGGGTGTGTTTGATTTGGATTCCAACAAAATGCCCGATCTACTTGCATTGGATCAGACTACATCATCGCTATTTACTATTCTCTCGAATGGAGCAGGATCGCTGGCACCGCCTGTCTCTCCAAAAACTGGCGCGGTCCGAAATTCTGCGAACGCAACACCGGTGATGGCAGACTTCAATCGTGACCAAAAGCTCGACTTGATTACGTTTTCTAGGTCTACGCATCCAGCAGTTCATCTAGGTATTGGCGGGGGGGGGGTCAGCACAGGCACAGAGTATAGAGATCCAGTCAGTAATATAGAAATCTCTGACCTGGCTGTCGGTGATTTTGATAATGATGGTTACCCTGACTTTGTAACAAGCTCTGTTATTGATCGGAAATTGGTACTTTTTAAGAATAATAAAGGTCAAGGATTTGATATATCAAAGCTTGACAATCAGGCAATTAGTGCAAGTGTTTTTTTAATGATTACGGATTTGAATGGAGATAGCAATGATGACATTTTTATGTTTGAACAGAATAAGACTAATCCAAGTGGATATTCATTCATGGGAACTGGAACTGGAACATTTTCGCTGCAATCTCAATCCGTCTCAACAGCATTCCCTAAAGTAACGCTTTCTGCGAAATCTGATATCAACTTAGATGGCAAGAACGATTTGGTCTTTTATGATTACGGATTGGATTCATCTGCTTATTTGATAATGAACAATCTTAAGTAATTCTTTGTCTCGTTTCAATTAAGAGGCAAGGTTGCTCGATATGGAAAAAGCAGGTACTGCTATAGATGGCTTGAATATGCAGCGTACTGGTATTGCTAAGCGCTGTATGTCATGTCAGCAGCTATACTCAATCGATGAGGCCCATAGTTGTCTTGGGGTCACTGCTGATGCTCAAAAACCAAAAATCGTCAGCGCCCCCAATCGGAAGTTGAGCTCTGCTGAAGACCTGATTTCTTCGATCATAGGTGACCGCTATGAGATTCTAACTGTCCTAGGTCAGGGAGGAATGGGCGTAGTCTATAAAGCTCGCCATATGGTCCTCCAAAGCTCTTTTGCTATAAAGCTGTTGCTATCTCACGATACCGCGCAAGAGACCCAGCGATTCCTTCGTGAAGCACAGCTTACGTCCAAGGTGCGTCACCCGAATATCGTGCAAGTAGCGGACTTCGGTGTTTTAACCGATGGTCGCTCCTATCTTGTAATGGAGTGCATCGACGGGCGAACACTCAGCTCAGTTATCGAGACTGGGCCGCTTGCGCCTAAGCGCGCGTATAATATTGCACTGCAAATTGCGCGGGGTCTTCAGGCTATCCACGATGAGGGGATTATTCATCGCGACTTAAAACCTGAAAACATTTTTTTGATTAGCAAAGAGACGGAAGGCGACCTAGTTAAGATTGTTGATTTTGGTTTAGCGAGAACGATTCACACGGAGAACGGCGATGAGCCGCTGCGTGTGCAGGCCCCCAGTAGCGATGCGATATACCTCCCGTCAGGAAGTCATCCCGGAGTCAATATCACGATTCCTGGAACAGTGATGGGAACACCTGCCTATATGTCCCCGGAGCAGGCAACAGCGGCAGAAGTTGATGTAAGAACGGATCAGTATGCGCTTGGCTGCATCATCTACGAGATGCTGACCGGCAGCCTTCCTTTTCAAGAGCGAAGCCTGCAGCGCCTGCTGGCACATCACATCTTTGCGCAGCCGGAATCACTACGTAAGCGGGCACCGAAGCTCAAGCTAAGCCTTCATGCAGAGTATGTGATTCAGCGACTGATGGCCAAGCGTCGCGAGGATCGATTCCCGTCGATGCGCGATGTCGCCCTTGAGCTTGAGCGTGAGCTAGCGCCAAAGACAAGTTGGGCGCAGCCTGTTCTGTCAGCTGCACTGCTAGCGGTGATGGCAGGAGCTGGTGCGTACTACGTCAAGCAGCGGAATGAGCCACCGCAAATCGGCGACTTTGACCTAAAGACTTGGCCGGTGCGCAGTCGCGCCTGGAGTGAAGCGGCCCTCTCCCATAAAGACTGGCGCGTTCGATGGTCAGCGGCGCTGGTACTAGGTCGCAGTGAGTCAGCGGATGCGGTCTCGCTCCTAATCAAGCTCTTAAAGGATCAGGAGCGCAGCGTAAGGGAAGCGGCCGCACAAGCTCTGGGGCAGCGCACCGAAGCGATGGCCGCGCTGGCGCTCAGCCTTGGCCTCCAAGACGTAGAAGCCTCAGTGCGAGAGACTGCGCTTCGCGCTCTGGTGCGACTCACCCAGGTGATTCCGCCGCAGGAACTACGGGCTAGCTCTGAGAAGTTACGTGAGGCTCTGCAGCAACTAGTCACGAAAGGCTCGGAGACTGAGCAGCTGCTGGCCACATTGATTCAGCTTCGGCTGGGTGACGAGGCGCAGCGACCGGCAATGAATCGCATGCATGCTTCTGCGAATCCGCAGGTTCGCCAGCTGTATGTAGAGCTGTTTGCTGACGCTGTGGACCGCCTGGTCTCTTTGCTGGGCGATGCTGTCTTCTCCGTACGATTCGCGGCAGCGCAACGTATGGCGCAGCTCCTAGATGGACGAGCCAGTCCAGTCCTGAAGGAGGCCCTGACCCAATCCGGTGCAACCGCGATGGTTGCGTATGGGCTCCTACTTCGCCTTGGTGAGAACGTGGTGGAGCCTCCGCAGATTCGCGACTGGCTGTTCTCTGGTGCGCTGCAAAATCGCCTGGATGCAATCTCGGCGCTGTTGCTACTTCCAGTTCAGCGTGCGGTTCCGCTGCTGATTGCGTTGGCACGTGACTCAGACGTTCAAATTCGGCAGAGAGTTGCAACGGTAAGTGCTCAGCTTCCTGTTGGGTCAGAGGGACCTGCAGGTTTGCCTGCACTGCGGATCTTAGTGACGGACAAAGACCCCGGCGTCCGGGCCTATGCTGGACTGCTTACCAAGTCACTGACGGAGCGGCCTCCCGATGCACTGGACCATGTTCCGATAAAGCTGAGGACTCCAGAGCTACCACCCGAGCCTACCGACAAGTTAGTCCCACCACTGCCGAAAGGTGCGGACCGGACTGATAAAAAAACGGCTGCGCCCTTGGCCGTTACAGCGATGAATGCTGGCGGTGGAAGTCCCGCAGATCTACGGATCGAAAAACTAGTTTCTGATGCGCTAAGTGCGCTTACTAGCAAGGATGCAAGTAGTGCGCAGCGCTCACTGGAGCAAGCCCGTGCACTCTGCTCAAAGAGCCGCAGCATCACTTGCAGTCGGCGCGCTTACGACATCTACTATCAGCTCGGGCAGCTCTACGAAGGACAGCTGCGCTGGGTCGATGCAGTGAAAGAGTATGGTCGGCTGCAGGAGCGTCCGGCCTACTCTTCGCTGTCCGCTTCGCAGAAATCCAACGTTACGTCGTCCATTGAACAAGCAGAGCCACATGTTGGGCGGGTGATAATCCCTAAAGACATCGGCGGCAAGTGCCAGGAGATCAAGGTATGGATGCCTCCCGGCAATCACTTGGTAGTCGTACGAGGGGAAAGCCAGCAGGTTGAAGTCCGCGCGGGTCAGGAAGTCAAAGTCGGCTCCTGCCGATAAGCTGTGATACATCCGCATCTGTATCTACATCTCGCATCAGGAATCACCGATAGTCGCCTCGGCACATTGCACCGCTTCCTTTGATTCGCCTCTTGGGTTCCTACGCCAGGTCGCTGACAGCCAAGTACAGCGGCTCCAGTCCGCGTCGATATCGGCTCTTTGACTAGGCATCCCGACCAAGCAAAAGTGGGGCCAGAGCCTCAATAAAGTCCATCGACAAGCAACCTTCGCTTGTGCGAAACTTTACGCGAGCCGCGTGTTGTGACACCGGTCCTCTATAGGCGTGGGTATCGGAATTGTGCAGCTTCTTACTCAATAGCAGGATGCAATTCGACCGGGCCAAACCGGCGATGTTCATGCGATTTTTTGGCTGCATCGTTGCGCATGTCAGGCAGCAGCAATGCCTAGACCTACATTCTCTACAAATCGCCCACAATGTCTGACGCCATTCCATCCATAATTGCCAGTCGTTACCGCGTCATCGAGGAGATTGGCAGCGGCGGGATGGGCGTTGTCTATCGTGTCAAGCACACGAACACCGGCGACGAGTTAGCCCTTAAGCTGCTGCATCCGCATGTCCTAGACAAAGCGGAGTCAGTCGAAGGCTTTAAGCGCGAAATGCGCTTGCCTGCCAAGATTAAGAGTGACCACGTCGTTAAGATCACCGATGCCGATGCCTCGCCTGAGCTAGGCGGAGCGCCGTTCCTGGTCATGGAACTGCTCAGCGGCTGCGACCTAAACAAGGTCATGCAACGACAAGGACGCTGCTCAGCGGAAGAAGTTGTTTGGGTTCTTCGCCAGGCTGCACGCGCACTTGATAAAGCCCACGGCCTTGGCATCGTTCACCGAGACTTAAAGCCTGAGAACCTGTTCTTGCATCAGCGCGGTGATGACCGAATGCTGATGGTCAAAATTCTCGACTTTGGCATCGCCAAGCTCACGCAGGAGGTACGCAAGTCTGCTGGTACCAATAGCATGGTGCTGTCCCGTGCCAAGCCGTTAGCTAGCAGCAACTCGATCTATGGCTCGGGCAAGACTTCGGCAGCGGGCACACCGCTGTACATGGCTCCCGAGCAAGCGCAGGCAGGCAATCAACCTGGCGCGGAAAACAAGGTCGGTCCATCTGCGGATATCTGGGCACTGGGCATGATGGTGTTTGAGCTCCTAACTGGGTTGACCTATTGGGATGCAGAGACGCCGCTTGCCATTCTTGGGCAGCTTTTGTTTGCGCCCATCAAGGCCCCATCGACTCGCAGCAAACTGCTGCCCGCCGCCTTTGATGACTGGTTCCTGCGGTCCTGTAATCGCGAACCCGCCAAGCGCTGGCGCACTGCAGGAGAGCAGGCGCGAGCCCTCGCCGTTGCGCTGGGACTGCCCACAGGTCGTCCCAGTCTGGCTCCGGGTCACGCAGACTCAGCGTCAACACCCCCTCAATCTCTGCAACGGCTCGTTCATCAGATTCTCCGGGAGCGATTTCGCGCGAGCACCAGTGACTCACTAAATGAGGGCATCGAGGAAGATGAGACCATTCCCCACTACAAGCTTAGCAGCCCCATTGGCCCAGAGCTTAAGACAGAGCTCAAAGCAGGGCCCAAACTAGCTGCAGCCCCCGACGTCCGAGGTGCTTCCCGAGAGGAGCCAAAGCCGCTAGTCGCCAAGCCCAATGACAGGACGGTGCGCCTTCCTCCTGGCAGTCGTCCAATCAGTCCAACGGGCGATACCTTATTTGCTCCCCCCCCGGATTCGTCTGCACCAAAGGCGGCTCTAAAGTCGTGGCTACTTGCAGCTCAACGATGGTTTGGAGCAAAGACTGCCGCATTGCAAGCGCGCGTGCCTTGGCTCAAGACGCTGCCGCTAGATACTGTGCGTTGGATTGTGATGGGAGCGATTGCTGCCTTCGCTCTGTTGCTCCTGGGTCTACTTGTGCAGACTGCTGCTCGGCCTACCTCAGCCGTAACGCCCCCCGACCTGGGGGAGCCAGCTGCTGCCTTAGACCTAAGTACGCCGGACGACTTGGTGTCTACGCCAGATCTTGCGCAAGCAGGTTCCACCGGCAGACCTGGGCGCAATCCCAAGAATCCAAAGCAGGGCTTAGAGCCAAGTGGGAAGCGGCCACGCAAGACCACGCACTAGGTAGTTCCCATCCAGTTGCACTAGCCACTGTCCTCAACTGAGAATCGTGACTGCAAGACTGTCTACGGAGTGCTAATGCGCAGGCGCAGCTAGACACTACGCTTGGTCGTAGCTGGCCGTTGCAAGACAATCGCTCCCAGCGTGGACTCTAGGGTCGCTGCAGTAGGCCGTTGCTCAGGTAGAAGCGACAGACATCCTTGGATCAGCGCGGCGACACTAGGCGGCAGGTCACTACGCAAGCCTGCAAGGGAGGCAAGAGAGACGGTCTCCCCTAAGGCCATTGCGACGATTGGGGGTCGCTCAAATGGCAGCTTGCCTGACAAGAGCTCAAATGCGATTACGCCAAAACTCCATACATCAGCGCTGGGCCGCACACCTTGGGAATTAGAGCGCTCCGCTGATTCCGGCGCCATGTAGGCGGGAGTTCCAACCATGTTGTTTGAAGTAGGCACGCGGCTCGGTTCCACTCCAGCTGCGCCTACAGATTCAGCAGCACCGCCAAGAGCACGGTGCTCATCAGTCAGTCGGGAAAGTATGAGCTCAGTATCGGCATCAAGGCCCCCGGACACACTCGAGTTCTCACTCGCGGCCAGCGTAGAGATGCCAAAGTCCACCAGCTTCACCAGTGGCACTCCATGTGATACTTCTTCATCCGAAATAAGCACGTTGGCAGGCTTTAGGTCTCTGTGGACAACAGAGGCTGCATGGATCGCTGCCAGGCCCGCCGCAATCTGTCGCAAAATTGGAAGCGCGAAGTTCAAGTCACCATACCGGTCCTGGCATACTCGAAGTGTCGAGCCTCCGACGAGCTCCATGATTAGAAAAAGGATGCCGCTCTCTGTGACATCCACATCCACAATGCTGATTAGGTTCGGATGCTTCAGTCGCGCCAGTATCTGGGCCTCGCGGGCAAACCGCACCATCGTGGCCTTGTCCGCTCGCGGAGCCAGAACCTTCGCTGCTAGGTGTCGTCCATCAGAAGCACGGGCAACTTCATACACGCTTCCCATCGTTCCTTGGCCGAGCAGGCGAACGACGCGATACTGAGCACCTAACAGAGCCCCTGGTTGGTAGTGCGCTTTTTGTCCCGCTTTTTGACTATCCAGCGTGAGTGCCACATCCAGAACTCGACGCGAGCGCTGATCAATCTGTCGCCGGAGCTCCTCGTTACGCTCACTCATCTCGCCACTGTACTTGCGCAGCGTCTGAAACTTGCTCTGTAGATCCTTCCTCATGCTCTCCAGCGCTTGAGAAAGAGACAATAGCTCGCGGTCAGCAGACGCAGGAATCGGAGAGTCCAGGTCTCCCCGCGCAAGTCGGGCAGCAGCACTCAGAAGCTCTCCCTGTGCAGCCAAGCGTCGGCGGTCCAGGCTGGCGCTTGCCTCCATCTTCTGCGCCCGCGCGGTCATGAGGCTCAGCGCCAGCTGATTGCACAGCCACTCAAGCACTTCCCCATCGTCGCCACGGAGCGCCTCTGTCCCTGCCGTAAGCTCAACGCACAAGATTCCCAACAGCTGCTCTTGCGCTCGCAGTGGCACGCCCATTAGCCGTGGACCTGGCCCACTCTTTCCTGATGGAAGAAGGGAGGCCTCTGCGCGGCCTGTCAGTGTTCGTCGCCGATTGAGCACAGCCAAGGCCAGCTCCTGTTCCGACGCCCTGAGCTGCGACTCTGCTTGTCCTGTGGCATCACGACCGCTAACCCACTGCACCTGCAGAGGATTAACTCCTGCAAGGAACAAGCTAGCTCGGCTGACCGGTAGGAGCTGCTGCACCTGCTGGAGCGCAAGCTGCGCATGATCCTTGTCATTCAGCTGATTAGCAGAGGCAAGATTCACTTGAATCATCGATGACAAGCTCTGCAATCTTTTGTTTAGTGCCAAAAAGCGTGATCTCAGCAAAATGGCAAAAGTAATCACCACAATTAACGAGCTATAGGGCGGGCTTTCGAAGCTGCCGGGAAGTATCAACAGGAGAGTCAGTAGGTCATAGGCGACAAGAACCATTGCCAGAAAAAAGCCTGTTGCAAATATTCTGGCATCAGTGTTTCCCATCCAAGCAATGGTGAAGCAGTACAAACTTAGATAGATCACAGTGCAGGCAAATAAGATTTGCAGGTAAAACAGAAAAAACATAGCCGGTCGGAATCCGATAGAAACTAGACCGATAGCTGTGATGATGAAGACCGTGAAAAGATATTTAATCCACTGCGTTATTTTCTGTGGTCCGGGTCCAAAAAGATTCTGAAATAAGGCGCATAAAAACAGAGGAATCAGGCTCAGGCAAATGAGTTCGATTCCCCAAAATATATCGACTCTTGCCGAGAAAATATACCGCAGCGGGTTTCGGGAGATAAAGACATAGGTGCCAGTGACGATGGCAAGGCATGAAAAGTAGAGAAAAAGCGTCTCTCGACGACGGACCAAGTAGACCATGAAGCCGACAGCTGACATTGAAACAAGCAAAAATCCAATCAGTGGCTTTGCAACATCTTTGCGGATTAGATATATAATTAGCTCGGCGCGGCCACCAAGAACCATCGGTGATGAAATTCCGATGTTTGTATTCGGTGAATACATCCGAATGGCGAGCGTGTGTCCGACGTAATCTTGTGGAAGACGTACAAATAGTGGCGCTGATGCACCAATGAGTGGCTGCACACGTAGCGCTATTTCGCCTCTTTGACCAATTAATGCTCCGTCGAAGTAAACTTCGTAGAAGATTTCCGAATATAGGGCATGAAGCGCAGGATCGAATAACGCAGGGCCGACCAGATTAGTGCGCAACCAAAGAATATTGCGTTTCTCGCGCCCCTTGGGGCTCCACGTCTCTTTGGTCTTTAACCAAGCACCATCGCTGTGATTTGGCTGCGCAAATGTGAATGAGTGGTCCGCAGCTACTGGCGAATCACCATATCGGTATTCCCATTCACCTGCATAGTTTTTGACGTTGCTTTCAAATGGCAGTGGTGACAGTGGATCATTACAACCAAGCAGAATCGAAGATAACAGAATCGCAGTCAGTATGAACAGGTGAGCGGCACGCATTCCTACTGGCTCCCTGGCGCTGAACTGCCGACCAGCAGCACCAAGGCGGCCAGGATCAGCGCCACGACCAAGAGTCCAGCAAACACCAAGAGCCCGACGCGCTGATTCGGTACAGGCCTTTCGGCGTCGGGACTCATCCACCGTCGTCCCGCGGTGCCCTCTGGTGCTGATGGTGACGGTCGTCCCGTGCCCGACCCCTCTGTCGGGATCGGAAATTCGAGCGACGATCCTGGCATGAGTCGTGTCTGCTCCGAGTCTTGGGGCGACGTTGGAGCGGGCAGCGGGACAGGTGACCACCTCGGCTTCTGTGGCGAGCTGTGGCTACTGGCCGAGGACTGCTCGGGGGGCGTCTTTCCTGCTACTGGCTTGCTTTTCGACTGGCCTGTGGACGGGCGCGGCATCACAACACTCTGGAAGTTGCCCAGAGCCTTGAGCTGCTCCGCAACAGCGGTCATCGATGGGCGCAGCTCGGGTTCCTTGCTGATCATGCCATCGATGATGCGTTCCAACTGTGGGTCGAGGTCAGGCACCGCTGCACGCAGGGATGGCGGTGGCTTGAACATGTGCATGCCCACGATGTCGCCAGGGGCATCGGACACAAACGGAGGCTGGCCGCTCAGCATCTCGAACATCATGATGCCCAGGGCATACACGTCGGTACGATCGTTGATGGTCTTGAGGCCGCGACACTGCTCCGGGGACATGTACAGCGGTGTACCCAGCATGGTGTGTGCAACCGTTGCGGCGCGACCACGAGCTGTCGAGTCAACCTTGGCAATTCCAAAGTCGAGAACCTTGACCCGCTCCCCTTCGGGCATGTCCGCGTCTTGCACAATCATGACGTTCTCGGGTTTTAAGTCCCGATGAATGATCTGCTTGGCGTGGGCTGCAGCTACGGCGGAAGCAACCTGCCGCGCCAGACGCATGGTCTCATGCTCGTTGAGTCTGCCCTCACGGGTGAGACGGTCACGAAGCGTGCCACCGTCTAAAAACTCCATGGTCAAATAGGGCTCGCCAGTGGGCAACTTACCAAAGTCGAAGATCCTGACCACCCCTGGATGCTGGACAATGTTGACGGCGCGGGCCTCGTTTAGGAACCGGCCTGCGACGTCTGCGTTACGCGCAAACTCTGCCCGCAAGATCTTGATCGCAGCGCGACCTCCAATGTCATCGCGCACGGCCTCATAGACAAGGCCCATGCCTCCCTCGCCTAACAGACGGATGATTCGGTAGCTACCAATCCTCTCGTGGACCATGCCCCCGCCCTCTACCCACGCCGTAGATACTGGATCTGAAAGTATCTAGCTTCGCCGCTTCTTCTCGGAAAAACAAGGAATCGCACGCGCAGGCGAAACACCAACACAGAATCACGGTGAAGGGCTGCCATGGAAGGTCACGTGCATGCTGAACCAGAACAAGACCAGGTATGGACAGCGTGTACAGCTAGGTTGCACACCCCTACTTTGCTGGCCAGGCCATTACCAGTATTCCACCCACAATCACAAAGGCACTGGCTCCGATAAGAGCTCCTCCTGTCTTTTGTGCGGCATATGTGCTGTTGCACATTCCCACAGTAGCCCGTGTTGTATCTAAACAACCACTGTTATGGGCTAGTTCAGAAGCGCCGATAGCTGCCAGGACTAATCCTGCAGCAATCGTGATACCGCCTGCGATAAGTCGTCTACGTGGGCGTTTGCCAACGGTTGGGGTGAATATGCTACCTGGCTGTAGAAATACATCGACAGAGGATGTCTGCCCACGTGTAACCCTGGTATAGGTTCGATAGGGCAGGTAGCCAGCGCGCTCGACTACGATCTCATGCTGACCCTCGAAGGATTCCCGTAGCAATGGAGTCACGCCTAATTCTCGTCCATCGACCGAAACCTTCGCGCCATCTACTGCTCCGGCTACCTGCAGCGTGCCGCGCCCACGAGATGCAGACTCTTGCAGTAGTTTCTGTGTCTCTTTAAGAACTGCGTCTTTGACCTCGGTCATAGAGCAACTGACACATAGCGGAGTGGTGCTGCCCAAGACTGCGCCTGTCGGAATATCAAGCAATCGTAGCGACAACGGACTGCTGCCTAGTTCGAGCGCAGGTGCTTCAACCGTGATTGATAGGACCGAAGCTGCATCGACCAGGCGTGCCAGCTTCTGTTCACACGCCAAGTCACCAGCACAGCCACGCCGACGGCTAGATACGCTCTTTGCAATCGCAGTATTTGTTTGCTCGCGACTGATCAGAAACGTGCGTTCCGAGCGCGCTGCGGTGCCAACTACCGCAAAAAGCTGCTGCTGCTGCTCAGCATTTAGGGCTGCGGGCTCGATCAATAGGACTAGTGCTGGCGTCAGCGTTAAGACCGCATATCTTGACTCCAATGTCATCTGAAGCTGTGCTCGCTGACCCACTGGCAGTGACTGTGGGCTGGTCTGGAACCGCTGACTGCCCTTTTCGAGCGTGAATCGATGTGCGCCAGCGCCCACCAGCAGAGCGTCTGAGAGTGGAAGGGTGCCGACAACTGCTCCGTCCATTCGGAGGAGCGCTCCAGCATCCTCAGTGACGACCTCAACTTCAGATGTAGGCACCTGAATGCTTGCGACGTACTGCGTCAGGGTGGTTCTAAGTTGCTCGTCGATGTCGCCTTCCGCATGTGCCAAACAGCGGCGATAGAGGTCAGCGGCTGCAACGCTGCGTCCCTGCGCTTGGGCGACACGGCCCAGTAAGTAAAGACCTTCGCTGGACGGCCAATCTATATAAGCCTGCTCCAACTTCTG
>ERZ795056.3328-NODE-3328-length-17356-cov-9.395295_pt1 | contig 17356 bp, 10 predicted proteins | sample MGYA00375140_ERZ795056 | MGnify/ENA primary metagenome ERZ795056 (study PRJEB30185, sample SAMN05720227) | activated sludge metagenome | isolation source: Anaerobic digester | place: USA | collected 2015-03-09 ... | reverse complement strand
CAATATTGCCATTGGTTCTAAAATCCAACCCTTCCGGGTTTGAAGGATTGTTGTAGTACATACCGCCTTGCGAAACGCCATTGGTATTGCCAAACATAATGCCGCCTTCTTTGGAGGCAAGGTTTAAAAATTGCAGGTATATGTGATTGTTGCCTTCCAAAACAAGGGCAGCCTGGGAATGCGGGTTCAATCCCGAAACACCATTTGACAGGTGCAGTTTTGCTTTGGGTGTGCTGGTACCAATGCCCACATTTTGGGCAATAATATTTGTGCCAAATAAGAGGCTAGCGATAGCGAATGAAAGGTTTTTCATGCAAATTTAATTTTGAGCTGATGAAAATGTTTAGAGTTGAGTAACCAGGTGCCCGTTAAAAAAAACTTCATCAGGATGCGATAACAAATTGACAGGTACAAATGGCTGCAGAAACGACACAAATATTTCATCGCCTGCAATAAGCTTTGCATCTGTAGATATACTAAACGTCCTGCCAATTGCATTCTCCCGGGCCAGTACAATGTAGCTGTTGCCACGTTTTGCTTCGATGCGCATGTATTGAAACGAATCCCCGTCCTGAGTTAATTGCACGTCGAAATGGTAAATGCCTGCAACCGGTGCTACAAAAAAGCTAGCCGCTGGCTGGTAGTTAAATCCTTCATTGTATTCAGCAGCCCCAAACAGCACTTTAGTCCATGTATTTACAGGAATTGCTTGTGTAGCTTGCCCAATTAAACCACGAGCCTTAAATGCAGCCGGGCGCTGCCAACTTGTGTTACCCAGGTTATCGGTACTGCGCAACACAGCACCTGTTATGGGTGTATTTCCTCTCAGTCTAAAGTTGCCATTTACATCCAGTTTTGCTGTAGGGTCGCCGGTGCCTATGCCGGTGTTGCCTGCATTGTCAATAGTCATACGCACATTGTTGCCATTTGTTCTAAAGTCAAGCCCCTCGGGGTTTCCTGGATTGTTGTAATACATACCACCTTGTGAACTGCCATTGGTGTTTCCAAACATAATGCCACCCTCTTTGGCAGCAGGGTTTAGAAATTGTAAATAGCCGTGATCGCTGTTTTCTATTACAATGCCGGCCAATGAATGTGCGGTAGTGTTTCCGGCATTCCCTTTTAGCACATGCAGTTTTGCTTCGGGAGTGGTGGTGCCAATGCCAATAAAGCCAAGGCCGGAAATAGTAACACCCCCGCCGCCACTTGCGCCAAAGCCAATATTCAAACCACCAGGGTTGCTTGAATGGTTGAACAAAATGGAGGCCCTTGTACTATTTCCAACACCTCCAAACAAAATACCTGTTCTTGCATAATCCTTACTCATAAACTGCAGGTAGTTTTCACCGGCGGCACTTTCAATACTCATAGTGCCTTGTGTGCTTACCATGCCAGAAAGGCCATCTGCTACATGCAATTTCGAATAAGGTGTGGTGGTTCCAATGCCTACATGCTGAGCTTGCAAAAATGGCGTGATGAAGAGCAACAACAAGAGTGTATAAGCGATTTTTTTCATTGGTGATTATCCTTTAATTCATCAAAAATGATAACACCTGCATTGAGCAACAACTTTGATGTAAGGAAGCGTAGAAACGGGTTTTTCTGGTGTGGTAAATGAGGTATGAACCGTTGTTCAAATCTATCAGATTCTTAAAAAAAAGAAAATCTGCAGGCTTTAAATCACCAATATTAAAAATCTGATTGTCAATAAGTTCCCAGGCTTAAAACCATGGTAGTACAGGTAACAAATCATTGTTAACCGCATGTTTATCAGCGCCTTTTTGTGCTTTCAAATTGCAGGCCGGTATGCCCGGAATGACAACAAACCAAAATCTTAATTTTTCCATTGATACTGATGTTTTTTCAAACAGGTATCGGGTGAAAATGAATATCTATCTGTCAAACCATTTTTTAAACACCGGAGCTTTCTCGCGGCTGATGTCCTGCTCCATTTTCAGCGGAGCCTTTAAATATAGGGTAAGCTTCGAGTTTTCGTGTGGTTTTACACTTTGTATGGCATCTACATGCACAATGCATTGCCGGTTGGCACGGTAAAAAATCCTGGGATCCAGAATTTCTTCAATTTCATCGAGTGTAGAAGTATCCAGGATATACTTTGTACCATCAAAAGTGTAAATATAGTTTATGTTTTCACGGTAAATACAGGCAATATCTTTTGTATAAACCGGTATCCACTGATTACGCTGCTGAATAACAAATTTTTCTTTATACAATGGTTTTGAGGCCTGCTGTGCCAGCGATTGTAAAAGATCGTTCCAGTTATTGGGAGCAACCGGTTCGGCCGGTTTTATCAGTTTACGGCACTTATCAATCGCTTTCAACAGGTCGGCATCTTCTACCGGTTTCAGCAAATAATCAATTCCATTTACCTTAAAGGCGCGGATGGCATATTCATCAAAAGCGGTAATAAATATAACCGGGCAGCTAAGCTGAAAGGTTTCGAATATTTCGAAGCTTACGCCATCGCTTAGCTGTATATCCATAAAAATCAGATCGGGCTCGGCATTTTCGCCGAACCAGCGGCGTGCCACTTTCAGGCTTGGTATCAGTTCAAGCACTTTTATGTCGGGCGCCAGGGCAGTAATTTTGGCCGACAATTGCCGGGCAATCAGACTTTCATCTTCAATAATAATGGCATTCATACATTCGAGATTTGAAATTTTAAGAGTAAACAATTGCAAACAACCCACCAATCTCCCGGAACATTTATAACAATGGAATCCTGACCACAAAGTACCCATCTTCACGCTTATACTCCAAAGGCCTTTCGCTCAGGTAAGTATATAAATTCCTGAGGTTTTCAAGTCCCTGCTGATTACTGGTTTCTACAAACTTTTTAAGCTGCATCCTGTTTTTTACCACCAGGTAATCGCCCTCGGTACCAATATCAACCACCAGTATATTTTCGTCATCAATTATATTGTGCTTGATGGCATTTTCAAGGAGGTTTTGCAGGGTTACCGGTACAATATGCTTTTGGTAATAGTCTTCATCAATATCAATATTCACCTGAAGTCCGGTTTCAAAACGGGTTTGCTGAAGCGCAATAAACGATTGCACAAAGTTTAATTCATCTTTCAAAGGCACCGTATCCTTATCCTTGCTTTGCAGGATATACCGGTAAATTTTACTGAGACTCCCCAAAAATTTTCCTGCCATTTTCGGATCAATTTCAATCAGGCTGCTAAGTGATGAAAGCGAATTAAACAGGAAGTGGGGGTTAAGATGCTGTTTCAGGTTTTCATATTGCACCAGGGTTTTTTCCTTCTGAAGCATTTGGGCTTTACCCTCCACTTCAAAAAGTTTTACCTGGTGATTCATTCGCTCCCTGTACCAGCCATACAAAAAACCACCGGCAAGCAAAACCGCCAATGCCCTGAACCAGAATGTATTGTATAACGGCGTCCTGATGTTTATTACCAGCATTTGTTCAGCCGATTTCCATGCCTTGTTTCTGCCAACCACTACCACTTTAAAGGTGTATTTTCCGGGAGGAAGTTTTGTATAGGATGCTTCATTTGCCGGACCCGCCGTTCGCCATGCTGGGTCAATGCCTTCCAGCATATACTCAATGGAATGCGGGAAAAGCTGTTGATCGGTAAGGGTTCCAAAGCGGAAAGTGAGAAAGTTTTCCTCGGGTTCAAGTGACAAAAGGCTATCCTTATACAACACCCTTTTTTTACCTGAAATATCAACCTGGCTGATGGTGGGCGCAAGCGCTTTGGGTGTAGATATTATTTTTTCCGGGAAAAATTCAACCAGGTCGCCTTCAATATTGGATAGTATATGCCCGTTTGAAAGTTTGGTTGAAATGTTTAAATAGGAAATAGCTGCATTGCCATAAGGAAGCGAAAATTCATAAAAGGTATTGGAGGCAGGAACGAATACTGAAACCTCATTAAAACGAAAGCACCAAACCTGGCCCAGGTCGTCTATTCCGGTTGTTGAAATCTGGTTCCTGCTGAGTTCGAATGACTCGTCCCACCAACTGAATTTTTTCGCTGTTACATCGTATTTATAAAGTCCTTGTCCAATGTACGCAAACCAGATATTGCCATCCTTATCCAGTGAAAAATCACTGTAATAGGAGGCCCTCGATTTTTCTTTTGGCATATTAAAAGGTACCGGGTTAATCTGATTTCCGCCGGGTTCTATCCAGGCAAATCCCCCGATACCATTTTGCATCCAGACTTTTCCAGAGACATCAATATGCAGCATATTTATATCGTTGCCACCGCTTTTGGACCTAACACTGTCGGGTAAGGTGTACTCCCTTATTTTACCGGTTTGGCTATTCCAGTACAACAGCGATTTTTTGTTGGTTAACCAGTATAATACCTGGTCGGCTGTTGCCATTTCCTGCACCCTGTATTGCGAGTATGGCTCGGGCAGGGGCAAAAAGGGAATAGGTTTTAAATATCCCGGCTTCCATTGCCAGCTTCCATTACTGGTATTGAATATGATAAGGTTCCTGAAAAAGTTAATCTTCCCGAAATTACCCGGCATTACTCCACCGGGTTGGGGAACGGCATTTTCAAGACGAATAATTTCAGACTTTCCGGTTGAAGGATTATAATGAATGGCATTCCCCTGCAGGGTGGCAATCCACCAGGTACCATCCTCAGGATTTTCCCTGAGGTCGGTAATGGCAAATTTTTCCCTTAACTCAGGAATTGTTTTAGAAGTTGGGTAAACCTTGTAAAAATCATGGTTGGCATTGGAGGTGGAAATATCGGATAAAGTGCCAAACCAAATGGTACCATCCTGGTCCTCAATAGCCTTCCAGAAAAAGTTGGAACCGATGGAAAAAGGATTACCGGACTGGTGTGCAATCCGTACAATTTTGTTGTTATTCAGGTAATCAATCAGCAGTAATTCACTATCGTAGTCGGAATACCAAAGCCGGCTTTGCGAATCTTCGAATAGGGTTCCGCCAAATGCATTTGGCAGGAATTTACTGATATCAATGGTAAAAAGCGGCTTTGAATTTCCCGGTAAAAACCCGATGATTGAACGGGTATTATTATCAAACATCCAGTAATGGCCTTTGGGCGACTTTGCCAGTGCCCTGATTTGATGTTTGTTAAAAAGATAAGACTCAGGTTGGTTTTTGTGGTTAAGAAACCGCCCGGTCCTGGTATCAAAATAATTTAATCCTTCCCTTGTTGCAATCCATAAACCGTTGCCCGAAAAATCCGTCATCAAACAATTCTGCCTGATACGGTCAACAGTAAGAGCATTTTTATCGGCAGCATTGGCCTTAACCTGCTCCAGGCTATCCCCTTTGGCATTGTATTTTAATAGCCCCGGAATACCGCCAGCCCAAATATTACCACTGCTATCGCAAACCACATTTTCAACCCCGGGCCCAATACCAATATTAATGGTAGAATAATTTTTGAACTGGTTGCGTGCAGGGTTATAGCAAAATATACCGATAGGGGTGGCCCCCCAGATATTACCTTTTCTGTCTTCGCATAAAGACAGTACATTGTTGCTGGAAATCGAGTTGGAATCCCTGCTTTTTTTAAACCCTATAAAATGCGTACCGTCGTACCGGTAAAGACCTGTAAAACTGCCAATCCAAAGGTGCCCCTTACTATCTTTCAGGAAGGATGTTATTATTTTTGCAGGCAAGCCTTCCTTTTGCGTAATATGGTTAAACCTGATATCATCCGTTTGCCCGCTAACCTCAGGCAAAAAAAATAACAGCAAACCGGGTATCACGCCAATGTTAAAAAGCCTGCTCATTAAAATCTAAGGTAAGATAACCTGAGGGCCGAATATCCCATTTTATCTGTGAAACCGGGCAAAGACTGATTGAAGCGGGGAAAAATCCGGATGAGTCGTTCCCGTAAGATACTTTCATCCACATAAGCCTGTTGGCATGTGCGTTATTTTAATTTCCAGGTGAGCCGGAAAGTAACCTGCATATCAGGCAACCATTCCTCTCCATAGTTCCAGGGATTAAATCCCCATCCGCCAAAGGTTATAACCTGTGCATCATCCGGCAGATCGGGATAGTAATTACGGTACCGGATGCCTAACCCTGCTGCCCATTCAAAACCAAGTCTGCTCCCGGGAGAAAATGAAACATGCTGCCCAAATTTTGCGGCAGCCATAAATACATCTTTCCTTGATGTTACCTCCATCAGTTGCTCATAGGCAGGTACCCCATCCACCACTCCGCGGCCTACCCATTGGGCACCACTTTTATAGCGTGCCGATTTTATGGCCGCTTCTGCTTCCAGGAAAAGCGGATCGCGTGAATCGGATAGATACCAACGGTGATTTACCCTCGTTTGCCAACCAGTGGCCGGCATCAGGTCTCCGGCAGCATTCCCATAAATAGAGGCAAAAATGTAACCGGCATCAAGCGAAACGCTCTTTTTGTCGGCATACACATATTCACCGCCGAAAGTAACATTCATGTCGGCTGTATTAATAAGCCCAAAAGGATACCAACGGAGGTGGATATCTCCCTTTTTTGCAAATGGTTTTGCCCTTTGGTTATAGAAAAAGGGTTCCTGTTTTTCCCCACCCCTGTATTGCGCATGGGAAGATGCTGCAATCAATAGCAAAACAAAAAACGGGAAGTACTTCGGCTGAATTTTCATGCGGATGGTTCGTAGGGTCACAATCTTACTGCAACTGGCTTAATTTAACCGGCGCTGCAGGTTTTGAAATATCATAGATAAACCCACCTGTTTTGGTTTGGCTGAACAGCAGGTTACCATAAGGAATTACATCATAAAAATCGCCGTCAGTCAAATCGCCAAGATACCTGGGATTATAAGCATCTTTTATATTGAACATACGCAACCCCGGCGGATCGCATACATACAAAACCGTATCGGCATAGCCAAGCCCGCGTGGCTCGTTTAAACCGAAACTTGCCCGTTGCACCGGTTTGGTGATGTCATTAATATCGTAAACAGCTAAAATACTTTGAAAACCACCACATGCACCGCCGGCTCTTAATGTTGCAAAAGCAACTGTATCTTTTGCCACCACCGGATCGCAGCGCCGCATAACAGTAGGCGAAATAGCCGTACTCAGTTTTTCAGGTTTTGCCGGGTTATCAATGCTGAAAATATGGATGACGCTTGTGCTGCCAATAAACAGTTTGTCGCCAAAGGGGAAAATGGTTTCAATTTCAAAACCAACATCCTGCGTACTTACGGGGTTGGGATTTGCAGGATCAGTAAGGTTATAAGTGCGCAATTGACTGGCATCAACAGTGTACAGGTATGCCCCATTAATGGCAAACCGGGCAGTGCTGCCTCCCTGCCCCTGAAAGGTTGTGCTTTGGGCCGAATCTTTTGTGCAGGATGTAAATAAAACAACCATCAGCACTAATAAAAGTAAACTGGAAAGAATAGGTTTGGTTGACATAGTATCAGTTTGAGGTGCGCAAAATGTTAGGCGGTTTACCGGCGGCAACTGGCTTGAATATTATTTTTTAACTCCCAACCCACTACAACTCCTTTTTTCTTATCGGGGCATTCAAAGGATACATTAAAATATGGCGGATACTCCTGGTTGGCCGGTGGAAACACATCTTCAATGCGTTTTACCACTTTTGGGTCAGCAGGTACCCTCAGGTCAATAACAATCAGGTCATCGTAATTATTGGCATACAAAAACCCCTGCCTGATGGCCATTTCGGTACATAGGGGTATAGAAAGAAATCCCAGTTTTTTAGGTATTGCGGGATTGCTCACATCAATCAGGTGAATGCCTTCATTTATTTCGTTTTGCAGCAGCAGGTTTCCCAGCACATATTGCTTTCCCGCTTTTACAATTGGTTTTGCAGCCTCCGCTTTTACTGCATATACATTTTCCTGTTTGTAATAAACCGGCACATAAGCCGAGGTGGGAGAAGGAGGTGGTTCATCCATTGATGCGGTGCAACCCGATAGTATGGCAAGGAGTGAAAGGAATCCGATGGCTTTTCTCATAATGAAATACTGTTGCATTATAAGACGCATTAAAAATGGCTTATGCTGCATGCTGTAAAGAAACTGACATGATTATGACATTTCCCTTAAAATCCTACTTGTAATCGCCATACAATACAAAGGCCGCCCAGTAAAAGGGATGCTCAAATTCCGGTTTGGCGCTTACATCGGCCATGGCCTTGCGCAGGGCCTCCGCCTTGGGCATGGTTTGCAGGTATTTGTAAAACTGCTGCATCAGCAGGCTTGTGCTTACATCATCTACTTCCCACAGCGAGGCAATTACGCTGCGTACGCGGTTAATAAGAAATGCATTGGCAGGGCTTACATACCAACCTTTGGCAATTTCGGCCGAAACAGCAGTTTCGCAGGCACTTAAGGTTACAAGGTCGCAGCCTTTTATATTCAGCATACCAATTTCGTGCAGCGTCAATTTACCGCCGTTTGGCTGATCGGCGCCCGGGGCAAACACAAGGTAAGAACTGTCAAACTCAGGATAAATGAGTACGCCGTGGGTGGCAAAATGTACATACTGCATATTGGAAAGGCTTTGGGTAGCCCGGTCAATGGTTGCACCTTCCTCTGTATAAACGTTGGCTGTTTTGTACACTTTGGCAATTTGTTTGGCCTCTACACCCGCGCTTTCAAGCGTTTTATCGGGGTTGCCAAATGCGGCAAAACTTTCCTTGTTGCGCCGGTCCCAGGGAATAAACAGCTCGCTTGGCTGATTGGTATAAAAAATGTTTTTGGTTGCGGCAATATACTCAAATTTTCCTTCGGCGTTGTTGGTGCCAAGGGCGTGAAAGGGCAGGTGGGTAAGCTTTCCGTTGGGTATAATGCACCAGGCCTTTTTATCTTTTATATGCGGCAAAATGGGTTCGATCAGCAGGTTAAAAAGCTGCTGCGCGCCCGATTTTACTTCTACAATGGGATGGCTTGGACCGGGAACCTTTCCAATTTTGGTTCGTAAAACCAACGGGCCGGCACCTGCCGGGCGTTCCGGGTTTTTCAGCGCGGCAATCCATGCTTCGGTGGTTTGAAAAAAGTTATCGGGAATGGTGCCGGTAACAATGCCCGTGTTTGCCTTTGTAGCCCAAAAAATCATCAGTTCCTTATCATTTACTATATACATTACCATCGCCATATCCTCGGGCAGGTTGGTATGCAGGTTTCTGAATTGGCCCGGATCGCCCTGGTTGGCAAAAAAGGTATTCAGTTCGGGATAATTCTTCTTCAGTGTTTTTATGTAAAAAAGGTATTCCTCTTCGGCAATGGCCTGCTTTTTTTGGAGAACGGCAATTTGTCCCGCCCTCCCAAGGCTGTCTTTTTTCGATTCCTGAAGGGCCTGTCCTACACTTTGTATCTGCTGAAATTTGGCCTGTGCTTCCTGTAATGCTTTTTGCTTTTCCTTGTCATCCGTAGAGGCAGAAAGCCCGCCTGCCAGATCACTTACCGCTGCCGCCTGCGATAAGGTGGCATATTGCCAGGCTTCTTCCTTTTGCCCGGTTTTGGTAAGCGCGCTCATCAGTTTAAAGTAAAGGTCGGCTTTTGCCGGTTGTTTTTTAAACAGCTTGCTTGCTTCCTCGCCCCCATACAAATTGCTTGCCTGCTTATTTACCAGGGCAACTGCATCTTTAAACAAAGGAATTGCTTTTACAAAATCGCTGTTATTATAGGCATCAAGCCCCGCAAGGTATAAGGCCTCCCAGCTAAAGGAAGGAAGCTCAAAGGTTTTGGCTGTTTTTTCTGCCAGTTTAAAGTATAGCTGTGCACTATCTTTTTGCTGTGTACCACTATAGGCCATACCCAAAAAGGCAAGCGCCTGCTGATAATTGGACAAATCATTTTTAGCCGCTTCCGACTCGGTTGAAATAACCAGGTAAGGAATGGCCTCCTTATACTTTTTTTCATCCACCAGCAGCCGGCCCATCATCAGTGCCAGCCAGTTTTCGGAACGGATTAGTTTTTGTTTGCGCGCTACCGGAAGGTACTTATTAATATAATATTTGGCGCTGTCGGGCTTACCGAGATAATAATAGTTTTCTGCAAGGGCCGACTGCAGGTCGAGATAGGTTTGATCTTCAAGCAAAAATGGCCTTAATGCAAGGGCTTTAAAGGTATAGTCCTGTGATTGCTGATAATCGCCCTGGTAATAATACAGCACAATAAAATTAATCATGCCGGTGGAGTGCATCCAGGGGTTTTTGCTGCGGGCATAAATACTGTCGGAGCGCGAATACCATTTAAAAGCTTCCGAAAAGTTGAAGAGTTTCCGGTTAAAATCGCCACGAAGCGCATAAATACTCGCTAGGCTGTTGCTGTTGCCCGAAACCTCATAATATTTTGAGGCCGAATCGGCAAGCGATAAGCCTTTCTCTGTTTGACCCTGTTGCAGCAGCATCCATGCCTTGCTTTGGTAAGCTCCGGCAAGTTCCAGCAGCAATCCGCCGGCTAGCGCCTGTTCCATTACCCGGTCAATTCTCTTTTCTGCTTCTTCGTATTTACCCATGGCCTGATAATTAGAGGCAATGGAACTTGCCATTTGAAGGGCAGTTGATTTATCAGTACTGTCGAAAATGACCATGGCACGTTCATAACAGCGATTCGACGAGTCAAGGTTCAACTCCCATTCCGCATCGCGGCCAAGGCTGCGGTAATAGTGGGCAATGGCGTGCGGTTCGTTTAGTGCCACCACAATATCGCGTGCCTGCAGGTACATTTTTTTACCCTCCGCAATCTTACCCCGCGATTTCAACAGGGTACCCAGGTTCATCATGGAATAGGCGGCATCTGATTGCTTGCCGGTTTCGAGGCATAAAATGCGGCAACTATCCATATACACTTCTGCCTCAGCAGGTTTATCGCCCATGGTAAGCAAACCCAGTTCAAACAAGGCATCCGCATAACTCGATTTATTACCCAAAGCTGCCAGTGCATTGGATGCCCGTTTGTAATATTGTTCGGCCTTATCATTTTCCTTATCGTTCTTATACACTTTGCCCGCCTCAAGCAGCACTTCGGCCAGTTCAGTCTTGCTGCCCAGATCTTCGTATAATCTTGCAGCCGTATCCAGCGCTTCCAATGCCTTGTTTTTAAAGCCGGCCCTTTGGTATAGTGTTCCCAGTTGCTCCCAGCTAAAGGCTTCACCCGAACGGTTTGCAGCCTGTTTGCGCAAGCCTATGGCCTTGTTGTGGCAGGCAATGGCAGAATCGTACAAATTCAGGTTCCAGTAATTCTGTCCTATTTGAGAGTAACAAAGACCAATGTTGTTGAAATCATTGTCGGACTCATACAAATCCATAATCTTAAACAGTAATTCATTGCTTTCCCTGTATTTGCCCTGCTTGAAAAGTACAATGCCCACATCCACTTTCATGCTCGCCGCGGTTTTCATATCGCCTGCTTTTTTGTAGAAGGAAGCCGATTGTTCGTAGGCATCCAGCGATTTATCGAAAAGAGACTGCCCTTTATAAATACCCCCTTTCAGGTTGTAATTGTAGGCAATGGTTGTAAGCGATTTTTTATCTTCCATTCCCTTTACAAAGAACAGGGAGGAGTCAATATACAATTCTGCTTCCTTATACCTGCCCGTTTTGTAATAGGTATAAGCCATGTAATCGTGGTACTTTCCGGCTGCTTCGTTCAGCGAATAATCGGCAATTTTCAAATCTTTAAGGGCCAGTAGTTTTTTTACTTTGGCCAGCATGATAAAACTCGAATCGTACCGGTACGAGGAATAATAAAGAAAGGATTGTTTAAAATACACATCAAGCAGGCGGTCATGTTCGGGCGGATTGAGGTAAACGCCCTCAGAAAGCCTGCAATAACGGAGTGCTTCGTCATACTGATCACTGTTCTGTGCCTTTTCGCCCCTGAACAAATAGGTTAGTCCCTCACCCGCCCGGTCGCCCGAAAGCCGGCTGTACCAGATGGCTGCCTCGTATTGCCGGTCAACCCAGGCATAATCTTTTTCCCAGTACCCGTTGTTGTTTACACAAAGCGCCACATTATGCGACAGACCGGCTTCGGTTAGCATGCCTTCAATAGATTTCAGCTTTGCTGCAAGTTTTGCCGAATCGCCCCGGGCTTCATCAAAATGCATCAGCACTTCGTAGCCTCCAAATGGCGAATTATTGATGAGCCAGGTGGCAAAGGTTTCATTGAATTTATAAGGCACACCCACATACTTGCCGGGAAATGAAATCATAAACCACAGAAATTCTTTTATTTCCTGCCGGGTAAGCTGCTCAAACACCTGCCGTACATTTTTGCCCTTATACCTGCCCTTCGGAAAAGGAGCCGTAAAGGTTTCGCCTGTGAGATTATCCTTGTAGCCTTCGTAAAAATCCTTTAAATCAAAGTAGAGGGTATCGAGTAACCATTTTTCTGCGGCAGCTGGATCCTGCTGATATCTTTCGGCAAGTTTTATTTCGGAATAGTAGGCACTCCTGTTTTGATCGTACAATTGTAATTGAAGGGCAATCAGGTGCCCTATAAAGTCTTTTGGATGAAAAAGGGAGTCATCGAGGGTAATTTTGATCAGGTCGCCTTCGCGTACACTTCTCGTAAGCCCAAGGGTATTAAAGGATAAAGAAAATGCAACGAGACTATCATTTTTATTAAGCACGGTGGCGGTACCCAGCCTTGTTTCAAATACTTCCTTAACCTCATTGTCTTCCTTTGTCATTAACTCGCCGGACTGAAAGGTTTTCAGGATTGGCGCATATGCGCTCTGGCATACCACGATAACAGGATTTTTGGTGGTATCGGTATACATGATATTCAGGTAAACGTCGCGTTGACCCATTACCTTAATGGCAGTTGCCATACCTGAAAAAAGCAATAGTGCTAAAATACCTGCTATGCGAACCTGTTTAACCTTCTTCATTTGGTTGGCTTTTATTGATGCTTGATCAGGTAGCTTTGGGTAAGAATGGTTACGTCGGTCACCTGAACCGATCGCTTTTTTGGAACGGTTCCCGGCGCCGGCTGCATAATATCAATCATGGTTTCTTCCCAGCTCGAAATTTTATCTCGTTTCTTATTCATTTTGGTAAAAAGTGGACGTATATCAAAACCCGGGTTTTCGCTGAGGATAACCTTGAAATACTCCCTGCCTTCAGGCGAATGTTCAATTTCATTATCCGGTATTTCCAGTTTTGTACCGGGTTGCAGCGAGCGGCTTTCAGGCGATTCGCCGGCAGCAGGAAGCAGCACCTCCATTTCGCCATTAGGGGCAATTACCACAAGCGAATAATATACCGGTTTACTCCCTTTATTATTTACCACAAGGTCAAACAAATCCCTTTCTTTAAAACTGAGTTCATGCTCGGTTGATTTCCTGCCTTCCTTGTCCATTAACTGCAGGCTGATTTTATCAAACAAAGGCCCGCCATCGGGCAAACTTCTGAAAAAATTGACCCTTGCAATACTTTGTAACGGGCTTTTGAGGGCATCTACCGCCGCCTGATCTAATTTTCCATTGGCAACCTTGGTATCGTTGTAGGCAAAGTCGTCGTATTTGGTAACCACTACAAGCCCGGTATCTTTTATAAAAGTAATCCAGCAATCGGGGTTATTGCTTTTTTCGGTAAAACCATAGGAAGCAAGGGCCTTTTCCAGTATGGGCAACCAGGTTTTAGGAATATTATTTTCATCGTACCCCACCTGCAATTTATAGGGGCTTACCGGCAGCGATTTTATGCGTACTTCCCAAAGCTTTGTTTTATCAAGCGGGCTGCTCACCCTTGCCATGGTTTCCACCATCGAAACTTTGGTGGCAACTGCAGTTGCCACTTCCTTTTGGGTTTGCGGGTCGAGTAGTAAAAGTTCGGCACCCGGGCTCAGTTGTTGCAGGCTGCCCATTTTCACGGTAAAAGCGGTGTCGCCCGACCACCGGTCAACATAAACGGCAGTACCTGCTGCATTGTATTGTCCGGCAAAAAGCTGTTGCTTTCCATTGCCTTCCATCATGGGAAACTGAATGGGAATCCAGGCCTGAATCATGGCTTTTACCCTGAAAAAAAGATCGGAATAGGAGGCATTCGCGGGTAAATCGGCCAGTGCTTTAGAAAAGGCGTAGGTAAGCGAACCAACCCCTTTATTATTGGCATCAAAGGTTTCAAAGTTTACCTGCGTTGGGCTGCTTGCGCTGAAAGTAACTATATTGGCTTTGCTTTGTCCATCGCTGCCAAAAAAATCTGTTTCCGCCAATCCCAGTGAGCCTGTAATGCGTTCATTCTTTTTACCCGGAATTTTAAATGGCGATGGGTCACCCCTTACTACGCCCAGTTGCTGCGAACGGGTGGCAGTGCCGCTGTGGCAGGCATCTATACATACCAGTATACTGCCCTTTTCGCCTACTTTCCTGCTTAGGCTATCCAGCCACTTACCAACCTGATCGTCCCTGAGGTGCTTTTCGCCACGATAAGCAGGGGCAGTAGGTCGTGGCGTAGGGGCATAGCGCGCCTGCGCATCAAAAGGCACCCAGGCTTCATCAAAGCCATCGGCCTCATCAGTACTATCGTCGGTAATTTGCTGACCATGCCCGCTGAAATGGAACATGATGATATCGCCGGGGCCCGCGGCGGCTATTAACTGCGAAACAGCATGCTCTATGCCCGCTTTTGTGGCATTTTCGTTTACCAGGGTGGTAATGTTTGCCACTGGAAAGCCCCTGACCGGAAGAATATTCTTCAGGTATTCAATATCATTTAAGGCATTCAGGCTTTTCCACCCGCTTTCTTCAGGGTATTTGCCAATACCAACAAGCAATGCCCTTTTTTGCTGTGCAATGCCATGGTACATGCCTGCAAACACTAATAATAATGAAAAAAATATGAAGCGCATATCAACCGGTTTTCTTAAGGATGCATAAAGCTAATAAATAGCACAACACCATCGGGGAAAGGTACAATTTAATAAAATCAGCTATTCAAAAAAATAATACTAAGTTGCATTTTTTAATTTTGCTATATGTTTTCAAATACATTCCTTTGGAACGATAAAGGTACCCTCATGTTGATATTCAAAAAATACCCTTAAGCGGGTATGTAATTTTTGCTTGTTCTGTATCTTCTTTGCAAATCGCATCCAAAAAACATTTTAAAAAATGAAAGGGTCATGAAAAACAAAATGAATCTGATGATAGCAGGCCTTGTTTGCAGTACTGCTATTGTGACAACCGTAAATGCGCAAATGTGTACCACCAGGGAATCCAAAGCAAGGGAAAGCAAAGTAATTAAGTTTGATACTACTGTAGGCAGGGGGCTTGCAGATAACTTCTACCTGTGGGATGTAGGTCAGCAAATCCAGGTACGCTTTATGAATGGTACGCCCGAACAGCAGGCGCAGGTACTAGCCCTTGCCAAAGAATGGGAAAAATACGCCAACATCAAGTTTGTACAGGTGTATGCCGAACCCAGTAATGTAAGGGTAGAGTTTGGTACGGAGGAAGAGAACTATTCGCTGCTTGGGTCTGATGCCAATCAGGGCGATCCCTCTGAACATACCATGCACCTCGAATTTGCCTTATTTAATGAACCTACCCGCCTGAAGCGCACCGTTGTACACGAGTTTGGCCATTCGCTTGGCTTTATGCACGAACACAGCAGCCCCATCAGCGGAATAAACTGGAATAAGGATACTATGTACAAGCAGTATGCCAAATATGGCTGGGACAAGGATATGGTGGATGCACAGGTTTTTAAAGTATACGACGAGCGCTATACCAATGGAACCAAATATGACGCAAAAAGCATTATGCACTACCCTATTCCGGCATGGCAAACATCCAATGGATTTAGTGTGGGCTGGAATACCGAAATCAGTGATGGAGATAAACAACTTGCCGGATTAATGTATCCATTTACCGGTGTCCGCGAAAATGAAGTACCCCGGATTAATATCCTGAATTACACCACTACCAAGATTAAGGCCGATAAAACAGCGGGTGGGATTAACCTGTATCCTTCATTCAATGTGCAGACTGCAGGCGCCACAGGTGATGTTTACCTTGCCGTGTTGCTTTACAACAAGGAAGGTTACCCGATTATGGCCACCGAGGAAAAATACAACGTCAGCGGCGTGGTAGGTGCCTACAAAGGATTCCGTATGGGCCCCGGCAAAAAGATTTCTGTAAATAAGTCGAACCCCGAAGAGTTTCCGCTCTTTATTCCATACAGCAACATCCCCAATACGCCCGCCAACAGCGAAATCCAGGTGGTATTCCGAACCTATGTAAGCGATGGAAAGGATCTGAAATCCATTTTCTTCAGCAACCCGGTAAGTTATCAGATGGGTGCGAGGTAAGGTTTTTGATTAAAGATTATTCATTTGGTTATTTATAAAAAGACCGCCTCCATACCGGGGCGGTTTTTTTGTGGCACTGTTTAAAATATTATTAATGAACCCGTTTCTTAAATGCTGTTTAATTGGAACTGTAGGCATACTATTTTGCCAATTACAATCAATTGCCCAATTGTGCACTACCAGGGAGTTAAGGGCAAGGGAAATGAAGATTAACCGGTTTGATACTACTACCACCGCCTGTTTATCAAATACTTTGTTTTGGGATGTAGGTCAGCAAATCCAGGTGCGCTTTTTTAACGGCACCCCCGAACAACAAGCCACAGTGTTGGCGCTAGCCAATGAATGGGAAAAATATGCCAACATTAAATTTGTGCAGGTAAAAGCCGAGCCCAGCCATCTCAGGATAAAATTTGGTACTGAGGAAGAAAATTATTCGCTGATTGGTTTGGATGCCAACCAGGGTGACCCTGCTGAACATACCATGCAACTTGAGTTTAACATGTTTAATGATTCAACCCGCCTGAAGCGCACCGTATTGCATCAATTTGGCCATGTGCTTGGCTTTATGCACGAACACAAACTCCCTCCGGGTGGTATTCAGTGGAATAAGGATACCCTGTACCACCACTTTGCCAGATTGGGTTGGGACAGGGAGATGGTAGATGCGCAGGTTTTCAGGGTGTATAATGAACGTTATACAAACAATTTAAAGTATGATAACAAAAGTATTATGCGCTACCCCATCCCTACATGGCAAACGACCAATGGGTTTAATGTTGGCTGGAATACGGAAATAAGCGAGGGAGATAAAATTCTTGCCGGTATGATTTACCCATTTTCAGGAACAAATGGCAATATAGTGCCGGTGGTAAAAATCCTCAATTACACTACCACCCTGGTGAAGGCCGATAAAGCAGCCGGTGGTATCAATTGTTTTCCTTCTTTCAGCATGCAAACCTCAGTTAACATAAGTGAACTTTGCTTTACTGTTAGTATTTACAACAAAGAGGGTGATCCAATTATGGCTCCCGAAGATAAATTCAATGTTTCAGGTGTAGCAGGGGCAT
>ERZ795056.3326-NODE-3326-length-17357-cov-15.441221_pt1 | contig 17357 bp, 14 predicted proteins | sample MGYA00375140_ERZ795056 | MGnify/ENA primary metagenome ERZ795056 (study PRJEB30185, sample SAMN05720227) | activated sludge metagenome | isolation source: Anaerobic digester | place: USA | collected 2015-03-09 ... | reverse complement strand
AAAATACAATAAATCCTGATGCTTGGGTTCTGGTAGAATCACTATAATTTAAAAGCCTATTCAAATTGAATAGGCTTTTTTTTGTTTTAATTCAAACTGATCTTAAACATTCTTGACTTATTTACTCCATGGACCATAATTTTTATATGCTGGTCCAGTCAGCTTTTGTCTTTCATTACCACCTATATTTACTTCAACTAGGTCTTCTTTTGGGGTGTCTTTCCAAGTTTGGTTTTTGTAAGCTGGTCCTTGTAGCGATTCTCTACTATTTTGTGAATATATTTTTATTGGTTCCGTTTTATGCATCCAATGTTTATAATTTTTATATTCTGGGCCCTTTAAATCACTCTGTTTTACATTACTTTCTTCTTGTGCAAAAGCACTAAAAGATAGTAATAAAACTCCTAAAATCATTCCTAAATTTTTCATGGCATATACTTTTTAATGTTTTTTACAAAGTTACATTCAGTAATAGCCTTTTAGGATTATGTGAAATTACCCTATTTGCATCCGTATAAATACGGATGTTTTAATCTTTAAAAAAGTTAAATTAAATTCTTTTCTGTTGCTTTTTTAATAAGTTCAGCGGTATTTTTGACTTCTAACTTTTTTAAAATATTGGCGCGATGGGTTTCAATTGTACGTGAACTCACAAATAGTTTAGCGGCAATTTCATTAGTTGTTAACCCCTTAGAAATTAATCCTAAAACTTCGGTTTCCTTATTTGATAATACATTTTCACTGATGCTTTGTGTTGACATGAAGTTTATCATTTTTTCAGAAATTTCCGCACTAAAATATTTCTTTCCTTTATTAACGGTTCTTATTGCAAGAATTAATTCAGATTCGTCCGTGTTTTTTAATAGGTAGCCATAGGCACCCATTTTAGCGCATTTTGCAATATAATTACCGTCATTGTGCATAGAAATCACAATAGGTTTTATGTTTGAGTTTAAGGTTTTTAATTCTTTTAAAACCTCAAAACCGTCCTTATTGGGCATAGTAATGTCTAGCAATACAATATCAGCCTCTAAATGGCTTTTTGCAAATTCCATAAACTCAAAACCATCAGCGACACTTTTAACTATTTTGATGTCGTCATACTTTCTGAGCAGTTCTTCGAGTCCATTTCGAAAAAGTTGATGATCATCAGCTATTATTAATTTGATTTCGTTCATAATTCTACGGGTAATTCTATTTCAAAGGTTGTATTTCCAGGTGTTGCATTGATTGTGATTTTACCATTGCAAATTTCTACACGTTCTTTGATGTTACTAATTCCTAAACCTAATTTGACAGTACTAATATCAAAACCAATACCGTCATCAAAATAAAAGAGCGAAATAAAATCATCAAATTCTGAAAGTGTAATTCGGATGTTTTTTGCCTTTGAATGTTTTAATGAATTATTAATCAACTCTTGGCTGATTCTAAAAAGATTAATGGCTTGATGGTTTGTAATTTTTGAGTTGTCCTGTAGGGTTAAATCTTCGTATTCAATAGTTACAGCTGTTGATTTTTTGACACTTTCAATAAAGTTAGTTAACGTAACTCCAATTCCAAAATCATCTATTGAAGCAGGCATTAAAGCATTTGACATCAATCTAATTTCAGAAATGGTATCATCAACTATTTTTTTCATCTCTGTTTTCTTTAATTCATTTTCAACTTTATTTTCAACTTTATTTTCAATATAGTGTTTCAAAGAGGTTAAATACGGGCCTACACCATCGTGGAGTTCTCGCGATAATCGGCGTCTTTCGTTTTCTAAACTGTTGACCAACATCCGTTTTGAATTTATTCTAGTATTTTCTTCATTATTTCTAAATTCTATGAGCTTATCTCTCATCGCTAGAAGGCTTTTTCCTAGCAAATCATTAGGACTTTTAAGCTGATAATCGGTATTCAAATTCATTTTACCAATATCATCGGAGAATTTTACGGCGCCTTGCAAAGAAGCTTTCAAATTGGCTAAAGCATCAAACATTTCCTTTATTTCATCAGAATTTTTGATAAATTCATTCGTTTGATTATAATCTCCTTCAGCCATAATTCGGAGGCTTTTTTGCATATTCTTTATTGGGTTGGTAATAATTCTTGTAAGAAAAAGAGAGAGTATAACAGCCAGTAAAAAAACAGCAAGGGTTATACCTACAAGCCTTTCCTTCAATTTTTTTAAGGGCATAGTTACCTCATCAACATCTATTTCAGATAGAATGACCAAATTTAGATTTGGAATTGCTATAAGACCGGACACACTATAAACATCGATTCCTCTATAATCCTTAAAAACACCTTTGCCGTTTATGCCTTTAAAAGCCTTCGCCACATTTTCTGTTTTAATAGAAAAGATATAAGGGGTTTTATTGGGATAAAAACGAGATTGTGAACGCAGTCGAAAGTCTTTACCCACAAGATAGGATTCGCCACTGTTACCCATTCCTGTTCGTTCAAAGAGTATTTTTTTTATTTTGTTGTAATCTAAAACTTTAATCCTTAAGCCCTTTTTAGAATTAGAGACAAAACCTATTGTTGTCTTTTTATCAATATGAAAGGCTGTAAAATCGTGAATTCCATTTATACTTTTAATACTGTCTGAAAGCATTAATACGGTACTATCAATATTATGGTTGTACAATTCGGTAGACTCAAACCTTTCCCATTCTGATTTTATTAAATGTTCAATCTGGTTTTTCTTGAGTGTTTTAATAGAATTTAATTGCTGTAAAATGCGATCGTTTAAAACGTTTGAAAACTCTTTGTATGAATAAAAAGACAATAACGCAATTACCAATGCTATTAAACTGTTAATTATAATAAGTATTAATGTTTTGATGCTCATTAAAATTTATTTTAAATAGTAAAATAAAATTTGTTTAATAGGGTGATTCAAATAACAAATTCGAATGTGCCCTTATTTTTAGTTTGTGTAAATATACTTGATTACACGAATTAAATTGATGTCTTTTTCGAGATCTGTTATTAAATTTTCAGCAACTATCCCAAACTAAATTCTAAAGTCTTTGGAAAATAGTGTCTAATCAAACCGTTTAAATTCTCATTTGTATCAGTCTGATCAAGATAGGCAGTCTTGTCCGATCGGTAGATTTTTTGTTGTTTAATTCAAACTCGCTTTGAACATTTTCAATTCGTCCCAAGTGAATTTGTCCCCATATTGTTCCTTCAAACCGTTTAGTGTTTCTTCATTGTAGCCTTTGAACGCTTTTCCCAATTCCAATAATTTATCATCAGGTAAAACATCCGTAATCGAAATGGTTCGTGATTCAATTAGTTTGGCAATATGTGTTCCAATTGTTTGTGAAGAAAGTTTTCTAATAGCAGCTATTTCTTTTATGGTGTTCTTTTCTAACCACAATTCATAGGTTTCCTCAACAGTAGATTTTTTGAGTTCTTTAGTAACTTTTTTCTTTTTAGTGTAGCGTTCAATATCAGCATCGTCTTCAATCAAGGTGACATTGACTTCCTTGAACTGATTTTGAATGGCTTCGGTTTTATGGCTGATGTATTTTTTAATGACATCGGAAGTTAATTTTTCCTTCGAAATCGTTTCTCCGGCAACCACGGTTTCTATCAATAATTTGGCTTTCATCAATCGCAAAACGGCCTTGGTTTGCAGTTCTTCCAAAACCATTAATTCATCGTAAAAAGCTTTGGCTTTCTTGAGGCGTTTAACTTCTTCCACTTTCCAAAGAATTTCAAAAACCAAATCATCCATTGGTTTGATAAAATAATTGTAAGCCGCTTGGAATCTATCCGAAACGTGATTCAAATCGACTGTTTCCGTGTTGAAAATTTTATTCAATTGCAGAATGAATTTTTGGGATGGATCCAAAAGTCTGTCAATGGCTTCCAATTGTTTTGCCGCCCAATTGGCTTGTTTGGATTTAGCCGAACTTTCGGAATTATCCGAATAACTGAACTTGTGATTGCGCCATTCTTGTGCCAATTCTGCCCAATCAAAACTGTTAATCAAATAGTTATGGATAAAATTTTTGGTTTCAAAATGCAAAGCGGTTTTCAGCAATTCTTCCGAAGCTTTGTTCAACGAATAATCCATCACATCCTGATCGTTCGAAATACCGTTCATTCGAAGCGGAGAAAGCAAAATTAAGCCATTTAAAGAGCGCAAACGTGATAAAGCCACATATGCTTGTCCGGGCAGAAAAACTTGCGAAACATCAAGTGCAGCCTTGTCAAAAGTCAGTCCTTGGCTTTTGTGAACCGTGATTGCCCAAGCGAGTTTTATGGGATAATGAACGAAAGTTCCTAAAACCTCTTCTTCTATTTCCTTGGTCAATTCATCCACTTTGTAACGAATGTTTTGCCATTCGTATTTCTCAACTTCAATGGTTTTATTTTCGTCGGGAAAATGAACGAGGATTTCCTGGCTCGAAAGTGATTTTATAATCCCCATTTTGCCGTTGAAATATTTTTTATCGAAGGACAAATCATTTTTTACAAACATAACCTGCGATCCAACTTTAAGCTTTAAATGTTCTTCAACAGGATATATTTTATCTGGAAAATCACCCACAATCTCGGGTTTGTAGATTACTAATTTTCCTTCCAAATCTTCTAACGCTTGTGTGTTCATCGCATCTGCTTTGGCATTATGCGTTGTCAAAGTGATGTACCCTTTGTTGGCTTTCAAATCGAAATTTGGATTTACGTACTGATTCAAGTTTTGAATGTCTTCCGGAGAAATTTGATTGTTTCTCAAATTATTCAAAATCGAAATAAAAACATCATCGGTTTGACGAAAAATCTTAGACAATTCAATATATAAAGGGGGATTTTGCTGAATTACGTGCGAATGAAAAAAGAATTTCCCTTTGTAATACGTTTTCAAAGTGCGCCATTCTTCATCCCGAATTACGGGTGGCAATTGCAATAAATCACCAATATACAAAACTTGAACACCTCCAAAAGGGGTGCTTTTTTTGCGAACGGTTTGCATCATAAAATCCATTGCGTCCAACAAATCGGCACGAAGCATACTCACTTCGTCAATAATCAGTAATTCCATATTTCGAATCACCGATTTTTTTAAACCGCTCATTTTGAAATGTCTTCGCAAAGTGGCTTTGGTTTCAAACTTGGTGTTTTCCGAAAAATGGGGTGATGAATTGTCAGGAATAAATCCGCCGAAAGGCAGCTGAAACATCGAGTGAATGGTAACTCCGCCCGCATTTAATGCGGCAATTCCCGTTGGCGCAACAACTACACAATTTTTGTGAGTCGTTTGTATAATTTCGCGAAGCAATGTCGTTTTTCCGGTTCCGGCTTTTCCCGTAAGGAAAACAGAGCGATGGGTTTGATTGATAAATCTCAGGGAGTAAACGGCGGCTTCGGAAATAGTTTGCATTTGGCGTATAAATTAAAAGCTAAAATATTGTTTTTGAAGAGATAAAACAAAAAATGCCCTCAAAAATTGAAGGCATTTGATATATTATTTTGCTGAATTTATTTTTTAGCTTCTTCTTTTGCAGCTGGTGCTTTGTATTTATCGTTCAACAATTTGAGGATGTCTTTTGTGATGTCCAATTTGTCTTCAGCATATAAAATACTTGCGTTAGAATCTCCTGTCCCGTAGATGTAAGTGTACCCTTTTTCTTTACCGTACGCTTTGATGGTTCTTTTAACGTTAGCCACTAAACTATCCATCTCTGTCCCTCCTTCTTGTTGCAATTGCTGAGAAAGTGCTTGTTGAGCCTGAGCTAATTGTTGCTCTCTTCTTTGCAATTCAGCTCCTTTTTGTTGAGCCCAAGCTTGACCATTTGCTTGTGCTTGTGCTTGAAAATTTTGAGCTTCTTGTTTGAAACGATTAATTTCCGCCTCTAACTGTCTTCCTTTTTCTTCTCCTTTTGCTTTATATTTTGCATCAAGATCTTTTGTTCCTGTATATTCTTTCATTAAAATCGAAGTGTCAACATAAGCTGTTTTTACTTCTTTAACTTCTGCTGCTGGTTTATTGCAAGAAACAATCGAAATTGTAAGTGCAATTAGTACTACTATTTTTTTCATTATTAATTTTTTTCTAATTTTTAAAGATTGACAACAAAAATATAAAAAAATAAGTAGCATTGTTAAAAAGTTCGGAAAATGCTACAACTATTTATTGTATAAGAATTTGTTATTGTAATTGTAAAACCGATAAATTGAATTGATAAAAACTGACTTTATCAGCTTTGAAATAATTGATTTTCTCAAGAAAGACAATGAAGATTAGTTTTAGCAACCAAAAAGCCTCTTAAAATCGCTTAAAATGAGTTGCACTTGTTTTTTAGGATGTAAATGTGTGAAGAATACTCAAAATGCTGACTTGCCTTCCAATTGGATTGCAATCCGACGAAAAACGCTTTAACAAAATTCATTTTTCCTGATTTGTATTTTTCAGAAAGTAAGCTTACATAAAAAGAGTCAAATTTCATTGGTAAGACTTTTTCCAATTTCATTTCTTCTTTTTCGAAAAGCAATTTTATCGCAGTTTTAGAAAAATGCCAAAAATGAATTGGCACATCAAAAGCTGCCCAAAATTTCCCGTAATGTTTTGCATCGAAAGATTTGAAATTAGGAACGGCAATAATTAATGTTCCTGTTGGTTTCAACAATCGTTTCAATTCTTTGATTTGTTTGTCTAAATCCGGAACGTGTTCCAAAACGTGCCACATCGAAATTACGTCAAAAGAATGATTTTCTAGTTCGCTGGTTTGTTCGACGAAAGAGATTCCTTTTTTTATCGCAATAGATTTTGCTCTTTCGTTTGGCTCCACTCCTATTGTTTGCCAACCATCATTTTTTGCCACTGACAAAAAATCTCCAGTTCCTGTTCCAATATCTAAAATTCTTCCTTTGTTGGGTTGAAGGGAATTTATTAAATTGAGTTTGTTTTTTAAAGCAATGTTTTTTATGAAATGGTATAATTTTTCGAACAAAGAGCGTTTGTTATCGGTATGGGAAATATAATCTTCACTTTCGTAGTATTTACCCAAATTCTCCAAACTTGGTTGCGGATGTGTAATTAGCATATCCAAAGTTTCGTCATAATACAAATCGAAAGTTTCCTTGGAAACCGAATAATCTTTTACAGTAAGAAAATGTTTTTTGTTTGAAATGTCCATTTATTTATTATATTCTTTTTTAAAATTCTCAATAATACCAAGCCTTCGCAAAGTAGTTTCACGTGGAACAAATTACCTTCCCATATAAATCAACAATACGGAAACATCACTTGGTGATACTCCGCTTATTCTTGAGGCTTGTGAAATAGTCACAGGTCGAATCTTGCTTAATTTCTGCTTCGCTTCAATCGACATTGATTTTATTTTGTTGTAATCGAAATTTTCGGGGATTTTTACATCTTCCAAACGAGTCAGCTTATTGGCGTTGTTTCTTTCCTTTTCGATATAACCCGAATATTTAACCTGAATTTCGGCTTGTTCTAAAATTTCCTGATCCAAATTATTCTCTGCCACATAAGCAGCCACTTTTTCGAATTTGATAATATCTTCCAAATCGATTTGCGGGCGAGTGAATACTTTAAACATTTTATCACCTTGTGTGATTAAAGCAGTGCCTTTTGACTCCAAAATAGGATTGGTTTCTGCTACAGTTACACTCGTTTCTTTGAAAAAGGCAACCATTTTTTCGGATTCGTTCAATTTGTGTTCCATTCTACGCAAACGCTTTTCAGAAGCCAATCCAATTTCGTAGGACATTGGTGTTAATCTGAAATCGGCATTATCCTGACGCAACAAGGTTCTGAATTCCGCACGAGAAGTAAACATTCTGTATGGCTCTTCTGTTCCTTTTGTAATTAAATCATCAATTAAAACTCCAATATAAGCTTCGTCTCTTTTTAGAATAAGTGGCGCTTTTTCTTGAACTTTTAATGCTGCATTAATACCGGCCATCAATCCTTGCGAAGCAGCTTCTTCATATCCTGTCGTTCCATTTATTTGTCCAGCAAAATACAAGCCTTCGACTAATTTTGTTTCCAAAGTATGTTTCAATTGAGTCGGCGGGAAATAATCATATTCGATGGCATATCCTGGACGGAAAAATTTCACTTTTTCAAATCCTGCTACTGAACTCAAAGCTTTAAATTGAATATCCTCTGGAAGTGATGTAGAAAATCCGTTTACATAAACCTCACAGGTATTCCATCCTTCTGGCTCCACAAATAATTGATGTCTTTCTTTGTCTGCAAAACGATTAATCTTGTCTTCAATAGACGGACAATATCTTGGGCCGAGAGATTGGATTCTTCCGTTAAACATTGGTGAACGATCAAAACCTTCTCTCAAAATGTTATGAACTTCAAGCGAAGTATAGGTCATATGACAAGACCTTTGATGAATCAAAGGCGTCGTTAGATCTGAATACGAAAATTTATCTGGCTTGGTATCGCCTTTTTCTTCATTCATTTTAGAATAATCCAAAGAACGTCCATCCACTCTCGGAGGCGTTCCTGTTTTCATTCTTCCGGATTGAAATCCTGCATTGACTAAATCTTCGGTAATTCCGTAAGCAGCACTCTCTCCCGCTCTTCCTCCACCGAATTGTTTTTCTCCAATATGAATCAAACCATTCAGGAAAGTTCCATTGGTTAACACCACCGATTTGGATTTGATTTCAACTCCAAGAGCAGTTCTAATTCCTTTCACTTTGCCATTTTCAATCAGCAAACCTTTGACCATTTCTTGGTAAAAATCAAGATTTGGAGTTCCTTCCAGCATCAATCTCCACTCCTCGGAAAAACGCATTCGGTCACTTTGAACCCTTGGCGACCACATTGCAGGCCCTTTTGATTTATTCAACATCTTGAACTGAATCGCGGTCTTGTCTGAAACAATTCCAGAATATCCGCCAAGTGCATCAATCTCACGAACGATTTGTCCTTTTGCAATTCCTCCCATTGCAGGATTACAGGACATCTGTGCAATGTTCTGCAAACTCATTGTAACCAATAAAGTTTTTGATCCCAAATTGGCAGCTGAGGCTGCAGCCTCGCAACCAGCGTGACCCGCACCAACCACAATTACATCATACTCTTCTAAAAACATTTTGTTTTTTTATTTTTGGATTTAGAATTTCATTCAAAATCCTGAATTATTCAATCACTTGTTCCACGTGAAACACATTTGTCTCGGAACTCAAATTTTTGATTTTGAAATTTCAAAAGAGATGTGTTCCACGTGAAACATCAAACTTAATCTTCTTTCTTAAAAACAATGTTTCACGTGGAACATCAAAACCAAATCTTAAATTCAACTCTTAAATCCACTACTGTTCCACGTGAAACATAGCTAGTTTTTCATCTTCCTTATTTCTCATCAAAAGCTCCTCTTCTTCTAATTTATCTTTATAACCGCAGTAATGCAAGATCCCGTGGATAATAACGCGTTTCAATTCTTCATCAAAAGCAACATTGAAATCAACCGCATTCTCTTTAACTCTATCAACCGAAATAAACATATCTCCGTTAATCTCATTTCCAACCGTATAATCGAAACTAATTATATCGGTATAATAATCGTGATTTAAATGTTCCTTGTTGATCTGCAACAAATACTCGTCATCGCAAAAGATGTAGTTAATCTCGCCTTCTTTTTTGCCTTCAGATTTAATGACGTTAGAAATCCAGCCACTAATTGCCTCTTCGTTCTCTAGCGTAAATTCGGTCTCGTAATTAAAGTCTATCATTTTTTATTGAAATATTCTTGAACTTTTTGATTAAAATTGGAGCGCAAAGGTAAGGATTGTCTATTTAATATTTCTATACTGTTTAAATAATCCAATAATGCGGATGGCAAGGGTTTTGCCTGGTTCGAAAATTCCTTTTTGCTGGTTTCTGCCAGACGTTTATTTTCTTGTCCTTGCTGCTGAATTGCAGTGTTTAGTTTCAGCAATTCTTGCTTCACATTCAAGATTCTTTGTAGCGTTTCGTTTTTGAAACCTTTGTTCAACAATTGCTTTTCAATCTGCTTCATTTGTTCCAAAGCATTCTGTCCACTTCCTCCAATTCCCTTTTTATTCAATTCGTTTTGTAAAGCTTCGCGCAATTGCTTTTGCTCTTTATAAATTTCCATTATTGCCTTGGCATCGCCTTCGCCATCTTCCCCGTTTTGTCCTTCTGAACCGGGTTTTTTTCCTTCTTTTCCTTTGTCTTCTTCTTTTCCTTCTCCAGGCTTCTGACCTTTTTTTATTCCATCTTTCATCTTATCGGCCAAACCTTCCTGCTTCTTGATAATGTCCGGCAATTGCATTCCTTCGCCTTGACCGGGTTTTGGTTTTCCCTGCCCTTCGCCTGACATTGACATTTGCATATTGTTGAGAATGTCACTTAAAAAATCAGCTAATTTATTCGCAGAAGAAACGGTGTATTGCTGATGGGAAACTCCTTTTGGGACTTGTGCATCGGCCAAAGTCTCCAAAGATTTGTCCAAATTATAATGGGCGTTACCAATTTCTTTGGTAATATTTTCTCCAATTTTTGGGTTACGCAAAGACATAGCAAACAAACTATCGTCAATGTGTTTGAACTGTAATTTTAAGTCTTGTTGGTTTTTCAAAGCTTTATTAAATGCCGGCGAACCTATTTTATATCCTTTGAATTTACCCATCAAATCTTCCTGTGAAAATGAAAAAGCCAAAAGATTGTCCAGCACTTGACGCAACATTGCAATGTCTTCTTCCAGTTGTTCCATTTCGCCACTTTCCATACTTTGCTCCATTTTCTGGGACATTTGCTTCATCTTTTTGGCGGCACTTTTTTGCTTTGGTTTGGCAGAATATTTTTTGTTATTTTGCAATTCATCTGAAGCTTTTTTCAAATCTTCGTCGATGCTTTTTTGTTCTTGTTTATCATTTGGAATGTCCAAAGGCTTTTTCAGTTCCTTGTTTTCTTTTTCTAATTCTTGTAAATCTTCCTGAATTTTATCAAATTCCTTGTTGATTTCGTCTTGGTTTTCTTTAGTGTTTTCTTTGTCTTTGTTTGACAAATTTTCTTGTTTTTCAGAAAGTTTATCTAATTTATCTTTTAATTGATCAGCCTTTTTTTGGACATAATACTTCTTGGTCAATTCTACCAATTGCTCTAAACTCTTCGATTGATTTTTGGCAGTTTGTTTGAACTTGTCCATTTTCTCCATCAAGTCTTCTTGTTGGATTTTCTCATTAAGTTCTTTTAGTTCATCTAATAATTTTTTGTTTTTCTCTAAATCCTTATCGACATTTTCTAATCTTTTTTGCAGTTCTTCTATAAACTCATCTTTCTTTTCAGTTTTAGACTTGTCTAAATTCTCTTTCATTTTCTCAGCAAACTCCTTCATCATTTTATCCTGCTGATTCTGACGCTTGATAAATTCATTAATTTTTTGCTGATCTTTAAATTCCAAATTGTCTTTCTCTTTTCCTGATTTTTGCAATTTATCCATTTCGGAAATTTGCTTGTCTTGATTTTTTAATGACTTTTCCAACCCATTGATACTTTCATTTTGCTGTTGGAATTGCTGATCTTCTTTCTCATCATCCGTAGCAATTCGATTAGAGAAAACTGAAGACTTCGTGCTTTTGAAATTATGAATGGCATCGTTATCAAAAACCTCAAAATAGTATTCATACGAAACACCCTGCTCCACCGGAAGTGAACTTGGAAAAGCAAAAATAAACTGATCGTACAGATTGGACTTCACCCCAATTGTTCCACGTTTAACCAATTCAGGCTTGTTTTTTGGACAATAAACCACCTGAAGTTTAGATAATCCGTAATCATCCGAAATTTGTCCTAAAACATAGTTTTTGTCGATTTTAAGACTATCCGGAGCGTTGTTTACGTTAATGGTTGGAAACTGATCTTTGACAACCGAAATCTGATAGTTCAGTTTTTCGTAGTTCTTCACCTGAGCATTCGAAGTCAGAATTTGGTATTCGGTGTTTTGAGAAATTTGTTTCGATAAAGTAAAATCATTTTCGGACTTGGCAAAAGGAAAACTAGATGATAAATCTTTCCAAACTATATTCTGTGTTGCCAAAGTATTTATTCTCCAAGTAACACGGGTGCCTTCGGGAATGATGGCGTTTCCGTTTCCCTTGATTATATCTGGTTTCTTCTTCAGATAAGATGGGAAATTCAAAACCATTTCGAAATTGGCAATCGATGGAACAGTAATCACATTCAATTCATAATCGGATGAAGAAACCGCATTCGCCTCCACGTGGAACAAAACGTTAGATAAAGGCTTTTCGATTCGGTATTGGAATTCACCAGCTTTGGTAGTTTCCATAAAATAACTTTCGTCACCTATGAAAATCATCGCGTTTTCAGGAACAATTTTTCCTTCGGTTTTAATACGAATGATGAAATCTTTATTTTGTTCTGTTTGCAAATTAGCATTCAACATCACAAATTCAAATGGAGCTGGTGGTAAAAACTGATCCTGAAAATGCACTACCCTATTCAAACTTTGAGAAATAATTTTACTATTTCCGGAAACATAAAAGAACGCAAATAACAAAATTGGCAATATCGCCAATGGCAAATATTTTCGATTCGTATTAAAATTAATTGCATTTCCAAAAGGAATTGGTTGTAGAGAATTTGCTTTCTGCTCTATCGAAGCCAACAACAATTCGGATTGGTTTTGATCATTGGATAATTGAAGGAAATTCGTCAATTTGTCATTTACTTCCGTGAAATGATTTCCAATAATTGCTGACGCTTCTTTGTAATCAATTCCTTTTTGAAGTTTGAACAATTTGAAAATTGGAAACAGAATAAATCGGAACAAAAGGAAAATTTCCACGCCAATAAAAGTCCAAAACAAAACGGTTCTTCCCATTGGCTTGAGCCAAAGAAAATATTCCACAAAAAGTGTGAACAAGAAATACAACAGTCCCAAACCGATGAAGAATATAATTCCCCGAATCAGTTCATTGGTGTAAAACTTCTTGATGAAAAGTTCCAGCTTATGATATATGAAATTTGATTGTTCCAAAATAATTCGTTGATTTTATAACCGCTAAAAGTAACCATTTTTAAATTCAGTCAATGTTAAAAATATATTAATCGAATTAGCTGAAGAAAAAACTGAAATTATTCTCGTTTTCAAGTTTCTGATTTCACTAATTGAAATTGTATCTTTGCAGCAAAATTTATAAAAATGTCAAAGCAAGTTAGAGTGCGTTTTGCACCAAGTCCAACGGGACCTTTACATATTGGCGGTGTTCGTACTGCCCTATTCAATTATTTGTTTGCCAAAAAAAACAATGGTGTTTTCTTCCTTCGAATTGAAGACACGGATCAAAATCGATTTGTTCCTGGTGCCGAAGAATACATTATGGAATCCCTAGAATGGTTGGGAATTGCTCCTGATGAAACCATTGGAAAGAATGAAAAATTTGGTCCTTACAAACAATCCGAAAGAAAACATTTGTACAAACAATATGCCGACCAATTAATCAATTCCGGAAATGCGTATTATGCATTTGATACCGCTGAAGCATTAGATGCACACCGAAAACAACACGAAGAGCAAGGAAAAACTTTTATTTATAACTGGCACAATCGCGAGAAATTAGATACTTCGTTGGTCATTTCTGCTGAGGAAACAGCCAAAAGAATTGCCGCTGGCGAAGAATATGTGATCCGTTTTAAAACTCCGGTTGATGAAACTTTACATTTGAAAGACATAATTCGTGGTGACGTGAAATTTGAAACCAATCTTTTGGATGACAAAGTTTTGTTTAAAAGTGACGGAATGCCAACTTATCATTTGGCGAATATTGTCGATGATCATTTAATGGAAACTTCACACGTGATTCGTGGCGAAGAATGGTTGCCATCAATGCCGTTACACGTTTTGTTGTATAGAGCATTTGGTTGGGAAGCACCAGAATTTGCCCATTTACCTTTAATTATGAAGCCCGTTGGAAATGGAAAATTATCCAAACGTGATGGCGATAAATTAGGATTTCCGGTATTTCCATTAGATTGGAAAACTGCCGAAGGAATTTCATCAGGATATAGAGAAAAAGGATTTTTCCCAGAAGCTGTAATCAATTTTTTAGCTTTATTAGGTTGGAATGACGGAACCGAAAAAGAATTATTTTCTTTGGAAGAATTAGAACAAGCTTTCGATTTGAGTAGAGTTCATAAAGCGGGCGCTAAATTTGATCCCGAAAAAAACAAATGGTTCAATCACCAATATTTGATAAAAAAGGATGATGCTGATTTGGCAAAAGCCTTCGCTCCTATTTTAAATGAAAAAGGTTTCTCGCCTTTCGACTTCGCTCAAGGTGACACGCTCGAAATGACAAAATTGGAAAAAATAGTTTCTTTAATAAAAGAAAGAGCCAATTTCGTTTCAGAATTTTGGGATTTGAGTGATTTCTTTTTTGTGGCTCCTACGTCTTATGACGAAAAAGCATCCAAAAACTGGAAGGAAGAAACGCCAGCTTTGATGCAGGAATTGATTTCGGTTCTAGGGGAAATAACTGATTTTACTTCCTTGAATATCGAAACCATTGTGAAAGACTGGATGACGAAAAACGAAATTGGAATGGGAAAAGTAATGCAACCTTTTCGTTTGAGTTTGGTTGGCGCTTTGAAAGGTCCACATTTATTTGACATCGTGGAACTCATAGGAAAAGAAGAAACTATCAAAAGAATTGAAAAAGCGATAGATACTTTATAAAAAACATTTTAAAAGAAGAAACCCTTTCAGAATTTAAAACTCTGAAAGGGTTATTTTTTATAAATAAATTATCAAATTTCCGTTCAGTATTCCGGGATTGCCTTTAAAACTATACCCTAAATTTTTGTTGTTTAAATTTCCAAGCATATTATTTACGCCGTATTGATAAGAAACATTAAGGCGAACGTGGCGAACTCCAGCTGTAATTCCAATAACAGGATAAAAATTAAATTGAGAAATATCCACAATGTCTTTGACCAACAAAGTGGTTCCGGTAATGATATTATTTTCCTTGCCTTTCTCTACATTTAACTTGCCATTAATTTGAACCAAAGGACCCAATTCGACGCTTAAATGACTTTCAATAATTTTATAACTCCACATTAAGGATATTTGGGCAGAGGATAATTTATAATTCGTGTTCTCGGTAATAAAACCGCCGTTTGTTGTAACAGAAAAATTGTTTTCGCTGAACTGCATTGCGTAAACCATATCCCAATTATTATAGTAGTTTCCTCGCATCGAAAGACCCGCATTCCAGCCATTTCCGGGTTTTGTTTCAAAATTATTAGTGTTTAAAGTAAATTGGTTTAAGCCGAAAGATATTCCAATTCTGTTAGAATCTCTGTATTGATATTGAGAAAAAACAGTCATTGAGATTAGTGTGAAAATAAAGGCAAAATATAATCTTTTCATAAAACTGAAATTAAATAAAGACAAACCTAAAGTTTTTTTGTAATTTAACACTGATTTTTTTAACTTAAATTAAACTTTTTATGGATCCTTTATTAATTATTTTTCTAGTATTCGGCTTATTTATTTTTCTTTCCTCTTTTTTTACTGTCAAACAGCAAACCGCCGTTATCATTGAGCGTTTTGGAAAGTTTTTAAGCATTAGACAATCTGGTCTTCAACTCAAAATTCCATTGATTGACAGAATTGCTGGTCGTGTCAATCTTAAAATCCAACAATTGGACGTTATTATCGAAACCAAAACTAAAGATAACGTGTTTGTAAAGCTAAAAGTATCTGTCCAATTTATGGTAGTAAAAGAAACTGTTTATGACGCTTTTTACAAACTGGAATATCCACACGATCAAATCACATCGTATGTTTTTGACGTAGTTCGTGCCGAAGTTCCAAAACTAAAATTGGATGATGTTTTCGAAAGAAAAGATGATATTGCCGTTGCGGTAAAAAGAGAATTGAACGAAGCAATGACTACTTATGGGTACACGATTATCAACACATTGGTTACCGATATTGATCCTGACATTCAAGTAAAAAATGCGATGAACAGAATCAATGCTGCTGATAGAGAAAAAACCGTAGCTGAATTTGAAGCAGAAGCCTCAAGAATTAGAATTGTGGCCAAAGCTCAAGCTGAAGCAGAAAGTAAAAAATTGCAAGGGCAAGGAATCGCCGACCAAAGACGTGAAATTGCTCGCGGATTGGTCGAAAGTGTGGATGTTTTGAACAAAGTTGGAATCAATTCGCAAGAAGCTTCGGCATTGATTGTAGTGACACAGCATTATGATACTTTGCAAGCCATTGGCGCAGACACAAATTCCAATTTGATATTATTACCTAATTCTCCACAAGCCGGAAGCGATATGCTGAACAATATGGTAGCATCATTTTCTGCTTCGAACCAAGTGGGCGAAATGATGAAAAAAACCAAAAGAATAAAACCCGCAGCGCATCCTACAGATTATGTAGAACCTGAGGAACCTGAAACTGAGGTTTAGATCTAAAAAAAAAGAGGCTTAATTGCCTCTTTTTCTTTTTTTTAACCAATTGATTATAATTGGAATTGCTATGTTGAGTATCATCACGGAATAATTCGACAGAATCGATTTATAATCTCCAATAAATCCTTTTATTAGATTTATTGGCATAAAACTTTCCTTTGTCTTTTGAACGTTTAAAACTATTCTTTTAAGATTTAGTTCTCTCTCAATTTTCAGAATTTCTAGTTCCAGCTCTATTTGTGCGTAAGATGAATATTTTTTAGGTCCCATACTTTAGTCGTTAAAAAAGATTTCTGAAAATTTCTCCAAAATTGGTCCTTCCACTACTTTGTCTTTTATTAAAAATAAAAGTCCGGTAATTACTAAATATATTCCACCTATGATTAAAAATCCCAATGCATAACTATCCAAAGCCTTTCCGATTGCAAAAGCACCCGCTACAGAACAAAATAACAAAACCATCATTAACGCTATTGCAATTAATGCAAATTTCAACATCATTGTGGTCGATTTCATCGCCACCTTAAAACCCCACAACTTATAATAAGCAACGCTGTTTTCGATGTATGCTTGCGCTTGTTTTTGAATGTCCTCGGTATGTTCTTTTAGTTCTTCGAAAGCCATAAATGTATTGTTTAAGAAATTTAATTTTCGTGATTAGCTATTTGCTTTTTTTGAAGTTTGGCGTTTTGTTCTTTCAAATCGGCCAATTTGGTTTCCAAAAAAGAAATAACGTCTTCGGTTTTATAACTCACATTAGAAACCATTTCTTCGTAAGTTTCTTCCATATTGTGTTTTGATCCCTCAAACTTTTTTCTCAATTGATGCGTAACGTCTTCAAATTTATGTTTTAAATTGTCTTTAGCATCATCAAAACCATCTTTAATTT
>ERZ795056.3321-NODE-3321-length-17361-cov-5.848723_pt1 | contig 17361 bp, 17 predicted proteins | sample MGYA00375140_ERZ795056 | MGnify/ENA primary metagenome ERZ795056 (study PRJEB30185, sample SAMN05720227) | activated sludge metagenome | isolation source: Anaerobic digester | place: USA | collected 2015-03-09 ... | reverse complement strand
CCTATGAATCAAACACGTCGATTCCGGTCATGGTTGCGGCATCTGGAGCCCAGAGTTCTGGACAGTCTGAACAATCGCTGGCTGGCCAGGCTGCGACCTTGGCTAGACCGACACGATGTGTTTAGCTTTACCCGAGAGCCGCTGGCCCGAGGCGTTGCCCTTGGCTTTTTTTGCGGCCTCATCCCAGGGCCTTTGCAGATTCTTGGCTCCTTGGGCCTGTGCGCATGGCTGAGAGGCAACGTCATCGCCGCAGCCATTGCAACGGTCTACACCAATCCATTGACCATCGTCCCTTTGTATTGGCTCGCGTACCAGATCGGCACGTTTCTATTGCCAGGGCAGCACATCATGCCGCCCTTCATTGCGCCGCAGGGGGGCATGGGCGCTTGGGCGACAGAGCTGGGTGCATGGATGAGGGCTTTAGGCTGGCCACTCCTCGCGGGCTTGCCCGTGTTGGCCAGCGTGCTCGCCCTCAATGCCTATGCGATCGTGCAGATCTTCTTTTTGTCACCAGTGATTCGGCGGGCACGTCGAATGCGCCACCGCGACAGACAGGCCCCCTGACGCCGGGGCGGCCCCCCAAACCGTCCACACGCCCAACCTCGCAGCGCCTACGTTCGCTGCCGCACAGACGCCGATCGTGCTTTGCTGAACACTGCCCTCACCCAAGTGCTGCACGCGGGTGAGCCTGTTCAGAGCCGACTCCGGTCGCCCCCTCGGACTCATCCGCCATAGCGGTGTTCATTGGCTTGAAACCCGAGGATTGAAAAATGCAAACGTTTAGCAAATACGGCAAGGTATTGCCGTGGTTCATGGCCCTGCTGCTGGGCGCATCGATTGCCGCCTGCGGTGATGGCGAAACGCCTGAAGTGCCAGGTGAACGCAATGGCACGGCAATTTTGGCCTCCGTCGCCATAACCCCCGCCACAGCCACCCTGCCGATGAGCGCGGTTCAGCCCCTGGTCGCCACGGCAACCTACAGCGATGGCTCGACGCTCGACGTGACCGCCCTCACGGTCTGGAGCTCAAGCAATGTGGCCGTCGGCGCGGTCGCCCCCACAACGGGTGTCCTGACCAGCCTGGCCAGTGGCGTGGCGGTGATCACCGGCAGCATCGGGGGGAAAACTGCCTCTGCCGCAGTGACCGTGACGACCGTCAGCCTGGTCAGCGTCGCCATAGTGCCCGCCGCTGGCCCTGTGCCCATCAGCGGCCTTCAGGTTCTGGTGGCAACAGCCACCTACAGCGACGGCAGCACCCGCAACGTGACCCCGTATTCCGCTTGGGCATCGGCCACGCCCGGCGTGGCCACCGTGGTGGCGGCCACCGGTGTGGTGACCGGTGTGGCCACAGGCGCCTCTGTGGTGACCGCCAGCTTCCTTGGCAAGACGAGCAGCACCCCCATCATGGTGGGCGCCACAGCACTGACGTCTTTGACCGTCACCCCAAATACAGCTGTGGTGCATATCGGCGCCACGCAGGCCCTGCTGGCCAAGGCCACGTTCTCTGACGGCACGGTGGTGGACGTGACTGCGATCGCCGTGTGGACGTCCAACACGCCCCTGGCAGCCCGCATGACCGCCCAACCCGGCGTGGTGACCGGCGTGGCTGTAGGTGCCGCCGTGGTGACCGCAGCCTATGCCGGCAAGTCGGCAACCGCCGGCGTGACGGTCCCGGCGCTGACGCTGCTGTCAATCAATGTCACACCCGCTTCGGTGACGCTGCAGGCCGGTGACCTCCGTGCCTTTGTGGCCACTGGCAACTTCTCTGACGGCTCCACCGCCAACCTCAGCAGCAGCGCCGCCTGGGCATCGGGTAGCCCCGCTGTGGCCACCGTGGTGGCCACCACCGGGGTGGCCACGGGTCTGGCCGCCAGCTCGACCGTCATTACCGCCACGGCCAATGGAAAGTCCGCCTCGGCCACGCTCACCGTGTCCGCCGCAGCGGGCCGTGCAGCCGTCAATCTGGGCTCGGCAGGCAACTTTGTGGCCCTGGCCAAAACCGGCATCTCAACCACGGGGCTCACGGCCATCGTGGGCGACATCGGCGTCAGCCCTGCTGCAGCCAGCTTCATCACCGGTTTTGCCCTGATTGCCGATGCGTCCAACGTCTTTTCGTCATCGTCGCTGGTCACCGGCAAGGTCTACGCATCCAACTACGCCGTCCCGTCCCCCAGCAACATGACCACGGCCATTGCGGACATGCAAACCGCGTTCACCGATGCGTCCGGTCGCACCCTGCCCGACTTCACCGAGTTGGGTGCGGGCAACATCAGCGGGCTGACTTTGGCCCCCGGCCTCTACAAGTGGGGCACAGGCGTGCTGGTGACCGGTGCTGGCGTGACGCTGTCCGGTGGCCCCAATGACGTGTGGATCTTCCAGGTGGCGCAAGACCTGACCATCAGCAACAGCGCCATGGTGACTTTGGCTGGCGGCGCCCAAGCCAAAAACGTGTTCTGGCAAGTGTCTGGCAAAGCCACGCTGGGCACGGCCGCGAACTTCAAGGGCAACCTGATGAGCCAGACCTTGATCTCGCTGGGCACCGGTGCGGTGGTGACGGGTCGGCTGATGGCGCAAACCGCGATCACCCTGGACGCTGCGCGACTGACTGCCCCCTGACCCCCTCACAACTCACTGGAGAACATCGATGAACCTCACTTTAAAAACATCCCTGACCATTGCGGGTGGCGTGGTAATTGCCCTCGCTGCAGGCTGCAGCAGCATGAAAACGCCGACAACGGTCGACCTGGCGGTATCCCAAGCCGCTGTGGACAACGCCGCCGCCGGTGGCGGCGCGCAGTTTGCGCCCGCAGACATGAGCTCGGCGCGCGACAAGCAGGCATTGGCGATCAAAGCAATGGCCGACAAGGATTACCAGCTCGCATCAGACCTGGCGGCGCAAGCCCAGGCCGATGCCCAACTGGCACAAGCCAAGGCCAATTCAACCAAAGCCCAAGCGGCGGCCGATGCGCTGCGGGAAGACATCCGCGTCCTGCGCGATGAGCTGGCTCGTGTCCGCTGATTACCCTCCGATTCACTGCACAAAGGACATTGTCATGACCACTTTTCAACGCACTCCTATCATGCTGGCTTTCGCGCTCTTGCTTGGCGCCTGCAGCTCGGTGCCCACAACGACCTCGCTGCTGACCCAGGCGCGTGCGGACTATGCCAGCGCCCAGGCCAGCCCGGATGTTGCCCGGTACGCGCAACTTGAGCTCAAGAACGCCGGCGACGCGATGGCGCAAGCCGATGCAGCAGCCAACAGCCACGAGAGCCTGGAGCACATCAACAGCCTAGCCTACGTTACCAAGCAAAAGCTGGCCCTGACCCAGGAGGTCACGAAGCAAAGAATCGCCGAAGCCGAAGTGACCCAAAGCGGCAAGCAACGCGACCAGATGCGCCTGGACCAGCGGACCCAGGAAGCCGCCGTGGCGAAGGCAAACGCCCAGGCGGCTCAGGCCAATGCGCAAGTGGCCACAGCCAGCGCACAAGCATCCAATGCGAATGCGGCACAAGCCCAGCTGGCGGCACAAACTGCCCAGGCCAATGCAGCGCAAGCACAACTCAAGACGCAGGAGGCCCAGAACCGTGCTGCCCTGCTGGAGGTCGAACTGAAAGCCCTGGCGGCCAAGAAGACGGCGCGCGGTGTGGTCATTACCCTGGGTGACGTGCTCTTTGGCACCGACTTGGCACGCCTGACCGCCGAAGGCATGCGAAGCGCGCAACGACTGGCCAAGGTCCTGCAGGAAAACCCGGAGCGCAACGTGCTCGTGGAAGGCTTTACCGACAGCACCGGCAGCGAAGCGCACAACCAGCAGTTATCGGAACGCCGCGCCAATGCGGTTCGCACTGCGCTGCTGGAGAGTGGCGTTGCAGGTGAACGCATCGCGATGCGGGGCTATGGCGAGTCTTTTCCCGTCGCCGCCAACGACACCCAGGGCAACCGCCAGCTCAACCGCCGGGTCGAGATTGTGTTGTCCGATGAGTCCGGAAAAACCATCGCACGCTGATACCCGCAGCCTACCCAACCGGCGGGCCGTCCTGGCGGTAGCGCACATCGTTGAGCAGGCGCGTGATTTCGGTCCGCACCACGCCATAGCACTCGCAGGCCCGCTTCTCCAGGCCCTTGCGGTCCAGCACCCCGATGTGGCCACGCCGGTAGCGGATATAGCCCGCGTTTTGCAGGTTACCCGCAGCTTCGGTCACGCTTTCGCGGCGCACGCCCAGCATGCTGGCCACCAGCTCCTGCGTCATGACCAGCTCGCCATCCGGCAGCCGGTCGAGCGTCAGCAGCAGCCAGCGACACAGTTGCTGCTCCACCGTGTGGTGCCGGTTGCAGGCGGCCGCCTGGGCCATCTGCGTCATCAGCGCCTGTGTGTAGCGCAGCAGCAAGTGCTGGAACAGGCCCGCGCGTTCAAACTCGACTTTCATCACATCGCGGTCCAGCCGGTAGGCCATCCCCGCCGTCTGCACCACGGCCGAGCTGGACGTGGTGTCACCGCCCATGAACAGCGACACGCCCACCACCCCCTCGTTGCCCACGCCGGCGGTTTCGGCAGAAGCGCCTGACTCGGTGACATAGTGCAGCGACACAATGGCTGTGACTGGAAAGTAGGCATGTCGCAACAGGGTTCCGGGTTCGTACAGCATTTGGCCCAAGGCCAAAGGCACCCGTTCCAAATGGGCTGAAAGGGCGTCAAACTCTGGCCCCGGCAGCGCCGCCAGCAGGTGGTTCTGACTCGGGTTGGGCTGTATGAGCGGTGCGCGTGGTAAGGGTGGTGCGGTGAATGGCATGGCGGGGGCCTAGCGCTTTGCGCCCACTTCGACGCCCACGCCCCGGTAGCCGCGAAAACGGCCCGACTGGGTGAACATGGGCTCGCCGCTGACGCGGAACTGCTGTTGCGAGCCATTAGCCAACGCACGGTGCAGCAGATAGTCCAGAAACGGCTGGCGCTGCGCAATGATGGTCCGCAGGGCATCGCGCTCAACGGCGTTCCAACCGGCCGCAGGCCGTGGTTCGGCCTCATCGGCCAGCGTCTCGACCTGCATGCCCAGCATGTCCAGCACCGGGCCGGACACCTTGGTGAAGTGCCCATTTTCGTCCTGCTCCCAATACCAGTCAGTCGCCAACTGGGTCAGGCTGCGAAAACGCGCCTCGCTCTCGCGCAGCTCGGCCGTGCGCTCTTGCACGGCCAGCTCCAGCAGCCGGGCATAGTCACCCATTTTTTTGTACAGCAAGCGCACTTCCAGCATGTTGCGAATGCGCGTCTTGACCTCCACCAGATCAAAGGGCTTGCTGATGAAATCCTTGGCGCCACTCTGCAGGGCACGCAACTTGTGGCCGGGCTGGGCTGTCAGCACGATGACCGGCAGGTAACTGTCTTCGATATTTGTCTTGAGGCCGGCCATGACGGCAAAGCCGTCCATGCCCGGCATCTGCAAGTCCAGCAGGATCAGGTCATACGCGTTCTTGCGATGCAGGGCGCAGACCTCCTGCGGGTTCTGGGTCGAGGTGACATGCGTGTAACCTGCATCGGCCAGCAACTGCTCAAGCAGCATCACATTGGCCTCCTGGTCGTCCACGATCAGGATGTTGGCACCCAGAATGGCGGCTTCGTTAATCACGGGTTGGTTCCTTTTTCGGGGGTACCGGGAGAGTGGTTCTGGGCCAGCTGGAGCGCCTGGTCCAGTGCGTCCATGAACTCATTGATCTTGATTGGCTTGGTCAGGTAGCGGAAAAATCCGGCCTCCAGCCCTTTTTCGATGTCGCGTGGCATTGCATTGGCACTCAGCGCCATCACCGGAATGTGGGCGGTGTGCGGGTCCCGCGCAAGAATGCTGAGGGCCTCCAGACCACTGATACCCGGCAGATTGATGTCCATCAGGATGACGTCGGGCAAGGTGGTGCGCGCCAACTCTACCCCGACATTGCCATCCATAGCGCTGAGCAGGCGCATATCGGGTCGGCGAGCAATCAAGTCCTCCACCAGGATCAGGTTGGCCGGGTTGTCCTCCACATACAGCAGCGTGCGCTGGTCAATGTCTGCGGACGTTTGGCGGGCCAGGGAATATGGCAGCGCATCGGCCGCGGCCTGGACCACCGCGCGTCGCGTCAATCGCAACTCAAACCAGAACACGCTGCCGTGGTCTATTGTGCTACCCACCCCAATGTGCCCCTGCATCAGTTCGACCAGGCGCTTGGACACCACCAGGCCAATGCCGGTGCCCTCCTCGGGGTTGACCGTCTGACCCAGCCGATTGAAGGGCTGGAACAGTTGGGCCACCATCTCGGGCGCCAGACCGGCGCCCGTGTCCCGCACGCTGACGCGAATCACGCTCGGGCCGCGCGGCGTGCACTCCACCGTCACCGAGCCGCCGAGTTTGTTGTACTTGATGGCGTTGGACAGCAGGTTGATCAGCACCTGCTTCACCCGAATCCGGTCGGCCAGCACCTGGTGAGAAGTCGCCAGGCGGACAAACTGCAACTGAATGCCGCGCTGCCGCGCCTGCGGCTCGATCATGGCTTCGCACTCGCTGAGCACTTCGGCCAGCGACACCGGCTCCAGCGAGAGCGACAACCGCCCCGATTCAATCAGCGCCAGATCCAGGATCTCATTGATCAGGTCCAGCAGGTACCAGCCCGCCTTGAGGATCTGGTCAATGCTGCGCTTTTGCGCCACTGTGGGCGCGGGGTTTCCCGATTCGATCAGTTGGGCAAACCCGAGGATGGCGCCAAGCGGCGTGCGCAATTCGTGGCTCATGCTGGACAGGAAGTCGGACTTGGCCAGGTTGGCTTTTTCCGCCAGGGCACGGGCCGCTTCGAGCTCCACGTTTTTGTCCTGCAGGGCCTGCTCCACCTGTCCCCGTTCGGCATCCACGCGCTTGCGTGCGGTGTTATCGGTGCCAATCAGCAAATAGCCAATGATGGCGTCATGTTCATCGCGCAGCGCAGTCACAGACACCACCGCCGGGAAGCGGCTGCCATCCTTGCGGATATAGGTCAGCTCATAGATGTCCTCAATTCCCCGTGAAGCCTTGAACACCAGTGCCTCAAAGCCTGGCGCAATGGTGGTCGCCAGCTCGGTGCTCAGCGTCAGCGCGCGGGCAATGACCTCTTGCGGGTCGGAAATGTCGGCCGGGGTGCTCTTGTTGAGCACGTCGACAGCTGCATAGCCCAGCATGCGCTGGGCACCCACGTTGAAGATCTGGATCACCCCTTGGGCGTCAGTAGCAATGCTGGAAAAATTGGCGCTGTTGAAAATGGCGTTCTGCAGCGCGCTGGCCTGCACCAACGCCTCCTGGGAACGACGCAGTTCGTCGTTCTGCTGTGCCAGCTGAATCTGTTGCGCCTTCAGTGCCTGCTGTACCGCATAGTCGCGGGTCACGTCGCGGAACACCAGAATGGCGCCAATGACGTTCTGGTTGGCGTCCCGGATCGGCGCACAGCTGTCAGAAATGTCAAATTCCCGTCTGTCCCGCGCGATCAATACCATGTGGTTGGTCAGCCCCTGGATCGTCCCTTTCGCGAGCGCCGCGCCCACCGGAATAACCTCGGCGGCGCGCGTCTGTTTGTTGACAATGCAAAAGACGGAGTCCACCGGCTGTCCCATGGCCTGCGCCTGTGTCCATCCGGTCATCAGCTCTGCCACCGGGTTAAGCAAAGTGACTCGCGCCTGCGCGTCTGTGGCGATGACTGCATCGCCCATGGACCGCAACATGGTGGACAGCCTGGCATGGCCCTCCACCAGATCGGCATTGGCACGCTGCAGCTTGCCCCGGATCTCTTGTGATCGCCGGTACACGAGGAACACGACGACCGCGGCGAGCAACAGAGTCAGCACGCCGGGTGCAGTGGTCAGGTCAAGCACAAGACCTGCGTGCGGAAAGTGAGGGAGTCAGTGCAAACATGGACCATCGTATCCTGTAACGCTCAGCTGCGCGGCTCACCTTGCGCATTGACCTTGATGCGGTGGCCGGGTGCCGTGGTCATCTGCACGCGGTGGTCCAGCCCACGGAAACGGTAGCTCACATCCCAATAGGCGGGTTTGTCCTTCTCGGGCGCATGGGCGCAGCGTTGAATGTCCTGCGCCTCCGTGGCGCTGGGGCGGCCCACTTGCGAGCCGATTGCAGCGCCAGCAACGACGCCGCCTACAGTGGCCAGGTCTTTGCCCCTTCCACCACCCACCTGATGTCCAAGGATGCCGCCAATCACACCCCCAATGATCGCCCCGCCCACATTCGAGCGCGAAGGCTCGGGTACTGGTGGCGCTTGTTCCATCCAGCACCGCTGGCCGGCCACTGCCGATACAGCACGCACTGAATCGATATCGGCTTCGAACAGCTGCTCGCGGTTGCGGCGGCGGTTGTCATACACCTGCTCCGGCGCAGGCGCAAGGCGATCATCCTGCACACGGGTGCTCCAGGCAATCGGGCGCAAGGACGAGATTTGGTTGTTCAGGCCCATGTGCTCCAGCGTTGCGTAGCGGCCCGGCAGCAGCACCACGCAACGTCCCCTGAAGCGGTTGTCCTCACACACCTCCCAGCGTTCGCCCCACACCACCATCGACGACGCACGGTCATTGGTTTGATTGCGCTTCAACTTGTCCTGAGGCTTCTGTGTGGTGTAAGCGCGCCCCTGGAATTCATTGCCTTCATAGAGAGTGATCTGCGCCTGGGCACAGGCGTGGCCCGCGAGGCTCAGGGCCATCAGGCCCAGTACTTGTTTCAAGATGATTTGCATGGAAGGTTCCCGTCAGTTGTTTGGTACAGCGCCAGCGTAGGGCGCAATGTCTGCAGGGTCTGTGCGCTGGCGCACAAGGTGTGCCAGCGCACCGACATAGGGTTCGAGCGCGCGAACAATGGCCGTTGAACGGTGGACTTTCGGTCTGCGTCGGCCCGCTGTGTTCACCTCTCCTCATTTGATGGAATCTGTCATGAAAAAATCAATTCGCATGGCCACGTGCTGGTCCGCTGTGGTGCTGGTGGCCAGCCTGAGTCTGGGCGGCTGCGCTGGCATGAGCCGCCAGGAAAAAGGGACTGCCACCGGGGCCGTCATTGGCGGCGTGGCAGGCAATGTCGTGGGTGGCGGCATCCTGGGTACCGCAGCCGGTGCGGCCGTCGGTGGCGTCATTGGCCACGAAGTCACCAAATAACACGGGTTGCCCCCATGCCCTCTGGCCAAGGCAGGGGGCATTCAATTCACAGTTGTGACTTGAAATAGTTGAACGAATGGACGAAGGCATCGCGCACTTTCTCCGTCTCGGCAACCAACGACTCCCAGGTTTCTGCCGTGGCCGCTTTCAGCTCGTCCAACTTGGCATCCGCCAGTTTCGCTTCATGGCGCAGCTTGCGCATTTCCTCGTGGTAGCCCTTTTGTACGTCTTGTTTGGCCTCACTCACCTTGGTTTCCAGGGTGTCGATCTGGCCGTTCAACGCATCGAGTTGAAGTTTCAGTTTGGCAATGTAATCGTCGCGGTTTGACATGTTGATATTCTCTTGTTGATAAGGGGGTTCAGGCCGTTGCCGTCCTGATGAGGTGGCGGGTGTTCCTGGTGATTTCTCTGGTGTCACCGACCAGGCGATCTGCCCTGCCGGTCACTTGTTTGCGAATGCCCCTGATTTCCTGCTCCCGACTGCCCAGCAACTTTCCCGTTCTCTCCTGTGCGAGACCGACAATGTTCCTGGCGATGCCCTGAATCTGGTCTTTGTTCATGGTGGTTTTCCTTGGTGGATGGTGTGGCGCCGCATGGAAGCAAAGTTTCGCCAACCTTCGAATCGTAGGGAAACATGGCTTTGCCTTCTGTGCGCCTGCGCACACAAGGGCCAATCGCTGGCATGGAGCCTGGCCAACTGGGCGCAGCAGTTCAGGCCGAAGCGGCGCCCTTGACCATCCACACGCCCACCCCCACAAGCAGCAATGCAAACACCTGTTGCAGATGCCGCCGATGTTGGCCCGCGACCAGCCACCTGTGGACTCGGCTGGCGGCAAGGATGATGGCGACGTGGATGGCGCTGGCAACAGCGTGGCAAGCAGGAATTCAGCGATCATCCAACAGGGCGTGCCTGCTCCCGCCTGGCACCGACAATAGGCCCATGCAGTTGCACTTCCTGATCTTTGACGCCAGTGACGATGGGCACGGCGTGGGGACATGGGAGGCCATGGCCAGCGTGCGCGCCGACCAGGTCGACACGTTGATGGCCGAGGTGCAGCAGGTTTTGCATTGGGCGCAAACCCACAGCCCCGGCCCGCAAGGTTCATTTGACGAAGGCGGCGTGTGGGACATTGACACGCTGACGCAAACAGACGGCGCATGGACGACTGTCACACTGACCGTGACTGGCCCGTGGGCATGGGGCGAAGTCCTGATCGCCCTTGGTGCGTAGGGCGTCAGTTGTTTTTCAGGAATTCCAGCGTTCGGCGCATGGCGTCCTGGGTGGTGTCCGCGCTGTACACATAGCCCCGGTTGGGGATGCTCTTGTCCCAGCCGTGTGTGGCGCCCTCATAGACATGCCAGGACACGGGTTTGCCTTGTGCCTTGAGGTTGTCCAGAAAGGGGAAACAGCTGTCGATAGGCGTTTCACTGTCTTTCCTGGCCATGAGCAGAAGCAATGGTTTATCCGTATCGGGATGCACCAGAGTCCACTTGGGATAGGGATTGACGTCAAACTCGCAGCTTCCGTACCAGCCCACCGAGGCGCGAAACCGCTGTGTCGCACCCACGGCTTGCGCCACATTCGGGCTGGCCGCGGAGGAGGCCGCGAAACTGCCCAGCGACAAGCCCACCAGGTAGATGCGCGCAGCGTCCACCACAGCCATTGAACTCAGGTGCTTGAGCGCATCAAATGCATCCTTGTACACACGCGGTGCCTGTACGCCGCCAGCGGTACAAAACGCAGTGTGATTGCGGGGGCCGTAGGCATCGAGCACCAGAACCAGATAGCCCGCCGCCAGAAGATCCTTGGCACGCGCCGTCATGTGGGCCTGCAAGCCGCCGCAGGTGTGCACCAGCACGACGGCGGGGAAAGGACCTTCGCCCTGAGGCTTGAAGATGCCGTTGCTGGTCGACGAAAAAATGCCCAGCTCCTTTGCCACGGCTGGGAATTGCAGATCCGGATAGGCACCCAGGGATTTGGCGTAGAGAAAATACGACTGCGCCAGCGATGCGCCTGAAAACCCGGTCATCGCCAACGCCACCAATGCCATGAGGCCGTTTGAAATCCAGCGCCGCATAAGTCATTCCTTCAGGTTGTCGGGACTGCGCAGGAGCATAGCGGTTTTCCGGCGGCCCCTAGGGTTGCGGCATCAGCCCCAATGCCTCTCGCAGCAGGGCTACCCGCGGGTTGGCCACATCGGCCCGCCAGATCAGTGCCACCGGGCTTGTGGCCAGCGCAGGGGTGACGCGCACCGCTTTGACCAGCCCGCTGGCCAGCGCATGGCGGGCCGTGTCGACAGGGGCTGCACTGAGCCCAATGCCTGCAGCCACCATCGCCACATTGGTGACCGGGCTGGTGGACTCCACCACCGGCTCGGGCGGCATCAAGGCCTGTCGCAAAAAGCTTTCGTCCATCACGCGGCGCAGCATGGAGAAGCGTGCGGGCATGACCCACCGTTCCTTCGCCAGCTGTTGCCAGCTGACTTTGCGCGCACGCGCCAGCGGGTGCGTCGGCGGGGCAATGACCACAAAACCCGCGTCGAACAACTTTTCAAACTGCAGCAGCACGCCGGGGGTGTCGAGCAATTGCGCCGGGTAGCTGGTGACCAGCGCGTCCACTTGACCCTGGGCCAGTGCGTCGAACAACACGGGCACGCGCTCCTCCAGCAGGTGGGCCCGCACTGACGGGATGCCCCCGCTCAGCCGGGCCAGCACGTCGGGCAGGTAACCCTGGGCGACAAACGGTGGCGCACCCACGCGCACGACGGCACTGGCCGTGGCGGCACCTGCTGCTTCACCATGCAAATGGCCCAGCTCGGTCAGCAGCATGGCGGCGCCCCGCGCCGCCACCGCCCCCTGTGCCGTGGGCCTGAGCCCGCGTGAACTGCGGGTGAACAGCGCAAAGCCAAAGGCCGCCTCCAGCTCACTCAAGGCTTTGCTGAGCGCGGGCTGGGTCAGGTTTAAGGTGTGCGCTGCCGCGCGCAGGCTGCCTTCTTGCGCCAGCGACGTGATCAACTGCAGGTGCCGAAAGCGCAGCCGCGCGATCAGGCGGGCGGTGTCTGCGGGACTGGGTAGCGGCAATGCGATGGGATGGCCAGAGGGGGGGTGCGACATGGTGATAACCAAAAGCTTTCACAAATTGAAAACATATCACTTCCAGATATTTCTCGCCAGACCTAAGCTTGGCTTTACACAACAAGGAGACAACGCCGTGGACCGCCGATCTTTCTGCCTGACCGCCTTTTCTGCCACCGCCCTTGCCGCCGCAGGCGCCCGCGCGGCCGACCCGTTCCCCAACCGCCCGGTGCGCTTGATCGTGCCCTTTGCAGCCGGTGGTGGGCCCGACGTGCAAGCGCGCCAGTTCGCCCCCAGGCTGGGCGAGATGCTGGGCCAGTCCATCGTGGTCGAGAACAAGGTGGGTGCTGCGGGTGTGCTGGCCGCACAGTATGTGACACAGCAGACGCCCGATGGGTACACCCTGCTGCTGGGTACCAACAGCCAGCTGGTTCAGAAGCTGATGAATCCCCGCCTTGGCTTTGACCCGATTGGCGACTTCATCCCGGTGAGCAACATGGCGGCCTCTCCCACGGTCATGACGGTCAGTGCCGACAGCCCCTATCGCAAGTTGGACGACGTGATTGCCTTTGGCAAGGCCAACCCGGGCAAGATGAACTATGGCTCTGGCGGCATTGGCACGGCTGCCCACCTGGCCGGGGCCACGCTGGTGTCGCTGGCGGGTCTGAAGGCCACGCACATCCCCCTCAAGGGTTCGGTAGAGATCGCTGCCTCGCTGCTGCGCGGCGACACCGATTTTGCTTTCCCCATTGCGGGCACCGGCGTGCCCCTGGTCAAAGGCGGGCGTCTGCGCGCGCTGGCCGTGACGGGCAATACCCGGCTCAAGGAGTTGCCCGATGTGCCCACACTGAAAGAGCTGCTGCGCAGCGAATTGGCCGTTCAGGAGTCCTGGTTCGGCTTCTGGGCGCCCGCCAAAACACCTGCGGACATCATCACCCGACTGCATGCCGCAGTTGCCAAGGGGCAGCTGGAGCCGGCGGTTCATGCCCAGTTTGCAGCGGCTGGCACCGTCGTCGCGACCAGCGAGAGCCCACAAGCCTTCGCCAGCTTTGTGAAAGCTGAGAACCAGAAGTGGGCCGACATCATCAAGCTCGCCGGTATCACCGCAAGTTGACCGGAGCCAGCATGTCCAAACCGCTTGAAGGCGTGCGCGTGATCGACATGTCGCACGTGATTGCCGGGCCACTGGCCTCGTTCTACCTGGCGCAGCTGGGTGCCGAAGTCATCAAGGTCGAGCCGCCCCAGGGCGGCGAGGTGATGCGCGTGGGCAAGGTACCGGCCGAGGGCGACACGCCCGCAGGCTACGTGGCGCTCAACGCCGGCAAGCGCTCGCTGGCGCTGGACATCCGCACGCCGCAGGGCGCGCAAACCCTGCGCGACCTGGCGCAGACGGCCGATGTGTTCATCGAGAACTTCCGCCCCGGCGTGGTGGCCAAGTACGGGCTGGACTACGAAGCCGTCAAAGCCGTCAAGCCCGATATCGTTTATTGCTCGATCTCGGGCTATGGCCAGGCAGGGGAATGGGCCGGGCGCGGCGCCTACGACCATGTGGTGCAGGCCCTGACCGGCATGATGATGATGTCGGGCGAGCGCCCGGACGACCCGCCCGTCAAGGTCGGCTTCCCGGTCATCGACGTGGCCGTGGGCATGCTGGGGGCGTTGTCGGTCACCGCTGCACTTCACCGGCGCGACCGCGAAGGCCTGGGCCAGTACATCGACGCCTCCATGGTGCAAGCCTCGCTAATGTTGATGTACCCCAATGCCAGCGCCTTCCTGACCAGTGGCATCGAGCCGCAGCGCGTGGGCAACCGCGGCTACACCGGCAGCCCCACGGCCGACACCTACCGCTGCGCTGACGGCTGGCTGTCCACCGCCGCGAACACGCCGGCGCAGTTTCGCGCCCTGACCACGGTGCTGGGGCTGCAAGACCTGTGCGACGACGGCCGCGCGCTGGATCTGGCGTCGTTCAACGCACCCGCTGGTGGGTTTGTGGTGGCCAAAGACCTGGACTACCTGCGCAACTGTTTCCGCGACGCCTTTGCCGGGCAAAGCGCAGCCGACATGGAAGTGCGCCTCAACGCCGTGGGCGTCCCCGCGGCGCGCGTGCGGCGCCTGGGTGAATTCTTGCGCGAGACCGACGGCACAGATTGCGTGACATTGCCGGATTACCGCTTCACCCAGAACGGCCACACGGTGCGCACGCCGGGCCTGGGCTTCAGCATGGCCGACGACGGCGGGCCCAGCGCGCAGGGCGCGGAATCGCTCGGCCAGAGCAATGCAGCACTGTTGGCAGAACTGGGCGCCCAGGCCGTCACGCCCCGCTGATCTGTCGCGCCAGTTCGGACGGACGGGCCCGCAAAAAGGCCGTCAGGCGTTGCGGGTAGTCGGCCGCAACGGTCTGCTGTACGGAGGGGCGGCGGGCCAAGGCGTTGCGCCAGGCCTGGATTTTGGGCAGGCCGTCGAAGAAGCCGCCCTGCCCCAGTGCCTCAAACACCTCGAAGTAGCGAAACACGGGGCCGAACACGGCATCGACCATGCCAAAGCGCTCGCCGGCAAAGTACGGGCCATTCGCTGGCAGTGCCTGTTCCAGCTGCCCCCAACGCCGCACCAGCTCGTCACGCCTGGCCTGCAACTGGACCGCATCGGCCGCGTTGTAGAACCCGGCAATGGTGTTGAGCATGGCCGAGCCAAACTCCATCCAGGCGCGGTGCCGCGCACGTTGCAGCGGATCGGTGGGGTGCAGCGCGGGCAGCAGTGTGTCGTCAAGGTATTCGCAGATCACGGCCGACTCGAAGATGGCGGTGTCGCCCACCTGCAGCACGGGCGTCTTGCCCAGTGGCGACAGGGCGATGAACCAGTCCGGCTTGTGGGCCAGGTCCACCTCGCGCCGGGTAAACGGCACGCCTTTTTCGGCCAGCACGATGGCGGCACGTTGCACATAGGGGCACAGCGCGTGGCTGATCAGGGTCAGTTCGGACATGGCAGCGCCATTTGAACAGCGAGTGCGCGGGCACCGGGGGCGTAACAGAGCTTCATGAAAACATGTCCTTGAGTGAATGAAGCCCAGAATGTAGGATTGCGAGCATGCAAAGAAAATAGGCGTTGTGGCAAATCATGATTGCAAATTCGCAATACGACCTGACGGCCGCTGACCTCGCCTTGCTGCTGGCGCTGGTGCGTGGCCGCACACTGGCCGACGCCGCTGTGCGGCTGAAGGCGGATGCGTCCACCGTGTTCCGCGCCGTGCAGCGCATCGAAAAGCAGCTGGGTCAGCGCTTGTTTGAGCGCACCCGCCAGGGCTACCAGGCGTCGGACGCCATGCTCGCCCTGGCCAGCCATGCCGAGCAGATCGAAGCCACACTGGAGGCGGCCCGCGCCCTTGCCGCCCGCCCTCTGGGCGAAGTGACCGGCCGGGTGCGCGTGACCACCACCGACTCGGTCCTGCGTGGCGTGGTGCTGCCCTGTCTGCCTGCGCTGGCACAGCAACACCCTGGCCTGCAGCTGGAGCTGCGCTCGGCCAACGAGCTGGTCAGCCTGACCCGGCGCGACGCCGACCTGGCCCTGCGCGCCACGCCCAAACCACCCGACCATTTGATCGGGCGGCAACTGGGCCGCATCCGCTTTGTGGTGTGCGCGGGCAAGGCCATGCCCGCCGCCCGCCGCCGCCGCGCCCTGGACGCGCAAGACTGGGTCGCCCCCGACGAGGCCATGCCCGAGCACCCTTCGGTGCGCTGGCGGCGCAAAGCCTTGCCCAAGGTGGTCCCGCGCCATCTGGTCGATGGCATTGTGGGCGTGGCCGACGCCATACAGTGCGGCCTGGGCGTGGGTGTGGTGCCGCTGTTCATGCTGGACTGTTCACCGCTGTTGGTGGCGGTGACCGACCCCTTACCAGACTGTGAATCGCTGCTGTGGCTGCTGGCCCATCCCGAGTCGCGCCACCTGCGGCGCATCGCCACGGTGTATCAGCACTTCAGCGAACACATCCGCCTGCCCTGAAGCGCATACCAGCCGCGCTGCGGACGACAGCAATCCTGGGCGCGGCGGACTAAACTGACACACCATGTCTGCCACCTCTACCTCGTTGCCCTTCCCAGCCTCTCCAGCCTCCTCCGACCCCAGCCGCTGCCCCCTGTGCGGCGAGGCCAACCGTTGCGCGATGGAGGTGGAGCGCGAGACCGGCGTGAAGCAGGGCCCGTGCTGGTGCACTGGCGTGCGGTTTGACGACGCCTTGCTGGCCCGTGTGCCGCCCCAGGCCCGTGGCCAGGCGTGCATCTGCCAGGCCTGCGCCACGGCGCCACGGCCTGCCGACGCACCGTGAGCACCGACACCTCCCTCACCGCATTGCGCGCCCGCTACGGCGCACGCTACCGCTGGTTGCTGCTGCTGTCTGTCATGGTAGGCACCATGGCATCCATCATGTCGTCCACCATCGTCAATGTGGCGGTGCCCGACATGAGCCATTTCTTTGAACTGGGCCAGGAGCGGGCGCAGTGGGTCAGCTCGGGCTTCATGGTGGCCATGACGGTGTCCATGCTGACCACGCCCTGGCTGCTGGCGCGCTACGGCTACCGCCGCACCTATGTGGGCACCATGGTCCTGATGCTGGTGGGCGGCGTGGTGGGTGGCCTGGCCAACACCTACCCGCTGGTGCTGGCCGCGCGGGTGGCCGAAGGCCTGGCCGCCGGGGTGGTGCAGCCCATTCCGGCCATCATCATCCTGCGCGCCTTCGAGCCCCACGAGCAGGGTCGGGCCAGCGGCATCTTTGGCATGGGCGTGGTGCTGGCGCCGGCCATGGGGCCCAGCATTGGCGGTGTGCTGGTCGACCTGTTTGGCTGGCGCTCCATCTTCTTCATGGTCGTGCCATTTTGTTTGGCCTCGCTCTATCTCGCCTACCGTTTTGTGCCCACCACAGCCCCTGGCGGCGTGGCGGCCAGCCGCGTCGGCGCGTCGCTGGACTGGCGTGGCCTGCTGTTGGCCACTGTGGGCACACTGTGCCTGCTCAATGGACTGGTGCAACTGCATGGCAGTGGCACCGGGCAGGCTTTACTTTTGCTGAGTGTGGCGGCAGCATCGTTGTTGGGGTTCGTGGCCTGGCAGCACCGTTACCGCTTGGGCGGGGGCACGCCACTCATGAACCT
>ERZ795056.3320-NODE-3320-length-17361-cov-5.867965_pt1 | contig 17361 bp, 14 predicted proteins | sample MGYA00375140_ERZ795056 | MGnify/ENA primary metagenome ERZ795056 (study PRJEB30185, sample SAMN05720227) | activated sludge metagenome | isolation source: Anaerobic digester | place: USA | collected 2015-03-09 ... | reverse complement strand
GAGGGAGATGGACCGGTTTGAGATGATGATGCAGTTTTCGTCGTTTCCGTCAACCGCGGCAGATGGCGAAAAGTTGAACGAACCGGTCAGGGTCAGGGCTGAATCGTACCCCGCATCAATCACCATGATCTTGTCATGCACCTTTGAGCCGTGATAGGGATTGTGCGGGTCGAAATTTTCGTTTCCGTCCATGACAATATTGAGGCCGGCATCCATCATCCGCTGATGGACAGAATACTCATTGGACTCGTGCCAGCCCTTGTCGAATACACCGTAGACACGCACGCCCTGGTTGGTCGCCTTCCAGATGATGGCGTTGGCGATTTCAGTGCTGGTAAAGGCAAACATGGCAAAGTGGATGGTATGCCGGGCATTGCTGATAATCTCGAGAATTCGTGTATTGGCGTTGTAGTTGGGGGCAAAGGCCCCGACATAGGGCGTAAAGTAAACTTCGATTTTTGTTTCATCCGGCTGTCCGGGATTGACAACAAACCGGTTATCGGCAAACCCATCAAAGGGCTTTTTTTCGAGACCGAAGGTCCCATTGACAAACATGTTATCCATCTCTTTTTTGTAATACGCCGCCACATTGCTGCTGGTAATAAAAACCACATTTTCGTTGTTGAGGAGAGCTCCCGAGCCGGTATAGTTCATCGAACCCATGGTCACGATGTGGTCGTCGACGATCACGAATTTGTTGTGCATGATCTTTTCGGGGTTGCCAAGCCTCATCGGGACCCGTGCGGCCATGAGAGCCTTGTATCCCTCGTAAAATGTGTTGTCGATATCTCCTACCATGCGCACCTTGATGCCCTTTTTATGCACTTCGATCAAAGCCTGGTAAATTGCCGGAACCGAGAGCTCGTAGATATTGATGTCCACACTTTTTTTGGCGCTCAGGATCAGCTTGCCCACCTTTTCGGGCAGTTGCTGGTCATGCCCGGTTGAGGGTGAAATGCCCGGCTCCGAAAACCAGACCTGCAGGCCCCTGGGCCAGGGAGAGAGGGCTGGTTCGGAAATATCGGCCGCCGAGCAGGCCGCGAGCAGTGCGCAGGCCGCCGCAGTCACAAGGCGCATTGAAGATGCCAGTTTCATGGTCCTCCCCTTTTTTACCGGTTCCCGGGTGAGCAGAAGACGGCACCCTGATAGTTTCCGCGTATGTACTGCATGGCCCAGGCTGTTTCGTGGGAGAGATATTCCCCCCAGCTGTCATAGCTTGACCCTTCCTCGCCCCCGAAAAAATCAGTCTTGCGGACCGCACTCCGTCTGATTCTGGGGAGAGCGGCGCCGGCAGGGAGATAGTCTTTTTGGAGAAAATCGACAGTGTCGGCCGTCCGTCCGCCGGCATCCTGGACTTCGATCATGAAGCGCGACGAAGGGATGGAAAAACCCGGGATGACAAGATCAAGGTTGTTGAAGGCCCCGTTTGTGCTGTTGCCGACTGTGTAATAGCGGCCTGACGGAATGACGGTGTTGGTCGGAAAGACGATCAGCTGCGATGTTGTTCCGGAAAACACAAGGCACCAGCCCGAGATGTCGTAGGGGGCACTCGAATTATTGTAAATCTCGATAAAATCGTCATCCGGGTTGTTTTTTGCCCCGGTATTGTCAACGCTTCCGGCCCAGTGTACTTCGGAGACGTAGATCTCGCCACGGATATCGTACGGTGAGATATTATACCGTGCTGCATCCGGTTCGCCGATTGAACACCCGGCCAGCACCAGGGAGATGACTATGGTTTGGAGGACGCAATGGTTCATAAATCTGGCTCCCTAGTTTCGTGTCCCTGGACTACGGATGGTTGAGGTTCCGTTTTGCCAGACTGCAATATTGGTATACGAATCCGTCGCCGGATTGTAGGTTGACCGGAGCTTTGAATAGGTTGAAGTCATCCCGGCAGCTGCAAAGGCGGCCGGATCCGGTGTATGACTCCATTCGTACGAACCGGATTTCAAAAAGGCCCTGTTGTCATCGAGGCGGTCACCGGTTGTTCCGATCAGGGTTGATTCGGAAGAGGTAAAGAACTTAGTCCCGGCGGGCACTCCCCAACCGATGATGGTGTTGAGATTGGTGGCGCTGACATCCGAATCGACAACAAGGATCACCTCATTGGGCGCAATCGTCACTCCTCCCGAAGTGGGGATCGATGCGAAAATACTCACGTTGCTGCTGGTTCCGTACTTCGACAAACTGATCTCGGTTGTACCGATCAGGATTCTGAAATCCCGTGTGATTGAGAGACTCTGTGAGCCGGAATTCCAGAGCTCGATATAATCGACGTTTGTCCCGGCATCCGCCCACTCACTGATGAGAAGGCCAAAGAGGGCCGGTGTTGTCCGGGTGATGGTGACGGTATAGGTGGTTTCGGTAAAATTTTCGGCCACAACCCGGATGGAGACCGTGTTGACACCGACTGCAAGTGGAATTGCCAGGCTTGAACCTGAAGCCACCTGCTGATTGTTGACGAAGATGCGGGCAGCAGCATGGCTGGCGGCGGGTGTCACGCTGGCTGATGTAATATCGAAATTGACGGCGCATGAATAGGTTGTTGTCGCTGGTGTGAACGAGAGGATATTGGTTGGTCCGACCACGAGGGAGGAGAGACTGGAGTCACCATTCTCACTCCCCGTCAGGAGAACCGCCGAGACTGTGTAGGTAAACACGGACAAGCCATCACGGTCCGTCACCCGTACCGGGACCCGGGTTGTTCCCGTTGCGGGGACGATGGGTTGTGACGCCATTCCGGAGAGGACGGTCTCGCCGTTAACCGTAATCCTGGAAGTGCTGCTGCGTGAAACGGGGGTAATGGTGAACGAAGCCGTTCCCGCCGGGACTCCGATCATATAATTGGTACGTTCGATTCCAAAAGCCGGGACGAGTGCGGTGGAGAGTGACGTCGAAAGGCCTGAGAGAAATGGATCAGGTAAAAATTTCCGTTCGTATTGGTCCGGCAGCTCGCCGCTGTTTGCAATATTGAGATCCCCCGAACAGGAGAGCCCCAGTACGGTCACAAGAAGAAGGAATACGCTCGTCATGCACAATCTCATGGCAGCTCCTTATTTGGGCCAGATGCTGTTGGCGGCACCCGGCGTCGCGCGGGTGTAGGTTCGAAAACCGGGCTTGATATTTGTTCCGGATACGGCGAGCTGCCAGGTGGCATCATTCATTCCGTCCGTAAACGGTTTTGATCGTTCAACTGAAGCGTAAAACTCGCCGGGTGAGAGGGCTGATGCCCGGATGTCACACTCGTCGTGGACCTTGCCTGACGTGTCCTTGAGAACGTACGAAAATCCCTTCGACGAACTGACATCGAGCTTGATGCGTGTTGACCGAAAAGCCGTCGTGACAAAGGCGTTGTCAAACTGGGTGCTCGTATTGGCCAGCACCCAAAATCCACCCGGCGCAAGTCGTGTACCATAGGGGATGGTCAAGGTTCCCAGAAAATTGGTCCTGTCGCAGGTATACTGGTCAATCTGCCAGTTCCCGATATCAATCGTCCGGTCGGTCGTCGAATTGTGGATCTCGAGATAGTCGCCGTTGTGGTACCACTGCCCTGCATCACTTTTTGTTGCGCGGTAGCAGATTTCGCTGAGGACGACCGAAAACGGGTCAAGTTCCTGATTGATGATATTGGTCTCGCTCCAGACCGTGTGCAGGGCATCCACTCCCTTGACAGCCCAGTAGATCCGGGTCTTTGAAGCACCAGTCAAGGGAAGAACCACCGAAGGCGTACAGTTGGTGCTGGTTGCCGAGGCAAAATCCTGTTCAAAAAGCGGCAACGAGAGATCAGCGTTAGTCGAGATATACAGGGTCGTGATATAGGGGATGCTTGAACCCCAGGTGAATTCGTAGCTGGTCGCGTTGGCATTGAGCTGGTGACGGGGTGAAAAAAGCGTAATCGCCGGTGCGGCGGCACCAGCCTCTGTGCTGTTCCCGTGGGGCCAGTCCGTGTGCAGCTCGTTTTCAGAGCAGGCGATCACAAGAACAACCAGCAGTCCGGCTGCTGTCAGGGCAAGGGTACGTTTCATGGCCAGTATCCAGGTGTGCGTATAGATACATTTCCATTGACCCACTTGGTGTCATCCTGGGTCGAATCTGTACCGAAAACAAATGTATCGACGAGCTTTGAATACGTGGTTGTACCGGCAGTCCATGGCCAGGCGGTACCAGACCATTCATCACTCCCAAGCGTGAGTTTTGCCGGGGCGCCACTCAATCGCTCACCGGATGCATCGATAAGCTTTGTCTGATCTGAGACGAAGAACTTCACTCCCGCAGTAGCAGCGAAGTTTGTAATTCGAGACGAAATCGGTACAACCAGGATTACTTCACCCGGGGCAATGTTTACTGTTCCAAGCGGGGTGTACTCGGCAGAAAGTGGTCCCGTTCCGTACTTGGTCAGTTTGGCCGACTTGCCGCTGCCATACACAATTGCCAATGAAGTATTAATTTCGACTTGGTGATCGGCAAAATTTCTCAACTCGATGTAATCGTCATAATTGTAGGTTCCAACATCACCCCACTCGGTTATCAGCAATTTTCCAACGGGAGACGCTGCCGATACCGCTGATGCGACACTCCCGCTCGAACTTGTCGTCGACGTCTGGCTTGAGGATGTTCCCCCAGATGCAGTTGAAGAACTCGTGGACGCACTTGTCGAGCTGATGGCGCCGGCCCAAGCATAGACCCGGTATTCGCGCAGGGCTCCATCGGCCGCCTTGATCACCCAGGAGACGTATCCATCACGGTACGACTGGGTGCTGACCCCGCTTGTTTGCTCGAGCGTGTTGACGTAGGCTTTGGCACCGGCAGGCAGGGTAAAGGTGGCAATCAATGCGGTCAAGGATTGCCCTTCGGGAAGACTGACATCAATCCGGTGAGGGACAATACTCTCATTGATGCTCCCTGCGACCCCGGACAGGCTGAAGGACACGAGCGAGGAGTTGGAAGACAGGCTGGCAGGATAGGGATCGTCACTGCAGGCGACAAGCAGGGCCAACAGGAGAGCTGTGCCTGCAACAAGGATACTGGCTGTACGCACGCCGGACCTCCGTCTCTTTTCATCGAGTCTAGCACTTTTTACGCAAAAATGTCAATAGGGATATTTCCCTATACGAGATATTGGGTTTTTTTTAGATGGAAGCAATAAAAAACACATCGTATGGTAGCCGTAACAAGGCATACCGGTTGTCACACGGATGGTATGCCCTGTTTTGGGGATCAGCGCAAGGCCTGCTCGACCCTGTGGGCCACCTGTAACAGTCGTGCCTCGTCAAAATGGGTCGCCATGAGCTGCAATCCCACAGGAAGCCCGCCCTTCCCGCGTCCACAAGGCAGGGAAATTCCGGGTATTCCGGCCAGATTGGTGGAAATGGTGAAGATGTCCGAGAGATACATGGCAACCGGGTCTGCCGCTTTTTCACCGATGGCAAAGGCCACCTGGGGTGAGGTGGGCGTAGCGATCATGTCCACATCGGCAAAAGCAGTGGCAAAATCTCGGGTGATGAGCTGGCGGACACGGAGCGCTTTGAGATAGTAGGCATCGTAATAGCCGGAGGAAAGGACGTAGGTCCCGAGCATGATCCGGCGTTTGACCTCGGCGCCGAACCCCTCACCCCGACTGCGGGCATAGAGCTCGTACAGATCGGCCGGATCCTGGGCGCGACGACCGTAGCGCACTCCGTCAAACCGTGCCAGGTTTGAACTGGCTTCGGCAGTCGCCACGATATAATAGACGGCCACTGCGTATTCCGTATGGGGGAGCGAAATCTCACGGATCTCGGCACCCATCTCCTCCATCCGTTTGATCGCGGCTCGGACAGCGGCTTCAACCTCGGGTTCCATTCCGGAAACAAAGTATTCCTTGGGGACACCGACGCGAAGACCCTTGAGGTCACCGTCCAGGCCCGCAGTATAGTCAGGAACCGCTTGAGGGACGGATGTCGAGTCCAAAGGATCATGTCCGGCCAGGTGATTGAGAACAATGGCGGCATCCTCGACCGTCCGTGTGAAGGGCCCGATCTGGTCGAGGGAGGATGCAAAGGCGATTAGACCTCGCCGTGAGACACGTCCATAGGTCGGCTTGAGACCAACCACCCCGCAGAGGGCCGCCGGCTGGCGGATGGAGCCACCCGTATCCGAGCCGAGAGCCACCGGGACAAACCCGGCTGCCACCGCCGCGGCCGAACCGCCTGATGAGCCACCGGGTATCCGTGACCTGTCATGAGGATTGCGGACCAGTCCATGGGCCGAAGTCTCGTTGGAGGAGCCCATGGCAAACTCGTCCATATTGGTCCGCCCGACAAAGATGGCACCCGCCCGTTCAAGATTCTCGAGGGCATGCGCGGTATAGGTCGCCCGGTACCCGTCAAGGATCCGAGATGCACAGCTTGCCCTGTGTCCGCGGTAATTGAGATTGTCTTTGATGGCCAGCGGAATCCCCAGGAGGGGGGCGCGTTCACCGTCCGCCAGTCTGGCATCGGCCGCACGGGCCTGTTCCCTGGCCTCGTCCAGCCAGAGTTCGACAAAGGCGTTGACCGGACATGCGTGGGCTGCATCGGTCGAATCACTCGTGATGCCCTGTTCGACGGCATCGATGATGTCGAGAGCCGAAAATTCGCGGGAGTCCAGTCCCTTGCGAAGTCGGGCAATACTCAAGCTGGCAAGATTCATCTGGGAGATCCTTACGGGAGTTATTCGATGACTCGGGGAACGAGGATGCTGCCATCCCGGGATTCCGGGGCCAGAGCGAGAATCTCGTCTCTCGACACGGCATTTTTATGAGGAACATCCTCTCGCTCGACATTGGCGCTGGTGGCGTCACGGGGAAGAGGTTCGATACCGGATGTATCCAACTCGTTGATTTTTTCGACAAACTGGACAATCCTGGCCATCTGGGTGGTCAAGGCTTCCTTTTCCGGTTCGCTCAGTTCAAGCCGGGAGAGGCGTGCGACACGCTCCACCGTGGTACGATCGACAGCCATGGACAACTCCTTGCGCGGATCCTGCATCGTGTTTCCCGAAATACCCTGTCTTTGTGACCAGACGCTGTTGCTCCGGGAGACCGTGCCATCTGATACGAGATACTCTGTAAAAAAAATATCATGGTGTCGCAAAGTCAATCCCGGTCTGTCATGCCAATCCGCGAGAATCGAGGGGGACGGTTGCACAACGATGCCTCTTCCGGGGCTCTTTACCGCTTCTCTTCGGATTCGAGACCCGAGTAGAGCTCGATAAAGGTGCAGACCCGGTCGGTAAAGGCGACACGGAGGCGGACCAGTTTTCCTTCTCCGGATCGTTCGAGAATCACACCGGGCCCGTACTCACGATGCCGGACCTTTTCGCCCTGGGAGAAGGTCTGTGGCCGGTTTGTGTGTTCCGGTCGTGTCCGTTTCTCTTCGGAAAGCCGGTTTTTCCAGTGAGCGGAACTGGTGCTCCGTTTCGGATCCACCTCTTCCCAGTCAACCAGTTCGGGGGGAAACTCGTCCAAAAAACGGCTGGGTTCGTTGTTCATTTCGCGTCCGAAGCTGTATCGTGAGGCGGCATGGCACAAGAAAAGCCGTTTCTTGGCGCGGGTCGCGGCGACATAAAAGAGCCGACGTTCCTCCTGAAGCCTGGCAGGATCGTCAATGGAGAGATAGTGGGGAAAAATCCCTTCTTCCAGTCCCGTTGTGAACACCGTGTCGAATTCGAGCCCCTTGGCATTGTGTACTGTCATGAGGAAGACGCCCTTCCCTCCTCCACTGGTTTCATCGGTTTGTCCAAGGAGAGAGACTTCTGCAAGATACTCGGCTGCTGTTCCCTGGGGATTGTGATCCTCCCAGTCGGAAATGGAGTTGATGAATTCCTGGATGTTCTCGATCCGTTCTTCCTCTTCGGAATGGAATTCCATGAGACCGGAATCCTTGGCCAGTCGGGCTACGCGTTTACTGAGGGGATCCGCCGACTCCGCGAAATTCTTGACCAGGTTCCCGATCTTGCCGAGGGCTTCCTGTTTGGCTTTGCCCCTGACAAGGCTGGCCGCATGCTGTGAACAGACTTGTACAACAGGCATTCCGTGTGCTTCGGCATAGGCGACCAGACTGGCAATGCTCTTTTCACCGACTCCGCGCAGGGGCGCTTGCATGGCGCGGGCAAAGGCACTCCCGTCGCTCGGGTTGACCGCGAGCCGGAGCCAGGCGACGAGATCACGGATTTCACGGCGTTCATAAAACCGCATGGAACCAACCAACTGGCTGGGAATGTTTTTGGAAAGCAGAGCTTCCTCGAAGATGCGGGATTGCCAATTGGCCCGATAGAAGATCGCGCAGTCCTCGAGTGAATACCCTTTCCGTTGGAGATCCAGGAGTTCGCCGGCGATCCATTCGGCTTCGTCCCTGTCTCGCTCAAAGGAGACGACTCTGGGCTTGTCGCCATCCGGGAGGGCGCTCCAGACAGTCTTTGCCATCCTTTCATCGTTTTTTTCGATGACTCTGGCAGCAATCTCGAGGATCTGCGGGGTCGAGCGGTAATTCTGTTCAAGACGGATGGCCTTGACCCCGGTAAAATCACGCGTAAACGCCGCAAAATTGTCCACGCGGGCTCCACGCCAGGAATAAATGGATTGATCATCATCACCGACAATGCAGGCGTTATTATGTCCACCAGCCAAAAGCCGGAGAAGCGCATATTGGGCGGCATTGGTATCCTGAAACTCGTCAACAAGGACAAATCCAAACCGGTTGGCATATTTTGAAAGAACCTGGTCATTTCCGCGAAAGAGCCGGACAGTTTCAAAAATCAGATCTCCAAAATCCAGGGCGCCGTTTGCCCGCAAGCCCTGGTTATAGAGCAGGTACAGGGTCCGCATGGCTTCATCCTGTCGGGGATCCCGGGTTGCGGGCCGGTACTCCCCTGGTCCGACAAGCGAATCCTTGGCACGATGAATGGCCTTGAGCCACTGGGCGGCCAGCTTTGTATCAAGCGGAAGATCACGCTCCCGGATGATCCGTCTCAGGATCGATGTCTGTTCATCCTGATCGAAGATCGTGAAATCACGGGGGAGACCGGCTGCCTCATGTTCCGTGCGCAGAATGATTGAGCAGGCGGAGTGGAAGGTGCGGACCCAGAGCCGGCTGAAGTCCTGCCCGGCCAGCCTGGAAACCCGGTCACGCATCGAAGCGGCAGCCTTGTTGGTGAAGGTTACGGCAAAGACTTCTTCGGCCCTGACAAATCCGCAATGGATCGCCCAGGCAATCCTGCTGGTCAGGACACGTGTTTTTCCGCTGCCGGCTCCAGCCAGGACAAGGAGTGCGCCCTCAAGACTCGTCACGGCCTGATACTGGGCGTCATTCAGCCCGTCAAGGATGGCATGTTCCCGTTGCATGCCGAAAGTATAGTCACTGTGTGCCGGCAAAGATAGACCATGACAAACCCGGCCTTTGTGGGTATATATTCAATACCGGACAGTGTTCCTTTCCGCCCTGTCGATACTGGATACATGTGATGGAAGCCAGCGTATGCGTTGTCCCGTTTGCCACTCAGATGACGACAGGGTGATCGATTCCCGACCGAATAGAGACAATACCGCCATCAGGCGTCGCCGGATGTGCAATGCCTGCAACAAGCGGTTTACCACGTACGAATACATCGAGGAGTACCCGCTCCAGGTTGTCAAAAAGGACGGCCGGCGCGAGGATTTTTCCCGCGAGAAGATTCTCAATGGACTGGCGATCGCCTGCCGCAAACGGAATATCCCGCGGGAACGGATCGAGCGACTGGTGGACGAGGTCTTCGAGCAGCTGATCCGGACGGGGATCCCGGAAGTCTCCAGTTCGACCGTTGGCGAACACATCATGGAAAAATTGTGCGATATCGATCCGGTCGCATGGGTCCGGTTTGCATCCGTCTACAGGGAGTTCAACGATGTCGACGAATTCAAGCGGACAATCGACGGTCTTCAGACGTCAAAAGACGCCACCCGACCTGAGACGATACCCGATTGACGTTGTCACTCGTCAAAGTCTGGAGTCGATTGGCTGTATTTCGGACGTGATGTCCTGACATAATCGAGATAGTTCCGGATGTACTGCTCGATGATGATCTGGTCGTCCGGTTTGACCTGGATGAAGCGCAGGGCGACATTGGCGGCATCCCCCGAAAAATCGATCCGTCGGATCTCGCTAACGGTTTCAATCACCCGGTTCATGATATGGAGATCCAGACCGAGTTTCATCCTGACGTTGAGGAATTTGATGATGTATTGCGAATTGACGGCGAGATAGACCCCTCCACTCCCGATATTGATCACGGGGATATCGAATGCGGCTCCGGTATCCAGCTTGAACAAGCGGGCCTTGGCAAGCGCTTCCGAGACGATGTCCGCCAGGGCCATTACGTAATAGACATCGCTGATCCTGAAATTCCTGACAACAGGCATCAGGGAGACCAGGGAGATATGCCCGATCACACTCTCGAACATGCGGACGGGAACAACGATGATCGAAGCAATCCCGGTATCTGTATACCGTTTTTGCCGGGCCAATATTTCAGCACCGATTTTTTGGTCATCGGCACCGGCCGATTTCATCTCCTTGAAGAGAAGCGAGTAATTGAAGATGTCGTTCGAAACGATATCCTTGATCAGATCTTTGGCATTGGTCGTATCCGAGATCCAGAACGGTTTTTTGAAGCGTCTGACGAGCTGGACTTCTTCGGCAAGGGGTTCACCGTCCTTGTGAAGTTTGATCTCGGTGTTGGGGCAGATCGTTTTGAGTTCGTTTCCGATCATCAGGAGGATCTTGCGGATGTCGGGAACATCCCGCTGGAGTTCGAAAAATATCGGAGCCAACCGCGGTGGTGCTGTCGCAACATTGACTTCTTTGTGTTCGTTTTCCTCAGGGATAATATGAAACCGCGAAAAGAGCTGTCCCTGGACAAAAATCCGGGCGGTCCGTCGCACAACGCGGTTTTCGAGAGAATCCGGCTTGTCAACGATCAGATAACCGCCGGCACTGGAGAGAATCGTGACATGGCCGACGTATGAATCTCCCCCGATCATGAAACTTATTGTCAACTGTGTACTCTCGGGAACAAAGACGCCATTCGGCGAGAGCTGGAGCGTGCGATGGTCAATGGTGGTGATCGCGGCGTGGGTTTCCTTCTCACCTGACCTGACGGTGATCCGTCGGGAGTCGGATTTGACCCTGTGGAGGATCTTGTCGATCCGGTCTTCTTCCTTGATGATGGCAGCCTTCACGGGGGTACTCCACCTGAATTTTGTGTATCACCTGTCTCCGGAACAACCTGTTTTTCTTCAAGGATTTTCCGGAATACCGAATCGGGGCGTTTGAGCTCTTTAGCGCCTCTGGTGACCTTGCAGAGACTCATGGAAAGTCTGGATGCGATATCCCGCTGAGGGACACCCTGATGGAGGAGCCGGACCAGTTCCCAGCGTCTCCGGATCATGTCCTGTTCGGTATCGGTTAAAAGCTGTTCAAGAAAAATTTCGATCTCATCCGACTTGAGGGAAGAAAGGATCCGGGCAATCTCGCGCATGTCTGGTCTCTCACTCCGCTTGCTGGATTCAACATTGTGTATAGTATCACAGAACAGAGCCAAGTCGGAAATTTTTTCAATCGACAAAGTTGACGGTTTATTCTATACTCTTGTTACCATCAGCATTGACGGAACAAGAGAGGCAATCATGGCGGTTCCCCAGAACAGAATTTCACTGGAGAAGGTTCTTGTTGCCCTGTATGACAGGATCATTGCCCGTGAGATCACCCAGATCTCCCAGGTTGTCGATCAGACCAAGAGTATTCCCCTCGATGCCCAGCAGCGCGAAACCATGATGCAAAAGGCATTTTTTCTTATTAAAACCCTGAATTGGGGTGTTTTTGCCGATCTGAATGTCCGTGAATATACAGTCCTTTGGCACGAACTGGTCCTCTCCCACCCTTCCTACAAGTTTGCCGGTGATCTCAAACGGAGCATGACCATCTCCAACGTTTTCATTTCGATGCTGGATATCCACGGCTACACGGCCTTTTGCCGGCAATCCAAAAACAACCTCTCGCAGCTGCATGAGCTGGACAATTTCCTCAATACGACCATCAGGGATGTCGCCAAAAACAACGGGTGTATCGGCAATCGTGAACGCGGGGACGAGATTGTCCTGGTTGGAGGTCGGGCCAGTGACATCCTCAAAGCCACTTTTGAAATCATCCAGATCTTTGCCAGGGAGAATTTCTTCAAACAGAGCACCAATGCCGATCCCTCGGACAAATACAACCGGATACTCCCGGCATTCAATATCTCCGCGGGGATCTCTGGCGGGAATACCAATTCTCCGATGATCATCACTCGTAAAGGCGAAATCTCCGGTTTCTTGCTCAACACAGCGGCCCGGCTCCAGACCAGGGCCAACAAACTCGCTCCGAAGCATACAAAAATCATCATTGCCAAGACGGTCCATACCTATCTCGAAAAGGAAAACCGGCTGCAGGATTTCATGAAATACATCGATTTTTTCGATTGTGGCAGCATCGAGTTCAAGGGAATGAGCATCGCCAACATGGAGGTGCTCTTCCGCGAGGCCGATAAAAAAAAGCTCAAATACCAGAAAGTGTTTCTCGAGATGCTCTCCTCTCTCCGGCAGAACCTCTGGAAAGACCGGGTCATGCTGGACTGCCTCTCCACCATGGATGCTGTCATCACTATTCTTCCGCCGATGAGGATGGAAGTTGCACTTCCCGGATACAAGACCCTGGCCATATCAAACGATCTTCTGCACCGCAAGATTACTATTATCCAGAACAGCTTCAGCATCCAGGATGACTACATCACCGCCATCATCAAATTCGACGAATTGATGGTCATTCTCCAGCAGGTTCCCGATTTCGAACCGATCGTTCTCGAGTATGGACAGGAGATCAATGACCGCTACAAGATGATTCTCACCCATTATGAACCCGAGCTTGAACGGGAGATCGAACAGAAAAAAGGAATGATCTTTTCCCCGCAGGAGTTGCGTGTCTACGATTATTTCAAGAGCAACGCCAATTCCCTCGAACTCCTGGCCGAGAAGGCCCGCAAGAGTCCCCAGCTTTCGCAGCGCAAGATCCTCTGGAATTCGATGATCGAAAAAAAGAAGTCTGAACTGGATTTCAGCCTGTATTCCGGGAAAAAATAAAGGCTCCATGCCATGCACGTACAAAAGACTGTCCTGATCTACCAGGACAGCCTTTTGTACGCGTCCGATGTTCAGCTTCGTTCTGCGTGTTCGAGAAGGAGTTTGCTGAAAAACTCGCCAAATGAAGCCGGATCCTCGATTTTACCACCTTCGGCGATGACGGCATTTGCATAGAGGGCGTCCGCAATCTCACCAGCCAGATCGGATCTGGATTCGTCAGCCTGGAGCTGATTGAGCTTCATGACCAGGGCATGCCCTGGGTTGATCTCGAGAATCCGTTTGGCCTTAGGCACATCCTGCCGCATGGCCTTCATTAGCTGCTCCATGTGGGCGCCCATATCATATTCGTCCGCGACAAGGCAGGACGGGCTTGTGACAAGCCGGCTCGAGACACGGACTTCCTTGATCTTGTCCTCAAAGCGTTTGCCCATCCAGGCAACGAGTCCCTTCAAATCCTCACGCTGCTTTTCCTGTGTCTTTTTTTCTTCTTCGGTTCCTTCGGGCAGATCTCCCTTGGCCAGTGACAGGAATTTCTTTCCCTTGTATTCGGGCATCTGAGGAAGAATCCACTCGTCAACAGGGTCCGTGAAGAAGAGAACCTCGTAGCTCTTTTTGCGGACAGCTTCAAGATAGGGAGATTTTTCGAGTTCGGCCCGGGAATCACCGGTCAGAACAAAGATCTCCTTCTGGTCCTCGGGCATGGCCGAAACATAGGCATCCAGGGTGGTCAACTCACCGGGTTTGGTTGCCGTGCTCTCGAAGAGCAGGAGATCAAGAATTTTGTCGCGGTTTTCGTAGTCAATGGCGACGCCTTCCTTGATGATCGAGCCGAGACTCTTGAAGAACTCGGTATAGCCCGCTCTGTCTGACTCGAGCCTGGATTTCATGCTGTCAATGATCTTTTTGACGAGGTTGGACTTGATCTTTGCCAGAATCCTGTCCTGCTGGAGGATCTCGCGAGAGACGTTGAGGGGGAGATCAGATGAATCGACCACTCCCTTGACAAAGCGCAACCAGCGCGGCATCAGGGCTTCGGCATCATCCATGATGAACACACGTCTGACATAGAGTTGCACACCGCGCATCCGGTCGCCCTGCATCAGGAGATCGAAGGGCATGCGGGAAGGCAGATAGAGCAATGCACTGAATTCGGTTGCTCCCTCGGCTGAATAGTGAATCCGGTCAAAGGGTTTCTCGTAATCATGCGAGATGTGCTTGTAAAATTCGGAGTATTCCTCGTCGCTGATCTCCGCCGGCTTTTTCATCCAGATCGCTTTTTGGGAATTGAGCGTCTCGGTGATGGTCTGTTTTTCGTACTTCTCATCCGAGCCTTCAACGGGAACGCTCTTCTCGACGTCCATCCGGACGGGATACTCGATGAAGTCGGAGTACTTTTTGACAATGCTGCGGATACGGTATTCCTCGAGATATTCAATGCAATCATCCTTGAGGGTGAGGATGATGTCGGTTCCGCGTTCGGTCCGTTCGGCCGGATCGATGGTAAAGGTCCCCTCACCGGAGGATTCCCAGCGGAAGGCCTGTCCGGTCCCTGCCTTGCGGGTAACAACCGAAACACTGCTCGCGACCATGAAGGCCGAATAAAAACCGACCCCGAATTGTCCGATCAAACTGGGCGCATCCTTGTCATCCTTGAGGGATTCAATGAAATTCCCAGTACCGGAACGGGCGATTGTCCCGAGGTTCTCGACGAGCTCGTCTTCGTTCATTCCGATACCGTTATCGGAGATGGTCAGAGTCTTTTTCGACTTGTCCACACTGATCCGGATGGCAAAATCATTGCTCTCGGATGCCAGGGCCTTGTCTGAAAGCATGAGGAAGCGCAATTTGTCCAGGGCGTCCGACGCATTGGACAAGAGCTCACGCATGAAGATTTCAGCATTGGAATAGAGTGAATGGATGACAAGGTGGAGAAGCTTTTGGGTTTCGGTTCGAAATTGCATGTTGCGTTTGTGGGCCATAATCCTGTCCTCCTCAAGAAGTATTCAAAAATTACGTAACACATGACAAGATGTCAAGATTCTTGCCGCAGGAGCGGTGTTGAAGTGACTCTTTCGTCGAATTTTAAGGTAGGAACATTACTGTTTCTCTGTTATATACAGGATATCTACAAAAAAACCGAGGAAAATTCAGGCTGGTCAAGGATTTTTTTTGAAAAAAATGAAGGCGTTGCATTAATATTATCAAGCAATATATGTGCCATGTAATCATGTTGTTGCATCTGGATGAGTATTTTATTCAGATTATTTCAAAAAAATGAATTTTTTTTCTCGCTTGAATTTTCAGGTGAATTTCATAGTCTGGCACGCTTGTTGACAGTGTACAAGTTATCTACATTTTGTCAACAGAGGTGCATTCTTCAATATCTGTGCTACAATTCAAGAAACGACGACGCCGGATCGGGGATGTATGTCTGGAAACCGCATACTCTGTCTGCTCTTCCTGCTGATATGGTCAGGAAGAACACTCTCGGCTGATACCAGTGGCGCAGACTTCCTCAAAATCGATGCACACCCCTACGCCGCCGCAGCCGGCGGGGCCCTTGTCGCCGGGACAGGAAACCCGCATCAGGCCCTGGCTGTTGCCAATCAAGCCGGTTTGGCCCATGTCACAAACAGCATCCTGGCGCTCTCCACCATGCCCTGGATTGGTGGAACCCTCTTTTTTGACTGTACCTGGATCGAATCTCCAGGACCTGAGATTCCGCTCACCTTGGGGCTGGCGCTGACAGGGTTCTCTTCTCTGACGGTGGAGCAGTTCGACATCAATGGGGAACATCGTGGGGATACGGCCCTGTTTGATTGTGCAGCCAGTTTTTTGGCTTCCCTGCCACTCCCCGTCGAGGGGCTTTCAGCCGGTGCGGCTGCCCGGTTCATCATCCGGGATGTCTATGAATCCATCCTTTACGGGTTTGCCCTCGATCTCTCAGTCCTCTGGCGATTTCAGCTTTTCGGTTTCGGCGAACCCGGGTTTGCGAATTTTTCCCTGGGATTGGCCATCCGCAATCTCGGTCCCAATCTGGCGTTTTCCGGTGGGGATACCTTTTCAGACAGGCTTCCGACAACTCTGTCGCTCGGGATGCGTTGGCAGTCCAGGGAGAGTGGCTTGCTTGTCCCCTGGCTCAGTCTTGAAATGACGAGTTACGCCAACGAGGGCGAGAAGAACTGGCGGTTCGGGTCCGGTCTGATCCTTGTCGGAACCCTGGAAATCGTGGCCGGGTACCGGTATGGAAATGATCTGGCAGGAGTCAGTCTCGGGACATCCATCACCTTTCCGACCGTTCTCGGAACGGTCAGACTGGACTATGCGTTCATCCCGCTCGCGGACGAGATCGAGCCCGTCCATGCCTTTTCCCTGGGATTGAGCCTCTAGGGACAGTGTTATTTCCCGAACTCCAGGATGACATCCGGGATCGTGTGTGCCCCTGAGAACCGGACGATCACCCGCCCGCTGGCAGATGCACGGGGAAAGTCGGCCCGGAAAAGATGGACCGGTCTCGGGAGGGAAACCCCGTCCGAGGGAATGGATGCCGAATTCGTCGTCCCCCCGCTGATGATCGTCATGTGTGCCATGGCATTGGTCGGCATGGAAAAAGCCTTGTCATTGGTCATGCGGATGAGGAGTTTGACTTCGTACCCCGTATGGGCCTTTTCGAAGACAGCCTTGTAGTGGTATTCGGAGCGGAGGATCTCGACTTCATTCCGTTGTCGGGACGAATCCTTTCGCATTTCAAAAATGCATTGCCAGGCAAAAAACAACAGAAGAATGTCGAGAAGTATTATAATCACAATACGTTTTTTGTTTTTTTTGACTGGCTTGGGTGCATTGGGAAGGGCCATACGCTCCTGCCGACTGTAATAGCAGCGCGGATCGCGGGATTCGGGGTCGTACGACGGATCCGGTTTTTGTCCCATGGTCAGGCATCCTTTGCAAACAGAGATTGTGGTTCGGACGGAATCAGGATGGGTGCTCCCGAGAGCATGGCACCCATGACTAGGGGGATGGCACGAATCAGGTCAGCTGACCGGAAATTCTCGGACCCGGCCTCGAGAACGCGCCAGGCAGCAGCCCCATGCAGCCAGACTCCCAAGCGGGCCGCCGGGGCGGATTCCATTCCTCTCGAGACTAGCCCGCCAATCAGTCCGGCGAGGATATCACCGGATCCACCCCGG
>ERZ795056.3316-NODE-3316-length-17380-cov-14.443636_pt1 | contig 17380 bp, 14 predicted proteins | sample MGYA00375140_ERZ795056 | MGnify/ENA primary metagenome ERZ795056 (study PRJEB30185, sample SAMN05720227) | activated sludge metagenome | isolation source: Anaerobic digester | place: USA | collected 2015-03-09 ... | reverse complement strand
ATTCTGGTGAAACATACCAAATCAAACGCGATAGTTCTTGTGCGTGACTTACAGCTTTTAGCTTCAGGAACCGGACAAACTTCTCGTGTGGATGCATTAAAACAATCGGTCGAAAAAGCGCGTCGAATGGGCTTTCAAACCGAAGGATCAGTATTGTCGTCGGATGCATTTTTTCCATTTTCCGACAATGTTGAATTAGCTGCCGAGGCTGGAATTGCTGCGATTGCGCAGCCTGGCGGATCGGTTCGCGATCAGGAAACCATCGACACAGCCAACCGCTTGAATATGGCGATGGTTTTTACAGGAATCAGACACTTTAAACATTAATCCCGAAATACACACATGGGTTTATTCAATTTCTTCACCCAAGAAATCGCCATCGACCTTGGTACTGCCAACACGATTATCATTCATAACGACAAAGTTGTGGTGGATGAGCCATCGATTGTGGCTATTGAGCGTTCAACAGGAAAAGTAATTGCTGTTGGAAAGCAAGCTCAGCAAATGCATGGTAAGACACACGAAAACATCAAAACAATCCGTCCGCTTAAAGATGGTGTAATTGCCGATTTCAACGCGGCAGAGCACATGATTCGCGGAATGATAAAAATGATCAACCCGGGTCGTAAGATTTTTTCTCCGTCATTGGTCATGGTTATTTGTATTCCTTCGGGAATTACGGAGGTTGAAAAACGTGCGGTACGCGACTCTGCTGAACATGCAGGAGCTAAGGAAGTTTACTTGATCCACGAACCAATGGCTGCGGCAATCGGTATTGGAATCGACGTAGAAGAGCCAATGGGGAATATGATTATCGATATTGGAGGTGGTACTTCCGAAATTGCGGTAATTGCCCTAGGTGGAATTGTGTGCGATAAGAGTATTCGTGTAGCGGGTGATGATTTCACTGCTGATATTGAAGACTACATGCGTCGTCAACACAACATTCACATTGGTGAACGTACTGCTGAGCGTATCAAAATTGAAGTGGGCGCAGCCTTAACGGAAATTGAAAATCCTCCTGCAGATTATGCTGTTCATGGTCGCGACATGATGACTGGTATTCCAAAAGAAATCATGGTTTCGTATCAGGAGATTGCTCATTGTTTGGATAAATCGATTGCTAAAATCGAAACGGCGATTTTGAATGCCTTGGAAATGACTCCTCCAGAGCTTTCTGCAGATATTTACCGTACTGGGATTTATCTAGCTGGAGGTGGTTCAATGCTACGCGGTTTGGATAAACGAATCTCTGCTCGTACTAAACTTCCAGTTTATATTGCGGAAGATCCACTTCGTGCTGTTGCTCGTGGTACTGGTATCGCTTTGAAAAATCGCGATAAATTCAAATTCCTGATTCGCTAATCAAGCTTCCATTTTTGATCTGAGATCGTATGCGGAATTTTTTCGTCCTCATCAGAAAATACAATTTCTTCATTGTCTTTCTTCTGCTGGAGGTGGTTTCAGGTGTTTTGCTCGTCCAGAATTCAACGTATCAACGCGCTGCAATTGTGGGAACGAGTAATGAACTAGTTGGACAGATGTATGCTGCCTACAGTAATGTGACCGATTACTTGATTTTAGGTGAAACCAATCGTGTTCTTGCTGCCGAAAATGCTCGTTTACGCAAAGCCGATTCATCTTCGTTTTACGATCCGAAGTTTGAAATCATGAAAGTGAACGATTCACTTGGTTTGCAACAATACGAATACATCAGCGCACGCGTAATCAACAATACAGTTACTCGAGTAAATAACTACATCACACTCGATAAAGGAAGTTTGCAAGGTGTAAAACCCGACGATGCCGTAATTGGAAGTACAGGTGTGGTAGGAATTGTGAAAGATGTTTCGGAGCATTTTAGTACGGTAATGTCGGTGTTGAATAGTAATTACAAGGTTTCATCTCGCATCAAGAAAAACGACTATTGTGGATCAACTGTATGGGATGGTGATTCTCCACAGTTTGCACAGTTGTTTGATATTCCTAGTCATGCTCAAGTTACTGTTGGTGATACTATTGTAACCAGTGCATTTTCGGGTATTTATCCGCAGGGAGTTATGGTTGGACGGGTTTCTGAAATTGGAACTTCGGGGGAAAGTTTTAAAGAAATCAAACTACGATTATCTACCGATTTTCAGAAGTTGTCGTACGTGTATGTTGTACGCAACTTGATGAAAGCCGAACGTGATACATTGGAAGCCAAAACGCTGGATGTGAAATGATTGGAGAGATAATTACACAGCTCATTCGGTTTATCTTGCTGATTTTTGTTCAGGTTTTAGTCTTGAATCAAATCGAAATCAGTGGAGAATTGAACGGCTTTATCATTCCTAATTTATATGTCTTGTTTTTACTGATGTTACCAGTTAATATCAATAAAATCCTCTTGTTATTTATTTGCTTTCTAACAGGATTAACGGTAGATATTTTTGGAGGGACAGCAGGTATGCACGCTTCGGCTTGTTTAGTACTTGGTTTTTTCCGTCCGGGATTTTTACACTTAATCGCACCTCGTGAAGGATACGAAACCACGCTAAAACTCAATATGGCAGGTATGGGCGGAAGTACTTTCCTTATCTATGCTTCAACTTTAATCCTCATCCATCACTTAGTTTTATTTTTGGTGGAAGCCTTTACATTCCTGAATTTTTTCGAACTTTTGTTGCGCGTCATCACCTGCAGCATCAGTACGCTTCTGCTCACTGTCCTCAGTCAGTTTCTCACACAGCGTAATCGGGAAGTAGCCAAATGAATCTGTTTTCGGATCGCAAATACGTCATCAGCGCCATCTTCATTACTCTGGTGGCCATCTTTCTAATTCGCCTGTTTTACATTCAGGTGGTGGACGATCGTTATAAGCTAGCAGCTAACGACAACGCTCTTCGTCACAAAATCGAATATCCTGAACGTGGCGTAATATACGACCGCAACGGAAAAATCCTCGTTTACAACGAAGCTGCGTACGACCTGATGGTCATCCCCAAACGGGTAAAAGCAATCGACACACTCGATTTGTGCAAGCTGCTCGACATTACCAAAGAAGATTTCACGAAAAAACTAATCGAACTCAAAGGCAAAAAGTTCAGTTCGTTTCGCCCTGAAATTTTCGAGAGTGAATTATCACTCGAAACATACGCAACCCTACAAGAGAAGCTTTACAAATTCCCAGGATTCTTTGTTCAAGCAAGAACGCTCCGTAAATATCCGCTTCGCACCGCTGCTCATGCCTTAGGCTATGTGGGTGAAGTTGACGAATCGATGATCAAAGACAATCCATACTACCGCCAAGGTGATAATATGGGATTGAGTGGTATCGAGAAAAGCTACGAAAAACCTCTCCGAGGACAACGAGGTGTGAAAATCGTCATGGTTGACGTGTACAACAGAGAAAAAGGGAGTTTCGAAAACGGGAAATACGATACCGCTTCGGTTTTAGGTCGCAGTCTTACTTCGTCGATTGATGCTGAATTGCAGCAATATGGCGAAAAGCTCATGGTCAACAAAGTGGGTTCTATTGTAGCAATTGAGCCTTCCACAGGTGAAATTTTGACCATGATTTCGAGCCCAACCTATGATCCGAATTTGTTGGTTGGTCGTGTAAAGAGCAAGAACTATCGGAAAATGTTAGTCGATACGCTCAAGCCTTTGTACAATCGAGCAACTATGGCTAAATATCCACCCGGCTCTACATTTAAATTGGTGAACGCGCTCATTGGTCAACACGAAGGTGTGATAAATGGGACAACCCTTTTTAGTTGTAGTAGAGGTTTCCATTTTGGAGGATTGACGGTTGGTTGTCACCCGCATGCTTCACCAGTAAATTTGTTATTCTCCATCACCACATCGTGTAATTCGTATTACTGTAACACGTTTAAAAACATTTTGCAGAAATATCCAAAGACTCAATTGGGCTTTACGGTATGGCGTAACCACGTGTTGAGTTTTGGATTGGGGCAGAAATTCCCGGTTGATTTACCTCAAGAATCAAAAGGAAATGTGCCTACAGTGAAATACTACGATAAGTATCATGGAGCAGGTCGCTGGAATGCAATTACAGTTATTTCATTGGCAATTGGACAAGGTGAGATGGGCGTTACACCGCTTCAAATGGCGAACTACTGTGCTACCATTGCGAACCGCGGTTGGTTTTACACACCACATGTTATCAAGAAAGTGGAAGGTGGTGCAATTGATACTTTGTATAAACGCAAACGATACACAACTGTAGATCGAAAGTATTTTGATCCTGTGGTTGAAGGAATGCGGAATGTGGTCATGAATGGTACTGGACGGATTTCCCAATTAGATTCATTAACTATCTGCGGAAAAACAGGAACAGCTCAGAATCCACATGGTAAGGATCACTCGATTTATATTTGTTTTGCCCCGATGGATAATCCCAAAATTGCCATTGCCGTTTATGTGGAAAATGCTGGATTTGGTGCTACTTGGGCAGCGCCGATTGCAAGTTTGATGTTAGAGAAATATTTACGTCGGGAAATTAAGCGTCCCGAAATGGAGAAACGAATTACCGATGCCAATCTACTTCCACGGAAAGAAGACTGGATATCCAAAAAATAAGACATGGCTAACCGGAATAAAGACGCTGTATTACAGAACATCGACTGGATGCTGGTATCACTATACCTGATTTTGGTGGTGATGGGCTGGTTTAATATTTATGCAGCGGTTTACAACGAAGAATACAAAAGCATTTTCGATACTTCTCAGAGTTACGGAATGCAATTGGTTTGGATTGTTACATCCTTGTTTATAGCTTTTGTGATATTGGTGATTGATGGTGAGTTCTTCCCCAAGTTTGCATGGGTTTTATATGGTGCTTTCATCTTACTACTAATCGTAGTAATCTTTGCCGGTAAGGAAGTAAAAGGTTCTAAATCGTGGATTGAGTTAGGAGCATTTCGAATTCAACCGGCTGAATTTGCCAAGTTCGCTACCAATCTAGCCCTGGCGAAATACCTGAGTAACATCAACATTAAGTTTGAGCAACTCAGCACCAAACTCATCGCAGCAGCCATTTTTGCTGTACCTGCACTCATCATCATTGCTCAAAACGAAACAGGATCAGCTCTCGTGTATGGATCATTTATCCTCGTTTTGTATCGCGAAGGTTTAAGTGGAAACATCCTCATTATGGGCGTTGCTATGGTGATACTTTTCATCGCAGCACTACTCATGCAAGAGTGGATTCTACTCACAATTTTAGGAGTAATTACCGCTGGAGCTTTCTTCTTTGTGCGCTTTAAAATGCGCAATTTGATTATCGCTGCAGGTTTGTTTGTAGTTGCTGCTGCATTTGTCCACTCGGTCGATTATACCTTCACGAATATTCTCGAGCCTCACCAGAAGAAACGTATTAACGTGCTTTTAGGTAAAGAAGTCGATCCTAAAGGTGCCGGTTATAATGTGAATCAATCGATGATTGCCATTGGTTCGGGAGGAATAATTGGGAAAGGTTACCTCAACGGAACGCAAACCAAATACAACTATGTTCCTGAACAAAGCACCGACTTTATCTTCTGTACCGTGGGTGAAGAATGGGGATTTGTAGGTAGTTTAACAGTCTTAGGATTATTCATTTTATTACTATTACGTCTCATTTATCTCGCCGAGCGACAGCGTTCTACATTTTCACGAATTTATGGCTATGGTTTAGCAAGTATTATTTTCATTCACCTAGCCATTAATATTGGAATGACGATCGGTCTTGCTCCAGTAGTAGGTATTCCCCTACCCTTTTTCAGCTATGGAGGATCATCCCTTTGGTCCTTTACTGTTTTGACTTTTATTTTCGTCCGGTTGGATGCTTATCGTTTTGAGATTCTGCGCTAATTAGCATTCAGAATAAGTGTGGCTCTTGATTATCTTTGAAGCATGTCATTGCGCATATTATTGCTATTTAGTCTCTTTTTAGTTTTGCCACTTGGAGCTCAACAGATAAAACCAATTTCAACTGATAGTATTGAGATGGTTATTCAAGGAGCATTGAGGTTTATAGAACAGGAGCAAGTCAAGAAAACGATACCAGAGCATCAGTATGAAGGAGAATGGCCAGCATTTATGACGATGCGTTCTTCGTTTGTAATGCTTGGTAAACAAGAAAGGTCATACGATTCCAATTGTTTTTCGAATGCCTCCATTCAGAATTCTCTTTCCGCAGCATTTTTGATTCGTCCCGATTTGACATCCATACCGCCTATGCTCGACAAGGCAATAATAAGGATGATGGATTTTTACAGTGGAAATGGCTTTAATTTTTGGCCTTTGCTTCCACCTAATGGGAAATTATACAAATTCAAAAAGAATCAGGAAAATGGAATGGTGCGGCGTCCGATACGTTTTCCTTTGAATAATCCGTATATCCGAAAAGCTGCCAATGTAGTGAACGATAATGATGATACTTCTCAAGGTTTTTCAGCCTTGATGAATTATGTAAAAGTCCAAAAAACTTTAGGAAACAAGGTAGATGTATCGTTTCGGATTTCACCCATTTTAGGAGCTTGGAGAGATTCTGCAAGAAGCTCACAACATTATTATAACATCATCCATTTTGATAAACGTGAAAGTGGCGCTTTCCTTACTTGGAGAGCTCAAGAAATACCATTCCCCAATTGGAATGTTCCAAGAATGTTGGTTAATAATGCTTTTTTCTTAACTCCACTCAGTACATTATATCCTCGAGCTTTTGTACCCTATATTCCCTATGGATGCAATGATGTTGATGCTGTAGTAAATGCGAATGTATTGACTGCCTTAGCCGAAAATGGGGAAACTAAAGCTGCGGGAGTTTCAAAAGCTTCAAAGTTTATAGAACGGAAAATAAGACGAAAAGATTGGAGTCGAGCTGGAATATATTATCCCAATCGCTACCATTTACATTATGCCACCCTTAAAGCATGGTCGAAAGGAATTCGAGATTTAGATGAAAGTGCTTTGCGCTTAAAAAAGCATTTATTAAGTAGTCAATACGCTGATGGTTCTTTTCATTCGCGCAGAATCGTAAATCATAAAGACAAAGTACAATCGACAGCTTATGCGCTCAATTCCATTTTACGTTTAGGAAATCCATATTTGATTGGTACTGAGATACAAGTCAACAATGCGATACATTACTTAATCAATCAGGCTTCATTTATGGATGGAAATACCTGTTGGGATGGAGGAGTTTTCTTTTCGGGAGGAACGGTAATAAGGAATACGCTATATTGGAAATCGGATGTATATACAACTGCATTGATGGTAGAATCCTTGGTATTATATCAACAATATGTGAAAGAAATTAAAACCTTTTGGTAAGTAATCGGTATAGGTTTGTGCTTCGTGCTAATTGTTTAGTTTTACGCCCTGTGAATTTGAAAACGTCTATTTATTTGTTTGCCCTACTCTTGCTATCTAATAGCGGGATAAATGTGCATGCACAAAAGGTAGATGCTTTGTATCAGGGCAGTGATATCGATAGTAGTTATTACGATATCTATCAAGTTGCCGAAAACGATATCTGGATTGGTGGTGAATATGGAGTATTAAAACGTCTGAAACAGGATGGTTCATTAAGCAATATTTCTATTCCTAACAACGGATCAAACATTTTGAAATTCCTTCGTTTGGGTGATTTTGTTTACATATCGGCAGATCACGGGACGATTTACAAATACAATCTGAAAGATTCAACCTGCACAAAAACCGAATTCCCCGCATTTCGACACCGTTGTTTTTATGATCTTTCGTATGACAATCAAGGTCATTTAGTTGTTTGTGGAGGAAGTAGTGGTATAGGGCGCGGTAAAAAACGTATTCCTAATGGCTTCATTGCAACAATAGATACTTCGCTTGCACAACAACCTCAGGTGATTTGGAAAAACACACGAAAGTTTGTTTGGGCATTAGCTAACGAAGGTGAATCGGGATTTGCAGCAGCCGTTTTCAATGGTGTTTCAACCACAATCTATCATCATAATCCAAATCAATCGGCCGATTTAGTTAAAGGTCGCAAAGTAAAAGGACTCATTCACGCATTGAAATCGATCGATGGACAAATGGCTTATAGTGGTTGTCGTTCTATTCGTTACCACCGAAGTGGCATTTGGGGCTTTGAAAATAATCCTAACTCGCATACAGTAGTAAAGAATGCCGGAATTATCTGCAACCTCGTTCAAATCAAAGGTCGCATTTATGGTTTCAGTCAACAAGGAATTCTATATGCCCTTAATGGGAACGAAGCAGAACAAATGTTGCAAGCTTCAAACGCATCTGCTTTCTACGAAGCACTTTTAGTTGGTTCGGAAACACTTTATATTGCCGGTCATGGCAAAAGCCTTATCAAAGTAACACTTGATTAATTTTCTTGTGTTTGCTAACTGATAAGCATCAAAACTCCCTGTCAATTTTCTTTTTCTAGGATTGAAACAAAGGTTTAGACTAAACTATCCCTAGAATATCAATACAATATAGTTATTTAAGCAAGTTAGAGCAACTATAAGCTGCTAAAGCGATGTTGTTAATCCTGAATTATTCGGGTGAATTAAAACGGTTGATTCAACTTTTACAAATCAAACACCACATACAAATTCAATCAATCATTCAATCGGTAGAAAAAGAGGGCAAAAAAAAAACGCGCTCCAATTAAGAAGCGCGTTTCAAAATGCGATTATATCGGTTTAGAAGAAACGGTAGCGTTTATCTTCTACATTACCTTTCTTAATTAAAGCGTTGTAAACACTGTTCTCAACACGTCCAGACATTGATTGTGCGTATTGTTTACGTGTTTCAGTTAAGTCGGTTGGAAGAACTCCAGGAGTGATTGAATTAACAACAACTACAAATACACCAGTATTCCCTTTGATAGGCTTACTTAATTTCTTAACAGGCAAAGAGAATGTTCTTCCAATTACTTGAGGTTCAATTCCAAACATTGGAATTGAATTCGTTGAGAAAGTTAGCGTGGCATCAACAGTATCAAGTTGCAAATTCATTTTACCAGCTAAAGCTTCAATAGTAGTAGCGCCAGCCATAGCATCACTAAATTCTTTAGTGAAAGTGGCTGCTTTCTTCTCACGAATTGCAAGTGGTTTCAAGGTTTCCTTCAATTGATCAAAAGGAGGAATTCCTTTATTCTTAATTCCAGTAAGGGAAGCAACAACATAACGACCTTCGATGTCGAATACTTTTGATACTTCTTTCAATGCACGTTCTGGGTTATATGCCCATTGTACCATCTCACGAGAATTAGTTAAATCGTTAACCTGACGATCATTTGGAAGCAAACGATCATATGAAACGATAAACATTCCTTTTTCTTCAGCTTGTTTTTTAAATGCATCGTAGTCTTGAGCAGCTACTGCAAAATCATTTGCTTTAGCATAATACTCATCAACTGTACGAGTACTTGGTTCGATTTTCTTAGACAAGTAAACTACCTGAGCTTTGTTAGAAGAACGAGTTTTATTGGTGATATTGATTAAGTGAGCACCGTATTGTGTATTAACGGTAACCATATCACCAACATTACCATTGAAGCAAGCATCGTTGAATTCAGGAACCATCGTTCCTTCGGTAAACCACCCTAAATCTCCACCTTTTGTTTTAGAACCTGGATCTTCACTGAATTGCATGGCAAGAAGTGAGAAGTCTGCACCTGCCTTAATAGCAGCTTTCAACGAATCAGCTTTTGCAGTAGCTGCAGCTATACTCATACCACCTTGTGTAGAAATAAGAATGTGACGAGCCATAACTGAATCGGAGGTAGCTTTAAATCCTTGAAGCTTTACCAATTTCAAAGATGCATCATCTGCAAACGGGCCATAAACCGAACCTGGAGTTCCACTGAACACAGCAGAATCAATTTGAGGAGCGATTTTTCCACGTTTGATACTTTCAATACGGAATCCTTCAGATGAATTTGCATTAACAAAGGAAGTATCATCAGTACTGGCCATGAAACCTGCTTTCAATTCTTCCATCGATTTGAATAATTCAGCACGGTCTTCTGGAGTTGGATTCACTTGAAATACTACATATTCCAATTTACGAGTCTCTTCTTTTTGTTCAAATTCGAAGTTATGCTCGTCGTAGTATTTTTTCATTTCTTCATCTGTAACCGTGATTGTTGAATCGGCAACAGTATCATATTTCTTAACAATGACACGATAAGCAGCAGCTGTGTTTTTGTTGTTGAAATCAAATTTCGCTTGTGCTTTAGTCACATAAACTGCCTTACGTAGCAAGTTGTTATACTTGGTTTTAAGACGTTGTTTAGCAATTGACTTTTCGAATTCAGCCCATGATTCACGGTATTTACCGTCAGGATCGTTCTCTTCCGACAATTGTGTTTGTAAAAACTTAAGCACCTTGTTACGATCAAATTGCTTAGTTAAGCTGTCTTGAAACAAAGGGATTTGCATCACCTGTGGGTGAATATTTTCTCCTTGAATCATATCGAAAATTTCATCATCCGATACAGCAACACCAGCTTCTTCCATCTGTTCGTTAAACAAATACTCATCTAAGTATTCATTCCAGATTTGATTAACTAATTGCTGACGTGTATTATCGTCAACGCCAGAAGTTCCTTGGCTCTGTTTAACATTGTCTTCCGCCTTTGATAAGCGGCGACTAAACTCTTCGCCATCAACGGAATGACCGTTAATTTCACCTATTTCTCTATCTGATCCAGAGAAGATGGAACTTCCATTTGAAAATAAATCTTGCATAACGAATGAGAAGAGTGCAAGACCAATAACTACTACTACGATTGTTCCGGCTTTGGAGCGGATGCGTTCAAGAACTGCCATTTGTGGAAGCTAAATCTTTGGTTTTTTAGGGGTGCGAATATACGACTAAATCAAAAAAAACCTAAATATGGTTGATTTTGTGCCTGTATGCTTATTTTTTCGTGGTGGTTGACTTAGGATTTTCCTTTTCAAAGGCTTCTACTTTCTCAATGCGTTTGCGCTGATAACGTCGTAAAGCGAATAATATAGCAGCACAAAAAGCGACAAACAATGGAAAACGAGCTGCATCAAAATCTCCTTTGGTGATTAGCCAAGTACTCGATATAGCTGCCATGATTGCAATGCTGAGCCAGACAAGCTCCATGATTCGAAAAATGCGTGCTTGATTCATATTTTATTCATTCAAATTGATGATTCCTTTGACTTTTAAAATCCTGTATTTGCTGAAGTCTTGATTCGACTCAAAACCATCACCATATATTACTCGATCGGGTGAAGTGATTCGTGTGAATACATTCGAGAAAATACGATCCTCGCGTTGATCCCAAATTAAATGCTCTGTTTCAAGCTTATCTCCACTTGTACTTTCAATTACCACATTATTCTTAGCTTCCATCCGCTCCTGTCCGGTATAACTCTTTGCATAATTGGCTTTTAACTTCGATTCCAACTTGGAGTTAACACCATAAAACTCCACTTTTATGCCTTTGGGAAACTCAATGAATCCATCCTTCCCAACATACGTTTCTCTCAACGGTGCATTAATCTTCGCTCGCAATCGTGCCGAATCCGAATAGAGCATCTCCACATTTCGAGTCGAAGAAATTGGAACTCGCTCTTCGTTGGCAAATTTCTTTACCTCATTCAAATCATTCCCACAGGAATACATGAACAACAGTAATAATCCAACAAAAATGCAATACAGCTTAGTCATACTGGAATTTCCTGAACCACCTGTCGTTCAGTGAAAAAGATACTGTTCCTCGGATGAATTGTTCTTGAAGCGAATTCGTTCCAGAAACACCACGCTGACCGGCAGTTACTGCAAAGTTCAATACACTAGTTGCAGTACGTGTATTATACGTTCGAATAGTGATAGGTAATCCAAAACCTAAACTCACTCCAAATTCAGGAATAGCTTGACCATTGATGTGTAAATATCCATCCGAATAATATCCACCAACCCGATATCTTATTTTCTTCCAATAGGCTGTTTTGGCTGAAGTGCTGCGATTTATAGGAGTTGGATTAATCTCTAAGCCCATCCCGATACGATAGGATGTTCTTACGGAATCGATACGATCAAATAATCGGAAACCATTCCAGTCTGTATGGATATATTCTGTAGTTAGCATCCAAGAACGACTGCTACTTCCAAATGTAATTCCTCCTCCTACTTGCATAGGCATAGCAACAGTACCTTTTTCCTGATCTTTAAATAATACCGTGTCGGTATAAGATGTACCAGGCGTATTACCAAAAAATGTTTGTGCTAAGTACGATGTTGAACCATTAATGAATGTTGCTGGACGGAATGTCCCACCTAACAAAACATGTAAAGAATCGTTTCTAAGTCGAGCTTTTCGGGCAGAAACTTGAGAAGAGTCTGAACTAGATTTGACAGTCGATTTTATTTTGTGGAATCGAATTAGGTATTGAGCACCAAAGACTAAATCCACATCACTCAAGCGATTCGAATTAGTAACCAGTGAATTACGTTGAGTAATTGTATCACCTGAGTATAATACTTCAGAACTATAGTCTGTTTTTCCGAATAAATATTGAAGTTGAACGCCAAGATTCAAATTCTTCCCAATATGAAAACCATTTCCTATGGTAAATGCTGAAAAACCACCTTGTCCTTTGTAATTCAGATTGATTTTTCCTATTTCATCATCCAATATACTGTCACGTAATGTGTAACCAGCATTTGTTAAGGGAGTTAAGCTAAGTGAAAGATTCCACTTATTTTTCATGATAGGAAATGCCAAACCAAAATATCCAAATCCAGCAGTACGCCCCATTTTGGTGTTTTGAAGCCCTTGATATTTAGAAGTTAATCCTGAAAAGCCAAACTCTAAAATCGTCACACCGCCCTCAAGAGAAGCTAAAGAAGCAGGTTGAGATAAATTGAGCGAATTAGAATCGGATACAGCTTGAGTACTTCCTCCAATACCTTGAATGTAAGCGGATGAATTACCCACATGATCGCCCAATCCGAAACGTCCGTATGGAGATTGACTAAGTGTTTGTGCTTGAATAGTACAAGCAGGTGCCAGGAAGCACGACAGGAAAAAGATAGAACTAGCGTGCCTGATGGAGAAGAATTTCATTGAGTCCTTTAAGTGTGAGCCAAGGTTCAATATGAACACTGGTTTTCAAATTTCGTTCTAATAGCGTGTAATCACCTCCAGTAATAATTACTTGAAGGTCTTTATGAGTCATTTGGTATTGTTCTAAGATTCCTTTCACTTCAGCCAAAGCACCGTTAATTACACCCGAATGTATCGATTCAGTGGTGTTCTTACCAATGAGATAAACCATTTCGGCGCGGCTAAGTAAAGGCAAACGAGCGGTAAATTCATGCAAAGCACGAAATCTCATGTCAATTCCTGGAGAAATAGATCCTCCAAAATATTCATTGTTTCGAGTAATGAAATCGAATTTGATACATGTACCAGCATCTATCACCACGACAGGTAGTTGAGGAAACATCACAGTTGCAGCAACTGCATTCGACAAACGATCACGCCCCAATGTTTCGGGAGTTTCATATTTGTTACTGATAGGTACAGGTGTTTTGGGATTGAAATAATCCTGCTCCAATCCTGCTCGTTTTAAAAAATCATCAACCTCTTTTTTCTTCCCAGTTACCGAACTGATGAGCACTTTCGAAGGATTTAATGCAATCATTCTTAAAAGTGACTCTTCAATTTCTTGAGGGGAAGTCCAAGCTGTACGACTAGCCTTCAAAAGCGTACGCCCCTGAAAACAAGCTGCTTTGAGTGCAGTATTACCGATGTCGAGAACTAAATGAACCATTCTGAATAGTTTCAGCCGCAAAGATAGAATTAGAAAAACGCCCAAAGCGTAAAAAAATTTTTTGCTGAGAAACTAAAAAAACTATTTTTGCACCCGCTCAACAGCAAGAAAGGCTTGGTGCCTTAGCTCAGATGGTAGAGCAATGGACTGAAAATCCATGTGTCCCTGGTTCGATCCCTGGAGGCACCACCAGCAAACCCCGGTCAATTCGATCGGGGTTTTTCTTTTTCCGGAAGTGATGATTATGAATACTTTACGACCGAAAAGAACGTTCACTCAAAAAATAAATCAAGACTTATGCAGCCTAAAAAAGGTATAATATGCATCCTCTTAAGCATGATTTCCATTGCTATGTTTGGACAACAAAACACCTTTTTAGAAAAGCAAAAAACCTATGCTCGGGTAAAATCTGCGTGGAAAAATTGCCATGTTGAGCTCGTTTCGCTCTTAAAAAAACATCATCTCGAAGAAAAAAAGCTGCAAATCTTCCTTCGAGCGTTCAAAAAAGAGGACGAATTAGAAGTGTGGGGAAAAAATTCCGACTCAAAAACTTTTGTTCATCTGAGAACATATAAGATATGTGCTAAGTCGGGAAGTTTGGGCTCGAAAATTCAACAAGGCGATGGACAAGTACCCGAAGGAGTTTATACCATCGATCGTTTCAATCCAGCTTCTTCCTATTATTTGTCTTTAGGTGTATCTTATCCCAATAAAATCGACCTAGCTAGAAGTGCCGGCAAAGATCCTGGTGGGGATATTTTTATTCATGGTGAATGTGTTACAATTGGTTGCCTTCCAATGACCAATGAAAAAATTGAGGAAATATACCTGTTGGCAGTGATGGCAAAGTCGGCTCAACAAAGCAATATTCCTGTTCATTTCTTCCCTTTTCGCATGGAAAAAGCGCAATTAGAATTAGCCTTAAAAACGAAAGAAGGCAAATTATGGGGAGATTTCTGGAAGAATTTACAGCTCGTATATCAATATTTCGAAGACAATAAAGCTCCCGGCACTTGGGTAAAAGGTGAAGGAATTAGCTATAAACGAAATGGGTAGAAACAAAAAAACCCCGACAAGCGGGGTTTCTGGGTGGCCAAGGGGTCTCGAACCCCCGACCTCTAGTGCCACAAACTAGCGCTCTAACCAACTGAGCTATGGCCACCATTAAGAGGGCGCAAATATAATAAAGGAATGCATCCAACAAGGGGGCTTGAAAAAAAATATCTAAAAGCTTTAAAAGGCCCTGAATAGTGATTTGTTGTTCAGATGCCTATTTTTATACCTTTGCACCATTAAGAAAAAACGTTGGACCAACCTCCCCCTAAAAGTCGATTGTGCGGCTTTGCTCGAATTAACCGCACACCAATACCTCAGGTATTTACTACACGGATGAACACTTTCCTGTGTTTTACAATCTCCCTTCCTGTTTCATTATTTAACTTGACCTATGTTAGCTGATCTACTCGTGACGCTTCTATTGGTTGTGTTAAACGGCTTCTTTGTAGGAGCTGAATTTGCCATCGTGAAGGTGCGTCAATCACAAATCGACCTGAAAGTAGCTTCTGGAAATAGTTTCGCCAAGTTTGCTAAACATATCGTTACGAACCTCGATGCTTACCTGAGTGCCTCTCAGTTAGGAATTACTCTTGCCAGTCTTGGTTTGGGTTGGATAGGTGAACGAGTTGTTGCCAATTTAGTTTTGACCATTTTCGCTAAAATTGGCTACACAGCCGATCCTGTAACTGCTCATTCCATTGCTATTCCAATAGCATTTACGCTCATTACAGTTTTACATATAGTATTGGGTGAACAGGTTCCGAAAACCGCAGCTATCCGCAATCCAATGCAAGCTACCTTGTTTGTAGCCTTGCCGATGCGCATTTTCTATGTCGTGTTTCGTCCGTTCATTTGGACTTTGAATGGTATGTCGAATTTGACATTACGTATGTTCGGATTATCCTCAGCTGATCATACCGATATTCATACCGAAGAAGAACTTCGAATGATTCTTACCGAAAGTGAGGAAGGTGGAGCGATCAAACAATCGGAACATGAACTCATTCAAAACGTGTTCGAGTTCGACGATCGCATGGTGAAACAGATTTATGTTCCCCGTACGCGTGTGGTTGCAATCGATATTGAAGATGATGTAGAAAAAATCATCGACCAAGTAGTTGAAGAAGGTTATTCTCGTTTGCCCGTTTACAAAGACTCGATTGATAACATCATCGGAATTATCCACTCGAAAGATCTAATCAGACACATTCGCCTCAAAAAACCTATCGACCTTAACACTTTACTTCGTCCAGCTTACTATGTTCCGCTAGGTAAATTTGTGAATGATCTTTTGCGCGAACTTCAACGTCAACATATCCAAATGGCGATTGTTACAAATGAATTTGGTGGAACCGAAGGAATTGTAACCATGGAAGATATTATTGAGGAATTGGTTGGTGAGATTCAGGATGAGTATGATGAAGAAAAACCAGCGGTAGAAAAGAAAAGCGAAACGGAGTTTATTGTTAATGCGACTTCTTCGATAAGTGATGTAAACGATTGGTTACCTATTGCGCTAGAAGAAGGAACTGATTACGAGACTGTTTCAGGATTAGTCAATAAGTTATTTGATGGCATTCCTGCTGTAAACGAGAAAAAAGAATTCGGTGGTTATCAGATTACAATTCTCAAGCGCTTTAAACATAGTGTTGAGCAAGTTAAACTGGAGGTTATTGACCGAGAATCGCTAACTTTAGACTGATTATGAAAACGGCAGAGGCACAACGTACGCTCCAAGTGGATGGTATGACATGCGCCAACTGTGCCTTGGGAATTCAGAATTTGTTAAGAAACAAAGGTCTGAAGGATGCTGAAGTAACTTTTGCAATTGGTGAAGTTCGCTACACTAGTATTGATTCGTACGAAGAATCAGCCATAAAGAAAGACATTGAGAATTTAGGGTATCAAATCATTGAACCCGAAACTCCTGTTCAAACAGGATTGAACTCAACCGAGAAGAGATTCATCATTTCACTAATCTTTTCGCTTCCATTACTTGCTCATATGGTCATTTCTTGGCATGTGTTACATATGCCTTGGGTGCAGTTTGGTTTGAGTTTACCAGTCATGTTTATTGGCTGGCAGTATTTTGGAAAAAGTGCCTGGAATTCCTTAAAGACAGGAGTTCCTAATATGGATGTTCTCATTACTATTGGCTCAGGTTCAGCTTTTATTTATAGTATTTGGGGAAGTATCATTGGAACAGGAACGGCCAATCCAGAACAGTACCTGTTCTTCGAAACTGCTGCTAGTATCATCACCCTTGTATTACTAGGAAACGTTATCGAACAACGATCTGTCAAGCAAACCGGAAATGCTATTCGAGAACTAGCTGCTCTTCAACCCGAAACTGCTCGTAGAATTAGCGAACACGATAATCATACGCACATTGAAGAAATTCCGGCTCGATTAATCGTTCCTGGCGATTTGCTCTTGGTGAATTATGGCGATAAAATCCCAGCGGATGGAATTTTAGAAGATGGGAGTGGTTTTGTAAACGAAGCACTCATCACCGGTGAAAGTATGCC
>ERZ795056.3311-NODE-3311-length-17394-cov-18.757656_pt1 | contig 17394 bp, 15 predicted proteins | sample MGYA00375140_ERZ795056 | MGnify/ENA primary metagenome ERZ795056 (study PRJEB30185, sample SAMN05720227) | activated sludge metagenome | isolation source: Anaerobic digester | place: USA | collected 2015-03-09 ... | reverse complement strand
GCGCGGTGGAGCAGGACCAGCTTCAGGCGCTCTGTGTAGATGAAGGGGAGACCGGTGATCTGTCTGGCCCGCTCGTTGATGAGCAGCTGGACGCCATGCTCGATGACGATGACATGGGCTTCGACGCCGGCGCAGGCTTCCGGGTTGGTGAGGAAGTCGTTCAGCTTGGCCGGGTCTTCGAGGCAGGTGACGAGCCAGTTGAGATATTCGCGCGTGATCTCGCGCAGCCGCGCGACAGGGTCGAGCGGGAACAGGATGCGCAAGAGAACGAGGAACAGCTCGGTCATGGGTTGGAGTATGACCCTGGTTCCGGGGCTGGTGGATTCTGGAGGGCGTTGTCCCCCATCTTTGTTGGCTAAGCGTCTGGATTCATGGGCGAAGGATTTTGGCTACCCTACGAACTCGATAGCGCCCTATCCCCCATTCTCTGCATCACGCCTATGGCTTGCCCCCTCCGTCTCGGCGCGAAGACGCGCCGATCCACCTCCCCCGCGCTTTGCGCGGAGGAGGAAGGCGAGCGGTGGTTGTCTCGCGAACGGTTGTCATCCCGGCCGGAGCGAAGCGGAGAGCCGAGAACCATTCAGGGGGTGTCGTGCTCTGACAATGGGTCCCGGATAGCGCTGCGCGCTTCCGGGATGACAAGCGGTGGGTGGGGTTAGGGAGGTAGGCCTACCCTACTCCGCTTTCGCGTCGCAGCCGTTTGCTGGGTTCACGGGATTGCAGCGGGTTGTTGCGGCTTCGGGGAGCGTGGCTGTGTAGCCGCCCGCGAAGCGGGGGTCGGGCCAGAGATAATCCGTGGAGATGTATTGGGCGCCGGAAGCGAGTGCGGCTTCGCGGCGAGCAGTCGTGTTCTCGCGGGCCTCGCGCGTGTCGGCGTCGGCGCGGGTGCGGATGAGGAAGCCCTGTTTCACGAGGGACTGGATTTCGGCCTGCTGTTTCTCGGGCTCGTTCATCGTGAAGTAGGCGGCTTCGGGCGCGTTCGGGAAAGTGGTCATGAAGGCGGCCCTGCCCTTGAGCGAGGGGTGACCTTCGGCGTAGGGCGCATTGGCTTCGGGCGAGAGGTCGATCGTGAAGATGACCTTGCCGCGCGATGCGCCGAGCCTGGGCCAGCCGGACGTGGTGACGGCTTCGCGCAGGGTGGCGTGGTTGCCGCGCACATCATCGGGCGTGATGAGTTGCGCGGGCGGGAAGACGGAGCGGATTTCCGCGTCCATGCGTTCGAACGCATCCTTGCCCCAGGGCAGGACTTTCACCGAGCCGGCCCACGGGATGCCGGACGATTTCGGATTGATCATCATCAGGATCGGCGTGTGATCGGGGTGCGCGTCTGACCATGCCTTCACTTGGCGAAGGCAGTCGATGAACAGGAGGCAGTGGGAGCGGTAGTCGATATCCGCGACGTGGATGACCTTGAGACCCGGCTTCGACATGACGGTGAGATCGTAGCTGGGCGGCGTGACGCCCCGCTCCTGCAGGATCTTCCGCGCGAGGGGCGTGGAATAGAGGCCGCCCTGCGGATCATCTGACGGATCGAGTTCGATCTGGCGGGCGCCCTTGTCGAGCTGTTCGGCGAGCGAGCGATGGGAATAGTCGAGCGTGGGGGCGACGTTGGGGAGACGCTCGCGGATGAGCGCCATTTCGACTTCCGGGATTTCTTCCTTGTAGGAGTTGTGCGTGCCCATCGACTGGAGCTGGTTGATGGCGACGTTGGCGTCGATCCATTTCGTGGCGCAGCCGGGACCGGCGGCAGAGGCGCTGGGGGCGGCGAGGTTGCAATTAGCGGTGGGCGCGGAGGCGGCGCACGCGGAGGCCAGCGCGAGGGCGAGCGTGGAGATGGCGGGCAGCCAGATGGCGAGACGCTTCATGTTGTCCTCCCGATACGCCACAGGCCTTAGCCCGGGAATCGCGTCAGATGGATGACAGCGTTGACGCGAGGGCCGTCAAACGCCGGTGATGGGGTTGGTTTTCACGCTCATGTCGAAGCCGGCGATGATGGGGCGGGCTTTCGTGATGGCGGACTGGACCGAAGGGAGCTGGAGGGAAGCCTTGTGGCTGGTCTCATTGTCCCAGACTTCGGTAATCCAGATGCCGTCCGGGTCGGAGGCGTCTTCGGCGACGATGTAGCTGAGGCAGCCGGGCATGGCTTCGGTGCTTTCGCCGAGGATGGCGATGAGTTCGCCGCGCTTGCCGGGGGCGGCGCGCATTTTTCCGATCAGGCCGAACATGGGATTCCTCCAGGGATCGTGGAGGAGATTAGAGCATGGCTCGGGAACGGGAAGACGGGCTGCTGACAGCGTTGTGTCAGCGCGGTCGCCTGCCCTAAGCGGCGGAAACGGCTTTCACGGCGGGGCCGACGAGCTTGTAGAGGCCGCGGCGATCCTGCGTGGGCTCGAAGGCCTGCGAGGAGCCGACGAGGGTTTCGGCGGCGCCGAGCATGAGGAAGCCGCCGGGGTTCACCGAGCTGGCTACGCGATCGATGACGCCGGCCTTGGTGGGGCCGTCGAAATAGATCAGCACGTTGCGGCAGAAGACGACGTCGAACTTGCCCATGTTGAAGTTCGGGTCGATGAGGTTGACCTTCTTGAACTGCACCATCTGGCGCATGCGCTCGGAGATGCGCCAGTGATCGTCCTGTTGCGTGAAGTAGTGCATCAGCATCTGGATCGGCAGGCCGCGCTGCACTTCAAACTGCGTGAAGAGGCCTTGGCGGGCGCGTTCGAGGCAGCGGTCGGAGATGTCGGTGGCGACGATCTCGACGGGGACGCCGCCGGTGAGCGACGGGTTCTGGTCGAGCATCATGGCGATGGAGTACGGCTCCTGTCCGGTCGAGCAGGCGGCGCACCAGATGCGGATGCGGCTGCCCTTGCGGGCTTGCGCCAGCACCGGGAAGATCGCGTCCTTCAGGTGGTCGAACGGGGTCTTGTCGCGGAAGAAGAAGGTTTCGTTGGTGGTCATCACATCGACGAGCTGGCCGATCAGGCGCTCTTCGCGGCGGGCGCGGACGACGTGGATGAGATCGTCGATGGACGGCAGGCCTTCCTTGCGGGCGAGCGGCGCGAGGCGGCTTTCGAGCAGGTACATCTTGTCGCCCGTCAGGACGATGCCGGCGCGCTTGCGCAGGAGCTGGGAGACGAATTCGAAGTCCTGGCTGTTCACGCAGCTTCTCCCATCATCATGCGCAGCGCGAGCTGGCTTAGTTCCTTGAGAGGCTTCACAGCCTCGGCGTAGCCGGCCTGCGCGACGGCGCCGGGCATGCCCCAGACCACGCTGCTGGATTCGTCCTGCACGATGACGCGGCCGCCGGCTTCGACGATCTTGCCGGCGCCGGCGCGGCCGTCATGGCCCATGCCGGTGAGGACGACGCAGAGGACGCGCGCGCCGAAGGCTGCGGCTGCGGTTTCGAAGAGGGGGTCTGCTGCGGGGCGGCAGTAGTTGACGGGCGGGCCCTGGTCGAGGTGGATCATGCGGCCGGCGGGGCAGCGGGCGACGCGCATGTGCTTGTCGCCGGGGGCGAGGAGCATCGTGCCGGGGGCGAGCGTGTCGCCTTCGCGGGCTTCGCGGCAGTGCTTGCCGATGGCGGATTCGAGCTTCTCGGCGAAGACCGGCGTGAAAGCGGCGGGCATGTGCTGCACGATGAGGATCGGCGCATCGATGCGGTTGGCGATCGGGGCGAGGAAGGCGGGAAGCGCGGTGGGGCCGCCGGTGGAGGCCGCAACCAGCAGAGCGGCGGGCGGCGATGTGTGCAGCGTGCGCGGACGGAGCTTGATGGGAGCGGACGACGCGGCGGTGAGGCGGTTCCCTGCCCTTTCGCCGAGCGCGACGATCTTTTCCAGAAGTTCGCGGCGGTAGCTGTCGACGCTGCCGAAGGCGCTGGCTTGCGGCTTGGCGATGAAGTCCGACGCGCCGAGGGCGAGGGCTTTTACGGTCTGGAGCGCGCCGGCGGCGGTGAGCGTGGAGGCCATGACGATGCGGGCGTCGGGCGCGGCCTTGCGGAGCTGGGGCAGCGCGGTGAGGCCGTCCATGTTCGGCATCTCGATGTCGAGGACGATGACATCGGGGCGGATGTTGGCGGCTTCGGCGACCGCCTGTGCGCCGTCGGAGCAGGCTTTCACCAGTTCGATGCGGGGGTCTTCATCGATCCAGCGGCGCATGAAGCCGCGCACGATCGCGCTGTCGTCCACAAGCATGATGCGGACGGGGCGGGAGGATGCGGGCTGGCGGAGCGCGGCTGTCACTGCATCCAATCAGACGAGGCCGGCTTCCGAGAACTTGCTTTCGATGATCTCGGAGTCGAAGGGTTTCATGATGTATTCGTTGGCGCCCGAGCGCATCGCCTCGGCGATGTGGCTCATGTCGTTCTCGGTCGTGCAGAACACGACGGTGGGGCGATCGCCGCCCGGCTCGCGGCGGAGCGCGCGGAGGAAGTCGATCCCGTTCATGACCGGCATGTTCCAGTCGAGCAGGATCGCATCCGGCATCGCCTTGCGGCAATTTTCCAGCGCCTGCTGGCCATCGGCGGCTTCATCAGCCTCGAAGCGAAGGTCCTCGACGATGCGGCGCGCGACTTTGCGCACCACGCGGCTATCGTCCACGATCAGACAGCGTTTCATGCTCGCCCTCTCCAATAACCGCGATCAGGCCGCGGCAGCAGTATCCTCGGCGCCTGCGCCAGCCAGCATCCGGTCAACGTCCATGATGACCAGGAGGCGGTCTTCCAGGCGGTAAACGCCGCGAGATACGCTTGACCATGTCGCGTCAAGGTTAACGGGGTTTTGCTCCAATTCACTTTCCTCGAGCCGAACCACCTCGCCGATCTCGTCGATTATCAGCCCAAAGCTCTCGCCATGGCGCTCCACGCCGATGGCCAGACGCTGCGAAGTCGTTGATTTTGTTGAGATTGGCAGCCCGAGACGGGAGCGGGCGTCGATGGCTGTAACGATCCGTCCACGAAGATTAAGGACGCCAGCGATTTCCGGACCGGAAAGAGGCACCGGCGTCATCGCCGACGGGCGGAAGACATCGTGGATTTCCGAGACGCTGACCCCGAACATCTGGTCGCAGATGCGGAAGGTGACGAATTCCTGCGTGCTCATGCGGCCTCTCCCAGCGCGTAATCCTTGTGGCGCACGGCGCGTTCGATGGCGTCGAGAAGCGCGTGACGGTCGGATTTGGGGACAGCTTCGGTATCCCGGCGGCTGGACAGCGGGACGATGCGAGCGTTGCTGATCCCTGCGAGCGCATCGGGGTCCGTGATGTCGGTGTCGGCGAGGACGACATCGAACGCGGCATCCTGGGCGATACGGCCACGCGCTTCCTGCAGGTCGGCAGCCACGGTGACATCGTAGCCGGCGGCCGTGACCATCGGCGCAAGCATGTTGCGGAAGAAGGGATGGGCATCAACCAGCAGCACGCGTTTGCGCGCGCGGCGCGTTTCAAGCTGCGCAGCGGCGGCGGCCCAGGCGGGATCGGCCTGACCCAGATAGTGACCGACATCCATGATCTCGGTTGACCGGCCCTTGAGCACAGCCGTGCCGAGAATGCCGGGCGCCGTATCGTTGAGCTGGATGTCGAGACGATCCTCGACGATATCGAGAATGGTATCGACCGCGAGACCGATGACGCTGTCGCCCTGGCTGAACACGAGGATAGGCTGCTTCCCTTCCCTGCGGATGGATCCGCCTGCGGCAGCGAGCGGCATGAGGCGACCGCGATACTGCACGACGTGACCGCGGCTGGTGACTTCAAACGACGAGGCGTCGAGTTCCTCAAGGCGCGTGACAAGCGAGAGCGGACACGCGCGCGGTTCGGGCGAGCCGGCGGAGAACAGCAGCAGGCTGGTGCGTTCGCCTTCGGCTTTCGCGGCGGCGAGGGCCGAAGCGGCGGCGGCTTCGTCAGCGGCGCGGCTGATGGCGCGTTCGGCGCCAGAGACGGATTTGGCGACGCCGTTCGGATCGAGGATCATGATGACAGCGCCGTCGCCGAGAATGGTGGCGCCAGAGTATTCCGACATGGAGCCGAGGCGCTTGGCGAGCGGCTTCACGACGATCTCTTCGGTATCGAACACTTCGTCGACGATCAGGCCAAAGCGGGTGTCGCCAACCTGCATGACAACGATGCAGGCGTGATCGGGCTCGCCGCGATCGTCGATCAGGTTCAGCACATCCGATAGGGCGACAAGCGGCAGGAGGCGGTCGCGCAGACGCAGGACGCGCGTGGCGTTGATCGTCTCGATCTTGTGCTCGCAGCGCTTGCCGGCGCGGACCAGTTCAAGCACCGAAAGCTGGGGCATGGCGAAGCGATGTTCACCGACGCCGACGATCAGCGCGGAGATGATCGCGAGGGTGAGCGGGATCTTGATGATGAAGGTCGTTCCAGCGCCCTGACGCGATTTGAGATCGATCGTGCCGCCGATCAGTTCGACGTTGGTTTTCACGACATCCATGCCGACGCCGCGGCCGGAAATGTTGGTGACTTTCGCCGCGGTAGAGAAGCCGGGCGCGAAGATGAGGCGATGGATCTGTGCATCCGTCATCGACATTGCTTCGGCGGCGTCGATGACGTTCTTTTCCAGCGCCTTGGCGCGGATGCGATCGGTCTTCAGGCCAGCGCCATCGTCGCTGACCTCGATGATGATGTGGCCGCCTTCATGATAGGCGCGCAGCTTGATCGTGCCGGTTTCGCCCTTGCCGGCGGCGATGCGGTCGGCGGGCGTTTCGACGCCGTGATCGCAGGAATTGCGGATCATGTGGGTGAGCGGGTCCTTGATGAGTTCAAGAACCTGGCGATCCAGCTCGGTCGCCTCGCCTTCCATGACGAGATCGACCTTCTTGGTGAGATCCTGCCCGGCGTCGCGGACGATGCGGGGGAGCTTCTTCCACGCCGAGCCGATCGGCTGCATGCGTGTTTTCATCACGCAGTCCTGCAGCTCGGCCGTGATGCCGGAGAGGCGCTGCAGCGGCGTCTTGAACTGGCTGTCCGCGGTGGCGCGCAGCATCTGCATGAGCTGGTTACGCGTGAGAACGAGCTCGGAGACCATGGTCATCATGGACTCGAGGACGTCGACATTGACGCGGATGGTGCTGGCGCCCGGCCCGGCCTTGCGGTCTTCTTCATGCTCGGCGGCGGCGACCGCGACGGGCTTGGCTTCGCGGACTTCGGGACCGTCGACGGAGCGGAAGGCGGCTTCAAGTTCGGCGAGTGAAACCTCGCCGGGGCGGAGGTAGCGGCCCTGGTCTGCATCCCAGCGACCATTGTCGTCGCCCTGCTCTATCGCGGCAGGGGGAGCTTCGATCTTTGCGACGACGGGCGGCGGGAGTTTCGATTGCAGGCCGCCTTCGGCCGCGTCTTCAAGCTGGGCGATGAGGTCGCGGTCGTCGCCGGCGGGCTCTGCCTGCGTGTCGGAGAGATGGGCGAGGATCGACTTGATGCGGTCGATCGAGGCGAGCACCAGCGTGACGGCTTCGGGCGTGACGTCGAGCGCACCATCGCGGAATTTGCCGAGCAGCGTTTCGCCAGCGTGGGCAATCGATTCAAGGCGCGGGAGGCCGATGAAGCCGCAGGTGCCCTTGATGGTGTGAACCAGCCGGAAAATGTTGTTCAGGGTCGCCTTGTCGTCCGGCGAGCTTTCGAAGCGGACGAGCTCGATATCGACGACGTCGAGGCTTTCGGCGGTTTCAGTGAGGAATTCGCTCAGCAGGTCGTCCATGGCGCATATCCACAGCTTGCACGCGGAAAATTACGTGCTTCTGGCAAATAAACGCTGGGCGAGTTAAGAAATCGCTGCGGATTTGAGGAATTGGCCCGCCGGCGGGCCGATCGTTCAGCCCTCTGGGAGCGCGCCGATGGCCGTGAGGCCGGCGGCCTGCGGGACGATGCGCGGCTCAAGCGTGAAGCCGGATTCCTCGCACAGGACCCTGGTGAAGAAGGGCTGGACGGCGCCGCCGCCCCAGCCGCCGCCGGGCTCCTTGCCTGCGAGGGCGTCGAGCACTTCGGACTTGAAGTTCGAGAACTGGCCAAGGGCCTCTACGTCAAACACCAGCTTGCCGCCCTTTTCCGTAGCGGAGACGCGGCAGACGCCGCGGGCGGCGGGGTCGATCATGATGAGGGTCATGTTCATCAGGATGCGCATCTGGCGGTTGGAGATGCGGTGGGTTTCGACCTGCCAGTCGAGCTTGGTGCGCGAATTGGTGGCGAACAGCTTCTCGAAGAGATCCTTGGCTTCGCCGATGCTGCAGAGATTGTCGTTGAGGGCCTGGCTGCCCAGCGCATAGCGCATGTAACGGAGCTTGGCCTCGAGCGTGGCGAGGCCGGTGCGCAGGGATTTCTCGCCCTCGGCCTTCATGGCGGGGCCCATGCTGTCGTCGAACAGGAGTTCGCAGCTCTGCAACAGCGACGTGAGCGGAGACGCCACGTCGTGACAGATGCGCGAGGCGACATACGCCGCCAGCTTTGACGATTCCATGACTGCCATGTGCAGCTCCCGCCCTGAAAACGAATCGGAAGCTAGCTGATTTCGACTCGTGAGCCCAAGCGCGAATTAGGCCTCATCCGAGTCCTGTTCCGTGCCGATTTTTTCATCATGGCCGGAGCGGGCGCTGTAAAATGACAAGGCAAACAAGCCGACAGAGAGAAGCACTGTGGCCGTGGCGCCCAATGCAAACGCCAACACAAAATGACCATTTGGAAATTGATCGCCCAGCCAGCCCGTCCAGGCGAGCAGGACCATGAGCGCGACGGGCACGAGGACAAGGGCGAGCGTGATGATGGTCTTGCGCGACATCGTGCCTCTGGTGCTGGTTTCAGATGCGAAGCGGCCCCGGAGATGATCCGGGGCCGCGAAGTCTAGCACGGATATGGACGGAGCAGCCGTTAAGGCTTTTTCGTCCATGGACTGTTGGCGCCGGGTTTGACGACCTCGCCGGACTGGGCGCGGGCGATGTTCTTTTCAGCCATCGCGGCGGCCACGATCTGGACGCTGTCGCCGGTCTTCTTCGAGATATCCGAATAGACCTGCAGGCGGCCGGCATTGGTTTCCTGGACGCGGCGCTTGACGTCAGCCGAGGCTTTGCCGGCATCAGCGATGCCGAGATAGCCGTCGAACTGCTCGCCGACGATGCCCTGGGCCTTGGCTTGCTCGATCACGGGATCGGCGGCGTAGGCGGTCATCAGGGTGGCGGCGGCGAAGATCGCGGCGAACCAGGTGGTGAATTTCTTGAACATGCTCATGACAGGCTCCTTCTCTTTCCTGCCTCAGAACAAATCTGGGTTTTTGGCGATCGCGTCCTCGAGGTCCTTGTCGAGACGATAGCGGACCTCCTGGTCGATCTTGACGTTCAGATTGATGGTGATCGGCTTGTCCGACGCCTCGATCCTCACGGTCGGGGTGCAGGCGGCCGCTCCCATCGCGACCGCGACGACGAGCGCGGGCGCCAGTGTTCTTGCGAGCGGAAAATCGCTGCCTTGCATCGGTTGCTCCATGCTTCCTGCAGCGACCCTTGCCTCTCCTGAGGGCTTCGTCAATCTGGCCGTCACTGCTTGTCTCCAATCACCTGACCAACAGCTGTCCGGATATCCGGCTGGCTGGTTGTAGAGGTCAGTAGTCTGACTAACTCGCTGTCGATGCCGATGTTCAACTGGAATGGCTGTCCACCGAGTACATCCGGGTTACGGCCGAGCACGCTGAGGTTCATCACCATCCGTCCTGCAAGGTCGCCGTTCAGTCCCACTTTCAGCACCTGGTAGCGGAAGTCCTTCAACGCATCGAAGACCATCTTCGAATTGTCATCCGCCTGGGCCGCTGCATCGCCGGGCGAACCTGAATACTGGATAACGCCGCCTTCTTTCGTCGCTTCGAGGGTAGCATTATCAATCGTGGCTGAACCCGTTCTGAACACGACGGGGAAATCACCTCCCACAATTCCGACAAGTTTGACGTCGGGCAGCTTGAACTGTTCGACCAGCTTCGCGAGGTCCCAGTTCACGGCCTGCGCGACGATGCGGTTGTCGGCGCCTTCGGTGAAGGCGAAGTCGACAGGCTTGATGCGGATGAAGCCGCCGCCGAAGGGCCACTCTGCGCCTTCGAGACGGATCGCGTCGAAGCCGATGAGCTGGAAGCGGATCGTCCCCTTCTCGATGGGCAGGCCGAGTGTGACCTTGTCCATGGTGATCTGCTGGCCCGGCGCGGACTTCATGGTCATGAGATCGTTGACCTCGACCTTGCCGGAGACGCCTTCGAACACGCCGGCTGCGGCGAGCGTGAAGCCCATCTTGCGGAGATCGACCGTCGCGCCGGCTTTCATGCCGTCGGCCGTCCAAGACGCGACGCCGGAAATATCCGCGCGGCCGGTGACGTTCGCGGGGCCACGCAGCAAAGGTGACAGATCGTAGGGCTGGAAGACACGCGGCACGAAGATCAGCGGCGTCGGATCGAAGGTCAGTGAGCCTTCGTTCTTGTCGAGGCTGTGACGGCCGCTGACATGCGCGATCTGCATGCCAGACTTCGCCATGGTGACGATACCCGTGAAGCTGGCGACGCTGTTGCGCAGCGTGGCGGCGCCTTCGAATTTTGCTTCCTCGAAACGCTTACCGGCTTCTTCCGTCAGGGGATCGAAGACACGCATGGCGATGTCGGACAGCGAGCCATCGAGCGTGTCGCCCTTGCCGCCAAGATTGAACTTGCCGCTGAGGTCGGCCACCGTTCCTTCGTCAGCCTGAGCGCCTGCGCCTTTGAATGCGCCGTTGATGCGCCAGCCATCGCGAAGATCGAGCGTGCCTGTGATGTCGGCGATACGGATCGGGACCTTCCGCTGGTCGAGCGTCATGTCGATGGCGAGCGGGGCCGCATCGAAGTTGGCGCGGAAGCCGCTGGCGGCGCGCCAGTTGATGCCGATTGCGCCGAGAGCCGCCTTTGCATTCCATGCGCCGCCTTTGACAGGAATGGTCACGGCATCGAGGCTGCCACGGCCGACGACGCCGTCATCGACGCGTTCGGCCAAGCGGCCCTGTGGCGCGTATCGAAGCGCAGCGGCGCCGAACACGGTGTCGCCATAGCGCGCTTCGTTCCACTGGATCACCATGCCGCGCGGTGCATCGGCGGCGAAATTCTGGCGGTCCCACACCGCATCGATAGCGCCAGTGCCACGCGCGCCTTTCCAGACGCCACCACCGAACGCGCCATCGAGATGGATGGTGAGCTGGCCGCTGGCTTTGCCGGAGCTGTCATCGGCGCTGAAATTGAGGCCGGTGAAATCGGCGGCTAGCGTGTCGCTGCCGACCTTCCATGGCTTGAGGGCCGCAGCGCCCGAAATCGAAAGCTTCTTGCCGCCGCCCGCAGCTTTGGCGACCTGAAGCGAGAATGGCGGGCCGCCGCCGCCAGACAATTGCAGCGAGCCGGCGGCAAGCCATGCTCCGCCCAGAGCGGTGGAGTATGATGCGACGTTCTGCTGACCCGTTGGCGGATGCAGTTGAAGCAGAAGGCCGCTGGCGGATTTGAGCTCACCGCCGTCGCGCAGCGTGATCTCGAAACCCTTGATCGGAGACGATGTTGCCGACCAAGGCGCGACAACATCAAAATTCAGCGCAGCACGGTCGACGGCTTTTGCCGCGGCCGAGCCGAATGCCGGCAGGGCCGCTTCGAACGGGAGCGAGATTGAATCGACCAGTTGCTTGCGGGATGCCGCAGTCGCGACGGCGGACCGGATGCGCGCCGTTCCCTGCGCGGTCCCCGCGACGCCTTCGGCGATATCGACACTGCCTGCAAGCTCAACGCGGCCCGCGCCGCCCTGCGCCACTTTCATGTCATCGATGTTGAGCGTCACATCGCCGCCGGACTTGCCGATGCCTTTCGGCTCGATGAGCGCCGTGAGTTTGGCCTTGCGCCAGCTTGTGCCGGCGAACGCGCCCTCACCCGTGCTTGCGGAGAGTTGCAGCTTGCGCAGGCCGGCGAGAAGCGCCGTGACGTTCAGGGCGGCGGGATCGACGGCAGCCGATTCAACGCTGGCGCTCGCCTGTGCGCCCGTGAGTTTCGTATCCTTGACGGCGACTTCGCCGAGCGTTGCAGAGCCAGCGCCTTTCAGGACGCCTGATGTCTGTTCGAGCGTCGCCTGGATCTTGACGTCGGATACAGCCGTATCCGTCGCTTCGAACCTTGCGAGATCGAGACTCGCATTGGCGGAAATCTGCTTGTTGGCGACGGTGGCTTTCAACTGACCACCGGCGAGCTGCATCGTGGCGCCCATCATGCCAAGCGTTGCTGGCGGCGCGGAGAGTTCGACGACGAACGCGTCAGCGCCGGTGGCCGTGATCGTGCCAAGCGCACGCACGGGACCGGAGAGCGTGTCGCCGATGATGGTGACTTTGGTGAAGTCGAGGCGCGGCATCGGACCGGGAGGCGCATCGCTGGGCTTTGTGAAATTCGTGATGGCTTGTTCAAGATCGCCGAGCAGCGCGCGCTTGCCTGTGAGGTCCAGGCGGACAACGAGATCATCGCCACCGACAGCTACAGGGCGCGGCGAGAAGGGACCATCCCAGGCAAGATCAATCGCGAGTTCCCGGGCGCTGATAGCGGCCTCGGGCGCGTCGGGCGCTCGCGCATCAATTGAAGTTAATGTGACACCGCCAAAGTCCAGGCGGGTGATGCTGAGCTTGCAGGAAAGTCCCTGCCCCGCACAAATGCTGCGCGCCACCGCCTCGGCGATGGGTTGGCGCAGAAGCCAGAGGGCGGCGAGGAAAAGTGCAAATAGGGCAAGAACTAGGCCTATTATGCGACGTTTCGAAGCTATTAGCCCTTTCGGAGCAAGTTTTTCTTCAGTCATCTCGTGTCAAAATATGCATTCGTTCTTGTGGAAAGACAGCTGAACGTTTTTATTTGCTGTTCTTGTGCCGCCGCTTCGATAGGTCGAAACGGGGAATAGTGGCGAGCCAGATTTCCGTTCCGCGAGGAACTATTCGGAGCACCCATGAAAAACGGTCGGTTTGATTGGGGGATGGGTGCAGCTGCGGCTGTACTGATGGGGACTGGGCTTGTTGTTGCGGGCGTGAGTGCGCGTCCGGTTGAAGCTGCATCTATCGATAATACTCCTGATCCGCGCCTGGTGGTCGCCTCGTTCACGAGCGCTGACGACGGGGCAAACCTCTCAAGCGAAATGAAGCGCGTGTCCGTTCTGCGGAACGAAACGCTTTCGGGCGTGCTCGATCGCATCGGCGCACCGCGCGATGAAGCGAACGGCGCGGTGTTCGCCGCGAGCCAGCTTGTCGATCTTCGCGGGATGCGTCCGGGCGATGATGTGACGGCGTGGCTGGAAAAAGGAACCGACGGCATCGTGCGCCTGATGGGCGTTTCGCTGCGGCCGGAAGCGGAGACGCAGGTTCTGGTTTCGCGCGGGCTTGATGGCTCGTGGACGTCGCACGAGCTGAAGGCGAAACTTTCGCCGGGCATCAGCTATGTCGCGGGCGATGTTGACCAGTCGATCTACCAGACGGCGACGAGCCTTGGCGCGACGGACCAGCAGGTTGTCGATTACGCCGAGATCTTTGGCTATGACATCGACTTCCAGCGCGAAGTTCGCACCGGCGATCGCTTCGGCATGCTGTACGAGACGTTCGAGGACGAGCGCGGACAGCCGGTGAAGACCGGCGCCGTGCTGATGGCCACGATGGATGGCGCGGCGCTTTCGAAAGCGTTCTATCGCTACAAGCCTTCCGACGATGGTGTTGTCGATTACTTCGACGAGACCGGACAGAGCGCGAAGAAGTTCCTGATGAAGACGCCGATCAACGGCGCGCGTCTTTCATCCAGCTTCGGCAACCGCAAGCATCCGGTTCTTGGCTATACCAAGCTGCACAAGGGCACGGACTTCGCGGCGCCCACGGGCACGCCGATCTATGCAGCGGGTAATGGCAAGGTCGTGACATACGGCGCCAATGGCACGTATGGGAACTTTGCCAAGATCGAGCATGCCAACGGCTATACCACCGCGTATGCGCACATGAGCCGCTTCGCCAAGGGCGTGAGCCGCGGCAGCTTTGTGAAGCAGGGCCAGATCATCGGCTATGTCGGCACCACGGGCCGCTCCACCGGCCCTCACCTGCACTACGAAGTGTATGTGAACAACAAGCCGGTGAATGCGATGACCCTGAAACTGCCGACCGGGCGCAAGCTTGGCGGGGATCAGCTGAAGGCGTTCCTTGCGGAGAAAGCCCGGATCGAGGCGCTTCGTGATGGCGAACTGATGGAGCAGATGGTGGCGTCGAATACCGCGCCGGCAACAGCCCCGGCCATGGTTTCAGCGCCGGCGCCTGCTTCGGTTACGCTTGAGACGCGCGATGGCGCGGCAAATCCGTAGCATCTGACTGAAATCTGGCCGGGTTAGGCAGACCTGCGGTGCAGGACGCTTGTCGCTGCACCCCGGGCTGCGCTAACTCTCGCGCAGTTCAACCTGATGCGGGGATTTACATGTCGCCCAAGCTGCTTGCCGCCGCCGCCCTCGGTATCGCCCTCGCCGCCTGCGCAAGCAGCCCCAAGCGTGATCTTGGCAGGTTGGGTTTCATGGTGGGCTGCTGGCAATCAGCCGATGGCGTGAACTTGGAAGTGTGGTCGCCGCCGGAAGGCGGACTGATGTTCGGCTATGCGACCACGACGCGGAATGGCGCGCTGGCGACATTTGAGCAGTCGCGCATCGATACGCGCCCCTCGCGTGCGCAGTATGTCGCCTCGCCGGAAGGACAGCGGCCGGTGGTGTTCACCGAGACGCGCGACCCGCTGGCGCTGGTGGCGCCGAATACGGTGACGTTCGAGAATGCCGAGCACGACTATCCGCAGCGCATCACGTATCGCGCGACGGAGGACGGCCTTGCGGCCAACATCTCGAAGCTCGATGGCTCGCGGCCGGCGGGTTACGCTTGGGCGCGCTGCAAATCCTAGAGCGCTGAGAGGCGCGCTTCGATCACGCTCGCGATCGCGCGGGCGATCGGCTCCATGATTTCCGCCGTGGTGGAGTCCGCGCCGTCGATCGGCGTGTGGAACTTTGCGTTGGCGCCCCAGAAGCCGGCGGACGTGGGGTAGCCCTCCTCCGCGACGAGACGATATTCGCCCAGCGCCTTGGAGACATCGGCGGCGAGCGGCTTCTCGATGACGGGCTGGCCGGCGAAGGCTGCTTCGCAGAGCGGAATGAGATCGGGCGTCGCCATGAGCGTGCGCGCGAGGTTGGGCGTGTCCTGCACGACGAGGCCGGTGGGGCTTTCCTGATAAGCGCGGGCGCCGAAGCTGGCGCCAAGGTGGAACCAGAGGGCGGTGTCTTTCGGATCGGGCGCCTGGCCCTTGTGGAATATGTCGGCGCCGAAGTCGGTCCATTCATGGCCGGACGTGGCGATGAAGAGCCAGCGAACGGGGAAGTTCTTCGCCAGCGCCCACTCGGACAACGCACGCGAGATGGCGATGCCGGGGCCGCGCTCTCCGCCGCAGGTGAACCAGCCGCTTTGCGGCGTGGAGATGATGACCCACGGACCCGCCGTGCCGTGACGGGCGATGGTGTTCTTGCCGTTCCTGAAACCGCCGGGGCCTTCGATGATGAGCTTGCCGGGTTGCGCGGTCGCTAGAGCCGCTTCCAGACGCGGACGCTCTTTTTCGCCGATCTGGAGCACTGGGATTTTGAGCAGCAGCTCGACCGGCGTGTTGATCGCGACGACTTCGCCCGAAGGACCGGACATCAGCGCAACGATGCCGACAGCGCCGGCGAGATCGCATTTCTCGAATATGGGGCGGTAGGCGGCGCCGGGTGATGGCGCGCCGGGTTGGCGAGGGACGTGCACAAGCGCGATCTTGCCGGAGACATCGGCGGGCGACTTGTCGTTCCACCAGGCGAGCGGCGCGTTGATGCCGCCCTCAGGCGAAAACGAAAGCGGGGGCTGGGCGAAGCCATCGAAGGCCTCGCTTCCGATGCGGAGCTTGGCGACCTTGGTATCGGCGTTGGGGACGGCAAATTCCGTCTGCTCGATCTCGTAGCCGAGTTCGCGCCAGCGTTTGGCGAACCAGTCGGAGGTCGCCACGTCGCCGGCGCTGCCCGTGCGGTGCGTGCCGAAGCCGACATAGGACTCGACGTCGGCCATCAGTCTTGCGCCCGCGAACGGATCAGCGCTGAGCGTAACGGTTGCTGCGGCAGAGGGCGCGGCGACCTGCTTTTCAGGCGAGCACGCTGCAAGCGCGACTGCGCCCGCGCCAGCCAGCAATTCTCGCCTGTTCATGTCGTAGCTCCTTGCGGCCCCATCCGTTCATAGTCTTTGAGCGGATGAGACCGCAAAGCAACCGGTGAACGCTTACTTTGCAGTCATGGCCTGTCTGGATTCGACGGCTTTGGCCGCTGCCTTGCCCGTGACTTCGGACATGTGATGGAAGGCGCTTTCAAGTTCACCCAGCCCCTGGGTCGCCGATCGGATTTCGATGATCAGATCATGCAACTCGTCTTCGGGCATGTAGGCGCGGATGGAATCCCAGCCGAACCATCCGTCGCGAGGCTCGAAGCCGATGATCTGGCCGCGCCGCATGGGGATCAGCGCCGTGATCCGCGCCATCTGGTCGGAGGGCGTGTGTACGGTGACGCCGTGAACAGGTTCGAGCAGCACGGGATGACATTCGGGCAAGGCCTGGGAGACGGCCATGCGGGCTGCTGTGCGGAACGCGATCTCGGAGCTGTCGACCGTATGATACGAGCCATCCAGCAGGGTGACCTCGACATCAACGACCGGGAAGCCAAGCGGCCCCTTGAGGAGTGCGTCACGGACGCCTTCTTCCACCGCGCCGAAATACTGCTTCGGCACGACGCCGCCGTGGATCTTCTGGTCGAAGACGAGACCGCTGCCGGATTGGCCGGGGCGCACTTCCAGCACAACATCGCCGAACTGGCCGTGGCCGCCGGACTGTTTCTTGTGCCTGCCGCGCTGGGTCGAGCTTCCGCGTATGGTTTCGCGATACGCAGTTTGTGGCCGACTCGACGCAACACTGACGCCGTACTTGCGCCGGAGCCTGTCGAGCGCGACGCGAAGATGCATCTCGCCCTGACCTCTGAGGCGGAACTCGCGCGTGGCGGCGTCGGGACCGAAATCCAGCGCACCGTCTTCGTCGACGAGACGCGACATTGCCGCTGCGAGCTTCACGTCATCGGAACGGTTCTGGGTTTCGACGGCGAGCGCATAGACCGCTGGACGCTCGATCCGCGGGGCTTTCGATTTGCGCGAAATAGCATCCACGCTGATGAGATCGCCTCGCTTCGCTTTTTCGAGACGGCCGAGACAGACGACGTCGCCAGCCACCGCCTTGTCGAGTTTTGTCTGACTTTCACCGTGAAGCGAGAATATGCCCGCCACACGTTCAGACGTTCCATCGGACAAGGTGACTGCGTC
>ERZ795056.3310-NODE-3310-length-17395-cov-6.725721_pt1 | contig 17395 bp, 18 predicted proteins | sample MGYA00375140_ERZ795056 | MGnify/ENA primary metagenome ERZ795056 (study PRJEB30185, sample SAMN05720227) | activated sludge metagenome | isolation source: Anaerobic digester | place: USA | collected 2015-03-09 ... | reverse complement strand
GAATTGTTTTTGTACCAATGTAGAAATAAACTTGTCCGCCTGTTCCATCATCCAAACCGGCAACCAGTGTTTTATTACCAGTTGAAGGAGCGGCAACAGCATTTTCCCAGGCAAACTTTCCAAGATATGGAAGCTCATAACTATTACCGGTAGCTACACCAGTTGCGATATGAGCAACGGCACGACCTTCTACACCTGATTCTTCCCCATTCATAAAGATGCGTTCCTGTGTACCTAAACTTGTTGATTGGTTATAGAAAGCAGAAACAGCAGGAAGATCTGCAGAGCAGAAACGGCTGAATGCTCCGGCACCTGCACCTGCAAGGTTATATGAGCTCGTACCTGTATTCCATAAAAATGCCTGTTGCATCAGGTCACTACCACTTTGTACTGCAAGGGTAGATTTATTGATGATCCATTTTGAAACAAATGAACCTTTAGAACCATGTGCCCTTGTAGCGCCCAGGGTGTTAACAATTTCATGGTTCATCAATAAAGTAAATGTACCATTGTTGTTATCAAAGGCGCCTAATCCATCAGCAAGGCCTGCCATGCGGTAGGTACCACCGGCAAGGTCATTCACGGAAATAAGGGAAGTGAATTTACCCCCTGCTATCTGTGGAATGATATAAGGCGTTTGTGAACTGGTGATTCCAGTGCTACCGGGGATAAAAGAAGTTCCCTGGAAATAGACCACTGGTTTCACGTTATCCGTAACCGTTACTGTTTGAGTAGCAGTTGCCGAATTTCCACTGGCATCTGTTACGGTCCAGGTAACGGTAGTAGTTCCCAGTGGGTAAGATGCCGGGGCATTATTGGTAACGGTAGCAACAGCACAATTGTCGGCAGTTACTGGTGTTCCTAAATTAATTCCGATCGCCGTGCATCCGTTGTTCGTATTTACATTTAACGAAGACGGTGCAGTGATGGTTGGATTGATATTATCAGCAGCTACAGATACAGTGCCTGTAGTAGTTGAAGTACAACCATTGGCGTCCGTTACTGTGTAACTATATGCTCCGGCAGGCGCACTGAATGCGCCCGTTCCGGTATAGGGAGCCGTACCACCTGTCGCACTAACGGTAACGGTTGCACTACCTCCGCAGGAAGCAGTTCCGGCAACAGAAGAAGCTACGAGGGCTGTAGGCTGACCAATCACAACGGTTGTTGTTCCTGTACAGTTGTTCACATCGGTAACCGTAACAGTATAAGATCCTGCAGCAAGGCCGCTGAGATCTTCTGTTGAGGCTCCGTTCGACCAGCTATAGGTAACCGGGGCAGCTGCACCTGTTACGGTTAAGTCGATGCTGCCGGTTGATCCACCAAAGCAAGCAGGATTAATATGTGTTTCTGAAAGACTGATATTACAGGCGGAAGCTGGAGAACAGGTTAATACAAGTTCTGTCAAACCTCCACTTGCAAGGGCTGTATTGGTTGCACCATACACACCATTTGCAGCAGTACAAGCATTTACAAGCCCGCCGCTGGTTAACGAATACTGAGAAATGTTATTGATACCATTGCTAAGATTGTTTGGAATAATGGTACCCCATGTATTGGCAACGGCATTTACACTGTTTGCATAAAACGGCGCATACCCGTTAGCGACGCTATTGTCTGTTCCGTCATCTTCAATAAAAGTTCCTGAGATGGGCCTTCCGGTACCGCCCAGGTTATTGTATAACATCACAAAATTCTTAGGAGAAAGCGCTGCGATGGCAGTGCTTCTGAGCCCGGTTCCTTGTGAAGCTGAAGCGCCAAAACCAATTACCGTAACGGTATTGGTTGCCGTAACTCTTGTTACCACTGCAGCTCCACCAGCTCCATCATTCAGCAAAAGCCTGAAATAAAGAAGTGTGCCTGGTTGAAAATGGTCTGTAGCAATATTGGCTTCATTAATAAACCAACCTGTATAACTACCGGTTGCATCGGTTGTGAATTCACCATACCGGCCTGCAACTGCTAAACTCGCAGAAGTAACCCTGGTAAAGCTTCCCGACTGGTTGGCAAGAATATAATTCCCCTGTCCATTACCGGTATTCAATGGATCGATGGTGAATTTATTATAATACCGGTAGGTAGCATTGGGTGTGAGCCCAGCTACCGTCATCCTGCATGCATACGGAACCTTTCGGTCATCCGCAGCATTGCCAGAACCTACCCCCTGGATAAACTGGGGGTAGAGCAGTTCTGTTAATGTTTGTGCATTGGAGCCAAACGACAACAGCACAAACAATATGATTAATAATTTTTTCATACACTTAGTTGTTTTATGAATTAAAAGAATCTTGACCAGGTAGCATTCCAGTTAGTAGACAAAGAGAATGCACCACGGTAAGTGGTTGTCTGGAAGAAATTAGCAGGTGTACCTACTAAACCAGAAAAGTTTGCACCGCTTGCAGCAGGTGAAGAACCACTTGGCCTGAAATCGGGGAAAGTTGGATTGAATGGATCCACCAGGTCGATGGTTTCATTAGAGAAACCTACTTCACCGGTGATAAGTGTATTTGTACCATTCGGAGTTGCGCCAGTGACAGCAGCACGGAAACCATGTACAACATTGTTTGTAAAATTGGCGATATCGGCTTGTGTACCGGCGCTTTCAAACAGCATGCCTACAGGGAAACCCATGTAAACAGAGTTCCTGATCACGTAACTTGAATTCCTGCGGTAGTTACCACCACTTTTTAATTTTTTACCCAGTACACCAGCAGTGGTTGAATCTTCCATACCAATCACTGTCATATTAGAAATGGTTGGTTTGGTTCTTGGAGTAGCAGCAGTTCCTGTTGCATCATTATCAACTTCATTTCCGTTTGGATCAGAAGAGTAAGCGGTTTTATTAGGACTTAAAACAGAAACAGCAAACTGGATATGGCCATTATAACCAAAATCAAAATCAAATGCATCATCATCCGGAGCAAGGGCAATCAGGTGTTTGAGGTTTACAGTACCACCGAAAAATTCAAACGCGTCATCAGCACCATATAATACTTCCACGAAATCGATAAAAGTACCACGGCCAACACCACCACCAGTTAATCCATTCAATTCATTATTTGGGGCAATGATCGCACCTGCATATTCAATACGTACGTAGTTAAGTGTTCCTTTATTTTCATTTGCATTTCCCAAACCAGCACCACCACCACCATAAGTGATGTCAACGCCAGCAGGAATGTTTGCACCATTGATTCCTTCAATAGTTGCATCCACCCTGTTCAGTGGTGCACTACCCAGGATAACCACGCCACCCCAGTCTCCGCTCGCTGGTACGGCTGCAGAAGAAGTGAAAACAATAGGATTCTCAGGAGAACCATTGGCTTCCAGACGGCCTGTTCTTGTAATAACTAATGTAGAAGCCAGGTCAGGAGTAGCTTTCTTAACACCTTTGATCAAAGTACCTTCTTCAATGAACAATGTTGCTCCACCCTGAACGAATACTTTACCATCGATAAGATATACATTATCGGAAGTCAATACCGTATTGGTATTAATAATATTCGGCAGCGTGATCTGCGATAATGCAGCATTGCCGCCAAATACAGCAGCAATCATGAGCATGGTAAAAGAAAAAATATTTTTTTTCATAAATAATTTTTTAATAAATAATGTTGAATGATTTTAATGAATTGAACCTGGTTTGTGTTTGTAGTAAGGAAATTTGTGTCAAAAGGATTTGTGCATACTGTTTATAGGTTTTGGTGAACAATAAGGTGTAATTCGTTTATAAATAATCTATTTTATTACCAGTTACCAGGCACATAGCTTTACTGTTTACCTGTTTTACCAGGTATCACATTACACTTAAACTATAAGATGGTATTCGATTTCCTTAATTGAGCCGCTTTAATACGACTGTCTCATTCATGCTGAATATAATGGGTGACGCAGAAGGCAAGGATTAATTTTGAAAAGGTAAAAATAAAAAGCAGGTTTACTTTTTTCTATTTCACGACAAATCTATAGCAAAATATTAAAGTCGTCCGTTACTAAATCGTAATCAAATTATTAACAGATTTTGTTTTCAATTTGGTAACATACAAAGTGAAAAACAATGATTAGATTATAAAGAAGGTATTGGTTATAATAAAATATAAAGTGGAAAATATTAGTAACGTACACGAATACACGATATTTATTTAACAGTCATTATATAAAGGAAAAGACAAACTACACTGGCTAAAATCGCTACATAATGATTACTGATGGAAGAGAAAACTGTTACTTCAAAGTGTGGCCACGCCGCAAAAATGCCTGGTACCATAAACCCGAATCCTTTAATATTCTTTCCTGTGTGTTGTGATTTACATGGACCAATCCAAATGTTGGGTAGTACCCTTCGGCCCATTCAAAATTATCAAGCAGGGTCCATACGAAATAGCCGCCCACATTCACCCCTTCATTTTTGGCCCTCAATACCTGTTTGATGTGATCGTTTAAATACTGTACTCGTTCGCCATCTGCAATGTTGCCATCAACCACTTCATCAGGAAAAGCTGCACCATTTTCGGTAATGATCAGCTTCGGTATATTTGGGTAAGCACTGTATTTTTTCAGCACTTCATAAATAGCTTCAGGAAATACTTCCCAATTCATGACGGTTGCTTTTACTTTTCGTTTGTTAGCCTGTATTATTTTCGCCTGAACGAAAGGTGTCAGATAACTATGCCTTACCAATTCCCTCGTATAATTCTGAATGCCGATAAAATCCATATCGAATGCCAGCCTTTCATCATCGCCTGGTTTCATAAAGTTGTCGATTCGTTTTAATACAGGCAGGTCGTTGACCGGGTAACCCATTCCAAGTAGTGGTTCGATGAACAGCCTATTGAGTAGGGTATCCACTTTGTTTGCTGCAAGTACATCTTTGTCGATCTTCCTGTATGGTTCAATATGAGAACAGGATATAGTCGTTCCGATAGTAGCTCCCGGCAATAATTGCCTGATGAGTCTTCCTCCTTCAGCCTGGCATAAAGCTGCATGGTGCACTGCCGCCAGGAAATTGCGAAGGCCTTTTTTTCCTGGTGCATGAACACCCAGGAAATAACCTGCACCTGTAAATACCATGGGTTCATTGAGAATGATCCAGTGTTTTACCCGGTCTCCAAAATTCTGAATACATATGGAAACATAGTTGAGGAACCACTCTACCACACGGCGATTGGTCCAGCCTCCTTCATCCTGCAAGGCCTGTGGAAGATCCCAATGATATAAAGTTATCCAGGGTTCTACGCCGCATGCAAGGGTGTAATCGATCAACCTGTTATAAAAATCAATTCCTTTTCGGCTAACCCTTCCCGTTCCTTCTGGTATGATCCTGCTCCAGGATATTGAAAACCGGTGGTTGGGAATATTCAGTTCTTTGATGAGAAGTGTATCCTCTTTGTATCTATTGTAAAAATCGCAGGCAGTATTGGCATGTTGTTGCTGGTAAATTTTCCCAGGCTTCTGCACAAAATTGTCCCATATAGAAAGTCCTTTCCCATCTGCAAGATGTGCACCTTCAACCTGGTAGGCGGCTGTGGAAACGCCCCAGTGAAATTCATTGCCAAAATCTGCTCTGGAAAATTGCATTGGTTACCTGGAAATTTGCTGAAGGATTTTACCAAAATTGAGGTTCCAGAATTTTTTGTCGGAGTAAACTGCTTCGCCGAGTTGTACTTCTTTTTTTACATTTCGGGAAAATTGATTGGCGGCAAGTAACTCATCAATAATAGATTCTGTAATATCCGGGTAATCTACTGATACGGTAGATGCATAATTTAACCAATGTTTTATTTTATCGAGGTGTTTTAATTTAAGGCTTTTAATAACCGGAATACCCATTTTTTTAAGCGCTGCTGCATTGCATTGCTGCTCATACTGTCCTTTCATGGGAATCACCATAAGCTTCTTTTTTAGAAACATTGCCTCAGCCGGTGTTTCAAAACCAGCACCGCATAAAATGCCTTTACAGGATACCATGCTTTCAATGAAATCATCATTGTTGATGCGTTGAATGCTTATATTATTATCCTGGTAATTTTTTGAACAATGTTTTGAAAATACCTGCCAATGAACATCTTCAAACTGTCCCAGGATCTTAATGATCCGGTCATCGGAATATGCAGGCAGATAAACAGTATAGTGTTCTTTTGTTACAGGAATTGAATGCCTAACCTCGCTCCTGATAACGGGAGTAAATATTTTGTTATCGTACATTTCAAAATGAAATCCATATTGATCGGTAACAGGTGCATAGTTATGCAACACTGCATTACCAACCAGGTCTTTCTTTTTTGGCTTAGGTGATTTTTTATTGATCACAGCTGCCTGGTGGCTCAACCCGATACAAGGAATCTGATTCAGTTTACAGGCCCATGCACTCACAGGTTCAAAATCGTTTATCACCAGGTCGTAATCAGCAACCGGCAACTGCCTGATTTCGGCATATAATCTTTTAAGATTCCCTTTTTTGTAAGTAGCGAGTAAATCGATACCTCCCTTTTTTCCAAAAACAAAACTTAAGCCTTTGAATGTATACTTCACATTAAATGGCAGATCTACTTCCGCTTCGGTTCCGCTTACCAGTATATCTACTTCCCCTTTATTTTGCAAAATGGGAATGATCTCCCTGGCCCTGCTCAAATGACCGTTACCGGTTCCCTGTATGGCGTATAATATTTTCATGATGCCTTCATTAAATTAAATTCTGCCAGCATGCTGTTGAATAATTCGGAATTACTGTGCAATTCTTCTTCTACAACAGGAACGATGTCAGCAAATTCCTGGTCAGAATACTTATACAATGACCACTTACTATCTGCATATTCAAGCGCTGTAAGATTTTCAATCCAATCTCCCGAATTCAGGTAAGTAACTGAACCGTGATCATTTTGCAGGGTGCGCATTTCGGGCTGGTGAATATGGCCGCAAACCACAAAGTCATAATGGTTACTGATGGCAATGTCTGCAGCTGTCTTTTCAAAGTCGTTAATGAATTTAACAGCCGATTTAACCCCATTCTTTATTTTCTTTGAAAGGGATATTTTTCCTTTCTTCAACAATTTGGTAGAAATGAAATTAGCGAACCGGTTGATGAGTATTAAAGTATCATACCCAACGGCGCCAAGCCTGGCCAGCCATTTAGAATGTTGCATGGTAACATCGAATACATCGCCATGAAAGAACCAGGCTTTCTGGTTGCCAGGAAGCGTGAGTTCAAGCTTATTTACAATTTCAAGTGAGCCCATTTTAAATCCTGCAAACTTTCGTAACATTTCATCATGGTTGCCGGGGATATAATATATTTTGATTCGCTTACTCATCCAATGCATCAGCAATTTGATGATCTTCATATGGCTTTTTGGCCAATATCTTTTACTGAATTGCCAGATGTCTATGATATCACCGTTAAGAATAACTGTTTTGGGCTTTATACTTTTTAAATAATGTAGCAGCTCCTTTGCATGGCAACCGTAGGTTCCAAGATGCACATCAGAGATCACAACAATATCGACCTTTCTTTTTTTGGGATGCAAGGTCAATTGATTTTTAAATATTTCAATGGAGAGTCTAAAATATTAAAGCGTTGAATAAATACCCTGCTGAGAAGTGTTGTGAAGAAGAAGCTTATTTTTTTCATGTGGAATGGTTTTTATTTGTCAAAATCCCTCCCCGAAGCCTGTGAAGCAATTATAATTTCACCATACAAAAGAAAGCTTTCAATATGAACAAAATATTAATGAACCATTACGCAATTATTATCAATGTTGATAAACGTTGCAAATGTTAGTTAACCATATATTGACAATTCAGCAACACAGGCTTAATAATGATAAAATAACTTTAGTAAAATTTCAATCCATGGATTATTATAAAAAGAGGAGGACAAGGGTTTATACCAACAAATATTACAATCATTACACAGAAGATGATCATTACCCCCGAAGAATCAAAAAGCCCTTATTGATATTAATTGCCTTTACGATCATTTGTATATTTTTGGCATTCTGGAAATTATTCCAATGATCTTGAATAGGGGTGATGATCAACAGAAAAAATGGCTGGTAATTATACTATGGACAAACATCGATCCTTCCTGAGCCATGACCGGTTATCCGTTAACGGTAGTCTATTAAAATTCAAATTCCCAAACCGACCGGTATTGACCGTATTGCTCAACATAGGTAAGGAACGCAAGGTAAAAAGGATCGCCACCAATAGTAGCACTGTCGCCGATTACATAGAGTTGTTCTTTAGCCCTGGTGATGGCCACATTCATGCGGCGGTAATCTTTTAAAAAGCCGATCTCTGATTCATCATTGCTTCTTACGAGCGACAACAGGATAATCTCTTTTTCCTGGCCCTGGAAACTATCAATGGTACTAATCCGCATCTCTTTTGGCAATAACTCACGAGCGGCTGTCACCTGGCCGGCATAGGGTGAAATAAAAGCGATTTTATTAATATCAGACAACTCGGTTTCCAATAGCTTTTGAATGATGGCCATCTCTCCTTCATTCTGCAAACTCATTCCATCGCTACCTTGTTTTTCCTGGTAGCCCGACCCTGCAGTATCTATGAATGTGAGGTGCGGCCCTTTATCGAGAAGACTTTCATGTGTATGCAACAAGCCTTTATAAAAATATTGTGCCGAAAACCCCGCAATTGAAGCCCGCATCCTGTATTGAATATTTAGCAAGTAAATGGAAGGGATAGACGCAATGCCTAATTCAAGAACAGATCGATTGAACCCCAGCCTTGTTGCTTCCTGGCTTAATACGGTGGGTGGTAACTGCAAATGATCACCGGCTAATACATATTTATCGGCCAGGGGAAATATGCACCAGGCAAGCGGCTCTATCAATTGTCCTGCTTCATCAATGAACAGGGTATTGAAATGTATCCGCTCAATACCTGCATCTGCCAATCCCACCGGGGTACCCAGTATCACATCTGCTTCGGCGAATAGTTTCTCTTCATTGTATACCTGCAGTTTTTTGATCTCGGTACGTATGTTCTTTACCTCCTTAAAAAGCAGGTTCCTTTGTTCCCTTTCAGCTTTACCAAAACTCCTCTTGTATTTCAAAGCCATTTTCCTGTATTCTTCAGCCTGTATTTTTAGTTGCCTGATCTCTTTTTGCTGGCGGCTATTGGCCAACCTGCCTTCAGGCGTATGCATAAAGACAGCTTCATTGACTTTACTCGTATTTCCTACCCGCAATATTTTTACCGACCGGCTTATTAATCCCTGCGCAATGTGATCCACAGCGGCATTGCTCGGTGCAGCTACGAGCAGCTTCTCCCCTTTTGCCACCAATTGGATGATGGCTTCTATGAGCGTAGTTGTTTTGCCGGTACCGGGAGGACCATGTACGATCAGGATATCTTCATTTTCTACAATGGCTGCTACAGCCTGTTGCTGGCTCTCATTCAGGCGTTTATTGGTAAACGTTAGCCTTGAAGTATTGATGCTATCCTTTTCTGCCATCGCCGGTTCCCCATGCATCTTTTCAAACAACGTATAAAGCACCTTATTGCCTTCCAGGTTATTCAAAGCTGCTTTCATGATGCTCGTGGTACGTTGATCTGGAGCCAGTTTTATGCCAACGCCATCGTCTTCGATCCAATCAGGAAAATCGGGTGCAAACAACCTGAATTCACCTCCTCTTCCTTCCAGGTTCAGTAATACTCCTTTTACCGGTGTTTCGCCTGCACAAAAACACTCAATGGCAGCGCCATCCCTGAATAAACTTACTTCTGGTGGAAAATTTAAGCGAAAGCTGATCTCCGGGTAATCGGCATATCCAAAATTCTTACGGGTAACCACGAGTGGATGCAGGGCCAGTCCTTCTGCTTTAAGTGATTTTAAAGTATGCTGCTGATCGAGGCTGTAACGTTGTACCTGTTCCTTTTCCTCCAGGTCGATACATTGCAGTAAGCATTGAATATGATGATTCGTAACGGGCATTCTGTGAAAATAAGGAGGATGCATGTGATAAAAAAATGGGACGACATGAAAATATTTTAAAAAAGTATGAAAATATTTGCGCAACCAAACAATTGCATATATATTTGCAACCAAAAGGTAGCATAAAACGAAACCATCATGAGAAGAGACGTATTCCAGGCCATTGCCGACCCAACCCGCAGAGCCATTTTAATGTTGATCGCTTCGCAGGCTTTGACACCAAATGCACTGGCCACGCATTTCGACAGCAGCCGACAGGCAGTTTCGAAGCACATTAAAATTTTAACCGAGTGTGAACTGGTAAAACAGGAGCAGACGGGAAGGGAAATATATTACCATTTAAATCCCAAAAAAATGAAAGAAGTAGCAGATTGGATAGAACCTTTCCGCCAGATGTGGGAAAGCCGGTTCAGTAAATTAGACAAGTTACTCTTCAGCATGCAATCGAAACAAAAACCAAAAAAATAATGACAACCAATAATCAAACCAGCATCCATGCCGAACCCGGCAAACAGGAGTTTTTTATTGAACGTGAATTTGATGCGCCCCGAGAACTTGTTTTCGAGGCATTCAACGACCCTGCCCTCCTGGTGCAATGGATCGGCCCCGATAACCTGAGCATGGAGATCGAGACCTTTGACAATCGCTCAGGAGGTTCTTATCGTTTTCTTCATTTCGATGCAAACGGTAACCAGTATGCGTTCAATGGCGTTATTCACGAAATAACAAAGCCGGAAAGAATGATACGCACATTTGAATTTGAAGGTTTGCCCGAGCGTGGTCATGTATCGCTCGAAACAGCCACATTCATTCCATTGGAAGGCGGAAGAAGCAAACTGCATATCCATAGCGTATTTAAATCAGTGGCCGACCGTGATGGCATGATTCAGTCGGGCATGGAAGGCGGGATGAATGATGGCTTTGCCAAACTGGACAAATTATTGCAAAAGAGAACTGCCTAAAAAGAATCTTTTACTCATCTTAATATTAACAACATGACACATACAATCTATCCCTGCCTTTGGTTTGATGGAAAGGCTAAAGAAGCCGCGGATTACTACTGCAGCATTTTTAAACAAAGCAGGATCTTATCGGAAAACCCGATGGTAGTACACTTTGAATTGAATGAAAGTAAATTCATGGGTTTAAACGGCGGACCCATGTACCAATTTTCTCCAGCCAATTCTTACGTGATCGAATGTGATACACAGGAAGAGATAGATCATTACTGGGAGAAACTCGGCGAAGGTGGAAAACACAATCAATGTGGCTGGCTTGATGACTGCTATGGAGTATCCTGGCAAATCGTTCCAACGGTGTTGGGTAAACTTATGTCGGACCCAGAAAAAGCCCCCAGGGTAATCCAGGCTTTTATGAAAATGACTAAGTTCGATATTGCAACCTTATTAAATGCATAATCATTGTCGATGGAATCATTAACAGCTAAGGCCTTCATCCGAAAACTACAATCGTTGCAATCAAAGGCAGCATTGGAAAACAACCAACGTTTTTTCCGGGATGAGGAGACGCCAACTAAGTTCATTGGAATTCGGATGGCAAGTCTATTTATGGTTGCTAAAGATTTTACCCGAATGCCTTTAAAAGAAATTGAACAATTACTGACCAGCAACTATTATGAAGCCCGAATGGGAGCCGTAAGTATCATGGACTTCCAGGCAAGGGATAAAAAGATCACATCCGATCATAAAAATGCCCTGTTTGATCTCTATATAAATAAACATGACCGCATCAACAATTGGGATATGGTCGATCGCAGCGCACCGCATGTGGTGGGAGGATATTTGTTTGATAAACCCAGGAAGATATTATATAAACTGGCCAAATCAAAGAATCCATTAGAACGCAGAACAGCCATTGTCGCTACCTGGTATTTTATCCGCCAAAACGATGTACAGGATTGCTTTGACATTGCCAGGATATTGGTGAAAGATAAACACCACCTGGTACAAAAGGCCGTGGGAAGCTGGATCCGGGAGGCAGGTAAAAGAGACCGGGCGCAATTACTGATCTTTTTAGATCAATATGCGGCCATCATGCCCAGGGAAATGATCCGGTATGCGGTAGAGAAACTGGATAAAGACCGAAAGAGTCATTATTTGTCGATCAATAAAGTAAGTATCAAAAAAATAACTAACGGTAAGACATAAATGCTTATTACCCGGAGATGCCATGCATCCCGTATCAGTATATAAATATGATCAATCATGAAAACAAAAAAAATCATTTTTTGGATCTCAACAGGACTACTTTTCATAATGCAAGGTATCATGCCGATCCTAACGGCTAACATGAAAGAAACCGTAGAGGCTATGGCACACCTGGGTTACCCGCCTCATTTCGTGATGATGCTGGCCATATTTAAACTTGCAGGTGGCCTGGTGCTGATTATACCCGCATTTCCAGCAAGGATGAAAGAATGGGCCTATGCCTGTTTTGGTATTGATTTCATTGCAGCTTCTATAAGCATCACGGTTGTAGATGGCTTTAGTAGTACAACCTTTATCCCCCTTATTGCCCTTCTGATTTTGGTAATTTCCTATTGGGCTTATCACGCTATGAATAAGAAAATATAATTCCGTGGTTGAAGTTTTTAAAACGAATGTGCATAGAAAGTCTGATGCAAAGCTAATCTGCCAGGCATTGATGGAACAATTTCCTTCATGTATGATCAATTTTGATCTGACCGATTGTGATAGGATCCTTCGGGTAGAAGGTGCGGAAATTTGCAGCGATCATATCTGCAATTGGCTGACGAAGCAAGGTTTTGAAGTTTCGGTTTTAGCATGAACGATTACCAATGATCGCCGTTGGTTGGAGACCAAACGGCGGCTGCAATAAGTTTTCTTACATATTTCGTATAACCGGCATTCGTTTTACTTAGTTAACTTTACCTTCCTTGTTAACATTAAATGTCCATTTGTGAAGATTCTTTCCTACACATTCCTTTCATTGATTCTCTTATCAGTCTTTTCCTGCAAAACCAGGCCAAAACCTGTTTCGCATACTGTAAATAAAGGCATAACGGTATCGTATAGTGCCAACTGGAAAGAAGATAAATCTTATGACGAAGATGTATTCCTCGTATTATTTGCCAAAGATAAAAACGGTCGCCCCTCTGTATGGGAACACATCAAAATGTATGCAGCCGATCAAAAGGATAAGCCACTTGATTTTCAATCAATGGTTAATCAGAATAAAAAATATAGTATTGACAATAACATCCCCTTGTTGGAAGAATCGATCACGACTGTTGATAACAAAGAAGCATTCCGGGTTGTATATCGGATAAATGAAAATGGGCAACAGATGAAAAACCTGCAGTTCATGCAATCCTTCAACGGAAAATTCTACCTGTTAACCTTCAATAGCAGGGAAGATAAGTTTGATGAATATAAAGAGGAAGCAGAAGCGATCCTTCGAAGTGTACATTATTAACTACCTAATTTCGACTTGCCTGTTTCCGGCAAATCGATACGCTCAACCGATAGTATTTAAACATTTCAATGGAGCCTCAATGAATTAATTCAGGCTTTCAATGGCCCAAAGATGTTTAAGCCGATAAAAAAATATTTTAGCTACCTGTATATTACTCCACTGTTGGGCATTCTTATTCATTGGGTTGAATAACTCAAGCTGCGCAATGATCTCATCAACAAATCCAGGAATGGACATCGCATGTACCTGGCTTTGTTTCAACATTCGAATGGTAGTATCTATGGAAGACTTTACTTCTTCCTGTGAAGTTGCAGCCAAAATACTGTTGATTTGTTTGGTACGGTATTCATTCAATTTTACAGACATGCGCTTGTTTTACATTATAAATTCACCAGGTTCACGGCCAGGAAGTAACCTGGCTAAGCAAGTGCAAAGCTACTATACATCCAGTGGTGCTAATTAAAATATTTATATTTCAAGAACTGATAGATATCAGTTATGGCTAAACGATTATATGTTTTCCAATATGAAACATCTTGCGTACTTAAAAAATTGCATATGAATTCATCATACAAAAAAACAGGCCCTGTTGTATAGGGCCTGTCATAGTATATTGAATGCACGGTTTTCCGGATCGCTATTGAATTTATTTTTCTGCTATGAACAGCAAGAAACTATTTTGCAGGTGATAAGATTCTTCGCCTACTTTATAGGCTTGTAATGCCGAGGCAATTTTATTCTCGACTGTTTTTTTACTTACCTGGTTCAAGGCTGCAGCTGCAGGACCTGTGCCCATAAAGCTATTCACGCCTTCCTCAAGGTTTCTGTACAATACCGGGCAGGCTATCTTTGTTTTAGAAACCAATTTTACGCCTACCTGCTCAAAGATGCTTTCCATTTTACCATCTTCCGACAGAGCGAATGGCCCCGGTGTTCCGGGAGATGGAGGTGGCAATAGTTCTCCAATGGCTTTCAGGATATTGGTTGATTCGCTGAATTGTGGTTGATCCCAGATGCCAATAACCAGATTGCCAGTTGGTTTTAAAACCCGCTTCGCTTCAATGAGTGCATTGGTAAAATTACCTGCATACTGAAATGAATTGAAACCAGCCACTACATGGAAACTGTCAGATGCAAATGGCATGGCTTCCAGGTCCTCTTCCAGGAAATTGTTGCGTGGGTTTCTTTGACGGGCTATTTCCAGCAAACCGCTGGCCGCATCAATACCCATTACCTGGGCACCTGTTGCAATGGCCATCTGGCTAAACAGCCCTGACCCACAACCGGCATCCAATAACAATTGATCTTCCTGTAAGGATAGTTCCGCAAGCGTCTTTTTATACATTGGAATGAAAATTGGTTCAAAATAAGTTGACCAATACGTTGGAGCAATGCTCCATAATTTTCCCTGGATCTCTTTTGTACTCATTTGAAAAATGTTTAAAGATTAAATAATTGAGACCGCAAAAATAATTGCATGAATTTCGCCGTGCATTTCCCTGCAGTTCAGAAATGTTGCTTAAAAGTTCAGCTTAGAAGGATTTGTTTCACAGAGAGCGGACTCTTACCATAACGAAGTTTAAAAGCACGGCTAAAGTGGGATGTATTCTCAAAACCACTTTCAAAGGCTGCTTCACTAACCGTTTTGTTCAAGTGATTGAGGAGGTGATGGGCATGTTGCAAACGCCGTTCCAGCAACCATTTGCCCGGACTTGTATCAAAAGTTTTTTGAAAATCTCTTTTGAATGCAGACAGGCTTCGGTTACAAAGTTTTGCAAAGGCTTCGAGAGAAAGGTTATAACAAAAATTATCCTCCATGATCTGTTGCAAGGTTACCGATTGAGGCTGATGAAGGAGACTACAGAAATAAGAAAGGATTGTCTTATTGTTTGTATCATCGGCAATGGTTAGAATAAGTTCCCGGAATTTCAATTCAAGCAGGGAAGAATCCGGATTTTTATTCATGCTGAAATAGGAAGACATAGAATGAAAAAATGCTTCCAGGGGTTGATTGGTGTGGATGGGAAAAAGCGGATCAAAATGTTGATCAATCACTTTAGCAATGGGTATGGATTTAGATTGTAATGTTTCACAGATGAAATCATCGGAAATAAAAAAAACAAAAAGGCAAAATGGTGTATCGAAAAACTGTTCAACAATGCAACCGCCTTTTCTTACAAATAAACAATCGCCCTTTTTCAATTCATAAGAACCATGGGAAGTATTCCAGACCTTCTTCCCTTCTGTTACGTATAAAATGTAGTGGAGGTTCGTCCAGATATCGGCAAACCTGTTTTCGAGCGGGCAATTATAGATCGTGATGAGTGATTCACCCACACTAAGCTGCTTATAATACTCGGGCTTATTTAATATGGTCTCATAAAAATTGAACATGCCGTATAAAACAACAGCAAAAGTAAAAATAAATTAAACCTGCCCGGACGGAACTTTTTAAACGGTTCTTCCTGGTTAATGAATGGTGAGGATAACAGGAGGTTTTCAAAACAATAGGCACAGAAAACCAATGGAGATCAAATAATTATAAACCCGGGCTATGGATAAGCCACCGGCTCCAGTTCCAGCACCTGGTGCAGGTGGTGCAAAAGATGTTTATTGTAATCGGAAGCCAACCATTGAATACTATGGATGGACCCGGTGAATACTTCACGTTCATGCATAGACGCAGGTATATTTTCCAATACACGGATCATGTGTTTGTTGAGTAATTCCCAAAGTTTTATCAATTCCGGTAAGGGGTGATGCTGGTAACCGGCAGCCTGGACCCAGGTATCCTGGTCATATATTATGTATGGCCTCTCTTCATACTGGGCAACCACGAATCGCCGAATATTATTTTGTGCAGAGTCGAAGAGATGACCGATCAGTTCCTTTTTACTCCATTTTTCCGGCGATGATTTGTACATCGCATCATGCTCATCAAGTTCAAATAATAAAAGTGAATAGGTTTGAACAATATGAGATAATTGTTCAATCGAAGCATTCATCATTGAAGGCATATTTTCAGAGACTGGAAGTTAGAAAAATGAATTGAGTAAAAAAAGGTACCACTATTTTCCTGAAATAAATAATGCCTATTTTTTTCAAATAGGCATTATTACAAATAACAATTTTTTTAAAAAAAAGTAATAATTTTTAAGGAAAATTAACTGATATAGCCGTTTGACCTGCTTCAAATAATTTATTATATTCCTTTACAGATGGCATTGGTGGTGGCTTAACTCCGCCATTCGTAAGAGAACAGGCAATATCAGGTGTACAATCGCATCTAGTATTCTTACATGGATCATTTTCTATATTTCCTGTACAACATATAACTGATCCGTGACAGGTTTTTGTACAACATTGTTTGTTTCCAAAACAAACATTATCGCCACTTATTTCCCTGGTAACTGAATTGATGTAATCAATCTTCACCAGCCCTCCGGTTCCTTCCAATGAAATCGATTTACTTTTGGATATGGTCGCTTTTGAATCGCCCAACTTTTTAATTAAGAAAGCTCTTTTATTACTATCAATTATATAAGAGGTTTTAATGTAAGTTAATTCAGCTTTCGAGTCATCGTATGTATCAGATGAAAATACGTATTGAAATTCACCCTGGTTTATCATCAGTATTGCATTCTTACCAAAACTGATTGTATCCTGTGCGCCATCTGGATATGTAATGAGGTAAGAAACATAATCTATCTTCTTTTTTGTACACCCAAATAACATTAGAGAGAAGAGGCTTGTAAACAATAGCGTTTTCAAAGAAATAGTTTGCATTTTAATTAAGTATATCATATGAAATATTTTAATATAAATATATTCATATTATTTAAATTTTAACTATTTAGTTTTGAGATCCCAAAAACAACAAAAGGCGGATTAACTTCTCGGTTCGGTATGGGAAGATGTGAACACCCTCAGCAAAACCACCAAAAAAGATAAAGGCAAAAGTGAGAAGTATGAACCCAAAAGTGG